>Ga0209643_1000259_pt1 | contig 120481 bp, 114 predicted proteins | sample AutmiccBRH37_all_FD_187383 | JGI IMG/M metagenome (GOLD analysis project Ga0209643, IMG submission 187383) | Deep subsurface microbial communities from Mt. Terri, Switzerland - Autotrophic microbial communities BRH/37_all (SPAdes) (version 2) | ecosystem: Environmental > Aquatic > Deep...
GCCCGACTGGATCTCATCGGCGATCAGCAAAATGCCATGCTCGTCGCATTTGGCGCGCAAGGCTTTCAAAAATTCCGGCGGCGCCGGGTTGAACCCGCCCTCGCCCTGCACCGGCTCGACGATCATGGCGGCCACTTCATTGGCGTTGATCATGGTCTTGAAGATGTGGTCGATACTGGCCAGCGCGTCAGCGACGGTGACGCCATGATAGACGTCGGGATATTCCGCATGGAACACCGCCGGCACATAAGGACCAAAACCGACCTTGTAGGGTTTCGATTTGCCGGTCAGCGTCGTCGCCAGCAACGTCCGGCCGTGAAACGCGCCCGAAAAAGCAATCACGCCCGGGCGGCCAGTAATCTGGCGCGCAAACTTGACGGAGTTCTCAACCGCTTCCGCGCCGGAATTGAACAGCGCGGTTTTCTTCGGCGTCGAGCCCGGCGTCAGGCGGTTCAGTTTCTCGCAGACCTCGACATAGGATTCGTATTGCGCAATGCCGAACGCCGTATGGATGAAATTCTCCGACTGCTTCCTGATCGCCGCGACGACTTTCGGATGCGCATGACCGACATTCAACACGCCGATGCCGCCGATGAAATCGATATAGCGCTTGCCTTCCACGTCCCACAGCTCGGCGCCCTGCGCGCGCGCGGCGTAAATCCCCGACTTTGACGGCAGGCCAATCGGGCAGGCTTCGTCGCGGCGCGATCTCAGGCTTTCATTGGTGGCGAAGGTATTTTTTCCGTGGTCCATTGCGGCGGCTCCGGTTGCAAGCATTCGGGGAGGATGTTTGCTCTGGCTCTAGCACGCCTATTGGGAAAGTGAAGGGGCGGCTTTCAGGCCGCCGCTTTTTTCGGCGTCAGCAGCCAGATGGCGCCGAATCCAGCAATGGCGTCATAGATCGCGCAGGCGAACTCGTACCAGTCGGGGCTATAGGTTCTGGCGGTGAGCATGTGCGCCAGATCGACACCCCCATGGACCATGATCAGCACCCCGAGCAGCCACGGCCGGTTTGACGATAAAACGCTATGCCCGGCGAGAAGAAAGACGATCGCCGCAATCCCCTCGATCAGCAGCGCCGCCCATTTTGCTTTGTTGGCGGTCTCAACCGGCTCCAGACCGATCACGGCGAAGCCCACATAGATGCCGCTCATCAAAACCAGTTGGGCGTAGACGAAACTCGCCCGCTCCTTGGGCGGCATGGCCGCCGTTACGCCCAGCGCCGCGCCGGCGAGCAAAACCGTCGCCAGAATGAGAATCGGATCGGTCCCGGTCATGACGGACGCCTCATTCGGCTTCGATCCAAGGCTTTAACGACCATTTTCGGCGCACCCCTTGTTCATCCGGCCCTGTTTATCCAGACTCGTTTATCCGGCGATTGACCGCGCCCGCCAGGACAATTCTTTCATAAACCCTTCAATTAGTGAATAGCACTCAATCAGATATGCCCTGACTGCCGGTGAGACTTTCAAAGCGCAAGCCGCGCGTTAGAATGCGCCATGTTCACAAAATTCTTCCACGAGTTGAAATCCGCCGGCCTACCCGTTTCCCTGCGTGAATATCTGACGCTGATGGAGGCCATGGACCATGATCTTGCGAGCCGCCGGGTTGAGGATTTCTATTATCTCTCCCGCGCATCGCTGGTGAAGGACGAGCGCAATCTCGACAAATTCGATCGCGTCTTCGGCCATGTCTTCAAGGGTATCCAGACGATCGGTGAAGAAACAACCGCCGACATCCCGGAGGACTGGCTGCGGCTGATGACCGAACGCTATTTCACCGAAGAAGAGCGCAAGGAGATCGAAGCGCTGGGCGGCTGGGACAAGCTGATGGAGACGCTGAAACAGCGGATCGAGGAACAGAAGAAACGCCACGAAGGCGGCAGCAAATGGATCGGCACCGGCGGGACATCGCCCTTCGGTTCCGGCGGCTATAATCCGGAAGGCGTCAGGATCGGCAATGAAGGCAAGCGCCAGGGCCGCGCCGTCAAGGTCTGGGAAAAGCGCGACTACAAGAACCTTGACGACGATGTTCAGCTTGGCACACGCAACATCAAAATGGCGCTGAGACGGCTGCGCCGTTTCGCGCGCGAAGGCGCGGCGGAGGAATTCGACCTCGACAACACGATCGATGCGACGGCGCGCGCGGGCTATCTCGACATCAAGATGCGGCCCGAACGGCGCAATACGATCAAGGTCTTGCTGTTTTTTGATGTGGGCGGATCGATGGATCCGTTCATCAAAATTTCAGAGGAACTTTTCTCTGCGGCGCGCACTGAGTTCAAGCATATGGAGTATTTCTACTTCCATAATTGCCTTTACGATTATGTCTGGAAGGACAATCGCCGCCGCTGGACTGAAAAAATTCCGACGTGGGATCTGCTGCACAAATATTCGCACGACTACAAGGTGATCATTGTCGGCGATGCGTCCATGTCGCCTTACGAAATCACCGTGCCCGGCGGTGCGGTTGAGTATTTCAACGAAGAACCCGGCGCGATCTGGATCAAGCGGCTGACGGATGTTTACGAGCGCGTCGTCTGGCTGAACCCGGTTCGCAAGGATAGTTGGGATTATGTGCCTTCGACGCAATTGCTGCGGGAGCTGATCGGCGACCGGATGTATCCCTTGACTCTGGGCGGGATTGAAAAGGCGATGGCGGAGCTCAAACGGTAGTTAAAAGACGCGATTCTAGCTGGCCGCCGCCATGCGCGACCGGGTTGCTTCCTCCATGGCCGACTGTGCGGCGATCCGCAGCGACACAAGCTGCGTCGCACGGGACTCCTGCTTGGCAGGCGCCGCACCGATCAGCTTTTCCGCATCTTCGCAAAGCTGGCCGAGGCTCCAGGCGCCGACGCCTCGCGCCGCGCCTTTCAGCGTGTGCGCTGTGTCTTTCCAGGCTTCATCGGGCTGGAATACGTCAAACTGCTTGACCAGCAATTCGACCTGACCAGCAAAGATTTCAAGGATCTCGTCGCGCAACGCATCGTCGCCTGCGACGTATTTTTCCAGATGGTCGAAATCAATGATGCCGTTGACTTTCATTGTCTTGCTCACTCTTAAACTCTCTGAACGCATCCAAAATTTAAGAGCAAATTGCTACAAGGCTATTAAAATTTTATACGTCATCGTGAACAGAGTCTTAACGAAAAACGCCGCCATTCCGAATTCGGACCTGGCGGCGTTTCATTCTGACACGTCCCGAAGGACGGAAAGCTGATTTTTAGTTGTTTGGCTCTTCGTCGGTGGTTTCGTCTGCTGCTTCTTCAGCGGCCTCATCGACAGCCGCTTCGGCGTCTTCCGCCGCAGCTTCCATTTCTTCGCCGGCTTCATGCATCATGTCGCCTGCTTCGTCCGCAGCTTCTTCCATGGCGTCCATCGTATCGCTCGCCATTTCATCAGCAGCTTCCATGGCGTCTTCAGCCATTTCTCCGGTTGCATCCATGGCGTCGCCAGTCGCTTCACCGGCATCTTCCGCCATTTCGCCGGCCGCATCCATGACGTCGTCTGCGGCTTCGCCGGTGGCCACTGCAGCCTCGGCCGCAGCGCCTTCCACGGCCTCGACGGCGTCAGACGCGGTCGCTGGTTCGCTTCCGGTGTTCGGCTTCATAATCTGGGTCAGTCCGATGATGACCGCCAGCGCCACCGCAATCACGAGTAGAATTCTGAGCATGTTTAAGCCCCTTCCTTTTGGTTACTCTTCGCCCGATGTTTAAATCGTCTTTCGGCCGCGCATGACGGGAACACAGCGCGCTCCCCAACCATTGCCCCCGCGACAATGTTCCATGCGCAACTAAGGGCAATTTATCCCCAATCCGGGGCGCGGTAAATGGCGCGAACAGGCTTCCCGCCTCGGGCGAGGTTACTTATTTGACAATGTTTCCGGGCGCTTGGAGGTTGCTACCGGGCGGGAGCCCGCATAAACGGCTAAATCTGGCGTGTTTTACGGGAAATGGTGCGCCGCGGGAGGCAACATGTCGGAAAACTCGGTTTTTCTCGGAAAAAGCGAAAAGCCGGAATGGCTTGCGCTGAAATACGCGAATCGCCACGGGCTTATCTCCGGCGCGACCGGCACCGGCAAGACCGTCACCTTACAGATTATCGCCGAAGGCCTGTCGCAACAGGGCGTGCCGGTTTTCGTCGCCGACGTGAAGGGCGACCTCGCCGGACTGGCGCAGCCCGTCGAGATGAAAGACTTTTTGACCGAGCGCGCCGAAACGATCGGACTTGATCCTTATACCCCGCAACCGTTTCCGGTGTGCTTTTGGGATCTGTACGGGAAACAGGGACACCCGGTCCGTGCGACGGTCTCGGAAATGGGGCCGCTGCTGCTGTCGCGCCTGCTCAATTTGAACGATACGCAGGAGGGCGTGTTGACCCTCGCCTTCCGGCTTGCCGATGATGAAGGGCTGTTGCTGCTCGATCTGAAAGATTTGCGGTCCTTGTTGGTCGATGTTGCGGAACGGTCGTCCGAATTGTCAGCCGAATATGGCCATGTTTCCCGCGCTTCCGTCGGCGCCATTCAGCGCCGGTTGCTGGCGCTTGAAGAACAGGGCGCAGAAGAATTTTTCGGCGAGCCGGCGCTTGATTTGATGGATTTCCTGCGCACGGACGTTACGGGCGCCGGCATCATCAATATCCTGGCAGCGGACAAGTTGATGCAGACGCCGAAACTCTACGCCACGTTCCTGCTATGGCTGCTTTCGGAACTGTTTGAAGAACTGCCGGAAATTGGCGACCCCGAGAAACCGAAACTGGTTTTCTTCTTTGACGAAGCGCACCTGTTGTTTGATGAGGCGCCGAAAGCGTTGCTGGAGAAGGTGGAACAGGTCGTTCGGCTGATACGCTCGAAAGGCGTTGGCGTTTTCTTCGTAACCCAGAACCCGCAGGACGTGCCCGACAGCGTCTCCAGCCAGTTGGGCAATCGCGTGCAGCACGCTCTTCGCGCCTTCACGCCGAAAGAACAGCGAGTGGTAAGAGCGGCGGCGGAAACATTCCGCCCCAATCCCGCCTTTGAAACCGTAGACGTCATTACCTCGCTCGGCATTGGCGAGGCGCTCGTCTCGACGCTGGAAAGCAAAGGCGCGCCGGGCGTGGTTCAGCGCACGCTTATTCGCCCGCCCTGCTCGCGGATGGGCGCGCTGACAGCGGCCGAGCGCAAGGATGTTCTGCGTTATTCCGACATGGCCGAAAAATATAATGACATGGTCGACCGGCAATCCGCCTATGAAGTGCTGAAAGACCGGGCCGAAAAGCATGCCAAAGCGGAAGAAAAAGCGCGGGAGAAAGAAACCAGATCAAAAACCGCCCGCAAACCGGCGCGGCGTTCGAACCGGCAGTCGGTTGGCGAGGCGGCCATGAAAAGCGCGGCGCGGACGCTGGCGAATGCGCTGGTGCGTGGGCTTCTCGGCAGCCTCAAACGGCGATAGCCCATGGCGCAGGAACAGCAACCGTCAGAACATCGCGCCTACACTATCGTTATCGCCGGAACCATCGCCATGGGGCTTGCGGCAGTCGGTTTCAGCTTCCTGCTTAAAACGCCGCTTGCGCCTCAATTCAAAGCGGACATTAACGCGGTGCTGATCGGTATTATCGCCACGGCGCCGCTGGTGACATTCCTCTGGTGGTTTTCCAACACCACCCTCGATCACGTCGCATCGTTTCGGCGGTCGCAGGTCAGGTTTTTCTCCGAAATCGGTTTCAGTTTCACGCCGGCGCGCATCGCCGTTATGGCGATTGGGGCGGGAATTGCAGAAGAGTTGTTGTTTCGCGGCGTCCTGCAAACATGGATCGCAGGGTTTGCGCCTGTCGCCATTGCAATCGTGGCGTCAAACATCCTGTTCGGCATGATGCATATGCGCACGTTTCTTTATGCCCTCATCGCCGGCCTGGTCGGCGCCTATCTCGGCATTCTTTATGCGTTAACGGACAATCTGCTGGCGCCAATGGTGACCCATGCGTTGTACGATGCGGTCGCGCTGGAATATACGCGCCGGGCGATCGCCGGCCATGCGCTGGAGTCCAGCTAAGCAACGCCCACAAACGTCGCGCTAACTTCGCATGGCTTTTTCAAGATCTTCCTCCGTTACCGGATAGCCAAGATCGCCGGGGATCGACAGGTATTTTCGCCCATCCCGTTCAATCATCACCGGTTCCACGGCGCGGATCGGCCGGCGCGCGGCGAAGGCGAAAACGTCGTCCACAGACTGGCTTACATTCAGCAACTCAACATTTCGCGCGGTGGGAAATATCATTTTCCGCTGCCCCGCATCCTTTGCCGCCAGCGCCGCGCCGGGCGATGTCCAAAGGACTTCTGTCGCTTCGCCGCCATCCGCGTGCGCGAGCTGATTTTCGGGCGCATGAGCAGCAAAGAACCATGTATCGAAACGCTTATGTCCTGCGCTTTTTGGCGGACGCCAGCGCGCAAAGAGATGCAGCGCCTCAAGATCAAGCGTCATCCCCTCGCGATGGATGAGTTCGAGGAACAGACTGTCATCTTCCTCAACCCGCTTGCGCCACGGCGCCAGCGCCAGCACGTCATGGGGCGAAACGGCCGCGCCATTGCGGTGCGCCAGCAGAATTCCCGTTTCTTCAAACGCCTCGCGGATGGCGGCGATGCGCGGCGCGCGCTGTTCTTCGGGAATGTCGTTTCCGCCGGCGCTATGCACCCGCCAGTCCGGATGATGATCGCCCGGATCGATGCGTCCGCCCGGAAAAACGAGGGCGCCGCCAGCGAACACGATATCGGCGTGGCGCTCGACCATGAGAACTTCAAACGCCGGCTGGTCGCGCAATAACAATATCGTTGCAGCGGGAATGAGCTCACTCATCAAACAGACCGTCTTTGCGTTGCAGATCGGGATGGGCGTAGCTGGCGCCCAACAGCCGCACGCCGCCATAACCGCCAAGCCCCGTGGAGACAAAAGCGACCAGCCACATCCACCAGCCAAGCGCGCTGGAGGCGAGCGTAATGATGGCGCCGAGTAAGATCGCCGCCGCCGCCAGCAACCCCAGCGGCGCCCAGCGTTTGCCGAGGATCATCGCTAAAATGGCGGCGAAGAAAGCCCCGGCGCACCAGCCGGCGCCGATGAGCGCAGCATATAAAGTTGTGCCGGGCGGCGTGCTCAACAGCGCAGCCCCGCCCCCTTCAATCATTTTCGCCACAGAAAACCCGGCGATGACGGCGATGATGACAGCGATCAGCGAGCGCAGCATTAGCGAGCCTCCTTTCCTTCTTTCTTATACGCATTCAGGAAATGGAAAACCCTGCCAAACAGCGCTAATGAAGTCGTCATGCGGCCCGCCCTTCTCAATCCGATCTTTGCCGATATCACGGTTCTTGCCGGGGTCGGGCCCAAAATTGCAGCGATGATCGGACGCGCCGCCGGTCCGCGCGTCGTTGATCTGGTTCTGTTTCCGCCGTCAGGTCTGGTTGATCGCTCATTTCAGCCGAAAATCGCTGACGCGCAAGAGGGAAGAATCGTCACGCTCAAGGTGACGGTCGATCACCATGAGCCGCCGCCGAAAGGCCGTCGCGCGCCCTATAAAATCATCTGCTCCGATGAGACTGGCTTTATCACGCTCGCCTATTTTCATGCGCGTGCAGATTACCTTAAACGCACCTTGCCGGAAGGCGCACAACGGTTGGTTTCCGGCAAGGTCGCCGAGTTCGACGGCGCCAGGCAAATGATGCATCCGGATTATGTCGCCGACCCGGAAAAGCAGGGTGACATGCCGCTGTTTGAAGCTGTCTATCCGCTGACCGCGGGCCTGTCGGCTGCGGTCATGCGCAAGGCGGTGATGCAAGCCGTGGCGCGCGCGCCGGAACTCGATGAGTGGCAGGACCCGGCCTGGCTAAAGACCCGCCAGTGGCAGGGGTGGAAACCGGCAATCGAAATTCTGCACGCGCCAACATCGCAAGAAGACTTGTCGGCCTTTGCGCCCGCCCGCCAGCGGCTCGCCTATGATGAACTGCTCGCCAATCAGCTCGCGCTGGCGCTGATCCGGCGCAGCACGATCAAAACCAGCGGCCGCGCCTTAAAGGGAAATGGCAAGCTGATCGCAAGGGCGAAGGACGCGCTGCCCTTTACCCTGACGGACGCGCAGCGTGCTGCGTTGAAAGAAATCTTCGCCGACATGCGGTCGGACCATCGCATGGTGCGGCTGCTGCAGGGCGATGTCGGTTCGGGCAAGACGATCGTCGCCTTTCTCGCCATGCTCAACGCGATTGAAACCGGCGCTCAGGCGGCGCTGATGGCGCCGACGGAAATTCTCGCACGCCAACATCTGGAATCGCTTGGTCCGCTGGCAAAAGCGACCGGCATTCGAATGGAGGCGCTCACCGGCCGCGACAAGGGCGCCGCCCGCGCCGCCAAACTTGCGCACCTTAAAAGCGGCGAAATCGATATCCTGCTCGGCACCCATGCGCTGTTTCAGGATGATGTCGTCTTCAACGACCTGGCACTTGTCGTCATCGATGAGCAACACCGTTTCGGCGTCCGGCAACGCATCGCCCTGACGCAAAAAGGTCCGAAGCCGGACTTTCTGGTGATGACGGCGACTCCGATCCCAAGAACGCTGGCGCTGACCGCCTATGGCGACATGGAACACAGCCGCATCGCCGAAAAACCGCCGGGCCGAAAACCGGTGGATACGAGAACCGTCTCAATGAACCGTATCGACGAAGTCATCGCTGGACTGAAGCGCGCTGTGGCGGAGGGCAGTCAGGCCTATTGGGTGTGCCCTCTGGTTGAAGAGTCCGATGTGGTCGACCTCACCGCCGTGGAAGAACGGTTCGAGACTCTCAAGGCGGCGTTTGGCGACCGGGTCGGCATTGTGCATGGGCGCATGTCCGGCGCCGACAAGGATCGCGTGATGGAGAAATTCCACGCCGGAGATTTATCCGTGCTGATCGCGACCACGGTGATCGAGGTCGGCGTCAACGCTCCCAACGCCACAATCATGATCATCGAACATGCGGAACGGTTTGGCCTCGCGCAGCTTCACCAGTTGCGCGGACGCGTCGGCCGTGGCGAAAAAAAATCAAGCTGCATCCTTTTGTACAAGGCCCCGCTCGGGGAAACGGCGAAGGCGCGCCTGTCGGTACTGCGCAACACCGAGGATGGATTTGTGATCGCCGAAGAGGATTTGCGCCTGCGCGGCGCCGGTGATTTTCTCGGCGCGGCGCAGTCGGGGTTTCCGCAATTCCGGCTGGCGGACGTTGCCGTTCATGGTGAGTTGCTGGCCGCGGCGCGCGACGACGCAAAGCTGATCATCGCCCGCGACCCGGAACTGCAGTCGCCGCGCGGCAAGGCGTTACGGACCCTGCTTTATCTTTTCAGCCGCGACGACGCCGTGAAATTGCTCAGCGCGGGTTAAGCCTTTTTCGACCCGAACAGTCTTGTACGCAGCGGCGTTTTTTCAGTGCGCGCTTCTTCGGCCAAAGCTTCGAGCTTGCGTGCGGCCGCCGCGCCATCGGCATATTCGGGTGAAACGAGGCCAAGCGAGAAGACGACCTTCGCCGCCTCCTCGACGCTCATTTTCAGAATGCGAAGATCCTTGCGCGGCACGAAAAGCAGAAAGCCGGATGTCGGGTTAGGAACGGTCGGTATAAAGATCGACGTGAGATGATCGCCCATATCATCGAGACGGGCGCGCACTTCGCCCTTGGTTTCACCGACGACGAACGCCATCACCCAGGCGCCGGTGCGCGGGTATTCCACAAGCGCCACTTCCTTGAACGACCGGTCCGACTGGCGCAGCGCCGTCTCGAAGACGTTCTTGAAAAAGCCGAAGACGTTGCGAACGATCGGAACGGATTCAAACAGGCGCTCGCCGGCGCGGATAAATGACCGGCCGATGAAATTCTTGGCGAAGGCGCCGAGGAGAACCAAAACAATGATGGCGACCAGGACGCCGACTCCGGGCAACACCTGAAGCACCTGCTCGCGCATGCTGTCGCCGACCGGAAGCGAGTTTTTGACGAAGGAATCGAGCTGCGCCATCGGGCCGGTGATCAGGAGATAAAACAGCCAGACCGTGATGCCGATGGGCGCGACAACAACCACGCCCGCCAAGAAGCTAGACCACAGGCCCGCCCACAGACTCTGCTTTTTCGGCTGAATCAGCGGCGCATCGCCGCCAAGCGGCGACCGGCGTTGCGTGGAATCGTTTGATTTCGTTTCGTTTTCTTCGCTCATGGGACGTTCAGGGTCTCACTATACTCGGTTAACCGGCTCCCCCCATATGCGCAGCTTGCCCGGCGGGTGCAAGAACAGCTTCGGGCCGTGCCGATTTCTGGGCGTTTCCAGGGCGTTTCCGCGAAGTCCATGGAAATTGCCGAATTTTGGCCAGCCTCGCCTGTTGATCTTGCCGGCCGGGATAAGGATAAGACCGAACTGCTATCAAAGCCTTTCCACCGGATTTGCAAAATTAACCCTTCGCTAATGGACGCCTCCACATGAAGCCTGTGCGCAAAGTCGTCATTCCTGTCGCCGGACATGGCACCCGCGTTTTGCCCGCCACCAAATCGACGCCCAAGGAGCTGCTGCCGCTCGTCGACCGGCCGTTGATCGACTATGTGGTCAATGAAGCGTTTGAGGCGGGGATTGAGCATGTTGTGCTGATCACCGGCAGAGGCAAAGGCGCCATTGAGGACTATTTCGACCATGCCTTTGAACTCGAAGCCGGTCTTGAGGCGAAAAAGAAAACCGCCATTCTGGACAGCGTTCGAAATGTGATCCCGAAAGCCGGTGCGTTATCCTATACGCGCCAGCAGGCGCCGCTGGGCCTTGGGCATGCAGTCTGGTGCGCGCGCGATATCATTGGCGACGAACCGTTTGCGGTATCGCTGCCCGATGTCGTGATCGACGCCGCGCCGGGCTGTCTTGCGCAAATGGTCAGCGAGTACAACAAAACCGGCGGCAATTTGATCGCCGTCGAAGAGGTGGCGAAAGAAGACACCAATAAGTATGGCGTGGTTGCGCCAAAGGGCGCGCGCAATGGCCGGCTGTTCGAGATGTCCGGCATGGTTGAAAAACCCGATCCGGCCGATGCGCCCTCCAACCTCGCGATCACCGGACGCTATATTCTCCAGCCGGAAATTTTCCATCTGCTGGAAACGACGCCGCGCGGCGCTGGCGGAGAAATCCAGCTTACCGACGCCATGGACGCCTTGATGAAAACCCAGCAGTTCTTTGCGTATGAGTATGACGGCCAGAGCCATGATTGCGGCGACAAGCTGGGCTGGCTCAAGGCGAATATGGCGCTCGGCCTGAAACGCCCCGAATTTGCGGACGCGCTCAAGACCTATCTCAAGACGCTTGCATAAAGACGCGTCCGGAGTCGCGACTTCAGATCAGCTCTACATCGGAGACGCCGTTAATGCTGCGCAAGGCGCCGCGCATGGCCGGCGTGCAGGCGGCAAGCCCGGGCAAAGCGAGATCGACCTCGCGCCCGGATTCCGGCAGGCGCATGACGACAACCACAGACCCGCTCTCACTGGCGCTTGCCGGCCGCACCGAGGCCAGGCGGCGCTTCAATCCCTCAAGCGCGTCCGGCGAGGTCACCGAGACGCGCAACTGACTAACCGAGGCGGCGGCGACGACGTCGAGTTTGCGCAGCGCGCTTTCGCACGTGAACCGAACATCGCCATCGCGCTCTTCCACGGAAACGCCAAACAAAACAACCGAGCCCGCTTCCATCAACTCGCGAGATGCGTTGATGGTTTCGGAAAAAACAGTGATCTCATATTCGCCGCTGGCGTCGGAGAGTTCCACCCACGCAAAGGGCTTGCCGCTCTTTGAGCGCCGCATGCGCACCGTGCGAATAACGCCCGCCATCTGAAACGCAGCGCGCCCGTTTTTCGCCCGCGCCATCGCATCCGTATAAGGGACGACATTGAGCCGTTTCAGTTCGGTTTCATAATCGTCAAGCGGATGGCCGCTGAAATAAAAGCCGACGGCGGCCCGTTCTTCATCAAGACGAACCTGCGGCGTCCACTCCTCCGCGACCGGCAGTTTAGGTTTGGCGAGCGCGGGCGCGCTGTCGAGCGCGAACAGTCCGCCCTGATCGCTCTTTTGTTCATCCTGATAGGCCGCAGAAGCCCGCAGCAATAATTCAGCAGAAGCAAAGCCCTGCGCGCGCGAGGCGGAAAGCCCGTCAAAAGCGCCGGCGCGGGCGAGATTTTCCAGCGACCGCTTGCCGATCAGCTTGAGATCGACGCGCTCGGAGAAATCGATCAAATCCTTGAACGGACCGTTTTTAATGCGCTCATCGGCGATATGCGCCATGGCGCCTTCGCCGACATTCTTGATGGCCGACAGAGCATAGACAATCGCGCCGTCCTTGACGGAGAAATCCGCCTTGGAGTGATTGATATGCGGCGGCAGAACGTCAACCTCGCTGCGCCGCGCTTCTTTCAGGAAAATGGCGAGCTTGTCGGTATTCGCCCGGTCGAGCGACATGGAGGCGGCGAGGAATTCGGCTGGATAATTCGCCTTCAGCCACGCCGTCTGATAGGCGATGTAGGCATAAGCCGCAGCGTGCGATTTGTTGAACCCGTAGCCCGCAAATTTTTGCACCAGATCGAAAATCGACGATGCTTTGGAGGCATCGACATTCTTTTCCTTTGCGCCGTCGATGAACCGCTTGCGCTGCAGGTCCATCTCTTCTTTTTTCTTTTTGCCCATGGCCCGGCGCAGCAAATCCGCTTCGCCAAGCGAATAGCCGGACAGAATCTGCGCGATCTGCATCACCTGTTCCTGATAGATGATGACGCCGTAGGTTTCCTTCAAAACGCCTTCGAGCAAAGGATGGAGATAGTCCGGCTTCTGCAGGCCCTGCTTGCGCTCGATATAGGTCGGGATGTTCTCCATCGGACCCGGCCGGTAAAGCGAGACCAGAGCGATAATGTCTTCAAGCGTGTCCGGTTTCATGGCGCGCAGGGTTGAGCGCATGCCGGTGCTTTCAAGCTGGAACACGCCGGTTGCCGCGCCCTCGCCCAGCATCGCGAAGGTGTCGCGGTCATCGAGCGGGATGCGGCTCATATCGAGATCGACGCCGCGTTCGGCGGCATAGCCGACAGCGCGCGCAATCACGGTCAGGGTCTTCAGGCCGAGGAAATCGAACTTCACCAGCCCCGCCGGCTCTACCCATTTCATGTTGAACTGGGTGGCGGGCATGTCGGATCGCGGGTCGCGGTAGAGCGGGACAAGTTCGTCGAGCGGCCGGTCGCCGATCACCACGCCCGCCGCATGGGTCGAGGCGTGGCGATACAGCCCTTCAAGTTTCAGCGCCTTTTCAATCAGTGCGGCGACGCTTTCATCCTCATCGCGCATTTCCTGCAGGCGCGGTTCAGTTTCGAGCGCCTCGGCAAGCGTCACCGGATTAGCCGGATTGTTCGGTATTAACTTACAGACCCGGTCGACATGACCGAACGACATGTTCAGAACGCGGCCGACATCGCGAAGGACGGCGCGCGCCTGCAGCTTTCCGAAGGTAATGATCTGCGCCACCCGGTCGCGGCCGTATTTTTCCTGAACATAGCGAATGACTTCGTCGCGCCGGTCCTGACAGAAATCGATATCGAAGTCGGGCATGGAGACGCGTTCGGGATTGAGAAACCGCTCGAACAGCAGCCCGAACCGCAGCGGATCAAGATCGGTGATGGTCAACGCCCAGGCGACCAGCGAACCGGCGCCGGACCCACGGCCCGGTCCCACGGGAACGCCCTGACGCTTCGACCACTGGATGAAGTCGGCGACAATCAGGAAGTAGCCGGGAAAGCCCATCCGGTTGATAATGTCGAGTTCGATTTTCAGCCGGTCCCAGTACTCCGCTTCCGTTGCAGCCGGCTCGTTTTCGCGCAAGCGCGCTTTGAGTCCTTCGCGCGCCTGCCGTTCGAGCTCCATGGCTTCGGTATTGTCGCCAACATTGTCGGCGGCGAAGCTGGGCAGGATCGGGTCGCGAAAACGCGGGCGAAAAGCGCAGCGTTTTGCAATCTCAACCGTATTCTCAACCGCTTCCGGCAGATCGCGGAAAAGCGCGGCCATTTCCGATGAAGATTTGAAGTAATGGTCCGGCGTCGCCTTGCGCCGGTCGTCCTGATGCACATAGGCGCCCTCCGCAACGCAAAGCAGCGCGTCATGGGCCTCGTAATCATCAGGCTCCGGAAAGAACGGTTCGTTGGCGGCTACAAGCGGCAGGTCCAACTCATAGGCAAGATCGATCAGGCCCGGTTCGACCGACTGATCGTCGCGCGCCTCATGGCGCTGAATTTCAACGTACAGACGATCAGGAAAGAGCCCGGCCAGCCGTTGCAGAACGGCGCGCGCTTCGTCGATCCGCTCTTCGCGCAGGAGCCGGTCCAGCGGGCCGTCAAATCCCCCGGTCAGGCAGATCAGTCCTTCATGGCGATCTTCGAGCCACTCAAGACGGGCGCAAACGCCTTCCTCCGCCTGGGACTCCAGAAAAGCGCGGCTCGTGATCTTGAGCAGGTTCAGGTACCCGGCCTCATTCTGGGCGAGCAACACCAGCCCCGGCATGCGCCCGCCCTTGGCGGGCGGCAGGCCGAAATCGGCCGGATTAAACGCCTGCTGCAGACCAATGATCGGCTGCACCCCGGCCCCGGCCAGGGTGACTGAAGCCTCCAGGGCGCCAAACAGATTGTTGGTGTCGGTGACGGCGACCGCCGGCATCGCCTCCTTCAGGCACAAATCCTTGAGCCGGCTGATGGGGATCGCCCCTTCGGCGAGCGAGTAAGCCGAATGCACATGGAGATGGATGAACTGCGCCGTCACGCGGATCGGGTATCCCTAATTTTAAAAGTCCACGCGGCAATTGCATGAACAATTCAAGACTTCAGGCTGCAAAGGCTGTAAAATTATGAAATCAATGGCTTTTCTTAGGATCGCAAAAAAGAAGTTCGTAGAGCGTGCACTGAAGAACATCAGCTATTTTCTTCATTTGATCAGTAGTGATGTATCTTGTGCCGCGCTCCCATCTGCTGATGGTAATCTTCTCCCGGTCTATCATCCTACCGAGTTCTTCTAATGTAAGACCCCGATGTTTCCGCCATTGGCGGATATAGTTCGATACTTCAGAAATCGGTCGCATAATGATCAATTCCCCATAATAAATAGCACGATTCCTTGATCATCCGATTGGATAGACCTTGAGCTACAATTGATGCTCACATGGCGGGAGCGTTGCTACGCTCCTAGGAGCGCACCCCAGAATTGGGCGGCGCCGATGACCATGATGAGTACGCCGAGTCCGACCACGTCACGCAAGCTTTCGTTTTCCATACTACGCTCCATCAGTTCTATTTATGTTCTATATTCCCCTTTTGTTCTTTTGTCGAGTAAAATTCCTCCCCAAAATGCCAAGGGCGCTGGAAAGGCTTTATTTATCCTGAATTTTCAGTAGCTTGCCCACTCCAGTCCAGCGATATCGGCGCCGCGGATGGCGGCGAGATTGGCGGTGACTTTCTCCGGCGGCCAGCGCCACCAAGCGATCTCCAGCAGGCGCCCGATGGTCGCATCATCGAACCGGCGCTTCACCGTTCTTGCCGGATTGCCGACCGCGATCCCATAAGCCGGAACGTCGGAGGCGACGACCGCGCGCGAGCCGATGATCGCCCCGTCGCCGATAGTGACGCCGGGCAGGATCATCGCTTCGGTCCCAATCCAGACATCATTGCCGATGCTGATGTCGCCCTTCGAGCCCTTGGACCAGTCGAGGGACGGATCTTCCCAGCCCTTTCCGAAGATAGCGAAGGGGTAGGTCGAGAACCCGTCCAGCGCGTGGTTGGCGCCGTTCATAATGAACTGGGCCTTGGCGGCGATAGCGCAATAGCGCCCTATCCGCAGGCGGTCTTTCATATGCTCGAAGTGATAGCGGACGCAGGTCTGAAGAAACTTCTCCGGACCGTCAGGGTCGTCGTAATAGGTGTAGTCGCCAATTTCGACCATGGGATGATCGACAATAGGCTTGAGGAACGCCACCTGCGCGATGCCATCCATGGGATGAACTTGATTGGGGTCGGGCCCGTGTTGCGGGGCTTTGGAACGATCAGACATAAGAACTCCTTCGGAATGAGGGAACGCGCCGTTAAGGGCGTGCAACTTCAGCAGTTTCCGGTCAGATGTTCATTGTCCGTGTTTCCTTCTCATCGATCACGCCACCCGTTAGCACAGCAAACCGGGTAAATCCATTATCGGAACTGCGCGTAGTCGACCGGCTTTGTGCGGTCGATGAATTTCCGCGCCGGCGGCATCGGGTATTTCAGTCCGGTGGCGCAGTTGAACAATACGACGCGGTCGGATTTCGACACACGGCCGTTTTCGAGCGATTGCCGGTAGGCGGCGTATGTCGCGGCGCCTTCGGGGCACAGCAGCAAGCCTTCCTCCCGCGCAATCGCATCGCGAGCGCTGAAGATATCCTCTTCCTCAACGGCGACAGCAAATCCGTTCGACTCCCTCACCGCGCGCAGGATGAGGAAATCGCCAACAGCAATGGGCACACGAATGCCTGCCGCTGCTGTCCACGCATTCTCCCAGAGCGGCGCATGTTCCTCGCCCTCCTCCCACGCCCTGACGATGGGCGCGCAGCCCGCCGCCTGCACAGCGATCATTTTTGGGCGTTCGGGTCCGATCCAGCCAATCGTCTCCAATTCGGCAAACGCCTTCCACATGCCGATGAGGCCGGTGCCGCCGCCGGTCGGATAGAAAATCGCGTCGGGCAATTCCCACCCCATCTGTTCGGCAAGTTCGAGGCCCATGGTTTTCTTGCCCTCGATCCGATAGGGCTCTTTCAAGGTCGAGACATCAAACCACCCGGCTTTTTCCTTGCCCTCGCCGACGATCTTGCCGCAGTCGTTGATAAGGCCGTTGACGCGATAAACATCGCCGCCCTGAAGCGCGATTTCTTCGACATTCACTGACGGCGTATCGTCCGGGCAAAAAATTGTCGTCTTCATGCCGGCGGCTGAGGCATAGGCGGCCATGGCGGCGCCTGCGTTGCCGTTGGTCGGCATCGCTAAATGATGAAGCCCAAGTTCCTTCGCCATGGAGACTGCTAGGGCGAGCCCCCGCGCCTTGAACGACCCCGTCGGCAACCGCCCCTCATCCTTGACGATAATTTCGCCGGTGACGCCAAGCGTTTTTTCTGAATGCGGCAGCCTGATCAGCGGCGTTACGATTTCGCCCAGCGAGATGCGGTTTTGCGCATGTTCAACGGGCAGAAACTCACGGTAACGCCAGAACCCTTCGGTGCGCACTGCGAGCGCTGTTTTCGATATGGAATTTTTCAGCGCGTCGAGATCATAGCGGACCAGCAATGGCTTTCCCGCCGCTGACAGCCCATGAACCTTTTTTGCTTCGACAATTTCGCCAGTGTAAGAACATTCGAGATGGGTTACGAAACTCATTTGCATACCTTATTCATCACTGACAAATGTCTTTTCGTGCAAATTAGATATATGAATATTAGACGCTTTCCAATCATCGCCGAATTTTCTAACGACTGCGGTTATCACAAATTTCTTTTCACTGTGCGCGCCAGTCGCCTCCAAATACGCCGCGCCTTCATTCAGCATCGATAACCCGGAAAACTTCAATTCCAGCGAGCCTTCAGCATCTCCGCTAAAATAGGACGACAAAAGCTTTTGAACTTCTGGATGAAAGTATGTGCCCCGATATACGCCATCCGGCGTAATGAGGCTGAACGGTTCCGCCACCATTACCGTCAATTCTTGAATATTCCGGTCATTCCATAATTGCTCAACCCTGTCGAGCGTGTCCATGACGCCGGTAAGAGCATCCCGTTCCAACTCCTGCGCTTGAACGGGGCTTTGAACCGCCAGTATAATAAAAGGTACAAGGACAGCAAAAAATCTGGTCACTCTTAGAACCTAATTTTCAAGCTTCATCTGGGCCTGCGTAAAGTTTGGATTCAAGTTGAGCGCCGCCTGATAGGCTTCTTTTGCTTCTTCCGCCAGTCCTTTCGCCTCATACGCCAGCCCGATATTGTACCAGGCCGCCCATGGCTTCGCGACGTCGAGTTCCAGCGAGCGTTCGTAATCGCTCAACGCGTCGTCATAGTTCTTCGCTAAATAATGGGAGTTGCCGCGATTGAGGTAGGCTTCGCCCAGCGCGCTATCAATGTCGAGGGCGGCATCGAAATCCGCGCGCGCCAATTCGAGATCGCCGATCCGGTTACGGATAATGCCTCGGTTTACAAATGATTTTTTCCGGTCTGTTCGCGTCGTCGCAGCGTCGTCCAAGGCGTCGTCGCATGGGCCCGTGTCGCGGGCGAAATCATCCCGGGCGTTTTCAAAGCAACTCGCCGCATCGGTGGCGCCAAGCGTTGTGACCGACATCTGCGCCGCCGACGGCGCCGAATACGCAACCAGAAGACAAACTGAGCCAAATAAGATTCGCATGAGGGTCGCTCCTGTTCGCTGATCTGCGCATTCTAGCGCGATGTCGCCAGAAGGCGATGAATTCCGGCAGCAGCCCCACAAAGATGTGTTGTATTGTGCGATGCAGCAACTATCTTTCGATCACCGTCCCAGCCAGAGAAGGAAACCCGCCATGGCCTCATCCCTCAATACCGTCATTACAGGCTCCACCTCGGGCATCGGCCTTGGCATCGCGACCGCCTTCGCCGCCGAAGGCTGGAACGTCATGCTCAACGGCTTTGGCGATTCCGGTGAGATTGAGGGCATCCGCGCCGGGCTTGAGGAAAAATACGGCGTCAAGGTTCTTTATAACGGCGCCGACATGACCAAGCCGGAGGAAATTCGCAACCTCATCGCCGAAGCGGAAACCGCATTCGGTCAGGTGGATGTGCTCGTCAACAACGCCGGCATCCAGCATGTCTCGCCAGTCGAAGATTTTCCCGAAGCGAAATGGGATGCGATCATCGCCATCAACCTGACATCCGCCTTTCACACCACCAAGGCGGCCTTTGCCGGCATGAAAAAGCGCGGCTTCGGACGCATCATCAATGTCGCCTCCGCGCACGGCCTTGTCGCATCGCCCTTTAAATCCGCCTATGTCGCCGCAAAACACGGGATCGTCGGCTTCACCAAAACGATTGCGCTTGAAGGTGCGGAACATGGGGTCACCTGCAACGCGATCTGTCCCGGCTATGTGAAAACGCCGCTGGTTGAAAAGCAGATCCCCGACACGGCCAAGGCCCGCGGCATGAGCGAAGAAGAAGTCATCCAGAAAGTCATTCTCGAAGCGCAACCCACCAAACAATTCGTCACCGTTGAACAGGTCGGCGCGCTGGCGGTGTTTCTGTGTTCCAAGAATGCAGCGCAGATCACCGGCGCCGCGCATCAGATCGACGGCGGCTGGGTCGCGCATTGATGGCGAAAAAGAAAGCCATCAACCTGGCGTTTCAGGGCGGCGGCTCGCATGGGGCCGTCACCTGGGGCGTGGCTGACCGCCTGCTGGAAGATGACCGGATCGAAATCGAAGCCATATCCGGTTCAAGCGCCGGCGCAGTGAACGCTGTCACGCTCGCCTATGGCCTGCACAAGGGCGGCTGCGAAGGCGCGCGCACCGCACTCGACACCTTGTGGAAACGCATCAGCGAAGCCGGTGAAATCTACAGCCCGGTTCGTTCCGATCTGTTTCCCTTTAACGCCGCCGCGAACAATTTGCTGAACGCCTACACCTATCAGATGTTCGATGTGATCACCCGCGCGCTGGCGCCGGCGCAGTTCAACCCGTTCGGCATCAATCCGTTGCGCGATATCCTCAACGACACCATCGATTTCGACAGCCTGCGCCATTGCGACCGGACGAAACTGTTCATCGCCGCCACGAATGTGCGATCCGGGAAAGTTCACGTCTTTAACACCAAAGACATGTCAACCGACGTTATCCGCGCCTCCGCCTGCCTGCCGTTTTTGTTTCAGGCGGTTGAGATCAATGGCGAGCATTATTGGGATGGCGGCTATATGGGCAACCCGGTGCTGTTTCCTTTCTTTTACGAGGCGAAAACGTCCGATACGGTCATCGTTCACGTCAATCCTATTGAACGCGATGAAGTTCCCGCAACCGCGCCGGAAATCATGAACCGGATCAATGAAATCAGCTTCAACTCTTCGCTGTTGCGCGAATTGCGGGCGATTGAATTCGTTCACAAGCTGCTGGATGACGGCTGGATCAAGGATGAATATCGCGACCGCCTGCGGTCCGTGCGCATACATTCAATCCGCTCAGATAAAGCGCTGGAAGATTTCGACATCACCAGCAAGTTCCGCACCGACTGGGGTTTCCTGAGCGCGCTGAAAGAACAGGGGCGCGTCATCGCAGATGCGTGGCTTCAGGAGAATTTCGACACCATCGGAAAACGCTCATCCGTCGATCTTCGCGCCATGTTCGATTCCGATACCCGAAAGGGCGGCAAAGAAAAATCCGCCATGTAGCGCCCTCTAGCCAGAGAGCGCTACATGGTTTCCAGCGAATCTAGAATTCACCCCGGAAGGTCAGCTTGAAGTTTCGTCCCTGAAGCGGCGCGACATCTTTCAGGAACGACGTATGCAGCCGCGCTTCTTCATTGGTGACATTGTCCGCGCGCAACTGGATCGACAAGCCGTGATCCTCCCCGCCCGGCCGCCAGGTCGCGGCAAGATTAACGAGTGTGTAACCATCGGTTGGGATTTCAGAGACCGCAATGCGATTTTGTTTCGCTGCAATTTCAACCTCGCCCCGAAGATCGATGTGGGATGACGTCGCCTCCAGGCCCATCACGGTGCGCAGGGGCGGAATCCGCGGCACGTCGCCGCCGCCATTCTTGAATCTGGCCCTGACATAGTCGAGTTGCGCCCGGCCGGTTACGTCAAAACCGCCAACCGAAAACAGGTCAGCATCGGCCTGCGCTTCGAACCCCTTGAAGACGGCGTCATACGCGGTGAACTGGAAAACCGGCAACTCTTCTATCTCGGCGCCGGTAGGGATCAGCGCCACAAAGTCATTATAATCGGTGTAGAAACCGTTGACGGTGAATGCGAGCGCGCCAAATTCCCCATGCAGGGTCGCTTCAACTCCCTGGGCGGTTTCCTTACCCAAATCAGCATCGCCGATTTCATAGGCGTTGGTCGCCAGATGCGGCCCGTTGGAAAACAGTTCTTCGGGCGCCGGCGCCCGTTGCGTGCGCAACAGGTTTACGCCGAGAAACAACGCTTCATTCGGCTCAACGCCGACCCCCGCCGACACGCTGAAGGCGTCGAAGGAACGGCTAAGCGAGACGGACTCCGCTTCTGTCGTCGTGTGCTCGTAGCGCCCGGCGACCTGCGCGTGCCAAACGCCCGCTTCATATTCGCGCACGGTGAAGACGCCGAATTGATCGGTGACATTGGGCGGCGTAAACGCCTCGGCGCCAATCGCTTCGAAATTGCGGTGCTTGTACTGCACGCCGGAGGCGCCGAGAAAATTCCCGTATTGTTTTTCCAGAAACTCGATGCGCCCTTCAAAGCCGGTATTGTTGAACGTCGTCCCGATTTCGTCGCCTTCGAGCTCGCGGTGCGTGTAATCCGCATAGCCAAAACGGATCTTGGTCGTATCAATGAAGAGGAAGGGTTTATTGAACTCGCCCATGAGATCGTAGCGCTCCTGCTCAAGGTCGATATTGACCGGCGTTTCTTCCTCAAGTTCGTGCTCTTCTTCCTCGTCATGCTCCTCTTCTTCATGGTGGTGATGCCCCGGCACGCCATAAAGAGACCGGGCGATCTTGGCTGATACGCCGATAAATCCGTCATCGAAAATTAGCGAACCGCCGACCGAACCGCCTTTGGAACTCAGCGCCGTATTGGGAACCGTTCCGAACGCTTCTTCTTCCTCATGGTCTTCGTGGTCTTCATCTTCATGGTCTTCGTGCTCCGCTCCTTCCAGCGCCCGCAAGGCGGCGGATTCAGCAAAGCCCGGAATGTCATAGTCCTCAGTATCGCGGTAATAGCCGTCCCCGTGAAACACGAGGTCCGCGCCGCCGACCTTGCCGAGCAACACGTCGAACCCGCCCGCCGCTTCAACGGAATCATCGACCGAGCCAAGGCTGGTGCGCAGCGCGCCGTCGATGCCGCCTTCGGGTGTTGAATCCGGAATGCGGCCGTCGAACACGTTGACAACCCCGCCCGCTGCGGAACTGCCATAATAAAGCGTGGCCGCGCCGCGAACGATCTCGATACGCTCCGCCGTTGCCGGCTCCACGGCGACGGCGTGATCGTCGCTCACCGACGACGCATCGATAGAACCGATGCCTGCATCGAGCACGCTTATACGGTCGCCGCCCAGCCCGCGAATGATCGGTCTGCTGGCGGCCGGTCCGAAAAATGTGGATGAAATGCCGGGCTCGCGCCGGAGCAGTTCGCCGATCGACGCTTCGCCGCGCGAAGCAAGTTCATCGGCGGTGATCACCGACGCTGCGATGACCGATTCATGTTCAGGGTGGGCGATTGGCGAGCCGGTGACGATGATTTCATCATCAACATGCTCGTGGTCTTCTTGAGCGAATGCGGACTGATATGCGCCGATGGCGATAATGCCTGCGCAGGAAAGCATGAGAGTGTTCTTCACGGGGATAAGGTCCTTCAAACCAGAGAGCCTCGCGCTTGAATACGCAAAGCTCTGACAACAACAAAAATGGATGATTGCTGTTAGTGGTTTGGAGGGCCGCGGGGGCGCGCGGAACGGATCGCGATGGCGGCCGCTTCCGATTGGACGGAGAGCGAACCTGCGCGCCAGATGGCGACAATTACGGAAAGCACAAAAGCGCTTGTCGTGATGATTTTGTCGCCGCCATGAGAGACAAGTGAGAGGACGCAGGCCTTGCCATTATGGTCGTGGGGGCCTTCGCCAAATTTTGCGACATGCGAAGCGCTCAGCACCTGCGCCGCCAAAAAGGCGGCCAGCGCTGTCAGCAACAGCACCCAGGCTCTCGATCGCCATATGGTTACAGGAAGCCGCATCATCCTCTCTGTCGCAGCAGGCCGAACGGCCTACGGCAGCGTTACAATCTCACATTTTCCCGGTTTTGTCTATGACGGCTCATCCGTCTCGGGGACCACCCCGTCGCTATCGTCTTCCTCCGCCGGGATCGCATAGGCGCCGGAAAGCCAGCGATGGAGATCAATATCGGCGCAGCGCTTGGAGCAGAAAGGCTCGTACTCAGCCTCCACTCGCCGTTTGCAGATCGGGCAGCGCGCCGCCTGTTGACGATTGTCATTATTCGCAGAGGTCATAGTTCCGCTCCCCGCAAGCTGCGTCCGGTTTTAACTCAAACCGGGAACCGTATTTGTAGCGAAGCCGATCGCTCCATTGTCCATGCTCTTTCAGCACCGCATCGAGTTCGCTGCCGATCTTTAACACAACCCTTCCTGAAGGATGTGAGCGCAACCGGTTTTCGAATTCTCCTATGGCGCGTTTGGCAAGAAACTCACTGGTGAAGCGACGCCCCGCAATCGGTTGACTTTGCGCTGGTTGCGTATGTCGTTCTAACAAAGACGCCTCTTTATGCGGCAGGGTAAATGAAAATAGTCCGGACTTTGAAAAACCGGCGGAGCTGAGATTGTCCAGCATCGAGAGACACTTGAATAAATGGTGCTGGAATCGTTTCCGCGCGGCGTCGCTCTGGATTTTTGGAAAATCAATAACAACATGGCCGCCAATATTGCGCAAACTGATCTGCCTTACTGCTTCGCTGGCGGCTGCAAGCGCAATTTTCTCACGCAATCGCGCCGAAGAGGATGCGGTCAGGCCAGCCGTGTCCACATCGATCGATGTCAGCGCCTGATTTTCGTCGAACGTTAGCACGCCGCCGCCCTGCAGCGCGATACTCCGGCAGAATGCAGCGCCCAGTTCAGCTTCCGTTCCGTGCTGTGCAAACAGCGATGGACCGTGACTTTGGTGCGTAACTTTCGCGACGCCATTTTGGCTAAGCAGTTTCTTCACCTCTCCGTCATCGACAATCACGTCGTCGTTCAGGGCGTCAAGTTGTTGCACGGCATCGAAAGCCGCGTCTGCGAAGGGTGGAAGCCGGCCGGGCGCCGCGCCGTGATCAAGCGCTTCGATGAAACGCAACACGGCGCCTTTTTGCTGGCGTGGCGGCGATTTTATTTCAACCGCAATCATCGCGCCTTCGACGCAATGCGATGCAGCGCTTTTAGTGATAGGCAGAAAACCATCAGCCTTACCGCCGATACTGACAAATGCAGCGTTCAACGAAGTGTCGACGCGCATAACTTTGCCCGCGAATTTCTGGCCCGCTTGCGGATAGGCATCCAAAGCTTCGTCGCCTCGCGCAGGGCCGTGCCAAAACTTCCAGACCTCGTTGTCAATGAACAAAGCTGCGCGGGTTTCAGCGGCGCCGGATTCGATGATGATGCGCCGGCTCATTTTCGCCAGCCTGCGCCCGCCAGCAGGTTGGCCGCTTCATAGACGGGCAATCCCATCACGCTCGGATGCGATCCTGCGATTGAGATAATGTGTTTGGCGAACAATCCCTGAATTGCATACCCGCCAGCCTTTCCGTTCCACTCGCGGCTGGCGATGTATTCTTCAATGGCGGGCTTATCGAGCAATCGGACTTTGACACGGGTTTCAACAACCCTGGACAGCAATCGCCCGTCCGGCGCCGCAACCGCCACGCCTGAATAAACCCGATGCGCGCCTCCGGAGAGCAGTTTGAGGCACGCTCGCGCGGTTTGCTCGTCTTCCGCCTTCGGCAGGATGCGCCGTCCGCATCCAACGACCGTATCGGAGCCAAGCACAAAGGCGCCAGCATGCGCCGCGGCAATAAACTGAGCTTTTTCTCTTGCGAGCCTCAACGCCAGCTCTCGCGGCGTTTCTCCGGGCTTCGGCGTTTCGTCGATATCAGCGGGAACAATCTGATCCGGCGGCATGCCGATCATCTCCAGCAACGCTTTGCGCCGCGGGCTTGAGCTTGCGAGGATGAATGGAATGCTGATGCGTAAATCCGCTGCTGGCTGCGCTATTTGAATCGAAAGGTAATACGCCCCTTGGTCAGGTCGTATGGAGTCATCTCTACCAGAACCTTGTCGCCGGCGAGCACGCGAATCCGGTTCTTCCGCATTTTGCCGGCGGTGTGTGCGATGATCTCATGATCATTCTCAAGTTTGACGCGGAATGTCGCGTTCGGCAGCAGCTCTTCCACTGTTCCCTCAAACTCAAGCAGTTCTTCCTTCGCCATTCGCTCCTCAAACCAGACATTCTGCGACGCCGCCGGGGCGTTCTATTGCGGCGGGAAGATGATTGCGTACGGTCCGAAAATCAAGGTTTTTTGTATAGGTCCGGGAAGCGCCGGGCGAGCCTTTTTCGTATATCGTCCCGGACCCTGGCATAGGCGGCGACGATAGCGTCCCGGCCGCCCCGTTCCTCTGACGGGTTTTCGATATCCCAGAATTCGATGGCCGCCCTCGGAAGCCGCCGGCGCGCCTCAACCGCCGCTTCCGGCGTTAGCGCCACCACCACGTCAAAGCTCGAAAGGTCGACTTCCGACAGCGTCTTGGGTTCGTGCCCCTGCATGGCGACGCCAAGCTGGGCCATTACGATCTCTACGAACGGATCAAGGCCGCCTTCATAAACGCCCGCTGAATCGACCCTGATCTGATTGCCGGCGTCGAGGCGCAGCAATGCCGCCGCCATGGGTGATCGCACCGAATTCATGTTGCATGCAAAGAGTACTGATTTCTTCATGGAATCCTCTGCGCTCATCGCATGTGAAAACTGCAGATCAACGTAAACAGTCGCCGCGCCGTGTTTTGATCCAGTTCGATTTTGTCTTTCAGGCGCTCTGTGAGGATATCGGAGCCTTCGTTGTGCATGCCGCGGCGCGCCATATCGATTGTTTCAATTTGCGACGGCGCCGCATTACGGATCGCGTCATAGTAACTTTCACAAAGCATGAAGTAGTCTTTGATGATCTTTCTGAAAGGGGTCATCGACAAGTGAACCTGTCCGAGCGCGCCGCCGCCGGAAAGGCGAACATCGAAAACCAGCCGCCGCTCAACATTGGACAGATAAAGTTCGAAGGGTCCGCCATCGATCCCGACCGGCCTGAAATAATTTTCTTCCAGCAGGTCGTATATGGCGACTTTTCGCTCATGTTCGATATCGGCGGTGGCGGGCGCAAGCGAACGCTCGTCAAGATCGATCTTGACGATGTGAAAACGCGCGCCGTCGTCTTCCTCGCTCATGCCTGCTCCGAATCCGTTCGTATCCTTCTAGCGGGCCCGCTGGCCGCCGTCACGAGGCGGAACTCTCAACCTCTCCCGTTTGTTAGAAGTATTCGGCCGAATCGCAAGATATGCCCTAAGCGAAACAGTTCGAGGTTTGTAATGATTGGAAAGAGTTTGTTGAGCGCGCCTGCAATGCTGCTGGTTCTTGGTTCTGCGGCGCTCGCCGCCCAGCAGGCGCCCCAACAAGCGTCCCAAGAGACATCCATGCCGGACATCGCCGCGGCCATGCTGAACGTCGCCTATGAGAGCGGAGATCCGGCTGAAATCGCCGCCGTCGCCAAAGCCGTCAAAGCGGTTTTTCCAGACTATGCAGATGTCATCGCAAAGGACGCAGAAACGCAAATCGCAGCGCTGAAGCCCGCCGCAAAAGATGGCGCAGCCAGAAACGATGCTGATGCTCCCCCGTCCGGCGGGTTGCTGGCCATAAAACCGTGGGATGGGAAATTCAGCGCCTCCGCCGTCATGTCGTCCGGCAACTCCGAGAACACAGCAGTCGGGATTGCGCTTGACGCGGTCCGGACGGCAGGCGAGTTCAAGCACAATTTCAAAGGCTATCTCGACCTCGGCGAGTCGAGCGGCGTCACTAATCAGAAACGATGGGGCGCGTCCTATAAGCTGGATTACAACTTTACCGACCGAACCTACGCCTATGGCCGCTTCTCGTATGATGAAGACCAGTTTTCCGGGTTTGATTACCGTCTGTTCGCCGGCGCCGGCCTTGGTCACTATTTTGCGAAGTCTGAAGCCTTCACCTGGAAAGCGGAGGGCGGCCCCGGCTTCCGCTATTCGCCAATCGACCTGACGCGCGAAATCGAAAAGGAATTCGCTGCCTATGGGGCGACTGAGATCGACTGGCTGATCCGCGAAGGGTTGAAGTTCGAGCAGGATTTCAATGTCACCTGGACCTCGCCCACCACCACCCTCCAGTCGGTCACGTCGCTGTCGACGCAACTCTGGGGCGATCTGTCCACCGGCCTTTCCTTTGAGTACCGCTATGAAACGGATCCGCCGCTCGGGCGCGAGAACTCAGACACCACAGCGAGAGCCTCGCTCATTTATGGCTTCTAGAGCGCCGGGCGAAAAAGTGGACGCCGGTTTTTCGCAAACCCGGCGCGCTCGCCAAAAATCTAGATCATCGGGCGATCCTTAATTTTCGCCCGATGATCTAGTTGAGGCTTCCGGCGCCATGGCCTAAAGATTTCCACCATGGCTCAAAATGTTGTCGCCGCATTTTATAAGTTCACGTCCCTGCCCGATTTTTCTGAACATCAGGCGGGTCTGCATTCCTGTGCAGAAGGCGCCGGCGTTCGCGGCACCATCCTGCTGGCGCCGGAAGGCGTCAACGGCACCATCGCCGGACCGCGCGAAGGCGTCGATGCTGTTCTGGCGCATATCAAATCCATGCCTGGGTGCGCTGATCTAGACTGGAAGGAATCCGAGGCGCCGGAAAATCCGTTCCTGCGGATGAAGGTTCGCCTGAAAAAAGAAATCGTCACCATGGGCGTCACCGGCGTCGCGCCGGAGCTTAGTCACGAGCGCTATGTCGAACCCCATGACTGGAACAAGGTGATCTTAGATACCGACACCATCGTCATCGACACCCGTAATGATTACGAAGTCAGCATCGGCACGTTCGAGCGGGCCATCAATCCAGCGACCGCATCGTTTCGCGAGTTTCCGAAATGGTTTGAGAAATTTCGCGCGGAAAACGAGGTCAAGAAAGTCGCCATGTTCTGCACTGGCGGCATTCGCTGTGAGAAATCCGTCGCCTATCTCCGCTCGCAGGGCGTCGAGGATGTGGTTCACCTCAAGGGCGGCATTCTGAAATATCTCGAAACCGTGCCGGAAACGGAAAGCCAATGGCGGGGCGAATGTTTCGTCTTCGACAATCGCGTGTCGGTTGGTCACGACCTCGCGCCCGGCTCCTACGATCTCTGTCACGCCTGCCGGATGCCGATCACCGAAGAAGACAAAATATCGGAGCATTATACGCCGGGGGTTTCCTGCCCCAAGTGCCACGACCGGCTCAGCGACGAACAAAAACGCAATTTCGCCGAACGCCAGAAGCAGGTGGATCTGGCGAAAGCGCGCGGCGAGCAGCATATCGGGGTACGCCAGTCACTCTCACCCGCTCATTCCCGCGAAGGCAGTAACCAAAAATAATGCAGACAAAAATAAATACCCGCCTTCGTCCTTCGAGACGAAAAAATCTCTTCATCCTGAGGGTGACGCCGGACTTGATCCGGCGGAACGTCTCGAAGGACGAAGAGATTTTTGCTCCTCAGGATGAAGGCTAGTCATGCCCGAAACGCCCATCCTCTATTCCTTCCGCCGCTGTCCTTACGCCATGCGTGCGCGGATGGCGATTGCGGTGAGCGGGACGGCGGTGCGCCTGCGCGAAGTCCTGTTGAAGGACAAGCCGGAGGAAATGCTCGCGGCGTCCGCGAAAGGCACGGTTCCCGTGCTGATCGACGGCGGGCGCGTCATCGATGAAAGCCTCGACGTGATGCTGTGGGCGCTCGCGAAGAACGACCCGGAAGGATGGCTCTCGTGCAAGGATGACGCTCTCATCGCGGAGAACGACGGGCCGTTCAAGCACCATCTCGACCGCTACAAATATTCAACCCGCTATGAAGGCGCTGACGCAGAAGAACACCGCACCGCTGGGTTGGCTTTTTTGGAAAAGCTCGATGCGCGTCTGACCGACAGCGACTATCTGCATGGCGCCGAGCGCGGCTTCAGCGATATCGCCATCTTTCCCTTCGTCCGCCAGTTTCGCATCGCCGACAAGGAATGGTTCGACGCCGCGCCGATCCCCAATGTTCAACAGTGGCTGAAGACACTCATGGACTCGGCGCTGTTCAAATCCGTGATGGAGAAATATCCGCTATGGAAAGAGACGGGAGGAGCAGTCTCCTTTCCTTAAAGGGAAGACACTGATTTCCTCGACTTCGCCGCTCGGAGGCCAAAAAGGCCAGTCAAAAACAAAAGCAACGCGCCAGGCGCCGGAACTGACGTTGCCGGCGCCGTGATAAGCATGCCGTCTATAAACAACGACAGCTGATCAACATTAAACCGGTCATTGATGAAGACAATCATCATGTAAATAGAGCTGACACCGGTTGGGATGATGAAATCATTGGCGGGAGAAATTCCTACACCGAAAGAATGTGACGCCTGATCCAGCGGGTTTTCATGAATGAAATTCAAGAGATCGTCACCACCCGGCGTCGTACCGATCCGGAATTCAGCCATAGCGTCCGCATCAAAGAAAGGATCGGGATTGCCAAGGCTGGGATCGTCGCAAATCGAAGGCGGACATATGACGCCGAATTGCGTGACATTGCCGTTTGGAAGCGCGCTGACGTCAAATTCCGCATAAACCGGCGCATCCGGCCCAACGACGACGATGGCATGCGCTAGCGGCGTAAAAAGTAACCACCCCAATAGCGCGAATACTAGTGACTCATTTCGCATGGCTCCCCCCAATATTAAACATGATTTTCTAACACTGAGGCGAATGCAAAGTCAAAAACGTACTAAGCGCCGGTCTAGTAAATCGCGGCAATAGAGGCGCGCCGAATGCTTATTTCTTCAACCTCACCCGTACCGACTTCGCATGCGCAGGCAGTCCTTCCGCATCGGCGAGGCGCGCGGCGGCGGGGCCGAGTTTTGAAAGCGCCCTGTCATCGCAGCCAATGATTGAAGTGCGCTTCATAAAGTCGAGCACGGAAAGCCCCGACGCATAACGCGCCGCGCGCGCGGTCGGCAGGACGTGATCCGGCCCGGCAACGTAGTCGCCGATGGCCTCCGGCGTATGCCGCCCGAGGAAGATCGCGCCCGCGTGACGAACTTTATTCAACATCGCTTCAGGATCGTCCACGCAAAGTTCCAAATGCTCAGGCGCGATAGCGTCCACCAGCGCCGGCGCATCGGCGAGCGATGAAACAATGATGATCGCGGAATTGTTGTTCCATGCCGCTTCGGCGATTTCCCGGCGCGAGCTTTCGGCGAGCTGCGCCTTCACCACCGCCTCGACCTTGTCGGCAAAACCCGCGTCATCAGTGATGAGGACGCTCTGAGACGATGGATCGTGTTCCGCTTGAGACAAAAGGTCAGCCGCAATCCAGTTCGGGTCGCTTTTTCCGTCGGATACGACGAGAATCTCCGACGGCCCCGCGACGCTGTCGATGCCGACCTGCCCGAACACCTGCCGCTTGGCTTCGGCCACATAGGCGTTGCCCGGCCCGACAATCACATCCACCGGCTTGATCGGTCCGGCGCCATAGGCGAGCGCTGCAATCGCCTGCGCGCCGCCGATGCGGTAGATTTCGTTGACGCCCGCACGCTTCGCCGCCGCAAGCACCAGCGGATTCATTTCACCATTCGGTGCCGGGGTGACCATGGCGAGGCGCTTCACGCCTGCGACCTTCGCCGGAATAGCGTTCATCAGAACCGAAGACGGATAGGCGGCGCGGCCGCCCGGCGCATAGAGCCCGGCCGCATCGACGCAAGTCCAGCGCCAGCCCAGCGTCACGCCCTGATCGTCCGTATAGCGCATGTCTTCGGGCAATTGCTTTTCGTGATAGGCGCGGATGCGAACCGCAGCGAAATCAAGCGCTGCGAGATCGGCCTTGTCACAGGCCGCTTCCGCAGCATCGATCTCCTCCGCCGTGACGCGGAGGTTAGCGTCAGTCAGGTCAAACCCGTCGAATTTCTTCGTGTAGGTTTTGAGCGCATCCACGCCGCCCGCGCACACCGCCGCGATCACCTCGCGCACGACAGCACTGACATCGGCGCCATCATCGCGATCCTTCGCAATGAAAGCAGCGAACGCAGCGGCGAAGTTGTCAGAACTATTGCTGAGGCGTACAACCACTTTCAAGTCTCTCAGGATATTCGCGATTTTTCTCCTCCCCCGTTTACGGGGGAGGTGTCGAGGCCGCAAGGCCGAGACGGAGGGGGTTAACCCCCATCCCCCGCCCCGCACGCGCTTATTATAATAAGCCGCCTTCGTAGCTGGGCGGGGACTTCCCCCGCAAGCGGGGGAAGAGAAGACCTACTCTTTGTGTTCTGGCTTCGCGCGGGTGCGCCAGGGTTCGGAAATATCCGAAAGAAATGCATTGATGCTTTCGGCTTCGAGGCGCACCGCGCCGCCGCCGGCAAAGTCGAGACTGATCGCGCCGGCGCCATCCTCGCCGGGCTCGAACCGAATGGCGAGCAGTTCCACCACCGCGTCTTTTGCTTCGGTGCGCAGGTTCTGAAACTTGACCGATTCCACATCGTCGAAGTGGACGCCTGTCCGCACGCGCGCAAACGGCCCTGCCCGCCCCTTGCCCGCCGCTTCCCAGACAAACCGATTGCTGACGAATACGAACCGGCGCTGCTCAGGCAGGTAGGTGAAATCTCCCAGTTTCGCCACTGCGTCCTGCAGGCAGGCGGAGAGCACGCCTAGATCTTCCGCATCGCCAGCCATCAGCCGCAACGGCGTATAGTCCTTCAGCGAGGCCATGCTTTCCTACTCCTTCACGCGCTCGATCAAGGCGCCGCAAGCCTGAAGCTTTTCTTCCAGCCGTTCAAAGCCGCGGTCAAGGTGATAAACGCGATTGACCATGGTCTGACCTTCCGCCGCAAGACCGGCGATCACCAGCGACATGGAAGCGCGCAGATCCGTCGCCATCACCGGCGCGCCTTTGAGGCGCGCAACGCCGCGCACCGTCGCCGTCTGTCCGTCCACGGATATTTTCGCGCCCATGCGGCCAAGCTCCGGCGCATGCATGAAGCGGTTCTCAAAGATCGTTTCCTTCATGGTGGATACGCCGTCAGCGGTCGCCATCAGCGCCATGAACTGGGCCTGTAGGTCGGTGGGAAAGCCCGGGAATGGCTGCGTCACGATATCAACCGCCTTGCAGCGCGCGCCATTGCGGCTGACTTTCACGCCGCCTTCCACCTCCTCCATCGTGACGCCGGCTTCTTCCATGGCCGCCCACGCAGCGCCCAGCAGTTCCGCCCGCGCGCCGGTCAAGGTTAGCTCGCCGCCGGTCGCAGCCACCGCCATGGCGTAGGCGCCGGTTTCGATCCGGTCCGGCAGGACGCTGTGTTCGGCGGCGTGGAGGCGATCGACGCCCTCAATGCGGATTTTGGATGTCCCGGCGCCGCTGATGTTCGCGCCCATGGCGTTCAGGCAATCGGCGAGATCAGCGATTTCCGGCTCACGGGCAGCGTTCTCTATCAGCGTTTCACCACTCGCCAGCACGGCGGCGAGCATTGTGTGCTCCGTCGCCCCGACCGAGACGAAGGGAAAGGTGACATGCGCGCCATGCAAACCCTTAGGCGCTTCGGCGATGACATATCCTTCATCGAGATCGACTTGCGCGCCCATGGCCGTCAGCGCTTTCAGGTGAAGGTCGACCGGGCGGGCGCCAATGGCGCAACCGCCGGGCAGCGACACCTTGGCCTTGCGTTCGCGCGCCAGAAGCGGGCCCAACACATTGAAGCTTGCACGCATTTTGCGCACCAGATCATAGGGCGCTTCCGTCGATATGATTTTCTTTGCATGCAGCCGCAGCGTCGAGCCGTTGAAATCAGCGCCTGCGCCATGCTGCTCAAGAAGCCGCAAAAGCATGTCGACGTCAGCGAGACGCGGCACATTGTGAAGCGTCAGCGGCTCATCGCTGAGCAGCGACGCCGCCATCACTTTCAGCGCCGAATTCTTGGCGCCGCTGATCGGAACCACGCCGTAAAGCGGCCGTCCGCCAATAATCGCAAGTTTATCCATCAGTCTTCTTTCTTGCTCGCCGCGTTTTTGCTCGCCGTCTGGCCGCCCGCCTTGCGCCGGCGCAGATTGGCGCGCAACGCTTCCGCCAGCCGCGCCTGCCGCTCCGCTTCCTTGGCCGCATTCTGGCTTGTCTGTGCTGGCCGGGGCTTTTTCTTGGCCACAGGCTGGCGATCCTGAGATTTATCGTCGTTTCCGGACATGGCGGCGGACTAAAGGCCCTGCCGCCCTATACGTCAAGCGCGCCGGAATCGATTTGCGCTGGGTATCTGCAACCCCGGCTTTTCTATTTCCCGATCGCCGGTTACAGCACTGTTATGGGACAGGACATAATCCTTGAAGGCGCACTCACGGGCGCGAATTCATATGAGGCGGCAGTCCGGATGACGCGAGTCGCGCGTGAGGGCGACATCGACGAACTCGGCCATGTGAACAACGCCGTTTACCTTGTCTGGGCGCAGGATATCGCCGTCGCCCATTGGCGGCGCGTCGCCGGAGAAAATCTCGCCAGAGAATTGGTCTGGGTCGCGCTGCGCCATGAGATCGACTATCGCGATCAGGTTCTGGCCGGAGAGACGGTGGAAATCAGAACATGGCTCGGCCGCGTCTCCGGCCCGCGCTTCATTCGTCATGTGGACATCAGGAAGGCCGGCGCCTCGCGGTTCTCGGCCAAGGTTCAAACAGACTGGTGCCTGATCGACGCCTTCAGCCGCAAACCAAGGCGCATCGGACCGGAAATCCTTGAGCCGTTCGGGCTCGCCTGAGATCACTGGTTTTTCCCGGGAGCGGCTTCCCAAGCTGCATATCCCGCGCTATACCGCCGCCTCTTTGCGGGCCTCGCCCGCCAGACGCTGCCGTAGCTCAGGGGTAGAGCACTCCCTTGGTAAGGGAGAGGTCGAGAGTTCAATTCTCTCCGGCAGCACCATTTCTTGCCTCGCGGCGCGTAGCGCCTCCGGCAGGGCGGGCTGGCCGTCCGAAGCGCCGTCGCGCTTTTTGGTAATAGCAAATAAATCTTATCCCACACACAGCACCATTTTCCCACTCTCGCTCAGTCCGCGCCCTCATATTTTGCTTGCCACGAATCGGTAATTCCCCCGTAATCGCATCTGCTTAGCGGATTGTTTTGCGGGGGAGCTAAATGTCGACCAATCAGAAAGTCTGGATGAAGGCGCTGTTTCCGGAGCGCCCGTCTTTGTTTGCATTGTTTGGCGGGGCCGTCGCCCTGTTCGGCGATTTCGCCAGTTTCCTGACCGGCGCAATCACGCCGCCCCTACTGATGGCGCTTTTCGTCGCCGCTACGGTTGGCGCTGTGGCGCTCTGCATCCGGCAAGCGAGCGGCGTTGACGCCAACGACACCAAGGCCGTCAAGGCGGCAGGCAAATGCTTCGTCTGCGACGCGTTCAGGTTTTCCCTGTGCGCTGCCGGCATTTTCGCCCTGATGATGCTCGTGGGCGGCGGCAAGACCGCCACGGAGTCGGTCGGTGAAATGCTCGGGCTGATCAAGGAAGATGTGGAGCAGATTTCTGAAGACGTCGGCGTCATCCGCGAAAGCGTCGATTCCATCACCATCATCGATAATCCGAAGAACGCTCTTGAAGAGTTCAACAACGCCTGGATCTATCAATATGTGCGCCGCGACAGCGCCAATGCTTTCAAGGCGATTTCGGATCATTACCAGCGCGGACAAGCATCGAAACTTGACGCTGCAGAACTCTATTTCAATGCCGGACGGGTGACTGTCGCGCGCGATGAATTGCTGAAGCAGATGGCCGACATCGGCCGCCGCAATCGCGATGCGTCCCTGCTGGTGGTCGCCGCCCGCAATGAACCGGATTTCGACAAAAGCTCAGCCCTTTATAAGGAAGCGCAGCGTATCGATCCGGATTTCCCGTTCGCCTATTGGGACATGCAGCGCACCTCGCAGCCGGCTCAACCGCAAGCCCAGGGCCCGGCCCAAGCCTCAGCGCACCTGTCCGCACAAAAGGCGGAAATCGACGCGTTTCTCGACCGTATGAACGGCCAGCCCGCAGCGGCGTTCTTTTACTTGCCGCAACATCAGGCGGATTTCGAAACCATTGCGCGGCAACAATCATCGTCTCTTGCCAACAATATCGCTTCTTATGACCGGCTTGTGCAAAACACGGCCGACAGGGAAAATGCAACGCGCGCCGCCAAAATGACGGCCCCGCCGCTCGAATTTTCATGGCGCGACAACATCACCAAGGATTTGCTGCAGATCGACAAGACGTTCGTCGCGACAGCGCAGCGATACGCCTACAGATTCAATGGCGGCGACTGGACTGAAGGCGACCGCATTCCCCTCTACCATGAACAGCCGCAGGCAGGCGTCTTTGAATTGCGCTGGCAGGACCGGACGGGAGAATGGTTCGGCCCATTCCGTTATGACTACTCGGCTGAGTGATCAGGCCATCATCTTTTCAATCGGCAGAACAAGGATCGCGCTGGCGCCGAGTTTCTTGAGCTGTTCCAGCGTGTCCCAGAACACGCTCTCGCGGCAGACGGCGTGAATGGCGACCTTGTCCGGCTTGCCCGCAAGTTCCAGCACGGTGGGCGAGTCAGCGCCGGGCAAAAACTCTGTGATGGCGGCAACCGCATCGCGCGGCGCATTCATCATAATATATTTCGCATCACGCGATGACAGAACGCCTTGAATGCGCTTCATCAATGCTTCGAAAATTGTCATTTTCTCCGCAGAAAAATTCCGGCGATTGCGGATCAGGACGGCTTCAGACTCAAATACTGTGGCGACCGGTTTTAGTCCGTTGGCGTCAAGCGTGGCGCCGGTCGAGACGATGTCGCAAACCGCATCGGCGATTTTGAGGCGCGGCGCCACTTCGACCGATCCCTTCATCATCACCGCTCGCGCGCTGACTCCCTGACGTCTCAGCCAGGCGTTTGTCAGCGCCGGATAAGAGGTGGCGATGCGCTTGCCACCAAGCATGGCGGGGCCGTCGAACGCCCATTCCTTCGGTGCAGCCAGCATCAACCGGCAGCGGGCGAAACCGAGGCGTAAAACCTCGCTGGCGGGGGCCGCGTGAGTTTCATTCAACAGCTCTTCTTCAAAGACATTTTGCCCGACAATGCCGAGATCGCAGGCGTCGTCCGCAACAAAGGCCGGAATGTCGTCATCGCGCAGCAGCAGCACATCAATGGGAAGCTCCTGCACGCGGCCATAAAGTTTGTCGCGCCCGCGCGAGACGGTCAGGCCGCAACTCTTTAGAAGCTCGAAACTGCCGTCCGAGAGACGCCCGGACTTCTGGATTGCGATTCGCAAGCGCTGCTCGCTCATGGTTTGTCTCCTGATCGTTCGGTCATTCTGTCCAGAATCAGCCGGTATCCCCGATGCCTTTCTTCACGAAGAAAGCGGGCCACGCGGCTGATGGTTGTGGTCGAAGCGCCCGTCTCTGCGGCGATTTCCCGGTAGGAGTGCCCGCCCGCATCCAGCATCCGCGCTATCCGCCAGCGCTCTGCAAAGGCCGAAAGCTCCGCAGGCGTGGCGAGATCGCGCAGAAAGCGTGCGGCTTCATCCCGGTCGCGTAATAAGCATAGAGCATCGAACAGCGCCGTCTCGTCGCCTGAACGCCGGCTCAAGGCCCTGCCATCCTGTTGTTTTTGGGTGCTCGCCGCCTTGATGAGCTCCAGATTGCAGCCGAACCGGCCGTCACGCTGTGTTAGCACGCTAATACAGCGTGACGGCGCCAGGTCAAGCAGGAAAGCGATGAGCGGCGGAGGATATTAGAAGAAATTGAGACGCCGCCGTTGCGATCTCCGCAGCCCGCAAAATCCGGCCGCCCCCACCCAGAAAAACCCAGAGAATAGCTTGATTTCACCGCTTGCGGTCGGAAACCCTTTCCTCTATAGACCGCCGCTCAATCAGGAATTTCCCGCCGGCGCGGAAGTCTTCAAGGCTAGCCGCAGCGGCGGTTTTTGCGCGAAGGACGCCTACACATCATGGCACAGACGGATGTTTTTCACTGTGAACCCCGCAAAAACACCGGCACAGGCGGCGCCCGCGCTGCTCGCCGTGAAGGCTGGATCCCCGGCGTGCTTTACGGCGGCGACCAGGAACCTGTCGCGGTAAACCTGAAGAAAAACGAAATCACAAAGGCGTATCTCAACGGCCGCCTTCTCGCGCACCTCGCCAATATCGACGTTCCGGGCGAAGACGGCCATCAGCCGGTCATCGCTCGCGACGTTCAAATTCACCCGGTCAAGGGTCACCCGATCCATGTGGATTTGATGCGAGTGAATGAAAAGACCCGCATCGACGTCGAAGTGCCGGTCCGCTTTATCAATGAAGAAGCCTCGCCGGGCCTCAAAAAAGGCGGCGTGTTGAACGTCGTTCGTCACGGCGTCGAAGTCTACGCTCCGGCGACCGCCATTCCGGAAGTGTTCGAGATTGATGTCACCGGCCTCGAAGTCGGCGACGGCATCCACGCTTCGAAAATCAAGCTGCCGCAAGGCGTGACCTTCGTGATCACCGATCGCGACTTTACCATCGCCACCATCGCCGCCCCGTCGGCGCTGCGTTCTGCGGATGAGGAAGCGTCGGCGTCGGCTGAATCTGAAGAAGCAGAAACCAAGGAAGAGGGTGACAAGGAAGAGTAATCTCTTTCTGCTGTCTCTCTCGCCGCCCCTGACGGTCTGGAGCGCGTGATGCTGCTTCTCGTTGGCCTCGGCAATCCGGGTGAAAAATACGCCCGTCACCGTCACAATATCGGCTTTATGGCCGTTGATGCGATCGCTGAGACGCAGGGGTTCGGTCCTGCGCGGTCAAAATTTCAGGGCGAAATTCGCGACGGAACGCTGGGCCGCGAAAAGGCGCTTATCCTCAAGCCGCAAACCTATATGAACGATTCAGGACGCGCCGTCGGCGAGGCTGCCCGCTTTTACAAGATTGCGCCTGAAGACATTATCGTATTTTACGACGAGCTTGATCTCGCGCCAGGAAAATTGCGGGTGAAGATCGGCGGCGGCGCAGCGGGACATAACGGCATCCGCTCCATCGACTCGCACATCGGAAACACGTTCAAGCGCATCCGGATCGGCATCGGACATCCCGGCGACAAGTCCAGAGTGACAAATCATGTGCTCGGCGACTTTGCCAAGTCCGATCAGGACTGGCTGGCGCCAATGCTCGACGCGATTGCCAGCGAAGCGCCCTATCTCGTGGAGCCCGACGGCAACCGCTTTGCAACGGCCGTTGCGCAGAAACTTGCGCCGCTTAAAAAAGAAGTTACTGCAAAACCCGATCCCGGCAATGAGCGGAATCAACCGGCGCCGGCGCTTACGCCTGAAAAAACCAACAACGCATTCACCGACGCATTAAAAAAACTGCTCGGCGACAAGGAATAGAAAGCGACGAACATGGGTTTCAAGTGCGGCATTGTCGGATTGCCGAATGTTGGCAAGTCAACGCTCTTCAACGCGCTGACCAAGACGGCGGCGGCGCAGGCGGCGAATTACCCGTTCTGCACCATTGAGCCGAATGTCGGCGATGTGGCCGTGCCGGAACCGCGCCTTGCGGTGCTGGCTGAAATCGCAGGTTCAAAAGATATTTTGCCGGCGCGTATGCAGTTCGTCGATATTGCAGGATTGGTGAAAGGCGCGTCGAAAGGCGAAGGCCTCGGCAACCAGTTTCTCGCAAATATTCGCGAGGTTGATGCCGTCGTTTATGTATTGCGCTGTTTTGACGATGACGACGTCACGCATGTCGCCAACAAGATCGACCCCATCGCCGATTTCGAGACGGTCGAAACGGAACTCATGCTCGCTGATCTTGAAAGCCTGGAAAAGCGCCGGGTCAACATCGAAAAGAAAGCCAAAGGACAGGACAAGGAAGCGAAGGCTCTATTGGTCCTTGTCGACCGGGCGCTCGACGAATTGCGCGAAGGCCGCCCTGCCCGCAATGCTGAAATTTCGGACGAAGAAAGAAAGATGTGGACCGGACTGCAGCTTCTGACGTCGAAACCGGTCCTGTTTGTCGCCAATGTGGATGAAGGCTCCGCCGCTACGGGCAACGACTATTCGCGCCACGTCGAGGAATGCGCTGCCAAGGAAGGCGCCGCTGCTGTGGCCATCTCCGCCAAGATCGAATCCGAACTCGCTCAGCTTTCAGATGAAGAACAGGCCGAATATCTGGAAACCCTTGGCCTCAAGGAGCCCGGTCTCAATCGCCTCATTCGCACGGGGTTCGACCTGCTCAATCTTCAAACCTATTTCACTGCGGGCCCGAAAGAAGCGCGTGCATGGACGATCAAGCGCGGCGCGACGGCGCCGCAGGCCGCAGGCGTCATTCACACCGACTTTGAAAAAGGCTTCATCCGCGCAGAAACCATCGCCTATGCCGACTACGTCGCCTTAAAGGGCGAACAGGGCGCGAAAGAAGCAGGTAAAATGCGGCTCGAGGGTAAAGACTACATCGTCAAAGATGGCGACGTCATGCACTTCCGCTTCAATAACTGACAAAATAAGACAGGAATTTACTGTCCGTTTACATTGTTTTTACGCATGGTTAAGCCCGAATAACTATACTTCCCGCCATGACCGTTGTTCAAACAATAGATCGACGCGGCGCACAACGCTTCAAAGCGTCATTCAATATCCGGTTTTCCATCAATGGCGGACCGGAAATGTTGAGCAACACCCTGAATTTCACATCCCGCAGTCTTGCGATCCGCAGCGAAGCAAATGCTTCCATTGGCGATCGGATCGCTATCAGATTCGGGAACCTGCCGGCTATCGAGGGGGAAGTCGCCCGCGTATTCCCAGAAGGGTTTGCGGTCGTTCTGTCAGAGGCTTCATTGTCAATGATGGCGCGCGCGCACGAGCCTTCACACGATTCGACGCAAACTCTGGGATACACGGGCGACACGATTTCCAGCCCGATGATCCGCCCGGTTTCAGATTCACCTTCCCGCGTCATCATTACTTCAGGCGTTGGCGGTTCCTCTGGCTACACCAGACATTTCCTCACTATCGTTACAGCCGATCATGACACGCTCAACAATATAAACGCAATCTGGTTACGGGCGGACAACACACGCTGGACCGCCGGCGCCATGCGACTTGAACAACGCCGCAACCGTAGCCTCGCTGTAATCGCACTGAATGACTGGCAAATTCATATGGGCGCCGCCTACGGCCTTCAGGTCAGCGTTGTCGATGCTGAAATGAACGAATGGTCGCTGGAAATCGCAGCTGAAGACATTGCAGATCATCTTGAAAGCCTCGCCGGGCCGGAAGATTTCAAGATTGCTGTGAACGCTTAATCAGCCGGCCTGCGACAGCATCCAGTTTTTTCACCATGTCCGCATCACGCGCTTCGGGCGCGGTGATCACCGCCATATCAAGCACCGTTTCAATGCCCAGCGGCGACGGCGTTCTCACCGGACCAAGCCGGGCGGCGACATCCGCCGCAAGTCGCGCAGCGTTCGCCGTATTGGCTTTCAACGTTTCGAGGATAAGTCCTACCTCGACCGGGCCGCCCTGTTCGCGCCAGCAATCATAATCGGTCACCATGGCGACGCTGCCGTAAGGCAGCTCGGCCTCGCGCGCGAGTTTTGCTTCAGGCATGTTGGTCATGCCAATGACATCGCAGCCCCATGATCTGTAAAGATGCGATTCAGCCCGCGATGAAAATTGCGGGCCATCAATCGCAATATAGGTCCCGCCGCGCTTGTGCTGGATGTTAAGGCCGGAACACGACGCCTCCAACGCATCCCCTAGCGCCTGGCACACCGGATCCGCCATGGAGACGTGAGCGACGAACCCGGCGCCGAAGAAGCTTTTCTGCCTCGCGGTTGTGCGGTCAATAAACTGATCGACAATGACGAACGTGCCGGGCGACAATTCATCCCGGAAAGACCCGCAGGCCGAAAGGGAGATGAGATCCGTAACCCCCGCGCGTTTCATCGCATCGATATTGGCGCGATAGTTCACCTCTGATGGCGGCAGCCGGTGCCCTGCGCCGTGGCGCGCAAGAAACACGACCTCGACGCCAGCCAAAACCCCGCACACCAATGAATCGGAGGGCGCGCCCCAGGGTGTTTCAATATCAAGCCTTTCAGGGCTTTCCAGAGCATTGACCGAATAAACGCCCGAGCCGCCAATAAAACCGAGAACGCGTTTGTGAGTTGTCATTCAGTCACCATCAGGAGAAGCTCTGGATTCAGTACCGGCATAGCTCTCAAAAGGAAATGATCAAGCGAGTCAGGCATGATGACATCATCACTTTTGCTGGCCATGGCGCTTCAATCGCTGTCGCTGCTTGCGCCGGAAAGGTTTCGGACAGGCCTGCCTGAATATGGTCTTTCAGAGGGGCCGGGCGGCGTCTATCTGACCCGCTCGACTGGCCCGTGGGGCAAAAGCGAAAAGGAAGAAATCTGGGTTTACCCCCTGCATTGCGGAACGCCGGCGCGGGCCTCATGGTCTTCCGACGACGCCAGTGAATCCGATTTCTATTTCGACAAGAAATCCGCAACAGGATATTTTATATCTGACCACGATGGCGGTGCAGACATCTGGCGGATCAAATGGCGTGACGGACAATGGGGCGAAGCCGAAAAATTGCCAACGCCGGTGAATTCCGAAGACGCTGAATACAGCCCGGTCATTCGAAACAACGGCCAACTTTGTTTTGCTTCCGCGCGCAGCGGCGGCAAGGGTCAGGGCGATCTTTATTGCGCGAGCGAACTTCAAACCGCTGAATGGCGTGTTGAACCCCTGGACGAGCTGAACAGCCCCGGCAGCGAATGGAATCTCGGATTCTCTGCCGATGGCGACACTGTCATTTTTGAAGCCTCGGGCAGAAGCACGAACAAAAGCGTACCGGGCGATCTTTATCTAAGCCGCGATACGCAAAACGGCTGGTCATCACCGACGCCCCTGTCGCGCTTAAACACCACAGGAAGCGAACTCATGCCGCGCTTCCTGGCGAACGGTTCCTTAAGCTACGCCTCGTCCAATGGCGACGATGCAGACATACTCTTTGCTGCAACGGATGATCTGAACGTGCTAGCGCCTTCCCTGGCGGCGGTCGCCCGTTCCAGCGGCGAAATCGTTCTCTTGGATCCGGCGACTCTTTCGGAAAGCACGCGAATCCATGTGGGCACCGGGCCACACGACATCGCCGCAAGCGCAGACGGGCGCATTGCGATTGTTCCCCTGCTCGGCGTCTTTCCAGAGCCGCATGAGCAGCCCATTGACCCCTCACAACTGGAATGGAGAAACGAAGTCAGCGAGGGCTATGCGCTGGTCGATCTTGTCACTGGCGATGTCGTCAAGCACGTCCTTGAGGACTGCCCTCGCCCTCATGGCGCGGCGATCGCCGCTCAGGGACAGATCGCCTGGATAACCTGCGAGACCGCTGGCGAGATCAGGGAGATCAATCCCGTTACTGGCGAACTCTTGCGAGCGTTCAAGACTGGGGCCGGGGTTCACAAAGTCATGCTGCTTGAAAGAAAAGGCATTCTCGCGGGCAGCAATCCCGATACCGGCGAAGCCTATCTGATCGACCTCAAGTCAGGTGAAATCCACAGCTTCAAAACCGGACGCGGCGCCGAAGCGCTGGCCGCGGCGCGCGATGAAGCCACTGTCTGGGTCGCCAACAGTTTTGACAAGACCGTCTGCTCCATTGATGTCACAATGAAAACGATGGGCCGCTGCATGGCGACCGGCGGCGCATTCCCCATCGCGCTCGCTGTCGATGATGAAAGAGAAAAAATCTGGGTGCTGCGAAACGCATCATCCGATCTGGTGTCGCTGTCGCTGCTATCGGGCGACGTGATTGATGAAATCGCGCTGACGTCACGGCCGCTCGGAATGGCGTTCGACGCGGCGAATAACCGTCTATATGTGACCCTGCCCCGCCGGAATGAAGTTTTCGCCATTGACGCAAACACCGGCGAGCTCAGCGCAACCGCATTTCCTGTGATGGAAGGCGACGATCTCGACCTGATCCCACTCGCTGAATTCGCGTCTCCGCCTGACACATAAAAAAAGCCCGGACGGCGTGTCCGGGCTTTTGATTTATATGGTCAGAAAAATCTAATGGTCAACTTTCGACCAAACCTTGCGGTAAGACCAGTAAAGAATGCCGGCAAGGATCAGGAGATAGATGATCGTCATAATGCCGAGCGACTTGCGTGCTTCCATTTTGGGCTCTGCCGCCCACATCAGGAACTCCGTCACATCCTTGGCGTATTGTTCGACCGTTTGCGGGCTGTCATCGCCATACTCGATGATGCCGTCAGCGAGCGGCGGCGCCATGGCCAGCACGCCGCCGAGCGGAACTGTGACGCCTTCGACCACATGGCCGTCCTGCATATATTCCGGCTTCATGGCTTGCGACATGTCGCCATGGAAATACGGATTGTAATACTGGCCCGGCCCAACAACGACTGTCGACGGCGGGTCTTCATAGCCTGTCAGCAGGGCGTAAAGATAATCCGGTCCGCCATGACGGGCTTTCGCAATCAGCGAGAGGTCAGGCGGCAGCGCATTGTTATTCGCCATGCGCGCCAGTTGCTCGTTGGCGAACGGGCCCGGGATGCGGTCGGACGGCAATGCCGGGCGCTGGAACATCTCGCCCGTGTCGTCCGGGCCGTCCGTCACCTGGAATTTGTACTTGGCGGCAAGCGCCTTCACGACGGGATTGTCGTTGGGGTTAGAGCAGTCAACGCTGTCAGGGATGCCGGCGGGACAAGTTTCCAGTTCGAACGGTCCGCCCTTTTGACCGAGATTGCGGAACGCCACCAGCTCAAGACCGTGGCAGTTCGAACAAACCGTTTCATAGACCTGATAACCGCGCTGCAGCGCATCCTTGTCGAACGTGCCGAACGGGCCGGCGAAGTGCCAGTCTTGCGCGTGCGGATGTTTAGACTTTCCGCTTGCCGCTAGGGCGGCGCCCTGGCCTGCTGCGAAAGCAACAAGAGCAGTGCTCAACACGAGGGTGATGTTCTTTAGGTTCATGGTCATGGCTCCCTACTCCGCAGCCACAGGCGCGCCGGGCGCGGCGGAAGTCTCTTGTTTTGCAGATTTTTGCAACACCGATTCCGATATAGATCGCGGCAGCGGTTTCGGCGTTTCCAGAATGCCGAGCAAAGGCAAAATGATCAGGAAGAACCCGAAATAGTAAGCGGTGGCAATCTGCGCATACAGAACATAGCTGCCTTCCGCCGGTTTGCCGCCGAGCCATCCGAGCGCGATACAGGCGATGACAAAAAGGAAAAACCACATGCGCGCCACCGGACGATAACGCATGGAGCGCACTTTCGACGTGTCGAGCCATGGCAGCACAAACAGGATCAGGATTGAAGAGAACATGGCGATGACGCCGCCAAGCTTCGATGAGATCGGTCCGAGGTCAAACGTGATCGCACGGAGGATCGCGTAGAACGGCAGGAAGTACCATTCCGGCACGATTGAGGCCGGCGTCGAAAGCGGGTTCGCTTCGATATAGTTGTCCGGGTGGCCCATGCCGTTCGGATTGAAGAACACAAACATCGCGAACAGGATCAGGAAGACGACAATCGCGAAGCCGTCTTTCACCGTATAATACGGATGGAACGGCACGGCGTCTTTTTTCACGTCTTTAATCTCAACACCTGACGGGTTGTTGTTGCCGCTGGTGTGGAACGCCCAGATATGCAGCGCCACAACGCCGAAGATTGCAAACGGCAGGAGATAGTGCAGCGAGAAGAAACGGTTCAATGTCGGATTGTCGACCGAGAACCCGCCCCAGAGGAGCGTGCGGATTGACTCGCCCACAACCGGGATTGCCGAGAACAGGTTCGTAATAACCGTCGCGCCCCAGTAGGACATCTGACCCCAGGGCAGCACATAGCCCATGAACGCCGTCGCCATCATCAGCAGGAAGATCACGACGCCGAGCATCCAGACAACTTCGCGCGGCTCTTTATATGAGCCGTAATAGAGGCCGCGGAACATATGGATATAGACCGCGATGAAGAACATCGCCGCGCCGTTTGAGTGAACATAGCGCAACAGCCAGCCGTAATTAACGTCGCGCATGATGTGCTCAACGCTGGAGAAGGCCATCGACGTATGCGGCGTATAATGCATGGCGAGCACGATGCCGGTGATAATCTGGATCACCAGACACACAGCGAGAATAGCGCCGAACGTCCACCAGTAATTGAGGTTCTTCGGCGTCGGAAATTCCATGAAATCTGCGCCGAAGCGCACGATCGGCAGGCGCTTGTCCAGCCATTTCTCGATGCCGGTTGACGGCTTGTATGTTGAAGCGTGGCTCATCTTGTTCTCGCTCTGCCTAGCCGATTTTGACGACGGTGTCGGAAACGAACTGGTATGTCGGCACGGGAAGATTCTCCGGCGCCGGACCTTTGCGAATGCGGCCCGCCATATCGTAATGCGATCCATGGCACGGACAGAACCAGCCATTGTAGTCGCCGCGATTTTCACCGGCGCTTGTGCCGAGCGGGATGCAGCCGAGATGGGTGCAGACGCCGACCAGGATCAACCACTCCGGCCGGGCGACGCCGTCTGAAGCGGTGACGCGCGCGGCGTCGGTTGCTTCCGGTGCGCCAGAGAGATTGTCGTTGCGGGCGACATCATCCTTCAGGGCGGAAAGCGGCGTAGCCTCGGCTTCCCGGATTTCTTCAGGCGTACGGTGGCGGATGAATACCGGCTTGCCCTGCCACATGACTTTGATGGCTTGCCCGACTTCGACCGCGGACAAATCCACGTCTTTCGTGGACAGCGCCAACACCGAAGCGTCCGGGTTCATCTGGCTCACCAGCGGCCAGAGAACGGCGCCCGCGCCGACGGCGGCGGTCATCGCTCCGAAAATGTGAATGAAATCGCGGCGGGTCGGTTCGCCGTCTTCGCTTACGCCGCCATTATGGCTCACGTCAGATGTCGTCATGGCCTATGCCCTTGGAAATTGCGCCCCAAACAAGAAGAATCGCGGCGGTGTTTGACATGTCCTATGTACAAAGTCTAGGCGACGAAGCGCTGCGGCCTAGTGTCCCAAAACCCGAAATTCGCCAGCATTTGCCGCGTGTTTTTGCGCGAATTTCGGGTTGTTAAGGGACACCAGACGATATCAGGCTGGCGGAGCTTTGGATTTGAAACTCCTTACGCCCCTGGAACGGCCTAAGTGAAATTTCAAATCCGCTCCGCCGGCCTCGCGACGCGGACGCGACATATGCGGAATTTCGTGTAAAAACATCCACATGCGCCTCGCCCTGTACCAGCCCGATATCCCCCAGAATGTAGGCGCGGCGATTCGCGCTGCGGCCTGTTTCGGGGCCCAGATCCATGTGATCGAGCCTTGCGGCTTTCCGCTCGATTCGCGCGAGATCCGCCGAGTCGCCATGGACTACGGCGCCAGCGCGCCGCCAGTTGCTCACCAGAGCTGGACAGCCTTCCTGGAGACGGCCGCCGGCGCCCGGCTGATCCTGCTGACCACGGCGGCGGAGGCGACCATCTGGGACTTCGAATTTTCCCCATCTGACATAGTCATCATGGGCCGGGAAAGCGCCGGCGCGCCTCCCGAGATTCACAAGGCTGCTCAGGCGCGGCTTCGCATTCCCCTGGCGCCCGGCGTGCGCTCCCTCAATGTCCATGTGGCGGCTGCCGTCGCGCTTGCCGAAGCGAGACGGCAGATTGGGTGGGGTTAAGTGTGTTGACCTGTTTTTCTTGCGGCCAGCAACGGCGCAAGTAGCAACACCAGAAAGCTCACATTGAAGGCTGCGTTCGCCGGCACTCCCGCCGCAATGGACCCGGCGCTATCGATGACAAACCAGACGCCTAATGAAATCAGTGTGGCCCGAATAACCGCTTTATCCCCGCGCTCAATCGCCGGGGCGACGATCATGAACAAGAGTGCGCTTAAGCTGGCGAAAACGCCGCCGCCAATCGCGCTGAACCAGCGCGCCTCCTTCGTATAGGGACCAGTTGCGCCATCCATGGGAAAGTCGAGGAGGTCGTGCATGTAAACCGAAAGACCGTCGAATCCGGGAAAAGCCCCCGAGGCAAATATCAACGCGGCGAAGAAGAATATTGCAGAAACGATGCGCATCATTGCGGCGGCGGCAGACGGGGACATAAAGAGCTCCTGTTCTATTCAGTATGGCGAGTGAACAGTGCGCTATAAGCTTGACGCTCGGCAATTACCTCACAGGTAAGCGCCACGGTGCTCAGAAGCTGGTAGCGTCGCCACAGGAGGAGCCAATGGAAACGGCAGGATTTGCAGATATCATCAAGGAATGGCGCAATCTCAGGCGTTACAGCCAGCTTCAGCTCAGTCTGGAGGCCGGCATTTCCGCCCGGCACATAAGCTTCCTTGAGTCAGGGCGTGCGAAGCCCAGCCGGGACATGGTGATTAAATTGGCGTCTGCGCTAGATATGCCGAAAGGAGCCGCAAATGCTGCACTTAACCGTGCCGGGTTTGCGCCGGTCTTTCCAGCGCTTCCCCCTGATCACGAAGCCCTCGCGCCAATACGCGATGCTGTCGAGCACGTCCTGAAAAGCCACGATCCGTTCCCCGCTATAGCAATAGACAGATGGTGGGATGTAACGGCGGCAAATGACGCGTCGCAGGCGCTGTTCGCAGGAATGGGCGTCACGGGTCGGGTCAACATGATTGAAGTTCTTTTGACTGCAGGCGAAGGCGACATTATCGCCAACTGGGAAGAAAATGCATTGCTTATCTTAAGCCGCCTTCGATCCGAGATTGCTCACTATGGAGACGACTCTCGTTTGGCTCAGTATGCGGCACAACTTTCATCACATCCACGCTTGCGCTTAAGCGATACTGCGATCGACTTTACTCAGGTCATGGTGCCGACTTTACTCGACGTGGAAGGCGACCGTTTGTCGTTATTTTCAACTATCGCGCAATTCGGGTCCGTACAGGACGTCAATGCGAGCGATCTGAGAATAGAGATGATGTTTCCGGCTGACGAAAGCACAGCGCGCTATTTCCGGGAACGATCTGCGTTATAGGCCGCGCCCAGACCCGTTGATCCCGCCTCAACGGCAAGGCATAAAGCCTTCCATGAAGCTGGACGCCAATGAAGCATTAGCAAAGACCTGGTTCGAAGACCTGCGGGATCGGCTGTGCGCGGCATTCGAGCGGGTCGAAGATGAAGCCGGGCCGCTTTACGCCGACATGAAGCCGGGCCGGTTTGAGCGGACCGCCTGGACGCGTGGCGATGGCGCAGAAGATCAGGGCGGCGGAAAGATGGGCATGCTGCATGGCCGTGTTTTTGAGAAAGCCGGCATCCACACTTCAACCGTTTACGGAGAATTTTCCGAGGAATTCCGAAAGCAGATACCGGGCGCGGAGGAAGATCCGCGCTTCTGGGCGTCCGGCGTTTCCCTGATCGCGCATCCACGCAACCCGCATGCCCCGGCCGCGCATATGAACACGCGGATGATCGTGACAACCAAATGCTGGTTTGGCGGCGGCGGCGATTTGAACCCGATGCATCCGGATTACCGCACTGAAACGCACGAGGACACGCTGGCCTTTCACGCTGCGATGAAGTCCGCCTGCGACGCTCATCATGACGACTATTTTCCGAAATTCAAAAAGTGGTGCGACGAGTATTTTCACCTTCCGCACCGGAACGAACCACGCGGTGTCGGCGGCATCTTTTATGACCGGCATGACAGCGGCGACTGGGACAAGGACTTCGCCTTCACTCAGGATGTCGGCAGAGCTTTCCTCGACATATACCCGAAGCTGGTGCGCAAACGGATGGATCAATCTTGGACTGAGGCTGACCGCGAAAAGCAACTGATCCAGCGCGGCCGCTACGCCGAGTTCAATCTCCTCTATGATCGCGGCACGACCTTTGGCCTGAAGACGGGCGGTAATGTCGACTCGATATTGTCGTCTCTACCCCCCCTCGCCAAATGGCCCTAAGGAACAGGGATGCAGGCAAGCGCCGCCCTTTTTCGTCTATTTCTCCGTTGTGCGCTCGTCGCAGCGATAGCGGCCCTGCCCTTTGTGGAAAACGCCCGCGCCGCCGGCGCGCTGAATGTCGGCGTACAATTAGAACCGCCTAATCTCGATCCAGCCAGCGGCGCCGCCGCCGCCATCGACGAAATCGTCTACGCCAATCTGTTTGAAGGCCTGACCCGCATCAATGAAGACGGGTCGGTAGCGCCCTTGCTCGCAGAACGCTGGACCGTTTCGAATGACGGCCTCGTTTACGATTTTACCCTGCGCAAGGATGTGCGCTTTCACGATGGCACGGATTTCGATGCTGACGATGTCATCTTCACGCTCAACCGCGCCAGAGCGGATAATTCGACAAACGCGCAAAAGCCAATCTTTCAACTGATTGATGATGTGCAAGCTACGAGCGTCCATGATGTTCGCATCATTTTAAAAGAACCGGTTGGCGCATTCACGACCTATCTCGGCTGGGGGGACGCCGTCATGGTCGCCCCGGAAAGCGCCGCGACAAACGCCAGCAACCCCGTCGGCACCGGACCGTTCAAATTCCAGCGCTGGCGGCAGGGCGCGTCGGTTTCATTGATACGCAATGAGCATTACTGGGGTGAGCCGCCCGCGCTCGACAAGATCAATTTCATCTTCGTTCCTGACCCCACGGCCGCCTTCGCAACGCTCCTGGCCGGCGATGTGGACGGATTTCCGAATTATCCGGCTGCAGAAAATCTGGCGCTCATCGAACGCGATGACAGGTTCAAGATCATCACCGGCACCGGCGAAGGCGAAATGCTGCTCGCCATGAATAATGGCCGCGCGCCCTTTGACGACATCCGCGTGCGGCGCGCGTTCAGTCACGCGATAGACAGGCGCGCTGTTATCGACGCCGGTCTCTTCGGTTATGGAACGCCAATCGGGAGTCACTTTCCGCCGCACCATCCATCCTATGAAGACCTTACGGAGCAATATCCGTATGATCCCGCATTGGCGCGCAAATTATTGGCCGAAGCCGGTTATCCGGATGGATTTTCCACGACGCTGACGCTCCCGCCGCCCGCCTACGCGCGGCGCGGCGGCGAAGTTATCGCCGCACAGCTCGAGGCCGTTGGCGTCAAGGTCGAGATTCGCAATATCGAATGGGCTCAATGGCTGGAACAGGTTTTTTCAAACAAAAACTATGATCTGACTGTCGTGTCGCACACCGAACCGCTCGACGTCGATATCTACGCCCGCGATGACTATTACTTCCAGTACCATAGCGACGCGTTCAAAACAGTTATCGGCAATCTGCGAAGTGAAAGTAGCGATGCACGGCGTGACGAACTCTACCGTGAAGCACAACGGATCATCGCTGACGACGCAGTAAATGTGTTTATCGCCTCCGGGCCAAAAATTGCGGTCTGGAACAAAGACGTCGCTGGCGTTTGGGCGAACGCACCGGTTCAGGCAAATGACTTCACCGGGGCGGACGTGCTGGGCCGGAAAGCCATCGATGCCGGGGATGTCGCAGTCGTTTCTCGCCTGCCGCTTTGGCCGATTTTTGTTTTGATTGCATCCGTTTTTTTAATCGTTGCAGTTTTCGCCAAGGCGAGTCCCGCCTTCCTGGCTAGCAGGGTTATGTCGATGGCGGCGACGCTGATTGCCGCGTCATTGGTGATTTTCACACTGATCGAAATCGCGCCCGGCGATCCTGCGGCGTTTATGATGGGGCTTAATGCAAATCCCGAAGCGGTTGTCGCCTTGAGGGCGGAACTAGGCCTCGATAAATCATTGGCCTCACGATATCTGAGCTGGATTGGCGGAATCATCACAGGTGATTTCGGCGTCAGCTACACCTACCGCACGCCGGTTGCGGAATTGTTGTCTGAACGGATCTGGATCTCGCTGCCGCTGGCGTTTTTGGCATTTGTTATTTCCACAGCGATCGGAATTCCGGCTGGACTGGCGGCGGCATCGCTTCGAAAAAGGAACGCCGGCAAAGCCATTCTTGCTGCTGCTCAGACGGGAGTCGCCATTCCAAATTTCTGGCTCGCTATTTTGCTCGTTATGGTTTTTGCGGTTTCCCTCCGCTGGTTTTCCGCCGGGGGTTTTCCAGGCTGGGACGCCGGGCTTTTTCCGGCCTTCAAGGCGTTGTTGCTTCCGGCCATCGCGCTTGCTCTGCCACAGGCTGCGATTCTCACCCAGATTATGCGCTCCGCGACGCTTGAAACTCTTCGGGAGGATTATATCAGAACGGCCCGCGCAAAAGGGTTGAGCCATCGTGAAACGCTGATGCGGCACGCGTTAAGGAATGCGCTCATCCCAGTGCTGACCATCCTCGGCCTGCAGTTTGCGTTTTTGCTGGCCGGCGGCGTAATCATTGAAAACGTGTTCTACCTGCCCGGACTTGGCCGACTGGTTTTTCAGAGCATTGCCCAACGCGATTTAATCGTCGTTGAAAGCGTCGTCATGGTTCTGGTTTTTGCTGTCATTTCAATCTCGTTCCTCGTCGATCTTGCTTACGCCATTGTCGATCCGCGACTGCAGTCAGGCGGCGCACGTCAATGAGCGTAACGCTGGCATCCCATCGTGACCTGAATAATCCGGCCCTGATCATCGGCGCATCGATTGTTGGATTATTCATTCTCATTGCGGCCGCGTCGCTCTTGTGGACGCCGCATGGTGTCGCCAGCCTTGATGTGGAGGGGCGACTCGCACCTCCAGCGCTCAATCACTGGTTTGGAACCAACCATTTGGGCCGTGATGTTCTGTCCATGATCATGGTCGGCGCGCGCACGACCATTGCCGTCGCCCTTATCTCAGTGGGCGCAGGTCTGATCATCGGCGCACCACTCGGATTGCTGGCCTCAACTCTCCGTGGAAGCGTTGACGAAGTCATCATGCGCGGAAGCGATCTGATTTTTGCTTTTCCGGCGATCATTCTCGCCATCCTTATCACTGCCGTTTACGGGCCTGGCGCCATTAACGCAGCAATAGCGATTGCAGTCTTTAATATACCTGTATTTGCACGCGTGGCGCGCGGCGCTGCATTGCCGATCTGGGCACGCGGCTATGTGCTAAGCGCCCGCACAGCGGGCAAATCACTCTTGAGAATTGCACTCGAACATGTCCTGCCGAACATAGCAGGCGTTCTGATCGTTCAGGCCACGGTGCAGTTCTCGCTCGCCGTATTAGCGGAGGCAGCCTTGTCGTATGTCGGACTGGGCGTGCAACCGCCGGCCCCAAGCTGGGGCCGGATGCTGGCGGAAAGCCAGACCATGATCAGCTTTGCGCCATGGCTGGCGATTTTCCCAGGTCTCGCCATCTTTCTCTTTGTGCTTGGGCTAAACCTGCTGGGCGATGGCCTGCGCCGCCAGATGGATCCAGATCGGATTGCGGGGCCTTTGTGACCGACGCGCTGATCATAAAGGATTTGTCGCTGCGGATCGGCAATACCCAAATTCTGTCGAAGGTTAACCTCACGCTGCGGCAAGGCGAGGTCACCGGACTGATCGGCCGTTCAGGGTCCGGCAAGTCGATGACAGCACTCGCAGCGATGGGATTGGCGCCCTCTGGCGCCCGGACTGCGGGTGAAATCAGAGTCGGAGATGAAACTATTCTGGCCGCTTCCGAGCAGCGCCTCTGCGATCTACGCGGCCGTGAAATTGCTATGGTGTTTCAGGAACCCATGACGGCGCTCAACCCTTTGCAGACCATCGAGTCGCAGGTTGCAGAAGTGTATATCACGCACGAAAGCCTGACGCGTGCTGAGGCGTCGGCCAAGGCGAGAATAGCGCTTGCGCGGGCGGGTTTGCCGTCAAGTGAAGTCGATCCCGGCCGTCGCCCTCATGAATTGTCCGGCGGTCAACGACAACGCGCGGTCATTGCCATGGCCATTGCCATGAATCCGAAAGTGCTGCTCGCGGACGAGCCCACCACTGCGCTCGATGTTACAACGCAAGCGGAGATTTTGGACTTGCTGAAATCTCTGGCCAAAGAAGATGGGTGCGCGTTGCTTTTCATTACCCACGATCTCGCGGTCGTTTCGCACATTTGCGATCATATCGCCGTCATGAAGCAAGGAGAAATTGTCAGCTATGCCAGCGCCGATGCATTTTACGCACATGCCGACAGCAACATGGCACGCGAGTTCATTCCGGCTTCGGTGACGCGACCGCTTCCGAAAGAACCGCAAAGCCTCGCAAATTCTCGTGCACCTTTATTGAACGTAGGCGATCTCAGCTGCACCTACGCTAATGCGCGGAAATCCATGTTCTCCAGCTCTACTGTTTTTAAGGCGGTCGAAGCAGTCAATTTTTCGATAACGCGCGGTGAAAATGTGGGATTGGTTGGCGAGTCCGGAAGCGGAAAGTCGACCATTGCGAGAGCCCTGCTGGGTCTTCATCCGGTTTCCACCGGAAGTGTTTCCATCACCGGTGAGGAGCTTCCCGTCAGCGATCGCAGCACGATGCGGCGGATACGGCGCAAAATCCAAATCGTCTTTCAAGATCCTTATTCGAGCTTTAATCCCCGCCACAAGGTCGCAGACATCATCGCCGAGCCGCTTCATCTGCTCGATTCAAAACTCGAACCAGCGCAAAAGCGTGAACGCGTTACCGGATTGATCGAAAGCGTTGGCTTGAGCGCCGACGCGCTGGACAAATATCCACACGCTTTCTCCGGCGGCCAACGTCAGCGAATTGCGATAGCACGCGCTTTGGCGACGGATCCCGAGCTTATCGTACTTGATGAAGCAACATCAGCGCTGGACATTGCATCGCGCAATCACATCCTCACCCTGCTCCAGTCTTTATCCACCAGCCGGGGCATTTCGCTCCTGGTCATCACCCATGATTTATCGGTCGTGCGCGACATCACGGACCGGGTGATGATTATGAAGGATGGAAGAATTGTTGAATCAGGGCCGACAAAACAGATTTTTGACGCTCCTGAAGAAGATTATACAAAAAAGCTGATTGCAGCGTCTCCTGTGATAAGATGGCGGCACGATGCTGATCCGAATGGAGTCTCCCAATGACCAAAAACGGCCCAAGGCCCGGTGACCGAAATCTGATCACCGATGTCGACGGGATCAGCGTTGGCAACGCGACCGATGAAAAGGCTCAGTCTGGCGTCACAGTTTTGCGCTGTGCGGGAGCCTTTATCGCTGCCGTGGATGTGCGCGGAGGCGCTCCCGGAACCCGCGAGACAGAAGTGCTGGCGTGCGAGAACCTTGTGGGCCGGGCTGATGCATTTGTTTTGACGGGCGGGTCCGTTTTTGGTCTCGCCGCCGCCGACGGCGCTGCATCTGCATTGTCTGCCGACGGCATCGGCTTGCGATTGAACGGCAAGGGGCCGGCAGTCCCGATCATCCCGGCTGCCGTCCTCTATGACCTTGCCAATGGCGGCGATAAAACATGGGGCGAAACTCCGCCCTATCGCGCGCTTGGCGCGACCGCTGTTCGCAGCGCCAGCGCAGATTTCAAGCTTGGTTCAGTTGGCGCAGGCCGCGGCGCCATGGCCGGTACTGTTAAAGGCGGTCTCGGGTCAGCATCGCTCATGCTGGACGAGGGATTCGTCGTCGGCGCACTGGTCGCCGCCAATCCTGTGGGCTCGGTATTTGCCGCCGATGGAAAATCCTTCCTCGCCTGGCCGTATGAATTGAATGACGAGTTCGGCGGTCTGGCGCCGCCGGCAGTCCGCGAAAAAGCAGACCCCTTCCCCGGCCTTTCCAGGCTTAATCAACCGACACAGGCCGGATCCAACACGACCATCGCGATCATCGCTACGAATGCCGATCTCACCAGCGTCGAAGCAAAACGCATGGCGATCATGGCGCAGGATGGAATCGCCCGCGCCGTCCGCCCGGCCCATACCGCTTTTGATGGTGACGTTGTATTCGCAGTGGCGACTGCCGCCCGCCCGCTCCCGACGGAGCCGCAGAGCCGGCACAAGATTGTTGCGCGACTTGGCGCTGCGGCGACCGATTGTTTGACCCGCGCCATCGCCCGCGCCGTTTACGAGGCAAGGGATTAACCAATACCGGCTTTCCGGCGTTTGGAATTGCTTTTTTGCCGGCAAGTCCGGCCTGTTCCTTGAATATATGCTTAATCTGGAGCGGGACTATCCCCTTTTGAACCGGCGGCGCTTATGCGCGATATGATCTTGCTAGGCTTTACCGCGCTGTGCCTTGCCGCAGCGATACGGCATCCTTTTGTCGGGCTCTTGACGTGGGCGTGGTTCACGCTGATGACGCCGCATCAGGCGGCGTTTGGCGTTTACGGGATTCCGCTGAATGTCATCATCGCCGGCGTAACGATCGCATCCTACATCGTGTCAGGCGAGATCGCGAAATTCCGGTTCGATCCGATAACCTGTCTCATCATCCTGTTTGCCGGATGGTTAACACTGGCGCAGGCCGCGTCGCTCGATCCGGTCAACTCCGCCCCGTATTTTGACCGCTTCATTAAAACGCTGCTGTTTGTGCTGCTCTGCGCGCAAATGGTGACCAATAAACTCCGGTTCAACGCGCTGGTGTGGACCATTGTCGTGTCAATCGGATTTTTTGCGGCGAAAGGCGCCGCGTTCACTTTCGCGACGCTTGGCCAGTATCATGTGCAGGGCCTGCCGCAAACCGTACTTGAAGATAACAACCACTTTGGCATCGCCATTGCGTCGATCTTGCCGCTCATCCTTTACCTGCGGTCGGAATCCGAGCGGCGCATCGTGCGTCAGGGGTTGCTCGCGCTTTTCGCACTTTCCATTGTTGCGATTATCGGCACTCAGTCACGCGGCGCTTTTATTTGCCTGATTGTTTTCAGCGGTTTCTTCTGGCTTCGTTCCAGGCACAAAATTTCGATCCTGGCCGGGCTGGCGCTGCTGCTCATTCCGACAATCGCGTTTATGCCCGGAAAGTGGGTGGAACGCATGAGCACCATAACGGAAGCGACAGAAGACGCGTCATTCATGGGGCGCGTGGATGCCTGGGTCATCAATTACAAACTCGCGCTCGAACACCCCGTCACCGGCGCCGGGCTGCGCAATTCTTACCAGCCGGAAATCGCCAAATCGGTGGACCCGGAGCGCGCTGAAAACGCCAAAGCCGCGCACAGTATTTATTTTGAAATCCTTGGCGGTACGGGATTCACCGGTCTTGCAATTTACCTGGCGCTTTTTGCGACCGCCTTTTTCTCAGCGTGGCGGATTCATTTGGCCAGAAATAACGAACGGCAAGCGCCGTGGAAATCGAATTTCGCTTACTATTCCCAGATATCCATTGTCGTATTCGCAGTCGGCGGGGCGTCGACATCAATGGAAATGTGGGATGGATATCTGGTTATCTTTGCGCTGGTCGCCGCCGTCGCCAGCCTTAGTCAGACTGAAACGAAATCTGCCGGCTACGCTCTTGCGAAAGCACGCGCCCAGAACTGGCGGGGCAGAAAACGACTAAGGGAGATTCTCGACAATCTTCCGTCGCGCTAGTCGGCGGCAAAGGCAGCGGCGCCGCCGGCGGCCTTCATCACTGGCGATGCAGCCGTCCGGCCCTCATGGACTTCGAACTTTCTGGCATGGGGATGTTCATGCGCCCCATCCGGACACTCATCGCCAATTTCAATCTGAATGGTTGAGTGGCTGATTTTGTAGTTATCTTCCAGAAACGCTTTGGCGGTGGCCAGCGCGCCGGCCGCATCGCGCGCATCGCTGACGCAGGCATGTAACGTCAGTCGAGGTTGCTCCGGCGTGATCTGAGATATCTGAATATTGTGAACGCCCTTGATCTGATGAACAGCATCCAGCAATTCCGATTCAAGCGCCTTTACATCGATATCGGTTGGCGCGCCCTCAAGCAGGATGTGCCCGGTCTCCCGAATCAAGCGCAAGGCGGAAAAGCCGATCAGGAACGCCACGGCAATCGAAAGAATTGGATCAATCGCCAGCCAGCCTGTGGATGCGATGACTAACGCCGCCGCGATCGCTGCAACCGATCCCATCAGATCGCTGATGACGTGAAGCAGCGCCCCGCGCATGTTCAGATTGTTTTCATCGCGCCGATGCAAAATGAAAAATGCGATTGCGTTTGCGATGAACCCTGCAACCGCAACCCACAACATAAGTTGCGCATTGACTTCGACCGGATTGAGAAAGCGCCTTCCCGCTTCGATCACAATCCAGACCAGCAGAACGGTCAGCAGCACGCCGTTGACAAAAGCCGCCAGAACCTGAGCGCGCCGGTAGCCAAAATGAAGTTTGCTGTCGGCCGGGCGCGCTGAGAAAAACTGGGCGCTGACCGCCAGCGCCAGTGCCAAGGCATCCGTCAGCATGTGGGTCGCATCGGCAAGGAGAGCGAGCGAGCCGGAAATCAAGCCGCCGATGACCTCGACGATCATAAAAAGGACGATTACCCCAAGCGCCATGAACAGACGACCGGTGATCTTGCCGGAAGGTTTGTGGTGGTCCTGATGGTCGCAGTTAACCATTCGCTCGCCGTTTTTCGTCGCTTTCTACGCTTATGAACACGGTACTGGGCGGCGCAACCTTAATCTGCACGAACCTGACAGAGCAAGGCAGAAAGGGGACATTTCACAGTAATTTCAACAAGCTCCGAAGGGGCGCCACCGCCGGACCCCCTGTCAAAAAAAGTGACTCCGTAACATTTTCGTTGCTATCATACTGGCTATGTTCGAATTAGTAAGGCACGCGCCAGCGCGCGTGTTGAGTTTTGGCAGGAAGGGGCCCTGCGGGTTTGCTTGGGGAAGACACCATAATCAAAGGGCTCCTGGCGAGCCTGGTCGCTGCGGGTATGAGCACCTTCGGCATTTTCGCCATGTCGCTGTTCAGCAAATGGGCCGAGCGAAACAGCGCCTATTGCTCTGCATTCGCTGTCGGCCTGTTGACGGTTGGCGTGCTGTTCCACCTGATCCCGGAAGCGGCGAGCCTTTCGCCCATGGCCTTCAGCTGGGTAGCGGGCGGATTTGCCGCCATGGTGCTGATCGGCATCGCCGTACAAACCGCCGTCAGCCGCCGTCCTGAAGGCGCCGCCCTTACATTCGGATATGCATCGATCATCGGGCTTGCGGCGCACTCATTTCTTGACGGCGCAGTCTACGCCGCATCTTTTCAGGATGAACAGTTCACCGGCTGGCTCGCTACCGGCGGATTACTGTTCCATGAATTTCCCGAAGGCGTTATCGCCTACGCCCTGCTCGCGCAGGCTGGATTGCCGCGAACGCGAGCGATTGTTCTGGCCTTCCTTGCAGCGGCGTTCACTACAATCGCCGGAACGATCATGGCGCAATCTTTATTCAGCCTCGCCACTGAGCCGCCGATCGCGGCAATGCTTGGCGCCGCCGCCGGCGCGCTTATCTATGTGCTGATCGTCCATCTCGGTCCGCACGCTACCGGCACGCCAAATAAACGTGGTTATGACCTCGCGATGTTTGGCGTAGCCGTCGCGACACTGGCGCTGATCCTACAGCAGATCAGCGGCGGCCATTAACGCCGGCAGCCGGCGATGCCGGCTGTAGGAGAGACCATGCTCCATCCGCTCACATCGCGCACCTTGATCAGGCCTTGCTCGAGATAGGCGCCGCCATTGAATTCAAGCCCGAACCGCGCGGAGACTTCAACCGTAATGCCTTCCGGGCTTTCGAACGTCTGACGTTCAAAGACGCCGTATCCGGCAGCCCCATCATAATCCATGCGCTTCAGGACAACCGGCTTTCCGGCAATATTGATATGCGCTTCCTTGCCGGCAACGAACTGAAACACGGCGGCGGGTCGATTGCCTTCCAATGTCCACAGCACCATTCCGCATTCGTTGGCGGGAAGCGCCGCCGAGGCCACCGGCTGAAGCGCCAAAGCGCCGGATTTATCGTTTGCAAGGTCTAGAGGCGCATTAGTTTGCGCGACATTTGTATCGCCGCCGCTAGTCGCGCACGCCGTCGTCAGGACAAAACCGGCAATCATCGAGATAATCCTGGTCATTAGGATCCTGCTCCCGTTAACACGCCTGCTGAACCGTAAGTCAGGCCGCCATTATCGTCTTCAAAACCAAAGACACGCAAGGCCGATGCGATGTTTTCTTCTACGGGACTCGCGGTGGCGATAATCTCATAGGTGAAGGACTTATCCACCTTAACAAGCACATTCGCCCCCGCGCGCGCATTTTGGCCTTCCAGTGACATCACCAGCTGTTCGTTGTCGCAGCCGACGGTTCCTGACATTGGCAGCTTTGGCAGGCTGAAACGTTGGGCCGGCGCATCAAGCACGTTCGTCCAGATTTCACCGGCAGCCCTTACGCATCCGCGACGGCGGCTGAATTCGAGCCGCTCTATTGCTATTGTCGCGCGGCCGGTAGCTGGCTCCCCGAAGACGCCGCGCGGCGCAACGCTGCTGAGTGAAATATCCGCATCCAAACCGGTAAGTTTAATATATCCGCCAGCGCCGATGGACACGCGCCCCTGCCCGGTCACTGCGCCGCCTGCCGACCGGATATTCGCTTCAGGCTGGAGACGGAACAGCGACCAGAAAGACAGTTTGAACTGTATGTCACCCAATCCAATTCCCGCCCAGGCGCCATCGCTTAACGATCCGTTCCACAGAGTTCCTTTTGCATCGGAATAGGCAACCGGAAGATTTACCGCGCCAGCAAAAGAGCCAATCAAGCTGGCAGGCGCGTTTGCGATCAGCGTCGCGAAAAAGGCGGCGACGCCGATCAAAAATAAAGCGCGCTGTTTCGGCCGGGATGGTATTTTCTCTTCCATCACCGATCCAGCACAAGTATTTGCGGGTTAACAAGTCCCGCATCGCCGAGCGTGATATCTGCAAAGGCGACATTCGCCCCGTAGTCGTTTTGCAAAAGCGTGAGCCAGGCAAACAGAACGTCGCCGCTGACAGGCGCAGCCTGAATTTCTATCTGGCCCTCCGATTCCGCGCCAATCCGGATCAGCTCGATGCCAGCGGCGCTTGCCGATGCGATAACCGCCTGTCGAAGCGGTATCCCGCTATCCGGGGTGAAAGCCTTGGCGCTGCTGGAAACCGCTGCGGCTGTCGCCGTCAATTCGTATCCGCTCCGGGCCGCGTCAACACGCTGCGCGGCGCTTGTCCGCACCTCATTCAGGGGCCGAATAATCGCAAATGTCAGCAGCAAAACCGCAGCGAACACTGCCGCGACCGCGATCAGCAGGCGTTCTCTTGCAGTCAGATCATGCCACCAGGCGGTCATATCAATCTCACCTGCAACTCGCCAAGGTAGAAATCCCCGGCGCGGCGAACGGCGCCGTTCTCGGTAGCCGAAAAACCACGATCGATAAGCGAGCGCTTGACGGTTTCGAATTGCGATATGTCGGCAAACCGCATGCTGACAGCGTATTCGCCCCGATCGCCATTATATCGGATACGATCGATCTGCACGCCGCTTCCCTCCGCTGTGCTGTCGGCAAGCGCGTCAGTAATCAGCAAGAAGGCGGGCCTTCCTCCTCCGGCGGCCAGAACCTGCCTGGCGTAAGTCCGGGGATCGGCGCCAGCTGCATCGGGGAAGGCTTCTTGATGAAGCGCCAGCGTTTCATCTTTCAGGTGGTTTGCGACGCGCAAATCGCGCACAACGCTTGCAATGTTAAGCAGCAAGAATACGCCAATTGCCGCGGCGGCGAGAATGCCGGCGCGGCGCCAGGGTCCGGCCTGCGCGCGCCAATCTCGCTTCCTGCGAAACTCGCCTTGCAACAGATTTGGAGCGGATGAATAGGCGCCGGCATACAGTCCCAGCAACGCAGCTTCTTCCATGGGGCCGCGCCACTCCGCTGTCACGACTTCGCGCTGCGCAATGTCTGCTGGCTGCGGGCTATAAATCACAATTTCTTTGATGCCGTCGCCTGACGCCAATTGGGCAGCCACGTCGTCAGCCATCGGCCGCTCAAGGGCAAAACCGGAAAGGCCGGCGGCGCAAATTATCCGATCCGCAGATTCAATTAGCGTCATGCGCCCGATCGCCAGGGGCATCAGCGCAAAATCAGCCGTCACAATATCGGGCGCGACACCTGCATCGGTGAGCGCGTCGATCCATTGCTGCAGAATGTGCTTCTTAACCGCCAGCGACAGACCGGCGCCGCTTTCATGGCGGGCAATCGCCAAGTGAATGTTTTCGAGGCTCTCAGCGAGTTCGTCCTCCAGCAAAAAGCCAACTGCAGCCCGAAACTGATTTTGCGATCGCGGCGGCGCAGGAAGGCTGCGCATCGTGACAATTTCGCCTTGCAGCACGGCAACGATCTGACGCGCTTGTTTCGCCCGATCCGCAATCTCCTGAAGCGCAGCGACGTTTTCAGCGCGATGAACCTTCACCTCGCTCGCGTCCCCGACGAACGACCAGCGCACGCCCTCTTCTGGCGCGCCACCCAGGATGAGGATTAAGGATTCGTTCACTCTTCCGCTCCGATACGCCTCGAAATGACCTTTGCGCCCTGATCGGTGACTTCGATCATTGATGTCATTTCAAGTAACGCGGTACCATAAACAATCTCTGCACGGGCGATAAGATATCGCGAAGTTATCTGAAAGCGGCCCGAATAGTCCGCCTCCAACGGCTCCATCCCGGGTGACGCCATGAAGGCTTCAAGACTGTCATACCCGCCCGGCGGACGCGACGCGATGATGTCCTCAGCGGTTTGAACCGTCGTTTCCGGCCCCAATATCGCCGCCAGCAGCGGCGCATCCCTTTCCGTCAGCATATTCACATTCACGGCCGCCGTTGCGCCCGCCCCTCTGGCGCACACATAAGGCTTCAACGTCCCGTATATTTCACGGGAAACGCCCTTCACAGCTCTCAACTCGGAAGTAGACACCATGGCCTGATTGCCGGTCCGGTAGGGCGACGGCAGGGCTGAGTAATATTCGTCCTCGCCTCCTTGCGGCCGCCGGTTCGTATCCTGATCGATCCAGTCGCCAATGGTTTCAGCCAGCGCCAGCGCTTCGAATTCACTGATCCCAAGACTGCCAGCGAGGCGCGCAAATTCGCCAATATGCACCTCTGTTTGCAGCTCTCCATAAGCCGCGCCAAGCCTGTTGACGTTAAAGCACGCCGTTGCATCCGCTATGCGAACCCGGGCGGCGCCATCTTCAAGCGGAAACTCAATCGGCTCGCGCGCCCAGTCATCATCAATCGACATCTTCGCCGATTCAGACGCAACCAGCTGTTCGATAGCAGCGAGAGACAGTGTCTCAACCGCCATCGCCCGCCACAGCGCTTCTCCGCGCGCGCTGACATTGGCGGTGCGGGCGGCCGCGAGCGATGTGCGCTGCATCGCCGAGAGCGCCACGAAAGAAAGCGTCGCCGCCAGCAGCAACACAATCAGCAATGCTGCGCCTTTTTGGGACCGGGCTGCGTTTCTCATCCGCCCGCTTCCTTTTGGCCGAGCCAGAACAGTTGTTGCAACGGCGGCCTGTCTTCGCGCTCGATTTCAAGGGATATGGCGCGCGGCGGCGGCGAGGCGCCGGATACCGGCCAGATTTCCGACCAGTTTAATTCCCCTCGAACCTCATTCAACAGGAATGAAATTCGAGCATTCACAAGCCCGTCAAACAAAACACGCTCTGTCTCATCGGCGCCGGAGGCATCATCAAGATAGGCGCGGGTTCGCCGTATTAGTGTGTCGCCGCGGAAAACATATTCGACAAACTGAAGCGTGCTTCGCGGAAGTTCGGCGCCGGGATTTATCCATCCCTCCCGCACGAACGCGGCAAGCAGCTTTTCATCCTCTTCCCGGCGAGCGCCGAAACTCATCAAATTGCCGATGAAAGGAGAAGGCTGTGTTGCTCCAAATTCATCACGGACCGTCCGTAACGTCACCTGCGCCATATCTTCCTTGATGAGCGTTCTGGCGATCTGAAAAGACTTCAATTCATCATCGACCCGGGAAAGCTGGTCGCGGCTGTCAACGCCAAGCCGCAAGGCGTAAACGGAGGTTGTCGCGATTGCCGCAAAAACCAGCAGCGCGATCAAAACCTCCGGCAACGTCATGCCGCTTTGGCGCGCCGCGGTCATTCCGGCCTCCTCATAGAGGTTGTGTGGGCAATGGTTTGGCCGGTTTCAGGATCGCTCACGCTGATGCTGATGCGCAGAACATCGTCGATTCCGGTTTCCTCGATTTCGCGGTGAAACGTCCACGTCCGGCCTTCGACAATGACTTCACCTTCTTGCTCGCCGGTTTGCAGCGCTTCCTGCAACACCATTGCTTCCACCATAAGATTATCGGCGGCAATCGAAGCCATGGTTCGGTCGCGCATGGCTGCAGCAAACCTCGAATTCTGGCCGATCAGCACCAGGAGGGAACCAACGACGAATCCCATGACCGCCAGCGCCACCAGCGTTTCAACAAGCGTGACGCCTTTCTGACTAGCGCGCCTGGTCATCACTCGTGACTTCCACATGCCCGGCATCGTCGAGCGTTACCCGAAACGTCTCGTTCCGATTGCTGAAACTAACCGAAACAGGCGTCGTCTCACCGGTCGGGAACAGAAAGATGTCTGGCTGTATTGAGGCTTCCTCGCGCGCAGGTTTTTCGTCAGGTTCGTTCTTCCTAGATGATTGGACGAACTCGAAAGACACGCTGTCATCGGAGTCGAAGCTTCCGCCCGAAATGTTCTCAACGCTCAACTCTGACCAATTCCCTTTTGAATACCGATAAAATGCGTACCCTTCATCACTCAATTTCAGTCCAAGCATAACCCCGCCGGTCATCGCTTCCTGCGCGGCAAAGTCAATGCGCGCAGCGAATTGGTCGGCGGACTCGCGAGCACTGCTCCGGCCCGGCGGCGCGTTTATAATCGCCACGCCCGAAACCATCGCCGCTATGGAAAGCACGATCAAAATCTCGACCAGCGAGACTCCGCGTTGTCGCGCGGCTTTATTATTGGCCGAACTCGTCATCTGCCCAATTGCCGATATCCGCGTTCAACCCATCGCCGCCCGGCTCGCCGTCGGCGCCAAAAGAGTACAAATCATATGCGCCGCCCCGTTCGCCCGGAAAGCGGTACTGGTAAGGATTGCCCCATGGATCGGTCGGCACCTGTCCGCGCAGATACCCACCGGGACGGTAGCTGTTTGAATTTCGTATGTCAGTCGGCGCCTTCACCAGCGCAGCCAGGCCCTGCTGAGTATTTGGATAGGTCATCATATCCAGACGGTACTGATCGAGCGCACTCTCAATAACGCCAATATCGATTTTCGTCGTATCGACTGCGGCCTTGTCACGGGCAGGCAAGACATTGATGACCACGATCGCCGATATCAGTGCGAGGATCGCCAGCGCAACCAGCAGTTCAACCAGCGAGAACCCTTTTTGAGCGCGGCGTTTTTTTGACAAGACTTGGTTCATACTTCTTCTCCCGATTACCCTGCCGCAAGCGTATTGATGCGCAAGATTGGCAGCATGATGGACAATACAATAACCAGCACCGCGCCGCCCATAGCGACAATGATTGCTGGCTCCAGCAGCCGCAGGGCGACTGTTGACGCCGTATCGAATTCTTCCTCGAGCTGAATAGCCGCTTTATCCAGCAATTGCGACAGCGCGCCGGAGCGCTCGCCCGCCGCCACCATATGCACCAGCATGGGCGGCAACACATCCGCGCGTTTCAAGGACGCCGCAAGCGACGCCCCCTCGCCCACCATCGAGACAGTTTTATCGAGACGCGTCCTAATATAATCGTTGGAAATTGTCCTTTGAGCGTCAGTCAGACTGTCCAGCAGCGGCGCGCCCCCGGAAAAAAGCGTGGCGAGGGTTCGCGCAAAGCGGGCGCCGTCGATCGAACGCGATAGCCGGCCGATGATAGGAATGCGCAAGACGAACCTGTCGATAACCAGTTTGAAGGCCGGCCGCTTCATTCCCTGCCAAAACGCGATCACCATGACGGCGACGCCTAACAGCGCGAACAGTCCGAAACTGACGATCCAGTTCGACAGACCGACGACAAATTGCGTCAGAAGGGGCAGTTCCGCATTGAAGCTGTTGAATTGTTCAATAATTTTTGGAACGACGAAGATCATCAGCGCCGTCACGACGCCGCCGGCGATCACCATCAACGCTGCCGGGTAAATCAGCGATGCGATCGCCTTGTTGCGGATCGCGCGATTTTTCTCGAGCATTTCGGCCAAACGATTCAAAACGCCGGAAAGATCGCCGGACGTTTCGCCGGCGGCAATCACCGCCCGATAAAGTGGCGGAAATGACTTTTCATCCTCGGCCAGTGCATCGGCGAAACGCCAGCCTTCCATCACCCGTTCGCGCACGCCAATGAGACGGGTTCGCGCGGGACCGGGATCGATCTGCACCGACACAGCATTAAGCGCTTCTTCGAGCGGCGTACCGGCGCCAATCAGGGCCGCGAGTTGGCGCGTAATCATCACCAATTGGCCGGGTTTGACGCGCGGGGTTTTCGCGCCCGCCCGGCGGGAAAGTTGTTCGCTGCACGGAGCGGACAATTTGAGCGGCGTCAGGTTCATGCGCCGCAGTTCCTGTCGCGCCTGACGTTGACTGTCGGCGGACAAGACGCCCTTGCGCGCCTTGCCGCCATAATCCAGCGCTTCATATTCAAACGCCGGCATCGTCATCCCCCTGACGCACCACACGCAACACTTCCTCGATCGAGGTCGCGCCCGCCATTGCGTGTCTGAATCCAGACTGTGTCAACGTCTCGGCGTGTTGAAAGGCGTAACCGGCGATGTCCTGTTCATTTGCGCCATCATGGATCAGGCGTTTCAGCTTCTCATCAACGACGATGAGTTCGTAAACGCCGATGCGTCCTTCATAACCGGTATGGTTGCAGCGCCCGCACCCGACCGGACTGTAGAGCGTGATAGCGTCGCTGCTGTCGATCTGCAGCAGCCGGCGCGTTCCAGCATCCGGCGCGTAAGGCGCTTTGCAAGCCGGGCACAAACGCCGCACCAGTCGCTGGGCGAGAACGGCGGCGACGGTTGAGGACAGCAGGAACGCCTCCACCCCCATATCGCGCAGACGTGTAATGGCGCCGGCGGCGGAATTGGTGTGCACCGTTGACAGCACCAGATGGCCGGTGAGCGACGCCTGAACGGCAATTTCGGCGGTCTCGACATCGCGGATTTCACCGACCATCACGATATCAGGATCCTGACGAAGGATCGCCCGTAACCCGGTCGCGAAGGTCATGCCGACTTTGGGATTGATCTGTGTCTGCCCAACCCCGTCAAGCGCATACTCAACCGGGTCTTCGACAGTCAAAATATTCCGGCTCGGTTCATTCAAAATGGTGAGCGCGCCATAGAGCGTCGTTGTCTTGCCGGAACCGGTCGGCCCGGTGACCAGAATAATGCCGTTGGGCCTCGCCAGCACATGCCGGAACCGGGACAGAATTTCCGACGGCATGCCAAGCCCGTCGAGGTCCAGACGCGCCTCATCCTTGTCGAGAATCCGCATCACCACACGCTCGCCGAACCGGGCCGGCAAGGTTGAAACACGCACGTCAACGGACTTGCCGCCAAGCGCGATTGTAATGCGCCCATCCTGCGGCACGCGTCGCTCGGCAATATCGAGACGCGCCATGACTTTCACGCGGGAGGTCAGGACCGGCGTCATTTTAGCCGGCAGCGAGAGAACTTCGCGCAGAACGCCGTCAATGCGCAAGCGAACAGACAACGCCTTTTCATATGGTTCGATGTGAATGTCGGATGCTTTGACTTTTACGGCCTCGGCGATCAGCGCATTGATCAGGCGAATAACCGGCGCATCGTTTTCGCTATCGAGAAGATCGGCTGTTTTCGGAAGACCTTCAGCCAAAGAGGCGAGATCGGAATCGTCGCCGTCCAGCCCAAGATCGACCGTGGAAATGCCTTCAACCGAATAGATTTCCGACAGCCTGCGTTCAAAAGCTTCCGGCGGCAACAGTTGAACCGACACCGGCGCGTTTACGGCCCGCCGCGCTTCGATAAGCGCCCACGGGTCCGGCGCTTTACCGCGCGCACCCAACAGGACCGGCCGGACTTCGCCATCAAGCACGATCAGTCCGCGCTCCTTGGCGAAGGCGTAGGCAAGTCGCGATGTGGTGCTTATCGAGGTTTCACTCATTGGCTTCACGCCATCTAATTCAGTTCTTCGCCGGGCTCCGATACCCCTGTGACTTCATTGATCAGGCGCTCCATCTCAGATGTCGGCGCGCCATCGCGCAGCAATTCCCGGGCGCGCATATAGTCGAATTTTCGCGTCGTCGCCGCCTGGGCCGTTTCGCGGTCGCGGATAATCGTCGGGCGTATAAACACCATGAGATTTTGACGGCGGCGCTCCTTCGAAGTCGAGCGGAAAAGATTGCCCAGCCCCGGAATGTCGCCAAGGTAAGGTACTTTTTCTGATTTGTTCTCCCGGGAGTCGCCGATCAACCCGCCGATGACAAGAATATCGCCGTCATCCACCAGCGCCGTGGTGGTGATTTCCCGCTTGTTAGTGATCAGGTCGGTGGATGATGTTGTGATCGGCCCGGCGATGCTGGAAATTTCCTGAATGATTTCCAGCGTTACTGTGTCGCCGTCATTGATCTGCGGCGTGACCTCAAGAATGACGCCAACCTGTTCGCGGTTAATGGTGCGGAATGCGTTGGAAAAATCATCGCCAATCGCCTCGCCGGTTGTAATCGGAATTTCCTGACCGACGGACAGCCTTGCGGTCTGATTATTGAGCGTGACCACCGACGGCGTTGATAGCACGTTTGAATCCGTGTCCGCCTTGATGGCTGTCAGAATGGCGCCGAAAATATTGCCGCCGCCAAGATCTGTGCCGCCGCCAATGGCGATCCCGCGCGACCCAAGCAGCGACGTCAGCGCTGTATTGGCAAGCTCAGAAGCGGCGTCATCTGCGTCATCGTCGGACAATCCGGTCGGAAATCCGCCGCCGCGCAACAAGGCAGAGCCTGCAGCCGCAAAGATATTAGGCTGTGCATTTGAAAAGTTTGTCGCCGTGAACGGCACGCCATTGGCTTCGCTTCCGGTCAGAAAATACTGCACGCCCAGTTCCCGCGCAGTCGTGTCGGAGACCTCGACCACAATAGCTTCAACCAGAACCTGTGACCGGCGCATGTCCAGCTGTGCTATGACGTTTTGAAGGGTGCGCTGGATGTTCGCATCGCCATTGATGATGATCGAGTTTGTCGCCTTATGGAATGATATCGAAGCGCGGCCGCTGGTGACGGTTGCTTCACCCTGGCCGGAAGCAGCCTTATTGGCGACTTCCTCCAGCAGCGGCGCCAGTTCTTCTGCGTCAGCATGCTTGAGATGAATCACCGTCAGTTCTGATGTGGCCTCTCCATATTGATCGAGCTCGCCGATCACCAGTTCCAGGCGCCGCATCAAATTCGGCTCTGCCCGGATCAGCAAGGAGTTGCTTGCATCCACGGCGACAACGCTGAAGGAGGCGCGCCCGCCATTTTCTTCCGACATTTCCTGCGCAAGTTCACGCACGAGCCGGGCAACCTCGCCAGCGGATGCATTCCTGAGAGAGATTGTCCGGTAAATCGTGATGTCGCGATCGAGCTGCCGCAAGACTTCCCGAATACGCTCCACATTGTCAGCCGTATCGACAATGATCACGGCATTTCCGGTCCGAACCGGGCTGACGACGGCGTTATTGCCGATTATCTGCGCAAGGTTTGCGGCTGCTTCGCGCGCATCGATGTAGCTAAGGCGAACAATTTGCGTTGTCAGATCCGATCCGCGACCTTCTCCAACCGGACCTGCGGTGCGCGCCGCTTCCTGCAACGGCACAATTCTGAATTTTCCGTCGCCGACAGGCGTCGCAACAAAGTCATTAACGCGCAGCATCGCCTGAAACAGTTCCCAGGCTTCATCTGCACAGAGGCCGCCATTGGGCGGCGATTTCACGGTCACGCGCCCCTGCACCGCGGGATCCAGCAAAAAGGTTCTGCCCGTCCGGATCGCAATTTCGTCGATCACGGCGCGAATATCCGCGTCTTCATAGTTCAACGATTCGCCGCAATTTTCCTGCGCCGCCGCCGGTGCGATCACCATCGCCGCGAATGCCGCCAGGGCGAAAATCGGCTGTTTGCAACCCAACATCATCTGACCCCTGATCCATCCGCAGATAGCGCGACGGCAAGCTGTTCTCCTTCACGCTCGACGACAAGCATGATGCGTCCGGTCTGTATGGAACTCCCAAGCAGCGCCAGCGCCTCGCCCGGAGATTGCGGCGCAACCGAGCCGTTAATGGAAAGCACGATATCGCCATCCCGCAAACCGGCGCTTTCGAACAATGCGCGGTTACCGCCGGCAAACAGCGCAAGGGCCGGCTCTCCCGCCGCATTGGTCGCCGGCGCAAGCTTGAACGCACCGGCAAGGGCGGCGCCAGTTGATCCGGCAGACAGCGTATTTTCAATTTTTTGACTGGTTGTGGGCGACGGCGATGCGGGCTCGGCCGCGACCGTGCGCTCCGGCGTGACTTTGGATTCAAACCGCAGCGACTCGCGAACGCCATTTTGTTCGATCACAACTTGATCGCTGTACACGGCGTACAAAATCACTCCCGAAACAATTTCATCGCCCGTAGCAAATCTTTGTTCCTTGCCGTCAGGGCGGCGGATGATGGCCGACCCATTGCTCTCATGCGGCCAAACGCCGGTAAGTGTCAGATCCAGCGCGGTTTCCGCCAATGCCGGACCCGTGTCGATCGGGACCGGGTCCAGCGCCGCTTTGGGAAACGGATTTCTTGCCAATATTTCTGAGGTCGCCGTCTGGGCGGCTGACCGCGCGGCGAGCACGTCCCCTTTTGGCACAGGCAGCGGCGCAAAAATCTCCAGCGCCGTCAGCGCGAGCAACATGGCCAAAATGATGACGAGCACGATCTCTGCGATGCGTGGCAGACGCGCGCTTTTCAGCCATCCGCCCAGCAGCGTCAGCCCTGCCGAACCACTAAGTAACTCTACTTTCGACAATTTCTACCGCCCAATGCTGACCGCTTTTTGGCATCCCGCTCGTTCGGATGGCAATGGTAAGCGGCAAAGCTTTAGCAAACCGATATCCCCGGCCCAATGCGCCATTCGTTTCTATTCAATTATCATTCCAGAAAATAGCCCAAAATCCATGATATTACTCGCCAATTCAGGCTGATAGCCGGTCTGGCTATTAGCCCTTCAAAAAGCTGCGGCGCATGAAAAAAGCCCGGCGGACGCAAACTGTGCATCCGCCGGGCTCCTCTACGCGACAATTACTCTACTCTCTTCCGCCGGGGCGTCAGAATTTGGCGGTCAGGCTGGCCGACAGGGTGCGGCCCCGCTTGTAGGTATCGAACTCCGTCCGGCCCAGACCGCTGAGCTGGTACTCCTGGTGGTCCGCCCCGAGGAGGTTCCGGGCGCTCAGGCCAAGGGTGAAGTCCGCGCCCCTGATGGTGACGTCCTGACGGAAGACCGCATCAAGCTGGATGCCCGGCTTTTCGATCACATCGGGAACGCCGCCCAGCGTGGTCGGATCGCCGCGCTGCAGGATGCGCTCATCAACCCAGCCCACGAGGATCGTAAACTGGTCGCTCTCGCCCTCCCAGCCGAACTGGGCGTTGGCGATATGCTCCGGCGTGCCCTGAAGCTGCGCTCCGTCGAGGCCGAACAGAGTCGCGTCGCGAAGCGCGCCGGAGAACGGGTCGATGATCTGATCGCCCGGCTTCACGACGATTTCGGATTTCGTGTAAGTGTAGTTCAGGGAGAACAGCCACTCACGCGCCTCGGTGAAGTCGTTCATCCCGATATCAAAGCGCGTGCGATATTCGAACTCGCCGCCGTAAAGCGTCGCTTTCGGCGAGTTGATGAAGGTCGAGTTGAACACGAAAGACGCCTGCTCGAAGAGCACTTCCTCGATCGGACGGTCGATCTCCTTGTAGAATCCGCCCAGCGTCAGGAACTGGTTCCTGCCAAGATAATATTCGTAACGCGCATCGTAGTTTTTGAACTTGCTGTCCACGAGGCCGGTGCTGCCGCGATAGGCGCGATCATTATCCGGATCGAAGAACAGCGACGGCGCAAGCTCGCGGAACTGCGGGCGCGCGATCGTGTGCGAATAGGCCAGACGGAACTGCATGTCGTCGAGGAAGTTCCAGGTGACCGCCGCCGAAGGCAGCCAGTAGCTATTGTCGAGGAACGCGCCCGGGCCGGTATTGCCGAACCGGTCGAATGTGGCGACGCCTTCCTCAGCATCCTCATAGCGAACGCCGACTGTGGTGCGCACGGTCGGGATAAGCTCCATATCCGCTTGAGCGTAGGCAGCGTGGACCGTCAGGCTGGCGAAGTAGGATTCCGTTCCGGTAATTGACGTTTCAATCAGCTCAAAACGCAGCGGATCGATATTGTCGGGCGAGAACAGGAAGTCCGGGCGCGCTGTCTGGACGTCGAGCGGGATGGAGTTGCCGCCGGCGAAGCGGAAATTATAGACGTCGGCGCTGCGTTCGTTGTCGACATATTCATAGCCCGCCGACAACGCCATTTCCCGGGCGCCGGAGACCGGCACGTTGTAGGTGAAATCAATGCCGCCGCTTTTGGTCGTATCATCCAGGTACGAAAAATCGATGTCGTACTGGTTGGCTTCCGAATAAAGCAGGGCGCCCTCGGGCGTGTAGTGGCGCCGCAATGTCCGCTCATACGGGGAATCCCGGTTCGACTTTGCATAGGCGCCGCGCCAGCTCACATCAAGATCGCCGAAGGCATGCTGACCCGCCAGTTGACCCATGAGCAATTGCCGCTCAAGCCACGAACTCGACTCGTCGCGCACATCTTGCGTGCCGGTGGCGGACGGTGTGTTGAAATCGAAGCCGTCTCTGATCTGCGCTTCTTTGCGGGAGGAATGGATGTACAATCCCGTCGCCTGAACGGAATGATTGTCCCATCCCAGCGAAAACGATCCGAGACTGTTGACGGTGGCGTCAAGGCTGGTCTCGGTGACATCGAAGTCGAGACCGATAATGTCGGTGTTGACGAATTGGCGTTTCGAATTTTCGGTTGTCCAGTCCTGCTTGTAGCCGACGACGCCGACAAAACCGAGGGTCATGCCGCTGTCAAAGTCCGCTGACCAGCCGCCTTCAAGCGAGCCCTCAAAATTCGGCCCCAACGACCCGCTTTGAATCACTGACAGCGGCGAATTAACAAAGCTTTCGCCAGCCAGTTCCAGTTCTTCGTCGGAAAGGTCGTTTAAGGACGTGCCGGAATCCACCAGATCCTGGATCGGCTGCGGGAGATCGCGCGTGCCGTCATCATAGCCGAGCCAATCGCGGTCTCCGCCGTTGACGAAGATCCCGTCGCGGGCCGTCGTCACGGTGTTCATGGACACGCCGAGCTTGGCGTTCAGGAATGACTCGCCCGGATCGCGCACGGTCTGGAGATCGATGATCCCGCCGCCGAATTCACCCGGATAGTTGGCGGAGAAAGTTTTCTGAACCGTCGCGCCGCCGAGAATGTTCGCCGGGAAGAGGTCAAGCGGCACCGTCCGGCGCAAGGGTTCCGGGCTCGGCAGGGGTGACCCGTTGAGACGTGCGGAAGAATAACGGTCGCCGAGGCCGCGAACGTAGGCGAACTTGCCGCCGACGACGCTGAGGCCAGACAAGCGCGTCAGCGCCAGCGCAGCGTTGGAATCGCCTGTGCGGGCAAGGTCTTCTTCCCCGAGGAACGTTGCAACCTGCGATGTCGCGCGCTGCGGATTTGGAATGTTGCGGCCCCGAACGACGATCTCGTCGGTGTAGGTTGGCTGGATGGAAAGGGCTACGCCGCTATCTGTTTGCGCGCCATCTTCAGCGCTGTCCTGCGCGACCGCATGGGGCGCGAACAGCATGGTGGAAGCGAGCAGCGTGCTTCCAAGTGAACGATACGGCTTCATGTCAAATACCTTAATCTGATTGCAAGGGAACGAAGGGCGGCGCGCCCAAAGGCGCGCCGCAGCTCTACGTGGTTAGCAAGGCGTCGCCGCTTCGAGGCCGCAGCTCCATTCCGCCCACCAGCGATCATTGGTGTCTTCAACGGCGCCGAGATAGGTGGTGTTTTCGAAGAAGAGATCGATCCCGGTCAGCGGCGTGAATACCGTTGCCGCCGATTCCGAAGGTCCATTGATGAACGTGTTGATCAACGTGTCGGAGAAGGCCGCATCATTGTTCCCGTCAGCCGCAACCGAGTCGATCGCCGCCTGGGTGTTGGTTTCCGCAAGGTTAGCGCCGTTGCAATCAAACAGGACCGAGTTAAAGGTCGGATCGACGCCGAGGCCGCCATAGGCAGCAGCAGAACCGTCACCGGCCGTCGACGCCCATTCGATGCATTCCGCGCCGCTATTGTGATTGACGACGCCGTTCAGGAAGCGGCCGACATGGCCGGTATTGATCCGGAAGGCGTTGGAGCGGTTGGAAACCATCGTGAAGTTGGCGATGGTCGGATCGGTTGGCAATGCGACGCCAACACCCGCGCTAGACATTTCCATGCCGTTATCGCCGCCCATGGTGCGCTGAACTATAATCAGGAACTGAACGAAGCCGCTCCAGCCATTGTCGGTGTCGAGGGATTCATCGTCATTGCCGGTCAGCACGATATGCTTGAGGTTGGTGCGGCCGCCAAACATTTCGATCCCGTCATCGGCGTTGTTGTGGACCTGAACATATTCCACAAGCGTGCCGCTGCCGGTGCCGGCGAAGGTGATGCCGTTCAGTTCGTTGCCCGAGCTCAACTCAAATCCGGCGAACTTGACCTGTGTGTACATGATCGAGCCGCTGGAGTCGGCCGCAAAGTCGCCGCCATACTGAGCTTCCGGATTGGTGACGCCTTCAACGATGTTCTGGCAGTCATTCATGCCCGGCGTGCCGCCGCCAAAGCAGCGGTTGATCGGCGCACGGCCGAGGACCACGAGACCGCCCCATTCCGCGATCGTGTCCGTGTCATCGCGCATCGGATTGTCGATGTCAGCTTCCGAAGTGAAGATGACCGGGTTCTGACGCGTGCCGTTTGCGAAAATGCGCGAGCCGCGGTTGACGACCATGTAGTCCGATCCGCCATTGCCGAAGATCACGGCGCCGGCTTCGATAGTAAGGTCGGCAGGCGAGCCGCCAGAACCGTCGGCACCGGCATCGACGCCAATGTCAACGCGGCCTTCGAGTTCGTAAATATTGCCGCGGGTCAGGGTGAGGTCCGTCGTCTGAACGCCGGCGACGCTGCAAACATTGACGCCGTTTTTGGTTCCGGTTTCGGTCGTGCCTGTCGGGCAGGCCGGCGCCGGGAAGAGCGCAAAGGTCCAGCCGGTCGCCCAGTTGTTTGTGGGCGTTTCATCGGGGCTGAAGGCGCCGATGTAATCCGTGTCCTCAAAGAACGTGCCGCCAAGCGTCGTCAGATCGAACGCGGTGACGCCCTGCTCGGTCATGCCGGGGAAGAAACCAGCCGACAAAGTGTTCATGGTTTCGACGTTGTTTGCGTCAGCCGCCACGGAGTCGATCGCCGCCTGCGTATTGGTTTCGGCGAGGTTGGCGCCATTGCAGTCGAACAGCACAGAGTTAAACGTCGGATCGACGCCAACGCCGCCATAGGACGCGTCATTGCCGTCGCCAGCCGTCGACGCCCATTCGAGGCATTCCGCGCCGCTGGAGTGATTGACGACGCCATTGATGAAACGGCCCACATGTCCGGTATTGATCCGGAATGCGTTGGAGCGCGTTGAGACCAGCGTGAAGTTGGCGATGGTCGGATTTGTCGGCAATGCAATGCCAACGCCGGCGCTCGACATTTCCATGCCATTGTCGCCGCCGTCTGCGCGCTGGTTGATGACGAGATACTGCACATTGCCGGTCCAGCCATTATCGGTATCGAGCGACTCATCGTCATTGCCGGTCAGGACGATGTGCTTGAGATCGACCGTGCCGCCGAACATTTCGATTCCGTCATCGGCGTTGTTGTGAACCTGAACATAATCGACCAGCGTGTTGCTGCCGACTCCGGCGAAGGTAATGCCGTTCAGTTCGTTGCCGGTGCTCAGTTCGAAACCGGCGAAGCGCACCTGAACATAACGGACGATACCGCTATTGTCGGTCGCAAAGTCGCCGCCATATTGCGCTTCCGGGTTGGTCACGCCTTCAACGCTGTTCTGGCAGTCATTCATGCCGGGCGTGCCGCCGCCGAAGCAGCGATTGATCGGCGCGCGGCCAAGGATAACAAGTCCGCCCCACTCCGCGATGTTCGAGCCGCCATCATCGTTAAGGGGATCGTTATCCGCTTGCCGCACGAGATCGTCCTCGCTGGTGAAGACGATCGGCCGGGCAAGCGTTCCGTCGGCATTGATGCGCGAACCGCGGTTCACCACCATGTAGTCGGCGCCGGATGCGCCGAACACAGTGACGCCCGGTTCGATGGTCAGCACCGCAGGCGTTCCGCCTGTTCCCGCTGCCCCGCGATCAGAACCGACATCGACGCGGCCCAAAAGGCGATACGCCACGCCGTCAACATATGGCAGGGTGAGGTTCGACAGGATTGTGCCGGAGACGTTGCAGATGGTCAGACCGCCGACGCTGGCGCCCGTCGCAAAGCCGGACGGGCAGACCGCCGTATTGCCGCCTCCTCCTCCGCCGCCGCCACCGCCGCCTGCGGGGGGCGTGCCGGAACCGGAACCGCCGGGCGAAGCGATTTCACTTCCCTGGGTGCATGCGGCGAGCGACAGTGCTGCGCCGGCGAGGAAGAGTGATTTGAATTTGAAGAATTGGCTCATTGAAGAGACCCCCGGAAAAAATGTTTCACGCACAATCAACAGCACCCCCACGGCGCCGGACGGGCTGCCGATAGGGCAAGGCTTTGACATGCGCGTGACAGGATTGTTTCACTTCGATGACATTTGCGCACAGGCAAATCGTCCGTATGCGCACAAGGTGCGGCAGCATTTAAGCGCACCAGGCGCGCATGCTCTTACGCACCCATTGCGCATGACGCTTAAAAGAGATGCAATCTCATGCGATTGCAGACGGCGCCAAATTCGGTCAGGAATGATGCGGCATGAACCAAGGGCCCTGACCGGCCGTAAACCATGACGGCGCGAAGATGACGGATTGGGTCTTTTACATCACAGCACTTTGCGCCGGCGCGATCATGGGCAGCTTCCTCAACGTCGTGATTCAACGCGGACCGGTCTTGTGGAAACTCATTGATGCGCCCGATCGCGGCAATTTCGCCTTTCCGCGGTCATCATGTCCGTCCTGCGGCGAGGCGATTCGAATCACGCACCTCATGCCGCTGGTCAGCTATGTCATGCTGCGCGGGAAATGCGCGGCCTGCAGCGCGCCGATATCCTTGCGCTATCCGCTGGTGGAACTTGCTGGCGCGCTCAGCGCACTCGTTGCGCTTGTGGTTTTCGGTTTTACACTCTCCGCATTGTTCGCCTTTACCTTCTTCCTGTTTCTCATCGCGCTCGGCGTTATCGATTTCGAGACGGGTTTCTTGCCCGACGCGCTGACGCTGCCGCTTGTCGTGCTCGGACTGATCGCCAGTGCGGCGGGCCTTTTTGGCGTCTCTCTTCTCGACTCCTTTCTGGGCGGGCTCATCGGCTATGGCGCGTTCCGCCTGATTGATCTCCTCTTCCTTCGCCTGCGCGGCATCGAGGGGCTGGGCCAGGGCGACGCCAAGCTCCTCGCCGCCATTGGCGCCTGGCTTGGCTGGGCGGCTCTGCCGCCGGTGGTGTTCCTCGCCGCTGTCATGGCGCTGCTCGGCGTCGCCGTCATGGCGGCAGGCGGCGTAAAAGTAGGCCGCGAAACACCCATCGCTTTCGGGCCGGCGCTGGCCGCCGCCGGCGCCCTTGCCCTGATCGGCCATGGGCTGCGCCTGCCGTTTTTCGCCTGAGCCTATTTCCCCTTGAACTGCGGCTTTCGCTTTTCGAACATGGCGCGCACGCCCTCCGCGCAGTCCTCGGTCATCAGCGCCGAACGTTGCAGCATCGCCTCGCGCGCCATGGCGTTGCGCAACCCGTCTTCGGCTGCCGCGCGAAACGCCCGCTTGGTGAGCGCCATGGCGACCGGCGCCCGCGCCGTCAGACTCTCGGCCCATTCAAGCGCGTTCGCAAGAACATCCGCATCCGGAGCAACGCGATTGACCAGACCCCATTCCAGCGCCCGCGCCGCATTGATCTTTTCGGCTTCAATGGCGAGTTGATAGGCGCGCGCATACCCGACCTGTTGCGTCAGCAGCCATGACAGGCCGCCATCGGGCACCAGGCCGATATTGGCGAACGCGCTCATCAGATAGGCGCCCTCGCCCATCACCCGCAAATCGCAGGTGAGCGCCGTGGTCATGCCGATCCCGGCGGCGGGTCCGTTGATGGCTGCGATGATTGGCTTTGGCATCGTTTGCATGGCGCTTAAAAATGCTGCATATTCCGTATTCAGAATATCTTCGACATTATACTTTTCACTTATGCTGCTGATGTCGGCGCCGGCGCAGAAGGCGCGTCCCTCGCCGGTGATCACGACCGCCTTGATGGAATCATCCGCGCCGACGCGCTTTGTCGCGTCCGCCATGTCGTTGCGCATCTCGCCATTATAGGCGTTGAGCCGGTCCGGACGGTTCAGGGTGATCAGCGCGACGCCCGGGCTCGGCGTTTCATATTTTACGGTCATGGAACCATTTCCTCAGATGCGTGTGTTGCGGGTGCAGACAATCATGCCGCTGCCCGCAGGTGATTGCAAAACCCACGCGCAGTGCTAATCCATGGGCCGAGTAAAGCCGTGAGGACGCCCACATGACCAACTCCAAATTCTTTCGCGAAGACTGCTATATTGGCGGCGTGTGGCGGCGGGCCGCCGGCAAGACCATCAATGTCGTCAACCCGGCCGATGGCGAAAAGCTCGGCACGGTTCCTGATTTCGGCCGCGACGAAGCGAGCGCCGCGATTTCCGCCGCAGCAGATGTCTTTCCTTCCTGGCGCGCGAAAACCGCCGATGACCGCAGCAAGTTCTGCCGCGCCTTTTATGAGGCGTTGATGGACAACCAGGCCGACCTTGGCGAGCTCCTGACCCTTGAACAGGGTAAGCCGCTGACGGAAGCCAAGGGCGAGATCGCCTATGGCGCCGCCTTCTTCAAATGGTTCGCTGAAGAGGCGTTGCGGGTTTACGGCGATGTCATCCCCTCGCCCTGGGCCGACAAGCGCATCGTCGTCACGAAAGAGCCGGTCGGCGTCGTCGCCTCGATCACGCCGTGGAACTTCCCGAACGCGATGATCGCGCGCAAGGCCGCCGCGGCGCTCGCCGCCGGCTGTCCGATCATCTGCAAGCCGGCGAGCCAGACGCCTTATTCGGCGCTCGCCATGGGCGTCATCGCCGACCAGATCGGCCTGCCCAAGGGCGTCCTTTCCGTCATCACCGGATCGCCGGCGCCGATCGCCGATGAGTTCTGCGAAAACCCTGTGGTGAAGAAGATCACCTTTACCGGCTCGACCAGCATCGGCAAACAACTCTCGGCCAAAGCGATGGGCCAGATGAAACGCATCTCCATGGAGCTTGGCGGCAATGCGCCGCTGATCATCTTTGACGACGCCGACATGGACCGCGCCGTCGAGGGCGCGCTCGCCTCGAAATTCCGCAATGCCGGCCAGACCTGCGTCTGCGCCAACCGGATCTATGTCCAGTCCGGCATTTACGACGCCTTCGCCGAGAGATTCGCCAAGCGCGTTGCGGAAATGAAAGTCGGCGACGGCATGGCGGACGGCGTCGAGCAGGGCCCGCTGATTGACGACAACGCCGTGAAGAAAGTGGAACAGCATATCGCCGACGCGACGGAGAAAGGCGCAAAAGTCATCCTTGGCGGCCGCCCGCACCCGCTCGGCGGCACCTATTTCGAGCCGACGGTTCTGCGTGATGTCACGTCCAAAATGCTGATCGCCAGCGATGAAACCTTTGGGCCTGTGGCGCCGCTGTTCAAGTTCGAGACCGAAGCAGACGCGGTCGCCATGGCCAACGACACCGAATACGGCCTCGCCTCTTATCTTTACACCAGCGACCTCGGGCGCGCCTGGCGCATGATGGAAGCGCTTGAATACGGCATGGTCGCCATCAATGAAGGCATCCTGTCGACGCCGGTGGCGCCGTTTGGCGGCGTCAAGGAATCCGGCGTCGGCCGCGAGGGCTCCAAATACGGCCTCGATGACTACCTCAACATCAAATATGCGCTGTTTGGCGGTCTCGGGAAGTAACGCGCCGCCAGATTTGACCCGCATGTTTACTGGGCTGCAGCGGAATCTGGCGCCATTTAACATAATCTGCTCAGCGCCACCCTGCGCGGCCTTTCCACTACCGCCAACCCACGCCTGAAGCGCGCGGCCCAATACCGGCGCCGCGTATCGTCTCTGTACTGAATTTTCGATCGCTTTCGTCAAGACACACTCCGGGCGTTCGCCGCAAGTCAACGATTGCGGCGTTACAAAAACTTCTCAGTTGTCATCCCGCACGCGCTGCAACATGTAATGTTGCTGCGCAGATGCGGGACCCATGGCTCACCACATAAAAGTTGCACCATGGGTCCCGTGCCTGCATCGCACAGCTTCGCGCCGCGCTGCGCACGAGTGACACTCGATGGGTAGATCAAACCCGCTCCGGTTTTGGTGGATAACTATTCACCAACACTGGGTTTTATGAAAGAGTTCACCAGAAATGAGGTAAAATGCCGCGCTGTCACTCGCCTTATTGGGGTGACGGCTAAAAATTGATGTGCGCCTTCTAGGCCAAATGCAAAAAGCCGGGCGTTTTGCCCGGCTTTTCACTGATATACTCATCACAGTGTTTTAATTTTCCGACAAGGCGCCGTCCAACTGCATCCTGTTCAGATCGTCGGCCTCTTCATCGTTGGGCGCAACTTCGCCCGGCTTATAAAAACGTACCGCCGCATGATCAGGCGTTGCCGAAAGCGGCTGGCTAACCGCGATTGCGGTGGATTGTGCAGGCTCCGCATTTACATTGGCGCCCTTGGCCTCATTCTCACCCACAGCGACTGGCGCACCTCCATCAGACTCTTCGACTGGAGCGTCAGTTTCAGGCTCGATATCATTTGTCTCATCACTTACAGATGGCGCCTCTTGAGGCTCGCCCATGTCCGCTGGAACCTCAACTTCGTCCGCTGCTTCAGCGCCTGCTTCTTCAACTTGTTCATCACTGACAATTTCCGCATCGAGAATTCGCGATATTTCAGGGGAATCGACGCTTGCAAGTTCAGCAATCATCGGGTTTGGCCGCAAGTCCATATTCGCGCCCGTTCCTGCGTCGATGCCGACGCCGATCAAGCCGCCAAGCAGCACATTTCCGGCGCCAGCCGCAACGCCGCCCCCGGTGACGACCGGCTTGAGAAGGCCTGACACGGGCTTGTACCCCTCTAGAGAGAAGTCAACTTTCCAGGTGCGTTTGCGCTTCAGTTCGAGCTCGCAAGGCGTCACGCAATAATACGGTCCCTGCTTGTCTTCGCTGACAGACTCGGCTGTCACGTCGGCGCCCGTCGGCGTGCTTTCAAATTTTGCTGTTTCTGAAGTGCCCCGAACAACCGTTGCACATGAGCATGCAAAAAAGGCTAGCACAGCTAGCAATAGATATTTCATTTTACTTGGCCCCTCTAAAGATATCCCCAGAACGAGCCTATAGGTGCAAATTCATTTTGCCAATGTAAATAAATGCGTCGCCGCCTATGAAGAATTGGGAATATTAAGAGGCACAGAGGAATTGAGCCGTAGTCAAACGCAAGGCCCTCAACCGCGCAACTCTACGGCGAGCCGCTAAAACAGCGCCGCCAATGTCGCCGCTTCCTTGTCGATGTCGTGATGGTGTTCAATGCGCCGCCGGCCTTCGGCGCCGAGCGCTGCGAGCGCTTCAGGCGATGCGCGCAGCGCCGCGCGCATGACCTTGACCAGGCCAGCTTTATCGCCCGCCGGAACGATCCAGCCGCAACCCGCATCCACCAGTTCCGGAATGCCCGCAATATAGGTCGAGATCACCGGCCGGCCGAGCGCCAGCGCCTCCATGATCACCACCGGCAAGCCTTCGGCGAAACTCGGCAGCAAAAATGCCCGCGCGTTTTTGACTTCCTCGCGCACGGCCGCGTTTTCCATCCAGCCCTTGATGACGACATTCTTCGCAACGCCGAGCCGGGCGATTTCCGCCTCGATCTCCGCGCGGCTTTCGCCATCGCCGACCAGAATGATTTTCAGATCGGGAAAGTCGGCGCGCAACTCCGCTGCGGCCGCGGGCAATTGCGCCTGCCCCTTTTGCGGACAGAGCCGGCCGACGCAGACAAAGGTCTGATTGTCCGGCGGCGGCGTCGCCGTGAAGTCGCGCAGATCAAGGCCGCAATGCACAATCCTGATCTTGTCCGCCGCGGCGATGGATGAAAACCGGATCAGCTGCGACTTGCAGAAATGGGTGATCGCCGCAACGAACGAGGCGTGCCCGATCTTCGCCGGAATGTCGAGCAAGGGCGCGTCCGTCAGTTCATCCGGCCCATGGACGGTGAATGAATAAGCCGGACCACCCATGATCCGGCACAGCATGGCGACCGCGGCGGCGTTGGTCGAAAAATGGACATGGATATGATCGATGGCGTCGCGTTTCGCGCGCTGGCGCAGCAGCGCCGCCTGCATCAGATACGCCGCATGACGGATGAAGCCGCCGCGCGCCTTTTTGATCAGGGAGCACCAAGGCCCGAGAGCGCGGAGAACGCCACCCGGATTGACGCCGCATTCCCTGATGAACGACATGGCGAGACCAATCGCATTGCCGGAAAGAAGATACTCCGTACGCTGCTGTTCGGCGATGTCGGCGGGGTCCACCAGTGCCCCGGCCCAGCGGCGCACGGTGTAGCGTTTTATGTCGAGCCCGCGCCGTTCATGCGCCTCAATCTCGCGGCGGATGAACGTCGTCGAAATCATCGGATAGGAGTTCATCAGGTAAGCGATGCGGCGCATGATCTACCCGCTCTCGCGAATGCGGTCGAGCACGCGCAGCGTTTCGAGAGACAAGTCGTGGGTCGCCACATCGCTCTGTGTGGCGCCCGCTTCGATCAGCGAAACGAAATGGCGTATCTGCGGCAGATATTGATCGGCGCCATAGGCATGCAGCTCCGGTCGCGGCCCGAGGGCGCCTTTAAGCTGCCGCGCCAGCGGATTCTGTTTGATCAGCGCCTTGACGCCGGAGGATGGTTCCGGCGGCCTGGCCGGCGCGTAGTGATCGACAGCAACGCGCTCCGCCCCGAACAGCGGCGCCAGGATTTTCGCCGCGCCCTCGCGGCAGGCCAGCGAGGCTTCGTTGGAAAGCAGGACATCGAACGACGCGGCGATCTGCGATGTCGCGCCGTTTTCATGCAGCAACAACGCCGACATATGGGTGTCGACGCCACCGTGATCGCGCGTTAATTGCGCCTGCACCGATTTCACCGGCCCCAGCAGGCGCAGCGCCAGCGACACGGGATAGACGCCAAGATCGAGAATGACGCCGCCATCGGCCCGATCGAACAGGCGCGGGCGCATCTCGCGGCTGGAGGGGAACCCATAAGCGGCGGCGAGATGCTTCGGCTCGCCAATCGTCGCCTCCCTGGCGATGGCGAAAAGCCGCTGATAGGCGGGCAGGAAGTGAGTCCAGAGACCTTCCATAAACAGCTTGCCGGAAGCGCGCGCGGCCGCGAGCACGCGTTCACCGTCCTGCGCAGTCATGGCGAACGGCTTTTCACACAGAACGTGCTTGCCCGCCTCCAGCGCCGCAATTGAATCATCCGCATGGGCGCCGGTCGATCCGGCTATATAGACGGCGGCAATCGTTTCTTCACGGAGCATCGCATCGAGGCCGTCAAACGCGCCGGCCACGCCATGGGCGTCGCTGAAAGCGCGCGCGCGGTCGCCGTCCCTTGAGGATACGCCGCGAAGCTCCGCGCCCGAAAGACGGATGGCGGGCAACATCGCGGCGGCGATGGCGCCGGTCCCGGCGATGCCGATGGTGATGCTCATAGCGCCGCTCCCGCCGGCGTCGCGCCGGCTTTCGCCGCCCAGTCGCACGGATCGAGCGGCGCGAATGTCGTCGTCATGCGCTGGGCGCCGCGTTCCTTGCCCGCTTCCTGAATCGCCAGCGTCACCTCATTGAGGTGCAACGCGAAATCGGCGGTGAGCTGCGGCTTTCGCTGAGCATTGCGGGCGGCGATCATTTCCGCCGGGCCGAGGGCGAAATTCATCGCTGCCGCCCCCCGGCGCCCGACCTTCGGATGGGTCCGGCCGCCTATGCCGAACCGCTTCGCCACCGGCGAGTTCACCAGCTTGCGGCGGATGACATGGCGCTTGCGGATGCGGACCGGCGCGGCGTTGGCCCAGCACTCATCGAGCTCGATGACGCCATCGTCGCCAATAATCCGGATACGGTGGTCATGAGGCGCGACGATGGAACAGGTGAGCCGCGCAACCACGCCGTTCCTGAAAAACAGCGAGGCGGTCGAGTAATCCGGCGCAGTCGGCGCGTTATCAGAAAGCTTATCCGGAATGAGATTGGCGGATGCAGCGACCAGCGTTTCCACCGGTCCGAACATCGCCATCAGCCAGGTCAGGTAATAGCCCGCATGTTCGAGCGTACAGCCGGTTTCGAACTCGTCCTTCGCCGGCCACGGCGCGCCGGACTCTGAGACCCATTTGTCGTACGGCGCCTGTGGAATGAAATCGTCGTCCAGTTCGGCATACACAAGACGCAGCGTTCCGACTTCGCCGGAGGACACCGCCGCCCAGACCGATTGCGCGGATTGCGACAGCCAGCTGCACGGCGCCGAGGCCAGCAGCAGGTTTTTATCCCTCGCGAGCTTCACCAGCGCATGCGCATCGGTCATCTTGGTCGCCAGCGGCTTTTCGGAATAGACATCCCTGCCCGCATCGAGCGCCGCCTTGCTGACGTCGAAATGGGCGCGCGGATTGGTGAGATTGAGCACCAGCGCATCTTCGGCGAGCAGCGCGTTCAAACTAGCCGCCGCCGCCACTTTCCAGTAAGCGCAGAACGCGGCGAGCCGCACGCTGTCGGCGTCGAACGCGCCGGCGACTTCGACGCCCGGAAAAGTTTTCAACGAACGCATGTAGAGGTCGGCGACGAAGCCGGTCCCGACAATGACCACTTTTCCTGAAGGCGAATTCATCTTGCTCCTGCTGCCTATCGGCGAAAGGCATCCTGCATGTGATTCAGGCCGCCGCACCAATACCTTGCAGACGTAAACAATCCGGAATCGCCAGATTTAATTGAGGCGAAATCGCCTTACGCCGCCTTGCGGAAGGAAACGATTTTGGTGGGGCTGCGCGGCGGCTCGCCCTTGCTGACCGCGTCCACATGCTCCATCCCGTCGATGACCTTGCCCCAGGCCGTGTACTGGCCGTCGAGGAACGAGGCGTCGTCGAAGCAGATGAAGAACTGGCTGTTGGCGCTGTTCGGGTTCTGGGCGCGGGCCATGGAACACACGCCGCGCTGATGGCTGACATCGTTGAACTCGGCCTTAAGGTTCGGTTTGTCCGAGCCGCCGGTGCCGTCGCCTTTTGGGCATCCCATCTGCGCCATGAAACCGTCGATGACGCGATGCGCCTTGAGGCCGTCATAAAAGCCTTCTTCGGCAAGCTCGATGATGCGCGCCACATGGCCCGGCGCCTTGTCTTCGAGCATTTCAATAGTGACGTCGCCCGTTTCAAGGCTGAGGATCATTTTCTGGGTCATGTTTCAATCTTTCCGTCGACTTTCACCGGCACTTTGATTTCGCAGATGTCCTTCACATAATTCGTGTCGGACAACAGCTCGCGCGCTTTCAGATAGTCCGTGAAAATCTGATTGTCGGTCTTCATCACCTGAATATCTTTCCGTTCCGCCTGCGGAATATCGGCCTCAACCCGCACGCGGATGATCGGCGTCGGCCGCGGGGGCGGCTCGCCGCGGACAATGCGCCGCGAGGCTTCGAACCCGTCCACGATCCAGCCCCACGCGGTGTAGCGCCGGTCAAGATTGAGACGTGAATCGCCGATCATCAAAAAGAACTGGCTGTTGGCGCTGTCGGGCGCTGTCGCGCGGGCCATGGACATGACGCCCGGACAATGCACCGGCCATAATTCGACCGTGCGTCCGTTCAGAAATGTGCGGATCCCTTCCGGCTGGGCCGCAACTGGCAAGCCGTCTACATACCCAATGCGCGGCGCAATCCGGTCGCGGCCGATTTGGCGGAAGCCCTCGACCCCGGACGCATCGCGCGCAAATTCCGGCGGCAGGTTCGGTTTGCTGGAACCGCCGGTGCCGTCGCCCTTGGGATCGCCGCCCTGAGCCATGAACCCTTCGATCACGCGGTGAAAGGTCAGGCCGTCATAGAACCCTTCGCGCACTAGTTCCTTGATGCGCTCAACATGCGCAGGCGCGAAATCAGGGCGCAGCTCGATCACCACCGTGCCGGCAGGCAGGTCCATATAGATCGTGTTTTCCGGATCGAGCGGCCGCCAGTCGCCGGGCGTAGCGCCGTCGAGCACCTGCGCTGCGGTCGGTCCCGCCTGCTCATCTTCGTCATCAGCAAAGGCGGCGCCCGAAAATACGGCGCTTCCCATCATCGACATTGCCGCAAAGCTCAAGAAAATCGGCCGAATACGCATATCAACTCCCTGTCGCCGCCCTGCCCGAGCAGATGTTCGCCCCCATATAGGGCGCCCGGCCCGAAATGAGAACTTATTGCTTGGAAAACTTCGCCTTCAGGCTCGCCGCCACCTTGGCCGGCACGAAGGAACTGACATCGCCGCCCAGCCTTGCGATCTCCTTCACCAGCCGCGAGGCAATCGACTGATAGCGCGCATCCGCCATCAGGAAGACGGTTTCGATCTCGTCATTGAGGGCCTGATTCATGCCGACCATCTGATATTCATATTCGAAGTCGGAAACGGCGCGCAGGCCGCGAATGATAATGTTCGCCTTTAATTCCTCGGCGAATTTCATCAGCAGGATTTCAAAAGGCACCACCCGGATCGGAACCGCGGCCCCTTTGGAAATGGCGGCCATTTCCTGTTCGATCATGGCGACCCGTTCTTCGAGGGAAAACAGCGGCCCCTTGTCGCGATTGATCGCAACGCCGATCACCAGCTCGTCAACGAGCTTTACCGCGCGCTGCACGAGATCGACATGGCCCAGCGTCACCGGATCGAACGTGCCGGGATAAAGGCCGATGAGTTTCGTCATGCGATATCGCTTTCTGTATCGTCGACTTCATCGCCGTCCACATCTTCGATGCGGCCGACCGACACGACATTTTCATCCTCGCGCGTGCGGAAGATGGTGACGCCCTGTGTATTGCGGCCAGCGATGCGGATGCCGTCCACCGGCGTGCGGATCAATTGTCCGCCATCGGTGACCAGCATGATCTGGTCTGAGTCTTCGACCGGGAACGCCGCGACGACGGGGCCGTTCCGGCTCGACGTCTGGATCGCGATGATGCCTTTGCCGCCGCGTCCGGAGGTTCGGTATTCATAGGAACTGGTGCGCTTGCCATAGCCGTTTTCGGTGACCGTCAGGATGAACTGCTCGCGCGCGCCAAGCTCGGCGATGCGTTCCTGACTGATCGCCACGTCCGGCGTTTCCGCATCTTCCGGATCTTCCGCATCGGCCTCACCGGCAGCGCGGCGCATGGCGGCGGCGTGTTTGAGATAGGCTTTCGCTTCTTCGGAGACCGTATCGACATGGTGCAGGATCGCCATGGAAATAACCAGATTGTCCTTGTCGAGACGGATCCCGCGCACGCCCGTCGAGGTGCGGCCGGCGAACACGCGCACCGTTTCCACAGGGAAGCGGATGCACTGGCCAGAGGCCGTTGTCAGCAACACGTCTTCATCTTCGCGGCAGATCTGCACGCCGACAAGGCGGTCACCTTCATCGAGCTTCATGGCGATCTTGCCGTTGCGATTGACGCGCTGGAAGTCCGACAGCTTGTTGCGGCGGATATTGCCCGACCGCGTCGCAAACATCACATGCAGTCTGTCCCAGGATTCTTCATCCTCCGGCAGCGGCAGGATGTTGGTGACGCGCTCATCGGGGCCGAGCGGCAGCAAATTGACAAACGCCTTGCCGCGCGAATTCGGCGCGCCTTCCGGCAGCCGCCACAGCTTCAGCTTGTAGGACATGCCGGTCGAGGTGAAGAACAAGAGCGGCGTATGGGTATTGCCGACAAAAAGCTGCGCGACGAAATCTTCGTCCTTGAACTTCATGCCGGCGCGGCCTTTGCCGCCGCGTTTTTGCGCGCGATAGGTCGAGAGCGCCGTGCGCTTGACGTAGCCCGCATGGGTGACCGTCACCACCATGTCGTCGCGGGCGATGAGGTCTTCGTCCTCGACCTCGCCCTCGGCTTCGATGATCTCGGTCTTGCGCGGCGTGGCGAACTCGTCGCGAACGCCCTTAAGCTCGTCCTTGATAATCGTCAGCACCCGGTCGCGGTTGCGCAGGATGTCGAGATAGTCGGAGATTTTCTCCGCCAGCCCCTTCAACTCGTCGCCGATTTCATCGCGGCCGAGCGCGGTCAGGCGTTGCAGGCGCAGATCGAGAATGGCTTTCGCCTGTTCTTCGGAAAGCTTGAGCAGATTTCCGTCGCTCATCATGTGACGCGGATCGGCGACGAGCAGCACCAGCGGCGCCAGATCCTTCGCCGGCCAGTCCTTCGCCATCAACTGTTCCTTGGCGGTCGCGGGGTCCGGCGCGGCGCGGATCAGCGCGACAATCTCATCAATGTTAGCGACGGCGATGGCGAGACCGACCAAAATATGCGCGCGGTCGCGGGCCTTGTTGAGATCGAATTTCGTACGGCGAGTGATGACCTCCTCGCGGAAGTCGATAAACGCCGCCAGCACATCGCGCAGGGTGAGCTGCTGCGGCTTGCCGCCATTGAGCGCCAGCATGTTGACGCCGAAACTCGTCTGCAGCTGCGAGTGGCGGTAAAGCTGGTTCAGCACAACATCCGGCGTCGCATCGCGGCGCAGCTCGATCACCACCCGAATGCCGTGACGGTTGGACTCGTCGCGGATATCGGAAATGCCTTCGAGTTTTTTCTCGCGCACGAGGTCAGCGATGCGCTGGACCATCATCGCCTTGTTCACCTGATAGGGAATTTCGGTGATGACGACGCCATAACGGTCCTTGCGGATTTCCTCGATGGAGGCGCGTCCGCGCATCACGACCGAGCCGCGCCCGAGCAACAGCCCCGCCTTTGAGCCGGCGCGGCCGAGGATCATGCCGCCGGTGGGAAAGTCCGGCCCCGGCACGATCTCCAGCAACTCCTCATCGCTGATCTCCGGGTTTTCGATCATCGCAATGGTGGCGTCGACAACCTCGCCGAGATTGTGCGGCGGGATGTTGGTCGCCATGCCGACAGCAATGCCGCCCGATCCGTTGACCAGCAAGTTCGGAAACTTCGCCGGAAGCACCGACGGTTCCTGTTCGGAACCGTCATAGTTCGGCTGATAGAGAACCGTGTCTTTTTCGATATCGTCGAGCAGCGAGTTCGTCACCTTCGCCATGCGGCATTCGGTGTAGCGCATGGCCGCCGGCGGATCGCCGTCAATGGAGCCGAAATTGCCCTGGCCATCGACCAGCGGCAGGCGCATGGCGAAATCCTGGGCCATGCGGACCAGCGCGTCGTAAATCGACTGGTCGCCATGGGGGTGATATTTACCGATGACGTCGCCGACGACGCGCGCAGACTTGCGGTACTGCTTGTTCCACGCATAGCCGTTCTCGTGCATCGACCACAGGATGCGCCGGTGCACCGGCTTCAGCCCGTCGCGCGCATCGGGGATCGCGCGGGAGACGATGACGCTCATCGCATAGTCGAGATACGATTTGCGCATCTCGTCTTCGATGGAAATCACCGCGCCCTCGCTGGGCGTCATATTCGGCGTCTGCTCTGGATTTTCGGGAATATCGCCGGGGATATCGCCCCCACCATTGCCATTGTCTTCGGCCACTTGGGAACCTTTGGGAATCAGCTGGAAAAGAACGCTCCCGCTTAGCATTCACCCCCGTTAAAGCCAAGCATTCGGCCCGGCCTTGGGGCGGTTTTCAGCCCCCATTTCCGGCGAGTTTATCCCCGCAGTTTAATAGAGTATGGTGACCTGAGGGCGCGAATGGGAGAAAACGTGAAACGGACACTGAATCTGCTAGCAATATCCGTGGTTTCCACAGTCATTTTATGGTCCTGTGGAAAAAGCGCTGAAGCGCCTGCTCCGGAAGCCGTCGCGGCGGATCAGGATGGAGCAACGGACGTAGCTACGGACTGGGCCGATGAGCGCGCCGCGTTCGTGGCGCCGAACGGCGCCCCCATTGGCGACGTTCAGTTCAAAGCGGCGCCGGTGGACGGCGTGATGATGCGCATTGATCTTACGGGTCTGGCGCCCGGATGGCATGGCGTTCACCTGCACGAGACCGGAGATTGCAGCGACGGCGCCGACGGTTTCAAGGCGTCGGGCGGTCACGTCAATCCGGACGGACGCCAGCATGGCCTGCTCAATCCGGACGGTCACGAACGCGCGGACCTGCCCAACCTTTACGCTGGCGCAGACGGGCGCGCGACGGCGGAAATTTTCGCACCCGGCCTTTCGCTCAGCGTTGGCGCCGAGGGTCCGGCCGAAAACGGGCTTTACAATCTTCTCGATGCGGACGGTTTTGCGGTGGTCGTGCATGAAAACGCCGACGATCATAAGACCCAGCCCATCGGCGGGGCCGGCGCGCGCGTCGCCTGCGCGGCGGCGATCAAAACAGAATAACAGACTACTTTGGGGAACAGGTTGCGTGGGGAACAAAATGAACAATTTCGATAGACGGTCCGTGCTGCTCGGCGGCGCGGCGATTGGCGCGGGCGCTTTAACGCCCGCTTTCGCACATGAAGGCCACGGGCCCACCGGGGCATGGACCCCGCTCGCCAGCATGCCGTTTCCGGTGCAGGAGATTTACCCCGCCCCGTTCCGCAAGGCATCGGACCCCAGCCCGTCGATGAAACCCAAACCGCTCGACATTCTGGTCAACGCCGGCGGGCTGACCCCGGACGACCCGTTCAACGTCACCGACAAGGTCACCTTCTACGATCCGTCATACGACGCATGGGGCTTCGCCACCCGCCTGCCCGAAGCGCGCCACCATATCGCGCTCGTCAACAATAACGGCTTTCTCTACGGCGTCGGCGGATTCGCCCGCAACGAGCGCGGCGGCTGGCAGATGCGCGGCAATTGCTGGCGGCTGAAAGAGCTGAACGGCGCCTGGGAGCAGCTTGCGCCGATGCCCCATCCGCAGGCTGAAACCCACTGCCAGTCGCTTAACGGCTATATTCATGCAGCGGGCGGACGGGCGCCTTCCGGCAGCATCAACGCCGAATGGTCCGACCATATCGATACGGACGAGCACTGGTATTACGACGCGAGCGACAATCGCTGGCGGCGGCTGGCGCCGATGCTGACGCCGCGCAATTCTGGCGCCGGCGCGGTGGTGAACGGCGTGATGTATGTGATTGGCGGGCGCACGGTGAATGGCGGCAATACGGATGTGGTCGAAGTCTATGACCCGCTCTCCGACCGGTGGGAGCCGGCGCGGCCCATGCCAAAGGCGCAGGCAGGCCTCGCCGCCGCGGTGCTGAACGGCAAGATCTATGCGTTTGGCGGCGAGTATTTCCACCCTGCCCCCGGCGGCGTCTTCGCCGAAGCGTGGGAATATAATCCCGATACGGACAAATGGCGCGCCGTCGCCGCCATGCCGCGCCGCCGCCACGGCCTCGGCGCGGTCACCGTCGGCGAGGCGATCTATGTGCTCGGCGGCGCCGCCCGCCCGAGCGACGGCGACACCAGCTCCGCGCTGGACAGGTTTGAGATTTAGGGGGCGGGTTCGGACCGTCCCGCTTTCGCTGCGCTCCGCCGCTTTGCAGTGGCAAGCTTCGGGTCGCGCGGTTAAGCTTGCCCTCGCCGGACAATGCCTGGGATCAGTGCGTCCGCAATCGCCGAGGGGGCCGACATGCGACTTTTCTTCAAGATACTGCGCTGGACGTTTTTAATCTGGCTGCTGGTTACGATCGGCCTTGCGGCGGCGAACTGGTCGCTGGTCACACAGATTGTCCGGTTTAGCCCGCTGATCCTGCCGCCCATGTATGGCGAGGCGGAAACCCTCGCGGAAGCGCAGCTTCAGGACATTCGCTTCCTGCGCAAATTGACCTCCTACGACCGCAGTTTTTCGGCCGACGAGCTTGCCGCATTCGAAACGCATCTGGACGCCATGGAAGCGCGCGGCGGCGAGATGAGCGATGCGGAATTCTATTTCGGTGTCATGGAAGCCGCGGCGATCTCCGGCAATGGCCACACCAACGCATCTAAAACGCCGTCCTATACGCAGTTCAACAATGCCGGCGTCAAGCTCTACTGGTTCGCAGACGGTCTTTATGTAGTGCGGGCGGAAAACACCCATGCCGAGCTGGTCGGCGCGCGCGTTCTCGCCGTGGAGGGAATGCCTGTTGACGACGTCAACGCCACGCTCGAAAAATACACCGGCGGCGCGGCGCAATGGCGCCGGGTAAACAACGTCTTTCTGATGGAAAGTCCGGAACTGATGCACGCCGCCGGACTGGCCGCGTCCCCGGACGCCTTGTCGGTCACCGTCACCAGCGCCGATGGCGCCGCGCAAACCGTTTCCCTCCCCGCACGCGCGGCGCCGCAAGGTGACCTGCCGCGCCGCCGGCCATGGATGACCTTGCGCGCTGACGCGCTGGCCGATGAGGGCAATGACTGGCGGCGGACGGCGGTCCTCGAAGGCGACGCTGCGCCCATATATCTGCGCGATCCGCAGGAGAATTTCTTCACGGCAACCTTTGACGGCGGTTTTTACATGCGCCCGCAATTGCTGTTGCAGCGCAAGGAAACGCCGATCAAGGATCGGTTGGCTGGCGTCATCTCATCTGCGCCGCCCGAAGGTTACGAATTCCTGATCGCCGATCTGCGCTGGAGCCCCGGCGGCGATTACACGCAAGTGATCGATTTCGTCAAAGCCGCGCCGGGCGTCGTCAAAGACGGCGGCAAGCTCTATATTGTCACCTCGCCGAACACCTTCTCCGCCGCGCTGGTCACGGCCGCTTTCCTCAAGCATTACGGCGGCGAGAAATCTGTCATTGTCGGCGAGCCCATGGGCGATATCGGACAGTTCTGGGCGGAAACCGGCTTTCCGTTCGACTTGCCAAATTCAGACTATCGCGTGAGCTACGCCACTGGCTATCACGACTGGGAAAATGGCTGCGCCGGCAAGCACGAATTCTGCTTCTCTCAGAATCTCAAACATGAAGTGCCAGCCGGTTCGCTTCTCCCCGCCCTCGCGGTTTCCCCGACCTATGCAGACTACGCCAGCGGCCGCGATGTGGTGATGGAGCGGATCGTCGCCGACATCAAAGGCGATGACGCTCAGTTGACCGGCTATGCGCAGACGGCGGCATCCATCAACGCGACCATGCGCAAATATCACTACAACCCGGAAGAGCTAGAAAGCGATGAATACCGCGCAATTGAGGCAGCGATCACTGCGCTCGGCGCCAGCGCCGCCGATGATGAGACCTTCCTTGCAGGCTTCGCGGAACTCTGGCGCGACGGGCCGTTCTCCCATGTTCGCCTCGACAAGGCGCAAGGGACTGCAGACGAGCTCGCCGAGTATCTCGACAATCTGCGCATTGGCGGCAGCGGCGCATCGCTTGCCTGGCAGGGCGAAACCGCTGTCCTAACCGTGACCACGATGATGGGCCTCGACACCATCGAACAGATTGACGCCGCCTATGATGAGATCGACGCGCAAGGCGCGGACAAGCTGATCATCGACCTGCGGACCAATGGCGGCGGCGCCTTTGCGGTCGTGCCGCTAGTCTCCCACGTGCTCGCTGAACCGATGGATGCGGGCGGATTCGTGTCGCAGCCATGGAATGCGGCCCATGACGCGCCGCCCACCGCCGCCGACATCGCCGCCGCTGAGCCATGGACCGGCTGGTCGGTTCGTTCGTTCTGGGCGGACGCGCAGACGCGGCCCCTAACCCGCATCCGTTTTGAACCGCAGGCGCCGGTGTTTGCGGGACCAGTGTTCGTGCTCACCAGTTCAACCACCGCCAGCGCCGCGGAGATGGCGACCGACGCGCTTAAAGCCTCGGGCCGCGCAACGCTGATCGGCGAAACCACGGCGGGGCAAATGCTGTCGCAGAAACTCTACGACATTCCCGGCGGGTTTCACCTGAGCCTGCCGATCGCCGATTATTATTCCGCGACTTATGGCCGGATTGAGGGCGTTGGCGTGACGCCGGACGTCTCGGTGAGTGCAGAGAACGCAATGGACGAAGCGCTGGCGCGTTAACGAATATTGACGGGCGCGGCGCGCGGCGGCAAAACCCGCCCCATGACCATCCTCATCACCGGCTCATCGGGGCATCTCGGCGAAGCGCTGGCGCGGACGCTCACGGCTACGGGCCGCGCCTTCACCGGCGCCGACATCAAACCCGGGCCGTTCACCCGCCATGTGGGCGATATCGCCGATCCGGACTTCGCCGCGCGCGCGGTGAAGGGCGCCAGCGCCGTCATCCACACTGCGACCTTGCACAAGCCGCATGTGGTGACTCAAACCATGCAGCAATTCGTCGATACCAACATCACCGGCACGCTGAACCTCGCTGAAGCCGCCGCGCGCGAGGGCGTTGCGGCGTTCATCTTCACCAGCACCACCAGCACCTTCGGCGACGCCATGAAACCGCCCCCGGGCGCTCCGGCGGTGCGCGTCACCGAAGCGCTCACCCCCATCCCGAAGAACATTTACGGCGTCACCAAGCTCGCGGCGGAGAACCTCTGTCATCTGGTCCACAAGAAACACAAACTCCCCTGTTTGATCCTGCGCACCTCGCGGTTTTTCCCGGAAGATGACGACAACGCGCAGATCCGCGCCGGTTTCGACGATCTCAACATCAAAGTGAACGAACTGCTCTACCGGCGCGGCGATATCGCCGACATGGTTTCGGCGCATCTCGTCGCGCTCGAGCGCGCCGGCGATATCGGCTTCGGGCGCTACATCATCAGCGCGACGTCGCCGTTCAGCGAGGACGATCTCGCCGACCTCGGCCGCGACGCACCAGCGGTGCTACGCCGCTATGTGAATTTCGACGAGGAATATGCGCGGCGCGGCTGGCGGATGTTTCCGACGCTCGATCGGGTCTATGTGAACGATCTGGCGCGGCGCGAGCTTTGCTGGCGCCCGCAGGTCGATTTCGCCGCGGCGCTGGCGCGGCTAAAGGCCGGTCAAAATCCATTCAGCGATCTCAAAGACCAGATCGGCAAGAAAGGCTATCACGACGAGATCTTCGAGGACGGGCCGTTTCCGGTGGAATAATTCGCGACCGCAGCGCCCCTTCTGACCAAGTTTCAATACAGCTATTGCACGAGTTCTAAAGGCTTGGCTCTTCGTCACCGCCCTTGACATACAAAGATTTGCGCAATAGTTTGTATATTATGATCACGCTTCCCTATTTGAATGACATGCGGCAGGCATTCGTCGCTCACCTCGCCGATCGTCTCAGCGCGCAGGTCTGCACAGAAACCGCTGAACTGTTTGAAAAGCGCGGCATTCAAACACCGATCCGCTCCGCGTCGGCGCTGCTCAATTTATATCGATCCGGGCCAGCGACCTTGGCCGAAATGGCGCGAACCGACGGTCAATCGCATCAGTTGCTGACAACCCGTATCGCTCCGCTTGAAGGCCTCGGCCTCGTGCGGCGAACGATCGATGCAAGTGACGCGCGGCGACGGCCATATGAGCTTACAAAGCGCGGATTGGCGGAAGCTCGCCATGTCGAACTTACATGCGCAGACATAGCCGCAGCGATGCAGGATCTTTTCGACGAAACTGGCGTCGATCTCACCATGGCGTTGGACGCCGCCATGGAAGCGTTACGGCTCACGCCGCTAGAAAGTCGATTTTCTCAGGCCAAACGTCGCACGGCAAATGGATAAACATGCCGTCATGAAGAAGTTGTCTCGCTGCGCTTTTGCTGCTGCGTCCCTGCTTGCCGCTTCCTGTGTGCATGAAGGAGACAGGTCGCCAGAATTCCTTAACGCCGCGCAGCAAATCAACCAAACCATCCGCGAGAACCACTATCATCCCGATGAGCTCGACAGCACCGCCTACCGCGCCATCGAAGCAGAGGTGCTTCGGCTCGGCAAATCCGCCGCGACGGCAGATGAGTTTCTTACCGGTTTCAACGCGATCTGGCGCAACGGCCCGTTCTCTCATGTTGCGCTCCGGCGCGCAGACCAGCCAGCCGCGGTTCGCATCGCCAAGCTTGATACGATGATCGCCGGGCCGGACGCCGCGACGCTGACCTGGCAAGAAAACGCCGCCATCCTGACCGTCAACACCATGACGGGCGCCGACACAATCGAGGCCATTAACGCCGCTTATGAAGAGATCGTTTCGCGCGGCGCCGGCAAGGTGATCATTGATCTGCGAGGAAATACGGGCGGCACATTCGCTGTCGTTCCGCTCGTCGGACATCTGATCGCTGAGCCGGTTGACGCCGGCGTCTTCGTCACCGGGCGCTGGTACGACGATCACGACGAGCCGCCCGGCCCGGACGACTTTCCCTCGGCGACGCCCTGGCGCGGATATTCAGTGAAGGCTTTTCAGGCTGATGTGCTGACGCGCGCCCTCACCAGCTATCGAATTGACCCGATGCAGCCGCTTTATGGCGGGCCTGTCATCGTCCTCATCGGACCGCGCACGATCAGCGCTGGCGAAATCGCTGCGGATGTTCTGAAAGCGACCGGACGGGCGACAATTATTGGCGAGAAAACTCCCGGAATTGTCCTGTCGTCGAAACTTTTCGACGTTTCCGGCGGAATTCACCTCCGTGTGCCGATCGCCGACTATTTTTCCATTGAAAACGGCCGCATCGAAGGCGCCGGCGTCACCCCTGATCTGAAAATCAATGCCGAACGGGCGCTAGACGCGGCGATCGCTCACTAATCGTGATCCACCGGCAGGCAGTCGGCGTAGACCGGATTGCCGACGACCTGGCGGCTCATCCACGCCTCGCCAGCGGCAACGCAGTCGGCTTCATTGTCATAAACGCCGATGATTTCCGGCTCGCCGGTCGGGCCCGGCGTCAGGTAGCCCTGCGCGGTCCACTCATGCACTCCGCCATGCTGGGTTGCGCAAGCGGACGCAGCGCAGGCCGTCAACGCGATCATCGCCATGCTGCGAATCAGTTGCCGCGATGATGGGAAAACTTCAATTCGAGTTTGGGTCATGCGCCTCTCCCTTTGACCGGAGACTACTTCAAACGGGCAGAAGGGCGAAATAAAGGCGGGCCGCCGAAGGAATCTTTCATGGCGGACCGGCGCAGGTTCACAAGATCGGGTTTGCCCGCCGCGCGATGCTCACAAGATATTGCGTGATCGAACTGGCGCGCAGCCGTTTCAGCCGTCGCAAAAATAAAGCCCCGGCGGTATCGCGCCGGGGCTTTTGGCGAATGTCGTCTGTCCGGATGTCCGGAAAGAGAATTCTCATGTCTTCAAACGCGTTGTGCGTCTGGAATCTGTTTGCGGAGCGCCCCCGCATGTCGCCGGCCCGTTACATGATACGCCGGGCCGAAGAAAAGCCGCTGTGGTGCATAGTCTCGTGCTTCAAAACACGTTTACGCAAGCGGCGAGGCCCCAAAACGCCTGTAATCAAGCGGTTTGAGCCTTAAAAGACCCGGAATTTAAGCTTTTTTCTTCCGGCGCTTCACGCGGCGCTTCTTAGCAGGAGCTTTTTTCGCCGTGGTTTTGCGCTTGGTGGTCTTACGCTTCGCGGTTTTCCGCTTTGCGGTCTTGCGCTTTGCGGTCTTGCGCTTCGTGGCTTTCTTGGCGGTTTTCCGCTTCGCGGTCTTCCGCTTCGCCGTTTTACGCTTAGCTGGCGCTTTTCTCTTCGCCGCCTTGCGCTTTGTGGTCTTCTTCGCTGCTTTGCGCTTTGTCGCTTTACGCTTCGCCGGCGCTTTTCTCTTTGCAGCTTTACGCTTTACCGTTCTCTTCTTCGCGGTTTTTTTTGCCGCTTTACGTTTGGTCGTTTTTCTTTTGACAGCCATGGTTCACCTCCGAATCAAGCGTCGAAAGTGAAAACATAACTTAATTTACTAAAAAAGTATTGTATATGCGCAACGCTTGACGCGCGCATGTGCGTTTTTTTGCATTTTTTGATTCGTTTTGGCGATTAAAACGGAATGTCGTCGTCCATTTCATAACTTTGTCCGCCTGAAGACCCTCCACGTTCGGACATTCCGCCTGCATCGCGATTTGAGTCGCGGTCAAAACTTCCGCCGCCGCTGCGACCGTCGAGCATCACCAGCGAAGAATTGAAACCGCGCAGCACGACCTCGGTCGAATAGCGGTCATTGCCGTCCTTGTCCTGCCATTTGCGCGTTTCGAGCTGGCCCTCAATGTAAACCTTCGCGCCTTTTTTAAGATATTGCTCTGCAACACGGCCGAGCCCTTCGGAAAAGATCGCAACCGAGTGCCATTCGGTTTTTTCGCGCTTCTCGCCAGTGTTTTTGTCTTTCCAGTTCTCCGACGTGGCGATCCGCAGGTTGGTGACAGAGCCGCCGTTCTGGAATTTGCGCGTTTCCGGATCGGCGCCGAGATTGCCGATCAAAATGACTTTATTGACGCTGCCTGCCATGTCGCTCTCCTGAATTCTTTCGTGTTCAGAGCTAATCGCGCGGATTCGGCGCGCGCTCAATGAATGGTTTTCCCCTTGGCGGGGACTTGCAATTCGCACAGGTGTTCACATCTTGTTCTTGCTGTCAACGTCGATATAAAGAGCAGCACCGACCCGCCCCTATATATAAAGAGACCCGCGTCCTTATGAGTTTGAAATCGATCCGCGTCGCCGGCGCGCGCGAACACAATCTGAAAAACATCACGCTTGAGATGCCGCGCGACCAGTTGATCGTGATGACCGGCCTGTCGGGGTCGGGCAAATCCTCGCTGGCGTTCGACACGATCTACGCCGAGGGACAGCGCCGCTATGTGGAAAGTCTGTCGGCCTATGCGCGCCAGTTCCTTGAGATGATGCAAAAGCCGGACGTCGATCAGATCGACGGCCTTAGCCCCGCAATCTCCATCGAACAGAAGACCACCTCGCGCAATCCGCGCTCGACCGTCGGCACCGTCACCGAGATCTACGACTATATGCGCCTGCTCTGGGCGCGGGTCGGCGTGCCCTATTCGCCCGCGACCGGCGAGCCGATCTCGTCGCAGACCGTCACCGAAATGGTCGACCGGCTGATGGCCGAAGGCGACGGCGCGCGGTTCTACCTGCTCGCGCCGATGATCCGCGCGCGCAAGGGCGAATATAAGAAAGAGTTCGCCGAGCTGCTGAAGAAGGGCTTCCAGCGGGTCAAGGTCGACGGCGAGTATTACGAGATCGCCGACGTTCCGGCGCTGAACAAGAAGATCAAGCACGATATCGAAGTGGTCGTCGACCGCATCGTCATCAAAGCGGGACTTGAATCGCGCCTCGCGGAGAGTTTTGAGACGGCGCTGGAACTGGCCGACGGCATCGCCATTGCGGAAAGTGCGGACAAGAAAGACAAGGACGGCGCGCCGCTGCGCACCATCTTCTCTGCGAAATTCGCCTGCCCGGTCTCGGGCTTCACCATCGACGAGATCGAGCCGCGATTATTCTCGTTCAACGCGCCCGCCGGCGCCTGCCCGCAATGCGACGGCCTCGGCACCGAAATGATCTTCGACGAAGAACTGGTGGTGCCGGACGGATCGCTGGCGCTGAATGACGGCGCCATCGCGCCCTGGGCCAAGGGCACTTCGCCCTATTACGCGCAGACGCTGCAAGCCCTCGCCCGCCACTACAAATTCAAGATCACTGTGCCATGGGACGAACTCGACGCGGAAGCGCAGGACATTATTCTCTACGGCACCGGCGAGGAGGAGATCAAATTCCTCTATGCCGACGGCGCGCGCAAATTCGAAACGGTGAAGCCGTTCGAAGGCGTCATACCCAATCTTGAGCGGCGCTGGCGCGAGACCGACAGCGCCTGGGTGCGCGAGGAGATGTCGCGGTTTCAGTCGATCACCCATTGCGAGGCGTGCAACGGACTGCGGTTGAAACCCGAAGCGCTGGCGGTGAAGGTGGGCAAGCTCTCCATCTCCGAAGCCACGGCGTTCTCGATCCGCAATGCCGGCGCATGGTTCGACGCGTTGGAATCGAAACTCACCAAAAAGCAGATGGAGATCGCCGCGCGCATTCTGAAAGAGATCCGCGACCGGCTCTCGTTCCTCAATAATGTCGGCCTCGATTATCTGACGCTGTCGCGCGCATCCGGCACCTTGTCCGGCGGCGAGTCGCAGCGCATCCGCCTCGCCTCGCAGATCGGTTCGGGTCTGACCGGCGTTCTCTATGTGCTCGACGAGCCCTCCATCGGCCTTCACCAGCGCGACAATGAACGCCTCTTGGAAACCCTGCGGCGCCTCCGCGATCTGGGGAATTCGGTGATCGTCGTCGAGCATGACGAGGAAGCGATCCGCACCGCCGATCATGTGGTCGATATCGGCCCCGGCGCCGGCATTCATGGCGGCGAGATCGTCGCGCAGGGCTCGGTCAAGGACATCATGAACGCGAAGGGCTCGCTCACCGGCGATTACCTCGCCGGGCGCCGCGAAGTGCCCGTGCCCGCGGCCCGCCGTCCCTTCAACAAGAAGAAAGTCATCAAAGTCGCCGGCGCCAAAGCCAACAACCTCAAAAACGTCACGGCGGAAGTGCCGATCGGCCTCCTCACCTGCGTCACCGGCGTGTCGGGCGGCGGCAAGTCGACGCTGATCATCGAGACTTTATACAAGGCCGCCTCGCGCCGTCTTTATAATTCGAAAGACGCGCCGGCCGAGCATGACAAAATCACCGGGCTTGAGCATTTCGACAAGGTCATCGACATCGACCAGTCGCCCATCGGCCGCACGCCGCGGTCGAACCCCGCGACCTACACCGGCGCGTTCACGCCGATACGCGACTGGTTCACCGGCCTGCCGGAGTCGAAAGCGCGCGGCTATAAGGCCGGGCGGTTTTCGTTCAACGTCAAGGGCGGGCGCTGCGAGGCGTGCCAGGGCGACGGCGTCATCAAGATCGAGATGCACTTCCTCCCCGACGTTTACGTCACCTGCGACGTCTGCAAGGGCAAGCGCTATAACCGAGAAACGCTGGAGGTGAAGTTCAAGGGCAAGTCCATCGCCGACGTGCTCGATATGACTGTCGAGGAAGGCGCGGAGTTTTTCAAGGCGGTGCCGTCGATCCGCGACAAGATGGAAACGCTGAACCGCGTCGGGCTTTCCTATGTGAAGATCGGCCAGCAGGCGACGACGCTGTCGGGCGGCGAGGCGCAGCGGGTGAAGCTGTCGAAGGAACTTTCCAAGCGCGCCACGGGCCGCACTTTATACATATTGGACGAGCCGACCACGGGCCTGCACTTCGAGGATGTGCGCAAACTCATGGAAGTCATTCAGGAGCTGACCGACGGCGGCAACACGGTCATCGTCATCGAACACAATCTCGACGTGATCAAACAGGCCGACTGGATTTTGGACCTCGGCCCCGAGGGCGGCGATGGCGGCGGCGAGATTGTGGCCGCCGGCACGCCCGAAGACGTGGCCAAAGTCGCGGCGAGTTATACGGGCAGGTTTTTGAAACCGCTGCTTAAAGGATCAAAGCGCTCGAAGACTTCCGCCGCCGCAAGCGAGACTAAACCCCGCGCGAAATCGGCGGCTGCGAAGGGGAAGAGCGTGACGAAGAAGAAAGCGGTTAAGAGACGGGTCGCTTAGGATATTCGGAATTTATCTATGAATTTCTACCTCGATGAATCAATAAGGGATCATGGCCGGTTTGTTATCGGCGCTGTGGTCGGATCCGATGCAGATCTCACGGAAGTCGTGCGCGCAAAGTGGATTCAACTCGGCTTTGATCCGGACCAATTCGAGTACAAGAGTCGGGCGCTAAAATGTTCGAACCTGCAACAAGTTAATTTACGCGAGCAGATTAATTCCATTCTTCAAAAGCACGCTAAGTTGGCACTTGTAGTGGTGCCGTTAGAGCAAAAAAATGAATTAGGTTCTAACTGCGTACGGCTCATGGAGCAGCTGAAAGATAAAGGGCATCTCAAGGATAATATTGAACATTATTTGTACGCGGACAAAGAGATTTATTTTTCGTTTGATCACATCCAGAGGCTGAAATCCATCAACGTTGAGACTATCGCAAGCTGTGATTCGGTTGCAGTGGCTGGCATTCAGGTCGCTGATCATGCAGCGCATATCTTAGGGTCTATGCTCATGGAAGATTTGGGGTTGCTTAATAAGCATGTGGCATCACCGTATCCGCCAGAATATCAAGTAGAATCGGTTACCCTCGGATGGGAACTTTGGGCCGGAATCCGACCTAAATTTATTTCCCAGACTGAATATGATCTAGATGATGCCGAAAGCTTGCCGTACGCAATAGTTGAAGGCCATGGCCTTGCCGTCGCAGACGAGTGCCACGACGCGCTGAAAAAGAGCGCTGTGCGAACATTCGGTAAAAGCTATCTCGGATGCACTGTTTAGTCACGGCTTCGCTGTAGTGCGGGCTTTAGCCCGCCATTTTTTGATTCCATTACTTGATGCAATGGCGGGCCAAGGCACGCCCTCGAACGGCGCCCGTATTCGCGCAAACCCCTCCTCCCGCTCATCCCGGCGCAGGCCGGGACCCAGCTATAAGAAATAATGTCGGGCGGAGCCCGGCTTTTTTTATGACTGGGCCCCGACTTTCGTCGGGGTGAGCGGGGTGAGAGTGCGTCGCGCAATCTGATATTTTGCGCTCGCGGTAAGGCTGGAAAATCTGGGTCCCGGATTCCCGACATGTCGGCGTTCGCCGACTGGCGCCGGGATGAGCGGGTGGTGAGTTGGTCTCTATAGTTGAGCCGGGATGAGCGGGTTGTTAGGTTTAAGCGCTAACAACAGACACAACGCAGGCATGAAATATTTTTTTGTCTACATCCTTGCGAGCAAACGCAACGGCACGCTTTACACCGGCTCAACTGACGATATCGCCAAGAGGGTGTGGGAGCACAAGAACAAGGTCATCAAAGGATTCACGGCAAAATACGGTGTCCACAGACTTGTCTGGTGCGAAACGCATGAAACGCGCGAGGCTGCGTTCCGGCGCGAGCGCCAGATAAAGGAATGGAGGCGAGCCTGGAAACTCCGGCTGATTGAGGAAATGAATCCGGACTGGAACGATTTATACGAGACTTTGAATCAGTGGTGGCGCCTGAACCCCTCCCCCCGCTCATCTCGGCGGGCGCGGTAGGAGAAGTGTTGCGCTGCAGGGAGGGCTCCCTCTTCCCCCATGCAAATGGGGGAAGTCCCGAGCGCAGCGATGGGATGGGGGTTGCGGCGTAGTTGAAAGCACAACGATTTTGCAAGGTGAAAACCCCCTCCGTCTCCCCCGGATCAAGTCCGGGGTCGACACCTCCCCCATTGGCATGGGGGAGGAAAGCGCGAGACTCAAATCGTCTGTATTTACCCCAACCCATCCTCCGGGGTAACGTCACCTCATGACCAAACACCGCATCTATTCTATGAGTTTCGCTAGCGTTTATCCGCATTACATCGCCAAGGCGGAAAAGAAAGACCGCACGAAGGCAGAAGTCGACGAAATCATCCGCTGGCTGACGGGCTACACGCAAAGATCGCTCGACGCGCATATCAAAAAGAAAACCGACTTCGAGACGTTCTTCGCCAAGGCGCCGAAACTCAATCCGGCGCGGGCGCTGATCAAAGGCGTCGTCTGCGGCATCCGGGTCGAGGAGATCGAGGAGCCGCTGATGCGCGAGATCCGCTACCTCGACAAGCTGATCGACGAACTGGCGAAGGGCAAAAAGATGGAGAAGATTTTGCGGGAGTAATTTGGCCGGCTCAACAGCCCGCCGTTTCATTTGCAATGTGAACACATGAACGGCCCGGCGTTTTCAAAATAGGAGACCAGGAACTCATAAGCCGCCAGGTGAAGCGCCAGATAGAACGCAATCGCGCCGATACCGCCAAGAATGAATTTGATCCGGTCGGCGACTTCTTCCCGGCCGTCGGTCGCCCTGAACGCTGTGAGAATTAAAAGGAGCGCGCCAATCACCAGCCCGACTCCGGCGCCGCCATAGATAGCGTGAAATATCGCCAACGTGTTTGAGCCGCCGAATGTGCCGCCCCAGAACAACATGAAGACGGCGCCGAAAAGCACGCAGCCGCAGACGGCGGTGAACCCGGCCATATAAGGATTGCCGAACAAAAACCCCGGCAGCGGCCCGAGCTTCTCGACGGCCTTGATCAGCGGGCGTTCTTTGATTGACATAGTCCGCACCCCAAGCGACGTCAGACTCTATATGGGCATGGCAAGGCGGCGGCGCCAGAGAGCGACTGCTCTAATCCAGCATCCGCTTGACCAGCATGCGGCGGCACTGTTCGACTTTTTCGTGGGCCAGGCGCAATTCGGTTTTGGCCTTGGAAAGGTTCTGCATGGCGACTTCGATATCGGAGCCCTTGATCCATTTGCGCAAGGTCACGACGTCGTCGATGTTTTCCGAAACGAGTTCCGCCGTTTCGCCCTCCAGCACTGCGAACCGATGGCCGCAAAGATCGCCGGCCTGCCCCGTATCGCACGAGCAGAGCGCGGTGAGATTGCCAAGGTCGATTTCATTGCGCTCAATCGAGACGAGATAGGTCTGGTCGTCCTCGCCCATGACGGAAAATTGCAGCGACTGCTTCATGGTGGTCTTGCCCCTGTTTCCAGAGCGCCGCCCAGCGCTCCCTGCCTTGCCGCGACGCTAGCGCAAACCCCGCAGCCCGGCAATCGCAGTCCGCTCCCGAAACGGCAAACCGCCCGCGCCGCCATATCCGTTCGCCGCGCCGGTCCTTCCGGCTGGCGCATCCGGCGGCGCCTGACATTGCAATGCATGTCACCATGCTATACAAGGTTATTATGGAAATGGACGCCTGGAAATCGCAATTGCGCAAGGGCGCGGCGGAGCTCGCCGTGCTGGCGCTCCTGGCGGATGAGGAGCGGTCGGGCATCGGTTTGCTCGATGAACTGGCGGCGCGGCCGGAAATCGGCCTGTCGGACGGGTCGATCTATCCGCTGCTTAACCGCATGGAGCGCGAGGGCCGGATCGCCGGGCAATGGCAAACACCGCCCGAAGGCGGGCGCGGCCAGAAAATTTACAAGCTGACGCGCAGCGGCCGAACCGCGCTGAGCCAGATGCGCGCGGCGTGGAACGGGTTTAAAAGTCAACTGTCAGCCCTTGTGGGAGAGACCAGATGAGTAACGACAACCGCATTGACGAGTACATGCGCGACCTTGACGACGCATTGCGTCCGCTTGGCGACCGCGACCGCAATGACATCATGGCGGAGATCAGAGCGCATCTTGATCACCGCGCCGGCGAGGGGCGCCTTGATGAGGCGCTGCGTGCGCTAGGGTCGCCAGCGCATTGCGCCCGCGGCTTTCTCGACGAGTTGAAAATCCAGGCGGCTTTCGCCGATGGCGGACCGGGCAAGAGCGTCGGCGCCCTGTTCGAATTCGCTTCGCGGCGGATTGCGGCGGCGGCGGGCCTGTTCGTTTCCGGCGTGTTTTTTCTGTTCGCCATCGCGTTCGCCATCATCGCCGTCACCGAAATCGTTGCGCCCAACGCCGTCGGCCTGTGGATCGACCCCGCCCGCGACATCTTCGTCCTCGGCGTGGTGGATATCGGCGACGACCCGCCCAAGGAGGTTCTCGGCGGCTGGATGATCCCGCTGGCGGCAGCGCTATCGCTGTTGTCGCTTCTGGCCGGACAGGGGCTGGCACGGATATTCATCCGTCTCATGGCGCAAAAGCGCAATCTTCTGACAGCTTGACGCATGCGGCGCCATCGCCTGTATCCGGGCGGCGGCTGAAGCCTTACACTCGCGGGCCAGCAACCCATATAGTGTTTAACGCAACGCAGCCGGCGCGCAATATGCTCACCAACCCGACCATCATTCACCCGACCGGCAAGTTCGACAATCACCCGCGGGCATATGAAACCATCACCGCGCACCCGCTGGCGTCGGCCATGGGCGCGCAGATTCGCGGCGCGGACTTTGCGCAGATGAGCGACGCGCAGTTCGCTGAAATCCGCGACGCGCTGTTCCGCCACAAGATGATTTATTTCCGCGATGTTGAACTCAGCCATGCGCAGCACGAGGAATTTTCGCTGCGCTTCGGACCGTGGGCGGAGGACGCCTATACAGACGGCATTCCCGACCATCCCAACATCCAGCCGCTGATCCGCGAAGCCGGCGCCAAGGGCGATCATATTTTCGGGTCCGGCTGGCATTCCGATGCGCCGTTTCTCGCGGAACCGCCGGTGATCAGCATGCTTTACGGCGTCGATATCCCGCCCTTTGGCGGCGATACGATCTGGGCCAACACGGTCCTCGCTTATGAAACGCTGTCGGATGTGATGAAGGGCGTAGTGACGAACCTGCGCGTTCACATGTCGATGCAGCGCGTATTCGACTCGCTGTTAAAACATGGCGCGCCCGATGATGGACCAATCGGCAGACTCGCGCAGATGAACGATGCGCGCGCCCTGCCCGATGATGTGAAGCGCAAGCTGACCGGCGCGGTGCATCCGCTGGTGCGCGTTCACCCCGTGACCGGTGACAAGGCGATCTATTGCGATCCCGCGTATTCGGTCGGCATTGAGGGCATGACTGCGCCGGAAGGCGGTGCGCTATTGTCGTTTCTGGTCAGTCACATCACGCAGCCGGCGTTTACCTGCCGTCTCCGCTGGGCGCCGAAAACATTTGCGCTCTGGGATAACCGCCTCAGCATTCATCAGGCGTTCAACGATTATGACGGCATGCGGCGCGAACTTTACCGCACGACCGTCGCGGGCTGATTACTGCACCGCCGCAGCCGCAGCGCAGGCATAGGGCGGCGGCGCGGACGCAATCGCATATTGATCGCTGAACCATTTGGATTCCAGCTCGTCCCAATAGCCTTCAAGATCCTGGCCGATCACCCATTCGTTCAGCGCTTCATGCAGCTCATCACTGTTCTGATCGGTGGCGAAGGCTTCGATGGTCCGCGTCAACGCAAACTCATGGGGAATGACGTGTTTCACGCCGTCGAGCTTCTTCGCCATATCGAGATAAGGCTCGAACAGCACCGCGCCATCGACCTCGCCCGCGCCGAGCGCGGTGAGAATTTCCGTAAACGAGCTGAAACCTTTCAGGTCCGACGCCGGGAATTCGCCATGGGCGACCATGCCCGATACGCCGCCATGCTGGAATCCGATGGAAATGTCCTTGCGGTTCATGCCGCGCAGGGTTTTGGCTTTTCTCGATTTCGCTTTTGACATCACCAGAAAATATTCGGTGTCGTGATAGGGCAGCGAAAAATCGAGCAACCGGCGGCGTTCCGGCATGTTGGAATAACCGGACGCAATCATGTCCGCCTCCCCCGACAGCACCGCTTCGGCGAGATCGCAGAAAGGCTTTTCGACATACTCGATTTCAAGGCCGAGTTTTTCCCCGAGCGCTTGCGTTGAATCGATTTCGAAACCGGACAGCGTTCCGTCTTCCGCCTTGATGACGAATGGCGACAGGGCGGCGACCGCGACGCGCAATGTCCCACGTTCCTTGATCTCGTTGAAATCTGCGGCGGAAACGGCCGGAGCGATGCAACACGCCATCATGGAAGCCAGAAGTTTTTTCATTACGCAATTCCTTCAGGATTAGAACAACGCCACACCGCCGACATAGCGATGTGCGTATAGCGCGACGATCGCCGCCGCCGCCAGGCCGACAATCACTGCAATCAAATCGTTCATCACGGGGCCGCCGGCAGCGCGAACCGGCGCATCGCGGCGCTTGGCGGCGATGCGGGCGATCACGGCGTAAGCGAGAAACGATCCAAACAGGATCACCGAGCGCACCTCGCCATTCGACAGCAAATGCGCGAACGCCCAGATTTTGACGCCTGCGAGCATTGGGTGTTTCGCAGTCGCTGCAATCTTCCCGGCGGGGAGGTAGGCAGCGGCCAGCAGAATGAAGGCGATGGGAACGAGAAGATAGGTGACGTGACGCAAGGCGTCAGGCGGCGTGTACATCACCCCCGCATCAGCGCTGCGCCAGCCAACAATGATCAAGATGAACCCGGCGAGCGTTACGAGTGAATAAAGCCCCTTATACGGCCCCGCCCCCAGTTTCGAGATCAGGCCGGCGCGCGCCTCCCGCGCAATGGATGTAAACAGATGCGCGCCGAAGAAAACGATCAGCCCGAGCAGAAACAGGGTCATCAGCAATTCCCTTTCAATGGCGAATTTCTCCGCCGGTTTACTCGCCTTCGAACTCCACCAGCGCCGTCACCGTCTTACCGAGCGCCCGCAATTTCGCCGCGCCGCCGAGATCAGGCAGATCGACCACAAACGCGCAAAGCACCACTTCGCCGCCTGCCCGTTCGAGCAATTTAATGGCCGCGCCCGCCGTGCCGCCGGTGGCGATCAAATCGTCAACGAGCAAAATCCGCTCGCCTTTCTCGATGGCGTCCACATGGATTTCAACCTCATCGACGCCATATTCGAGTTCGTAGCTTTCGGCGATGGTCTTGTAGGGAAGTTTCCCCTTTTTGCGGATCGGCACGAACCCGACGGAAAGCTGGTGCGCGATGGCCCCGCCCAGAATAAACCCGCGCGCCTCAATTCCCGCGACTTTATCGATCTTCCGGCCGGCCAGCGGCTGCACCAGTTCGTCCACCGCGCGGCGAAAGCCTCTGGCGTCGGTGAGCAAGGTCGTGATGTCGCGGAACATGATCCCTTTTTTCGGGTAGTCAGGGATCGTGCGAATGACCGTTTTCAAGTCCATTTGTCGGCAATCCATCTGTTGCGGGCCATCTATTTGAGGCGCGGCAAGCATGACGGAATCGCCCAGCCCCGGCAAGCGCTGCGGTGCAGCATTACGGGGCGGACTGCGGGCAAATAACAACGCCTGGCCTATGAAATCACTCGTCTCGTCCCTCAAAACTTGCGCTTTAAGGCGAATTGACGAGATTGGCGCCCAGAGTTTCATAACTCGGGGGCGAACGGCGGCTTTTAAGGTAATTGGCGCCGGCATGACCGGAAACACGCGAGGAGAACGACCAGTGAAAAGACTTTTATTGTGCGGCGTCGCCGCATTTGCGATGGCTGCATGCGGCCAGCAATCAGGCGGCGAAACGGCCGGCGCAAAAACCGAAGCGGCTGCCGAGGCGGCAAAGCCGGAACTCGGCGCCTGGGGCGTCGCCCTCGGCGACATCGATACGGAAGTCGATCCGGGCGATGATTTCTTCCAGCATGTCAATGGCAAATGGCTCGATACGTTCGTCATCCCCGAAGAGTTCGCCAGCTACGGCTCCTTCACGGTGCTGTTCGAGCGCTCTGAAGATCGCGTCAAGAAGATAATCGAGGACGCAGCCGCCAGCAACGCGGCGGCCGGTACGCTCGAACAGAAAATCGGCGACTATTATAATGCATTCCTCGACACGGATGCGATCGATGCGAAAGGCTTTGCGGCAGTCGCCGAAGATTTCGCCGTCATTGACGCATTGCAGACCCATGAAGATGTCGCCCGCGCGTTTGGCGATCCGCGCATCGGCGCCAATTCTCCCATCGGCGCGTTCGTCAATGTCGACAGCAAGAACACCGATCAGTACGCAGTCTATCTGACCCAGGCTGGGCTCGGCCTGCCCAACCGCGATTATTATCTGGATGAAAAATTCGCCGACAAGCGGCCGAAATATCTTGCTTATATTGAAAACGCGCTGACCCTCGCCGGTGTGGCAAACGCCGGTGAAAAGGCGCAGGCGATTTACGCCGTTGAAGCGCGCATGGCGGAGGTTCACTGGGAACCCGCCAAACGGCGCAACCGCGATCTGACCTATAACCTTAAAACGCGCGAAGAACTGAAAGCGTTCGCGCCGGAAATGCCATGGGACGCAGCCTTTGAAGGCGCCGGCCTCGGCGGCATTGAAAGCGTTGTCGTTCGCGAAGATGACGCCGTGGCCAATCTCTCCGAGATTTTCGCCGAGACGCCGGTCGACACCTGGAAAGCCTATATGAAGTTCCATTTGTTGAACGCAAATGCCGCGGTGCTTCCTTCCGCGCTTGACGAAGCGAGTTTCGCGTTGTTCGGGACGGAGCTTCGCGGCACGCCGAAACAGCGCGAGCGCTGGAAACGCGGCGTTGCGGCGGTGAACGGCGCGCTCGGCGAGGCGGTGGGCGAAGTCTATGTCGAAAAATACTTCCCGCCGTCATCGAAAGCGCAAATGCAGGATCTTGTCGCCAATCTCCGGGTCGCGCTTGATGAACGCATCACAACCCTGCCGTGGATGGGTGAGGACACCAAGGTTCAGGCGCACGCCAAGCTTGAAAAATTCACCCCGAAAATCGGGTATCCTGATAAATGGAGGGACTATTCCGCCCTCGCCGTCTCCAGCGACGACGCCTATGGCAATGCGCAGGCCGCTAATGAGTTTGCGTGGGAATACTCAATCTCGCGTCTCGGCGGCCCGGTTGACAAAACCGAATGGGGCATGACGCCGCAAACGGTGAACGCGTATTATTCCCCGCCGCGCAACGAAATTGTTTTCCCGGCGGCGATCCTCCAGGCGCCGTTCTTTGATCCGAACGCCGACCCGGCCGTGAACTATGGCGGCATCGGCGCGGTTATCGGTCACGAGATCGGGCATGGCTTTGACGATCAGGGCCGCAAGTCCGACGGCGACGGCGTCTTGCGCGACTGGTGGACCGCCGAAGACGCGGCGAACTTCCAGGTGCTGGCCGACAAGCTCGGCGCGCAATACGCAACCTATGAACCGGTTCCGGGCTTTCCGGTGAATCCCGAACTGACCATGGGTGAAAATATTGGCGATGTCGGCGGCCTCGCCATGGCCTATCACGCCTATCAGCTTTCGCTGAATGGTCAGGAAGCGCCGGTGATTGACGGCTACACCGGCGACCAGCGTTTCTTCATGGCGTGGGCGCAGGTCTGGAAACGACTCAACCGCGAAGAGGCGCTGAAAAACCAGATCGCCACCGACCCGCACTCACCGGCGCAATATCGCGTCAACGGAGTCGTGCGGAATATGGATGCCTGGTACGAGGCGTTTGACGTCACCGAAGATGACGATCTCTATCTCGCGCCGGAAGACCGCGTGCAGATCTGGTGATCCGCCGCCCGCATTCAAAAAGCAAAGCCCCGGGAGACCGGGGCTTTTTTCATGTGCGCGATGGTCGCGAGCCGCTTGCAACGGATGATAATTTCGGGAAATCTCGGGCAAAGCGGGTGGAACACTCAATGTACAACCTTTCCCTGACCGAATCCTATTGCCCGGCGCAAGGCGGCGCAGAACCCGCGCCGCTGACCATCGGCGCGATGCTGCGCGCATCCAGCGCGGCGACGCCGCAACGCCACGCCCTGATAGAACTGGCATATAACGGCTCACCCCTGCGCCGCTGGACTTATGCGGAGCTTCTAAGCGATGCCGAGCGGCTGGCGCGCGCCCTGGCGAGCCGCCATGCAGAAGGCGCGCGCATCGCCGTTTACGCCAATAATCTGCCCGAATGGGTGCTGCTGGAACTCGCCTGCGGGATGGCCGGAATCATTTTGGTGACCGTCAACCCGGCCTATCAGAAGCGTGAACTGAAATTCGTGCTGGAGCAATCGCGGGCCGAGGCGATCTATTATGTCAGCGAATTTCGCGGCAATCCGATGCAGGAGATCGCCGACGCCGTCTGCAAGGAATTGCCGGCGATCAAGCATCGTATTTTATTGACTGACCACAACGCGCTTTTTGCAGGCGAGGATGCCGGCGCGCTGTGCGATCCGAAACCGAACGATCCGGTGCAAATTCAGTACACGTCAGGCACCACTGGATTTCCAAAGGGCGCCCTGCTCCACCATCACGGACTCATCCGCAACGCCCTCGATGTGATGGCTCGCGGCGGGCTCGAGTCTGGCGACGTTTTTGTCCATCATATGCCGCTTTTCCATACGACCGGATGCGCCATGCTGGTGCTGGGCGGATTTGGCGTCGGCGCGACCATGCTGCTGGCGCCGATGTTCGATCCGGAAATGATCGTAAAGGTGATCGAACGCGAGAAGCCGAAATTCATTCTCGGCGTGCCGACCATGCTGGTGGCGCTGATCGCGGAAGTTGAAAAATCCGGCCGCGATGTCTCTTCCGTCCGGCGCGTCATGTCCGGCGGCGCCATGGTCGCGCCCGAGCTTTGCAAAAAAGCGCAGACCGTTCTCGGCGCGCCGATCCAGATCGTTTACGGCCAGACGGAATCGTCGCCGGTGATCACCCAGACGCATTTCGACGACAGTCTCGAAGATTTGACGCAGACCATCGGCCAGCCTGCGCCGCACACTGAAGTTTCCATACGCGACCCGCAGAACAATTCCGTTTGCGCTATCGGCGCACAAGGAGAAATCTGTTGCCGCGGTTATCTGGTGATGACCGGCTACAATGACAACCCGGAAGCGACGGCGGCGGCCATCGACAAGGATGGCTGGCTGCATACCGGCGATCTCGGAACCATGGACGCGCGCGGGTTTGTAAAGATCACCGGCCGCGTCAAGGACATGATCATCCGCGGCGGCGAAAACCTGTTTCCCGCAGAAATCGAAAATGTCATGCTTGAACATGACTGCATCGCCGAAGTCGCCGTCGTCGGCATTCCGGACGATAAATGGGGCGAACAGGTCGCCTGTTTCATGCGCGCCGCCGGTCACGAGCAAGCGTCCGTCGCCGACCTCAGAGCCTTCATACGCGAACGCCTCAGCCCGCAGAAAACACCCGCCTACTGGATCTGGGTGGACGAATGGCCCCTCACCGGCTCCGGCAAAATCCAGAAATTCGTCCTGCGCGAACAGTTTGAACGCGGGGAGCACGAACCGGCGAGCGAGTGATCCTGCATCCGCCCCTTGGCCTCACTGGCGTCCCGGCCCTATAAGGCGCGTATGGACAAGGAACAGATCCGCGAGGCGTTCAAACGCGCCCTCCTGCACTCGACGCGGGCGCTGTCGGCGCAGCGTGACGTTGAGGTCGCTTTCGGCGGGGAACACGCGACTGTTCAGGGCAAGTCGGCGCGCATTCCCTTGCCAGCACGGGTGCTCGACAAGGCGTCGGCCGCTATTGCGCGGGGCGAAAGCGACGCCGCCGCCCTGCGCCTCGCCCACCATGACAGCACCGCCCATCAGCGCCTAGCGCCAAAGGGCGCCGAGGCGCGCGCGGTTTTCACCGCATTGGAGAACGCCCGCTGCGAAGCCATCGGCGCGCTGGCGCTGAAAGGCGTTGGCGACAATCTCGCCGCGTCATTGGAACGGATCATTCTCGACAAAGGTTATGACCGCCAGACCAACGCCGGCGCCATGCCCATGGCGGATGCGGCGGCGCTGATGCTGCGTGAACGCCTGACTGGACGCGCCCCGCCGGACTCCGCCGCCGGCATCATGGAAAGCTGGCGCGCGGAACTCGAAGACCGCGCCGGCGCATCGCTGGATGCCCTTGCCCGCGCCGCAGATCTCGACGATCAGGCGGCGTTCGCCCGGCTCGCCCGCAGCTTCATTCGCGATCTCGACCTTGATGATGACGATTCAGGCGAAGAAGCCAGCGACGATGAACAGCGCGGCGAGAACGAACCCGACGAGTCTGACGAGGACAGCCCCGAGGGCGACGACGAAACCGGGGCCGATGAAATGCCGGACGATCCCGGTTCCGGCGAGTCGGAAAGCGGCGATTCCGAAATGTCCGATCAGGATATGGAATCCGAGATCGAAAATGATGACGGGGCAACGGAAAACGCGAAAATTTCCTCGCTGCGCACTCGGTTCGAAGGCGACACCGGCGCCAATTACGGCGCGTACACGACGGAATTCGATGAAATCGCCGAAGCCGTCGATCTTTGCGATCCTGACGAGCTGCTGCGCCTGCGCCGGTCGCTCGACCGCCAGCTTGAAAATCTGCATGCGGTCGTGGCGCGGCTTGCCAACAAGCTGCAACGCAAACTGATGGCGCAGCAAAACCGGAGCTGGGCGTTCGATCTCGATGAGGGCGTGCTCGACGCCGCACGGCTCGCCCGCGTCATCGTCGATCCGATGCAGCCGCTGTCGTTCAAGATGGAGCGTGAACAGGATTTCCGCGACACGGTCGTCACTCTGCTCATTGACAATTCCGGCTCCATGCGCGGCCGGCCGATCACCATCGCCGCGATCTGCGCCGACATCATGGCGCGCACGCTGGAGCGTTGCGGCGTGAAAGTCGAGATCCTCGGCTTTACGACGCGCGCGTGGAAAGGCGGACAGGCGCGGGAGAAATGGGTTGCGGATGGCCGCCCCTCAAAGCCGGGCCGTCTCAACGATCTGCGCCATGTGATCTACAAATCGGCGGACGCGCCCTGGCGTCGCGCACGCACCTCCCTCGGCCTGATGATGAAGGAAGGCTTGCTGAAGGAAAACATCGACGGCGAAGCGTTGATGTGGGCGCATCAGCGCCTGCTGGGCCGGCCCGAAGCGCGGCGCATTCTGATGGTCATCTCCGACGGCGCGCCGGTCGACGATACGACGTCATCAGCCAATGGCGGCGCCTATCTCGAACGGCATTTGCGCGAGGTGATCGGCTTTATCGAAAACCGCTCGCCGGTCGAACTGCTCGCTATCGGCATCGGCCACGACGTCACGCGTTATTACCGGCGCGCACTGACCATTGTCGATGTCGACCAGCTCGGCGGCGCCATCATCGACAAACTCGCAGAGCTGTTCGACGAAGACGCGCCAGCGCGCAAAGGCCGCGGCCGCGCCGCCTGAAGCACGCCGAGCGCGCCAGGGTCGTGATCAGTCGCCGAAGCGGCTGATAATCGAGTCCATGTCCGGCCGGCCGCGTTCCTTGGGCGGTTCCGTTGCGGCGCCAATATAGATAAACCCCGCGACGCGTTCATCGGCTTTCAGACCCAATGCATCGCTCACTGCCTCATCATAGGCATACCATTCGGTGATCCATTGTGCGGCGAAACCATGCGCCGACGCCGCCAGCAGCATATTCTGACAGACCGCCCCGGCGCACAGCTCCTGTTCCCAGACCGGCGTACGGTGAGATTTGTCCGGGCTCGAGACCACCGCAATCACGGCGGGCGCGCGCAGAAACCGCGCTTCTTCATAATCCGCCTTGGCGCCGTCAGCGTCCGGATTGGCGGCGAGAAAGGTGCGCCTTAACACGGCCCCGAACGCCGTCCGCGCCGCGCCTTCGAAAACAATAAAACGGAACGGAACCACTCGGCGATGATCGGGGACCCGCGCCGCAATGGTGAGAATATCGTGCAACGCCGCCGCATCGGGCCCGCGACCGCCGCCCAGAAAGTCAGCCGGCGTCGACCGGCGCGTCCTCAGCATGGCCAGCGTCGTTTCACTCGGTTGGCAGGATGGCAATTCCGCTCCCAATTCGGGATAATCCACTGTTTTTGTCATGCTTTCGGTCAGACCTCTTGGCAAAAAATACGCGCCTGATAAGGAGTAGCCGCATCCCCCGCCCGGCCACAAGGCTTGCCTCGGAAATGCGCGGGAGACAGCAGGAAACAGACAGGAAACGGGTTTATGGCGGGGGCGATCGCCGCATCGGCGGACGGATTTTTATCGCGGTTGAAGGCGGAACGGCTGCCTGCGCCGCTGTGCTCAACCAGCCTCGAAGATGCAGGCATGACCGCGCGCGATCTCGCCGCGCTGTTTGAAAGCCAGCTCACCAGCCGCCGCCTCGATCTCGAAGCGCGCCGCCTCGGGGCCGAAAAGCGCGGCTTCTATTCCATCGGCAGTTCCGGCCATGAAGGCAACGCCGCCGTCGCCCGCGCGTTTCGCGCTGACGACATGGCGTTCCTGCATTACCGCAGCGGCGCTTTTTACATTGAACGCGCCGCCAAAGCTCCGGGCGAGACTCCGGTCTGGAACATGGCGCTGTCTTTCGTCGCCTCATCGGAAGACCCGATCTCGGGCGGGCGCCACAAGGTGATCGGATCGAAATCGCTTTTCATTCCGCCGCAGACATCGACCATTGCCTCGCATCTGCCAAAGGCCATGGGCGCCGCGTTTTCGATAGCGCTGTCGCGAACGCATAAAAGGCCTAACCCGGAACTCCCGCGCGACAGCGTGGTGCTCTGTTCGTTTGGCGATGCGTCTGCAAACCATTCAACGGCGGTCGGCGCGATCAACGCCGCCGCGCATACGGGCTATCGCGGACTTCCCTTGCCGCTGGTGTTCGTCTGCGAAGACAATGGCATCGGCATTTCGGTGAAAACCCCGGCGGGATGGATCGCCGCCAATTACGGCGGTCGTCCCGGCCTTCGTTACATTTCAGGCGACGGACGCGATGTGGTCGACGCCATGCGCGCCGCCCGCGCCGCCGAACGCTGCGCCCGCGGCGCCCGCGCGCCGGTGTTTTTACATTTGCGCACGGTGCGGCTCATGGGCCATGCAGGGTCCGACATTGAGAGCGGCTATCGCGACAAGGCTGAGGTGGAGGCGGAAGCCGATCAGGATCCGCTGCTGCATACGGCGCGGCGCCTGATCGAAGACGGCGCCATGTCGCGCGAAGACATTGAGGCGCTTTACGCCGATATTGGCGGGCGCGTTCATCGCGCCATGGAACAGGCGACGACGCGGCCAAAACTGACCAGCGCCGCCGAAGTCACCAAATCGCTGACGCCGCCTTCCAACCCGCGCCGCATCATGCGCCCCGGCAAGAGCATGCCGAACGCCCCCGATGAAACGCGCGCCAAGTCAGAACCGCAGCATATGTCGCGGCTCATCTCGCTGGCGCTGGCGGAGCAGATGGAGCGCGATTCCAGCGTCGTCGTTTTTGGCGAGGACGTTGCGAAAAAAGGCGGCGTCTACGGCGCGACCACAAGGCTGCAACCGAAATTCGGGCCGTCGCGCGTATTCGATACGATCCTCGATGAGCAGTCTATCCTCGGCATGGCGATCGGGCTGGGGCATAATGGCTACATCCCCGTGCCGGAGATTCAGTTCCTCGCTTACGTTCACAACGCCGAAGATCAGTTGCGCGGCGAAGCGGCGTCTCTCTCCTATTTCTCCAACGGCCGGTATCAGAACCCGATGGTGGTGCGTGTCGCCGGCCTCGCCTATCAGAAAGGCTTTGGCGGTCACTTCCACAATGACAATTCCGTCGCTGTGTTCCGCGATATTCCGGGCATCATCCTCGCCTGTCCTTCCTCCGGCGCCGAAGCGGTGAAAATGATGCGCGAGGCGTTCCGGCTGGCGCGCGAGGACGGCCGCGTGGTCGTCTTTCTCGAACCGATTGCGCTCTATGGAACCAAGGATCTGTACGAAGATGGCGACGGCCTCCTGACCTCGGTGTTTGACAAGATCGGTGGCGAAGCGGCGTTCGGCGACGTCAATGTGATCGGCGATGATGCCGATCTTGCAATCGTCACTTATGGCAATGGAACCTATCTGTCCCAACGCGCCGCGCGCGCCTTACGCGAACACGGCGTCAAGGCGCGCATCATCGACCTGCGCTGGCTGACGCCGCTGCCGATTGACGCGCTGACGGAAGCCATCAGCCCTTGCAAGAAAGTTCTGATCGTTGATGAGTGCCGCAAAACGGGCTCTCCCAGCGAAGAAATCATCGCCCTGCTCAATGATCGCGGCCACGCCGCTGACATTGCCCGGATCAATGGCGTCGATACCTTCATTCCCTTGGGACCGGCCGCCAATGAAGTGCTGATCAGCGAGGCCGATATCGTCAGTGCTGCGCTGGCGCTCACAGGAAAAACCGCGAAACGGGCCGCAGAATGAAAAAATCCGCCGTTGTTATTTTTCCGGGCCGGGGCACCTACGGCAAGGACGAGCTTGGCTATCTGGCGCGCCATCACGCGGACAAAACCGCCTTTATTAAAGGCGTCGATGACTGGCGCGCGCAGCAGGGAAGAGACACCGTCAGCGCGCTCGATAACGCAGGCTCCTACTCCGCCGCGAAACACGCCTCCAGCATCAATGCATCGGCGCTCATTTACACCTGCGCCCTCGCCGATTTCGCCGCGATCAATCGCGATGCCTTTGATATTGTTGCAGTGTGCGGCAACTCGCTCGGCTGGTACTTAACCCTTGCCGGCGCTGGCGCGCTGCGGCCCGCTAACGCCATCCGGCTCGTCGATACGATGGGCGCGCTGATGGAGGCGCAAGGCGAAGGCGGCCAGTTGATCTATCCCTTCGTGGGCGAAGACTGGCGCGAGAGCCGCGCCAACGTCAAAGCCATCAGCGACGCGCTGCATGCAGGCCGGACCGAGGGCAATGCGTTCCTGTCGATCCGGCTCGGCGGCATGGCGGTGCTGGCGGGCGATGAAGCCGGCATGGCGGCCATGGAAAAATCACTGCCGCAGGCTGAAGGGCGCTATCCGTTCCGCCTCGCGCGGCATTCGGCCTTTCACACGCCGATGCTTGCGCATGTTTCGGACGCGGCATTCAATGCGCTCGACGCCGAACTGTTCGAAGCGCCGGAAATTCCGATGATCGACGGGCGCGGCGCCATCTGGTCGAGCCACGCGACCGACATCGGCGCGCTCTATAATTACACGCTCGGCCATCAGATCGTTGAAACTTATGATTTCTCCAAATCCGTTGAAGTCGCGATCAAGGAATTCGCGCCGGATAAAATAATTCTTGCCGGACCGGGATCGACTCTCGGCGCGCCGATCGCGCAGGAGCTGATCCATCATCGCTGGCTTGGTCTCGAGTCGAAAGCAGACTTCTCCGCCATGCAAAAGGAAGACCCATTCCTGATCGCCATGGGCCGCGATGATCAGCGCAAGCTGGCGGTTTAGATATCGCGCCTGTCTTCGGCGCGCACGGCGTCAAGGCTTTCCGGATCGATGCCGATCGCTTCCATTCGTTCTCGCCATTTCTTGTTTGCAAGCGCCTGCATGTCCTCGACAGTGTCGAGTTCGTCGGTGATTTCCAGACCGATCAAGGTCTCGACGACATCTTCAAGCGTGACCAGCCCCTGCACGGAGCCGTATTCATCCACCAGCAGCACGATATGACTCTTGTCGTGCATCAGCCGGTCAAAAACTTCAGACGCTGAAAACCTGTCCAGCAGCACCAGGAACTCGCGTTCAAACTCCGACAGTTTTTTGTCGAACTGATCCCGGGCTTGCGCGATCAACAGGTCCGTCTTCAGCACGAAGCCGGTGACATCGTCTGTATTCGCGCCATAGATCGGAATCCGGGAAAACGGCTTGTCCGCGTGCCGAGAAAAGAACTCACCGACTGTCATGGATGCAGGGGCGGAAAATATAACCGACCTCGGCGTCATGATGTGCCGCGCAGAAAGGAGACGCAGGCGCATCAGGTTCTTGACGATTTTCAGTTCCTTGGCTTCGAGCAGACCTTCTTTCTCGCCAATCTCCGCCATGGCTTCCATTTCGTCGCGGCTGAACGATCGAGCGCTATCATTGCCGCGCGACAGGAACCGCGTCAGCTTTTCCGACAGCCAGACAAACGGAAGCAGGGCGATGGTCAGCCATGAAATCAACCGGCCGAACAGCGGCGCCAGCGCCTGCCAGTATGTGGCGCCCAGCGTTTTCGGAATGATTTCTGAAAATACCAGGATCAGCAGCGTCAGCACGCCGGATGTAACGCCGAGATACTGATTGCCGAACACGATCGCCGCTTGCGCGCCAACGCCCGCGGCGCCGACCGTGTGCGCAATGGTGTTCGCAGTGAGGATCGCCGCCAGCGGCCTGTCCAGATTTGCCTTCAACCGCTGAAGAGTTTTGGCGCTGCGCGCATTGCGGCGTTCAAGCATCTTTATGTAGGAAGGCCTTACGGAAAGGAGCACGGCTTCGGCGATCGAACAGAAAAACGAAACAAAAATTGCGAGCAGAAGATAAAATATCAAAAGCGTCATTTAAGTAGAAACAGCCTCCTCGATCCATTGCCGGGCATGATCTCGCTCGTGCACGGGAAATATCCGCATCGCTATCGGGCCCGATCCCGTAAACATGGTTATCGCGCGCAGGACGATAGGCGGATTATCTGACACGAGCGCATATTTTCGCATTTTCCGTAAATAGTCATGCTCGGCCGCGTTTTGGTTCAGCTTGGAAATGCCGGACATCATCGACCAGAAATTATCCGGTTTGCCGTGTTGAATTTCGAGCTGGCTGAAATGCCCGTGCCGCTCGGCCAGACCGCGCATGGCGTCCAGTAATTCGCTCAACCGCTCCGGCTGGTAGCGCCCGAATACTTCCAGTTCGACATAGGCATGCCGTTCGTCGATGCGGATGTTCATCATTGCAAAGCAGCGCCTATTCGTCGCCAATATGGGCGAGCGTATCGGGCTTGAGCACAGTGATGACACCGCCTTCCTGTTTGACGAGGCCTTCCGCCTCCCACAGCTTGAGCTGGCGGTTGACGTTTTCGCGCATCAATCCCGCATGGGCGCCGAGATTGCCCTGCGATAATTTCATGTCGATATGCACGGCGCCGTCTTCGTCCGTGTGGCCGTAATGATCGCCCAGCCGCAACAAGGCGCGCGCAAGCCGCGGCCCGGCCGGCAATGTGGCGATATCTTCCAGCAGAAAATTCGTATGCCGCAAACGCTGGCAAAGGGCGGAAATAATCTGCAGCGCAACGCCGTGATTGCGTTCGAGAAAATCCAGCACGTCACGGCGATAAAGACGCAAGGCGCGCGTTTCTTGCAGCGCGCTGGCGGTTGCCGAACGCAGGCCGCCATCGAAGACGCCCATTTCGCCGAGGACTTCGTTCTCACCCATAAAGGCCAGAACAGTCTCCTTGCCGGCGTCGGAAAAGCTGGAGATTTTCACCCGACCTGAAAGAAGGATGTACAGGCAATCGCTGTCGTCGCCCTGGGCGAAGATCTGCTTGCGGCCCGGAAACACCACGGACTGAGCAGAATCCAGCAAGCCCTTGAGCTTGTCGTCGGACAAGGCCTCAAAGAATGGGTGCCTTTTCAGCTCCCAGATCAGTCCGGCAGCGGCGTTTTTCACGGAACTCGCGCTCTCCCGTTCGCGTCCTGCGCCAGCCTATAGAGAAAATTTCCGTTTGTCGCGAGTGCGAATACAAAGACGGCGCGCCCTTTCCCCCATGGAAGGACGCGCCGCTCTCAGGTAGAGGCCAGATCGGGGCGATGAGCCGGCCTCAGGGGTTCTTGTTACTCGAAGGGCTCAGCGGGCCAGCGTGAAGACGCTCGAAACGCCAAGGGCTGCATTGATGCCGATGAAACCGATGAGGATGATTTCGATGACGCCCATGATGCTCTCCTGTTTTCCGTCTTCCCGGTCTCTCCCGACCGCCGATGTTTGAAAGATAGGCCGACCTCCGTTTTGCCGCT
>Ga0209643_1000260_pt1 | contig 120314 bp, 92 predicted proteins | sample AutmiccBRH37_all_FD_187383 | JGI IMG/M metagenome (GOLD analysis project Ga0209643, IMG submission 187383) | Deep subsurface microbial communities from Mt. Terri, Switzerland - Autotrophic microbial communities BRH/37_all (SPAdes) (version 2) | ecosystem: Environmental > Aquatic > Deep...
ATAAGGTACAGGAGGGTGCCGCACTGGAAGAAGGGCTGGAGCGTTCACAAAGGACCAGGGATCAGCAAAAGGCCAGATATGAAGAGCTCTCAAGCATCATCGGCCGACAGGAGCAGGAGCTTGCAGCCCTGGAGAAATCAGGCCTTGAATTATACAATGAAATGGAAGCGGCCGCAGCTTTGTATGAACGGCATAAGAAAATGAAGCAGTGGGACAGGAATGATATTCTTAAAGCTGAGACAAGGTATTACAGCATAAAGTCAATTACTGACGGGCTGAAGCTCAAAAACAAGGATGTTGAGCAGCTGGAGCTGAGAATATCGGATTACGGCAGTCAGCTTGAGGTGCTGGAAAAAAGGATAAGCGAGCTTTGCACAAAAAAAGGGGAAAAGCAGCAGGAGCTTGACAAGATAAAAGCCTTAATTGAGGAGAAGAAGAAGGAGCAGGAGAGGAACAGCGCATTTGTACTGGCGAAGAAGCTGAGGGATAATGAGCCCTGCCCCGTATGCGGAGCCACAGCACATCCGAGCCCTGCTGTCCATTTGGGAGGTGCAGGCGCAGAATCAGGAGAAGAGGTAATAAAGGAACTCCAGTCCTCTATGGAAAAGCTTGACCTGGAATGCAGGGTTATGGAAAATGATGAAATAAAGCTTAAGGAGCAGCATAATAATTTAAACAGCCAAAAGGAAGCACTCAGAGTGGATGCAGAGAATAAGCAAGAGGAAAAAGCAGAGCTGATGAACAGGCTTCCGGAGGATTTAAGGGAATTGTCCATCACTTTAATTGAAGGCACTCTGGATAAGATGTCCGGAGAAAAGCAGCAAAGGCTCAAAGAGATCGAAGACTGGGAGAACAGGCTTTCGGTGCTGGAGGAAACGCAGAAGAAGACAGGGGAGGAGTATAACCGGTACCAGGTGGAAAACAGCGGGAAGCGTTCACAGCTGGAGGCAGACAGAAAGCACCTGGGAGATTTGCAGAGAGCTTGCATTGAGGCAGAAGAGGATTACAGGACTAAAAAGGAAGCCTTTGACAGTATAATACAGGCTTTGGGATTAAGCGGAATGAAGGCTGAGCTTCAGAGGATACAAAGCAATGACCGTGAGGCGGAGAGGCTTTATAAGGAGCTGCAGGCCATTGAGAATAGTATTGGGGAGCTGAGAAAGGAAATAGAGAAAGCAGAAGAAGCGAAAAAGCTTGACATGGAGAAGCTTTCGGAAAACATGGCGGAGGGCAGAGGCTTCAAGTACCAGAAGGAGGAGAAGGAGAAGGAAATTCAGGCCCTTATTGGGGATAAGGATATAAAGGCCGAAATTGCAAAGACAGAGGAAGAAATGGCTGCTTTGGCAAAGGTGGAGCAAAAGGCCCAGGAATATGTCAATTCAGTCAGAGAAATGCATGAAAAGGCTGTCAAGGATAAAAAGGTATACGAGAAACAAAGGGAGATATATCAGGAAAAACTGAAGAATGATACCGGGAGATTGGGCAAGGAGCTTGCGGACAAAGGCTTTGCTTCTTTTGCGGCAGTAGAGGAGGCTTTTATGCCGGAGGATAAGCTCGCAGAGCAGGAGAGGGCAGTTAAGGAATATGATGAGGTCAGCAGTAATACAAAAGCACACAAGAAGCTGATAGAGAACAAGCTGTCCGGCAGGAGCATAACTGAAGAGCTGTGGCAGGAAATCCGCAGCAGATACGAGGAGCTTAAGCTTGGAAAAGAAAATAGTATAGCCACGTATGAAAGTGCAAAAAACAAGTTTGAAACAATCAAAGCCAACTATGCCAGTTGGCTTTCCCTGGGATGTGAGCTGCAGGAGTATTCCAGGAAAAAGGAGCATCTTGAGCTTTTCAAGAACCTGCTTAAAGGGAATGCGTTCATAGAATACATATCGGAGGAGCGTCTCAGGTACATTGCCAAGGAAGCCTCTGAAACTTTGGGCACACTGACCAGACACAGATACGGTCTTGAGCTGGATACGGAAAATGGTTTTGTTATCCGGGACGATGCCAATGGAGGGATGCGCAGGCTGGTAACCACTCTTTCGGGAGGGGAAACATTTTTGACCTCACTGGCTCTAGCCCTTGCTTTATCCTCACAGATACAGCTTAAAGGACAGTGCCCTCTTGAGTTCTTTTTCCTTGATGAGGGCTTCGGGACCTTGGACAACAGTCTTTTGGATACAGTAATAGACGCTCTGGAAAGATTGAGCACGCAAAAAAGGGTCATAGGACTGATAAGCCATGTGCCCGAGATGAAAAGCAGGATCACAAGGCGCCTTGTGGTAGAAGCTCCGGTAATTGACGGTGCAGGAAGCAAGGTTTATATGGAAAAAGCTTAATATAAGTCGAATATTAAGTATTTCCCGGGAAATATGACAAAAAATATAGGTTACGAGGTTACGGGGTTCCGAGGTTACGGGGGGGACGTGTAACTATGAAAGATACCTGTTTGATGTGTCATCCTGAGGGAGGAACGACCGAAGGATCTTAGATTCTTCACTACGTTCAGAATGACGGGGGCATCTGTGTTCTGTGTAACATCCGTGTGTTCCGTGTTACACGTAACCTTATATGATTAAATTGAGAAGGGGTTAGATTATATGAGAAACAGTTTTCTGGAATTGATTAAAAGAATCAGGTATTATAACGACGCATTGGAAGTATTGTATTGGGATTTAAGAACAGGAGCGCCCAAGAAAGGCATGGGCCAGAGGGCTGAGGTTATAGGCATGCTGTCGGCGGAAGCCTTCAAGCTTACCACATCCGCAGAGATGGAGGAATGTTTGAAATACTTTGATGAGCCAAACAACAACAGCCGGTTGGATCATATAATGAAGGCAGTAGTAAAGGAGTGCAGGAAGGAATTCGATAAATACAGGAAGATACCGGCAGACAAATACAAGGAATACGTTATATTGACCTCCGAAGCAGAGTCCGTATGGGAGGATGCAAAGAACAGCAACGATTTTGAATTGTTCAGACCCTACCTTGAAAGAATAGTTGCCTTTAACCGGGAGTTCATTGAGCTATGGGGCTATAAGGGCAATAAATACAATACACTTCTGGATTTTTATGAGCCGGGGATGACAGTGGATAAGCTGGATATGATATTTGACGAGCTTAGACGCAGGATAGTCCCACTGGCAGCAAAGATAAAGGAGTCTCCTGACCGGCCTGAGGATGACATACTGAAGCAGTACTTTGATACTGCAAAGCAGGAGGAGTTCTGCCTCTACATATTGGATAAGATGGGATATGACTTTGAGGCAGGAAGGCTTGATGAGAGCGAGCATCCGTTTACCACAGGCATAAACCCCGGGGATGTGAGAATAACCACTCATTACTATTCCAATGATTTCAGCAGTGCATTAATGAGCTCCCTTCATGAAGGAGGGCATGCGCTATACGAGCAGAACATTTCTGTTGAATTGAACGGTACACCGCTTTGTACGGGAGCCTCCATGGGGATACATGAGTCCCAGTCAAGGTTCTGGGAAAACATCATAGGAAGAAGCCGCGGCTTCTGGGAGCAGTATTATAAGGAACTGCTGAAGGTATTTCCGGAACAGCTTAAGGATATGAACCCGGATAAGTTCTATAGGGCTATAAACAAGGTGGAGCCTTCCTTTATCAGGGTGGAAGCTGATGAGGTCACCTACAACCTCCATGTGATGATAAGGTATGAAATTGAAAAAGCTTTGATTAACAAGGAAATAGAAGTATCGGACCTGCCGGAGGTGTGGAATGGGAAGATGAAGGAGTATCTGGGAATAGTACCCCCCAATGACACCAAAGGTGTATTGCAGGATGTGCACTGGGCAGGAGGGAGCTTCGGCTATTTCCCTTCATATACCTTGGGCAATATTTATTCGGCACAATTTTACAATACAGCAAAAAAGGAAATCAAGGATTTTGACGCCCTTGTGGAGAAGGGTGAACTGATAAAAATAAAAGAATGGCTGTCGGAAAAAATATACAAATACGGCAAGCTCCTGGAGCCTGCAGAAATTCTTAAGGAAGTCACGGGAGAAGAAATCAATCCCAAATATCTGAGCGATTACCTGGAAAACAAGTATAAAGTAATATACAAATTGTAAATATCAAATATCTTATTGACAGATAGGCTTATTTTGTATTATAGTATATGAAAACCAACTTTCCATAAAGATAACGGAGCTGATTTTATGAATACCATAAATTACTTGACAAACAGGATGCATCATCATAGACAGAGCACTTAAGCCTTTCAGGAAATTTTCCCTGGGCATGAGTGCTATTTGTGCTTGTGCCTATGGGATGCAATATTAAAAAACCCCGTAGGTAAATTATACCTGCGGGGTTTTGTTTTATCTATGATGCAATAATCGTAGGGGCGAACAGTGTTCGCCCGCACATTAATATTAAAATTTCAAATTTAAAAAGGGAGTGGGATCAAGCTATGCAAAGCATCGGAATCCCTCAGGGTATGAGGGACATCCTTATTGACGAAAGCAGCAAAAGAACTGTATTGCAGGAAAAGCTGCAGCACTATATGCAGTCCTGTGGATTCTGCCGTATAGAAACGCCGCTGTTTGAATATCATGAGCTGTTTTCAGGGGACATATCACCGGTTGATGATGAAAGTATCATAAAAACAATTGACAGAGACGGAAGAGTAATAGTTTTAAGACCGGATATGACAATTCCGACTGTCAGAGTCGTTGCCACAAAGCTGAAAGAACAGCAGAAGCCTTTGAAGCTGTTTTATATGGGGAATGTATACCGGGCGGATAAGAAGAAGCGGAGAGCAGGCAGGGAATTCAGCCAGGTTGGGGCGGAAATATTCGGATGCTCCGGAAAGTGGCTGGATATTGAGATTATAAGCATGGCCAAGGAGAGCTTAAGGGAAGCCGGAGTTTCAGACTACAAGATAGACATAGGCCATGCAGGAATAATCAAAGGTATTTTCGAAGAGCTTCCCTTACAGGAGGAAAAGAAAGCCTACATAAGTTCCCTCATAAGTGAAAAAAATCTTGTAGAGCTTGAGAGAGAGGTAGCCGGTCTTCCTATTGAAAGCAGGTACAAGGAAATAATCTGCAAGCTTCCATGTTTTTTCGGAAGGCCTGAGGACATTTTTAAAAGAATGGATGAAATCATAATCAATGAGACTGTGAAGGAATCTGCCGACTATCTGCTCGAAATTTGCGAAAGGTGCAAGGATATGGGTCTGGAATCCAATCTGATAATAGACGCAGGGATGACCGGAAACATGAAATATTATACGGGATTGATCTTCAAGACATATGCCCAGGGAACAAGTGATGTGGTTATTTCAGGAGGCAGATATGACGACTTGCTTGAGGAGTTGGGCATAAATACGACTGCAGCAGGGTTTGCAATATATGTTGACAGTATGATTGAAGCAGCTGAAATGGAGAGCATCAGTCGGGAGCAGGAGCATAAGGTATTGGCCATATTCAGCGACAAGCGATTTATTGAAGCCCTGGAGTATTCCGAAGGCTGCAGAAAGCAGGGAATAACTGTAAATCTCATGAACTACAGGGACATAACGGATCCCGGACAGTACTGCAGACAATATGGCTATGATAAAATAATTAATTTTGAGTGAATAAGAAGGAGTGGTGCAAATGTTGAAAATAGCTGTTGCAAAAGGTCGGATAGCTGAAAAAGTAAGTGAGCTTCTGCTTGATACAAGGGAGTATAGAAACATAATCAATCTGAAATCCAGAAAGCTTGTTTTTACTGATAAGGACATGGAAGTGGAATTTTTTCTGGTAAAGCCTTCCGATGTTCCGGTGTATGTGGGCAGCGGAGCGGCAGATGTAGGTATCGTGGGAAAGGATGTACTTATGGAGACCCAAAATCAGGTATATGAAATACTGGACTTGAAAACCTGCGGCTGCAGGATGGTTCTGGCAGGTCCTGCAGAGAAGAATCAGGTGAGGCCTATAGTAAGAAAGATCGCAACCAAATACCCCAAAATCGCAGCAGAATATTTCAACAGAAAATCAGAGTCTGTAGAAATAATAAAGCTTGATGGCTCAATAGAGCTTGCCCCCATTGTAGGACTGTCGGATGCAATAGTTGATATTGTGGAAAGCGGAAGAACATTGAAGGAGAACGGCCTTATTGTATACGAGGATATTTGCGATATAACAGCGAGAATGGTAGTGAACAAGGTCAGCTACAAGCTGAAAAATAAAAGCATAAACAACTTTGTAACAGCTGTAAGTACGACCATCGAAGGAGGTGAGGCCCTTGCTCAGAATAGTGTCATGGGAGGATAAAAGCGGCGATGAGAGCTTTTTGAACAAAAAGGGAGATAGCTTCATACCTGAAGAAGTGACTGCCACTGTGAAAAAAATAGTACAGGATGTCAGAGACAGGGGGGACAGTGCAGTCCTTGAGTACAGCAGGAGCTTTGATAATGTGAAGGACACAGGAGGTTTCCGGATCAGTGCCGGTGAGCTGGAGACTGCGGCAGGGAAAGCAGAGGATGACTTTATAGCAGCAATAAATAAGAGTATAGCCAATGTGAAAAGATATCACAAAGAGTTGGCCGACAAGGACTTCAGCATAATGACCGATAACGGCAGTGTACTGGGCAGCAGAGTTACTCCTATAGACAGGGCTGCAATATATGTACCCGGAGGGAAAGCTTCATACCCTTCCACTGTGGTAATGTGTGCGGTACCCGCCATAATTGCGGGAGTCAGAGAAATAATCATATTGACCCCTCCTTCTCCCGATGGGGGTATCAATCCGTATATAGCAGTAACGGCAAAGCTTCTGGGGATTGACAGGATCTTCAGGGCAGGAGGTGCCCAGGGAGTGGCGGCAGCAGCCTTTGGAACTGAGACCATACCGAAGGTGGACAAGATAGTAGGGCCGGGTAACGCTTATGTGGCAGCTGCAAAGAGAGAGGTATATGGATTTGTTGACATTGATATGATAGCGGGGCCCAGTGAAATTGCGGTAGTTGCGGACAGCAGCGCAAATGCGGGCTGGGTTGCAGCTGATATGCTGTCCCAGGCAGAGCATGATGAAATGGCCAGATGTTTTTTGGTGACTGATTCAAGGGCTTTTGCGGACAGCGTAAATGCGGAAATAGAAAGACAGCTTGCCGGTATGAAAAGAAAGAGCATAATAAGCAAGGCGCTGGAAAATAACTCAGCAGTTATTGTGGTTGATGATATTGAGAAAGCCGCGGAAATAATAAACAGAATTGCCCCTGAGCATTTGGAGATCATAACGGAAAACCCTTTCAAGGTATTAAAGAATATCAAAAATGCAGGAGCTATTTTTCTTGGAGGTTATTCCACAGAGCCCATAGGTGATTACATTGCCGGTCCCAATCATGTGCTGCCGACCTATGGCACTGCAGCTTTCTTTTCACCCCTTTCAACAAGGGATTTTCAGAAAAGGTCAAGCTTGATATATTACAGTAAAGAGGATTTGGCGGTCTTTGGGCCTGCCGCAATAACAATTGCAGAAGCAGAGGGCCTGGAGGCCCATGCAAATGCACTGAAAGTGAGGCTTGAATATGATAGATAAGTTAGTTTCAAAAAAAGCTCTTGAGATTGAAAGCTATAAGGTGGAACCCAAGCTTTCCGGCATAGCTCTTGATAAAAACGAAATACCCTGGAGCTTGAATGAGAGAGTAAAGGAAGCTCTTATCAAGAGGATAAGAACGATGGAGTTCAACCGCTACCCCGACAGCAACTGCACAGAGCTTAAAACAGCGGTTTCAAATTATACAGGTATCAATACAGGGCGTATTGCCATAGGCAACGGTTCTGATGAGCTTATAAATGTGATTCTTCAGGCATTTATTGATCCGGGAGACACTATGGCTATGTATAACCCTACGTTTTCAATGTACAAAATATACGGAACCATCTGCGGAGCAGCAATATGGGAATATAGCTCGGACAGCAATTTTGAACTCAAGCTGGATGAATTTATAACCGGTCTCAAAAGAGAAAGACCCAAGCTTGTAATTTTATGCAATCCCAACAATCCTACCGGCAGCTGTTTTGAGTTGGAAGAGATAGAACAGATACTGAAGGAGGCCTCCGGTTTAGTAATAGTTGATGAGGCATACTACGAATTCTCAGGCTTGACTGCTGCAGGGCTTCTTTCCAGGTATGACAACCTCATAATATTGAGGACACTCTCCAAAGCTTTTGGAATAGCCGGACTAAGAGTGGGCTATATGCTCTCCTGCCCGCAGGTTATAAGCTTTATTGACAGAGTCCGTTCCCCCTTCAATGTAAATGCATTTGCACAAGCTGCGGCGATAGAGGTTTTGGAGGATAAGGATACAATGACAGAAAGAGTTGAAATAATAAAAGCTGAGAGGGAAAAGCTTGCCGCACGGCTTGCGGAGCTGAAAGGAATTCAATGCTTTGAATCCCGGAGCAATTTTATACTGCTGCGAGCACCAAAGTCAGGGGAAATACTTGATAGCCTCCGAAAAGCGGGGATTTATATAAGAAACTTTTCAGATCCGGCACTTAAGGACTGCCTTAGGGTTACAATTGGCAGCCCTTCGGAGAACGACAGATTCTATGAAATAGTAAAGGAGGTGCTGTATGAAGGAGCATGTTGAACAAAGAATTGCCGAATTATCCAGGAAGACAAATGAGACTGATGTGTATGTAAGGTTCGACCTGGATGGAAGCGGTACATACGATATAGACACAGGGGCACCTTTCTTCGACCACATGCTGGAGCAGCTGGGCAGGCACAGCGGATTTGACCTTGTTGTCAAGGCGAAAGGAGATATACAGGTGGATTTGCATCATACTGTTGAGGATGTGGGAATAGTACTGGGAAAGGTATTGCTCCAATGCACCGGGAATAAGATCGGCATTGCAAGATATGGAAGTATAATACTCCCCATGGATGACTCCCTTTGTATGACAGCGGTGGATTTCTGCGGGAGGGCGAATCTTGTATATAACTGCAGCCCGCTGCAGGGCAGTATAGGAGATTTTGACACAGAGAACATTAAAGAATTCTTCAAGGCCTTTGTAAGCAACTCCTTTATAACACTGCATATCAATTTGATGTATGGAGAAAATGCCCACCACAATGCTGAATGCATATTCAAGGCCGTTGCAAGGGCGCTGAAGGAAGCTTTGCGGGTGGATGATACTCAGGGCTTGCCCTCTACAAAGGGGTGTATATAGGCTATGAAGCTGGGAATTGTTGATTATGGTGTAGGCAATATATACAGCCTGAAAAAGGCCTTTGAGTATCTGGAGGCTGATACTGTGGTTTCCAAGGACGCAGGAGTGCTTGACAGCTGCTCCGGGATTGTCCTTCCGGGGGTAGGTGCCTTCTGCGATGCCGCCTCGAATATTTCGGCTGAAGAGCTGGACAAAGTGATATTGAAGCAAGCGGCTAAAGGTAAGCTGATACTGGGAATATGCCTTGGTATGCAGCTGATGTTTGATTACAGTACCGAGGGCGGAAGGTTTGAAGGGTTGGGGCTCTTTAAAGGCTGGGTGGACAGGATACCGGAGAATGTAAAGGTTCCCCACATGGGCTGGAATACACTGGAGAAGAAAAATGAGTGCAAGGTGCTTGAGGGAATTAATGAAGGGGCTTATGTATATTATGTCCATTCCTACTTTGCAAGAACAGAGGACAGCAGAGATATATGCGCTGTCAGCGGCTATGGAGCCGACATACCGGCAGTTGTTATGAGAGACAATATTATAGGGCTGCAGTTTCACCCTGAAAAAAGCGGAGAGACCGGGCTTGCCATATTAAAAAATATTAAGGAGATGGTAGTATGAAAATTTATCCGGCAGTAGATATTTATGATGGAAAATGTGTGAGACTTAAAGAGGGAAACCTTGAAAAGCTGGAAGTATTTTATGAAAATCCGCTGGATGCGGCAAAAATGTGGGAACAGAAGGGCGCAGAAGCCTTGCACATTATTGATCTGGATGGAGCCTTCAATGGAAAAATGGGAAATAGGGCTGCAGTTGAGAAAATAATAAATTCTGTAAATATTCCCGTACAAATCGGAGGCGGGTTGAGGAGCATTGAAGATTTGACAAGTGCATTAGATACAGGGGCGGCAAAGGTCATTATCGGTACCGGTGCGGTATTGGATGAAGAGCTTCTGGAAAAAGGCCTGAAAAAATACCTGGATAGGCTTGCAGTGAGTATTGATGCCATAGACGGCTATGTGGCCATAAAGGGCTGGGTGAATGTGAGTGAATTCAGTGCTTATAACTTTGCAAACAAGATTGTAGCCAAAGGCTGCAAGAATATAATATATACCGATATCTCCAGGGATGGAATGATGAGCGGGCCTAACATCGGCGGTATAGAAAAGATGTGTAATGTTGAGGGGGCAAGGATAACTGCATCAGGAGGGGTCAAGAGTATAGACGACCTTCTGGCTATCAAGAGTACAGGGGCAGAGGGAGTAATAATAGGCAAAGCCTTGTATGCAGGAGCCATAAAGCTGGAGGACGCCCTTAAGGCTGTGGAGGGGTAATATGCTGGCAAAAAGGATAATTCCATGTCTTGATGTAAAAAACGGAAGAGTGGTAAAAGGAGTTGGCTTTAATAACCTCAGAGATGCGGGAGACCCTGTTGAAGCGGCAGTAGTGTATAATGCCGCAGGGGCAGATGAGCTTGTATTTCTTGACATAACGGCATCTATAGAGAGCAGAGGCACTATGGTTGACGTGGTGAAGGCAACTGCAAGGGACGTATTCATACCTCTCACAGTGGGGGGAGGCATAAACAGCCTTGAGGATATAGACGCATTGCTCCATGCAGGCGCAGACAAGGTGTCTTTAAATAGTGCGGCAGTGAAGAACCCAAAGCTGATTGAAGAAGCGGCAAAGAGATACGGAAGCCAGTGTATTGTAGTTGCTGTTGACGCAAAGCTTAAGACGGTCGCAGACGGTTGGGACGTATATACTCACGGAGGCAGGAACAGCACCGGCATGGATGTGCTGGAATGGTGCAGGAATGTTTATCAGCTGGGTGCCGGTGAAATACTCCTTACCAGCATAGATGCCGACGGCTCCAAGGAAGGCTATGATATTGCCCTGACTTCAGAGGTTGCTTCCGCGGTTAATATACCGGTCATAGCTTCGGGGGGCGCAGGCAGAAAAGAGGATTTCTACCGGGTGCTGACAAAGGGAAAGGCTGATGCGGCGCTGGCAGCTTCGCTGTTCCACTATGGAGACCTGAGTATTGGGGCTTTAAAGGCCTACCTGGCACAGAAGGGAATAAGCGTAAGAACATGATTTTTAGATGCGAGATACGAGACTCGAGAAAAGTCAGGGTATTCCTTTAGGGCAGAAATTTTTGTGCGAAATATTTGGATGGGAGAAATTATATGGTAATTGATGATATTAAATTCAATGAAAAAGGCTTGATACCGGCAATAGCACAGGACTACAAAACCGGAGAAGTGCTGATGATGGCGTATATGAATGAGGAAAGCCTGGAAAAGACTCTGGAAACCGGACGGTCATGGTTTTACAGCAGAAGCAGGGAGGAGCTTTGGGAAAAGGGAGCGACCTCAGGAAATACACAGGAAGTTAAGGAAATGTTCTATGACTGTGACGGAGATTGCCTGCTTCTTAAGGTAGCGCAGAAGGGAGCAGCTTGCCATACGGGAAACAGAAGCTGCTTTTACAGAAGCCTTGGGCCTGCAGATGACAGTGTAAAAGCTGCAAATATAGGAGCGGTTATTGAAGAACTGTACATGAAGGTGGGGGATAGAAAAGAGAATCCTGTACCTGACTCCTATACCTGCTATCTTCTTTCCAAAGGTATTGACAAGATACTTAAAAAAGTGGGGGAGGAGAGCACGGAAGTAGTGATAGCAGCCAAGAATGAGAGCAAAGAAGAAATCATATATGAAATATCCGACCTGATTTATCATTTAACGGTATTAATGAAATATGTAGACGTCTCTTTCGAGGATATTGCCGCTGAACTTCTGAACAGATCCCGGTAGGGGCATAATAAGTCACTAGTCCCTAGATTCTAGTCCCTAGAATTAGGGCAAGGCTTCGAAGCCTGACCCTGACCTAGAGACTAGCGACCAGCGACTAGCGACTGAAATAGTGCCCGCACGCAAAAGTAACGTATTGCACCATGCCGCATATTATAGTTATTACGGAGGAAGGTGTGTGACTATGAACCATGTGGTAATAATGTGCGGAGGTTCAGGCAGCAGGTTCTGGCCTATAAGCAGGAAAGTATACCCAAAGCAGTTTTTGAAAACTGTTGGCGAAAAGACGATGATCCAACTTACAGTAGACCGTATCAGCAGGTTCATTCCCCTTGAGAATATTTACATGGTAACGAACAATAGCTATGTTAAAACCATAAGGGAGCAGGTGCCTCAAGTATTTGAGGAGAACCTTATAATAGAGCCGCAAATAAAAGAGACTGCCGCTTGCATAGGTTATTCAGCCGTGAAGCTTCTAAAGAAAGATCCGGAAGCGGTTATGATAGTACTTCCTTCTGACCACTATATAGAGAATGAAGAAAGATTTATCGAAACCTTGAAACAGGGCATTGAAATAGCAGGCTCCGACAACTGCCTTGTGACAATGGGTATAAAGCCTTCAAGACCGGAAACAGCTTATGGCTATATTGAAACTGGAAAAAAGATAGATAGGCTATTGAAAGTACCGACCTATAAAATAAAAAGATTTACAGAAAAGCCGAACAGGGAAAAAGCTCAGGAGTTCATCGACAAAGGCACTTACCTCTGGAACAGCGGGATGTTCATCTGGAAAGCTGCCGTATTGCTTAGACAGTATAAAAAGTTTCTTCCTGAAATGTATCAAAGCCTGAAGAGGATGAGTGATCATATAGGAAATCCCGGGGAGTCCAGGATAGTTGAAGAAGAATATGACAAAATTGACGGTATTTCCATTGATTATGGAATACTGGAAAAGACATGGGATGTATATGTAATGGAGAGCAGCTTTTTCTGGGATGATATAGGAAATTGGACTGCATTGGAGAGGTATATGGACAAGGATGAAAACGGCAATTCAATAAAAGGAGGGCATAAGGTTCTGGACTCGCGAAACTGTATACTGTACGGGAACAAAAGGCTTATTGCCGCTCTGGGAGTTGAGGACCTTATAATAGTAGAGACGGATGATGTGGTGCTGGTATGCAAAAAGGACAGGGACCAGGATATCAAGCTTCTGACCAAGGAGCTTCTAAAAGACGGAGAAACAATTAAATATGTATAAAGATGCGAGATACGAGATTCGAGATGCGAGGAAAGCTTGGGTATTCCTTACGGGTCCTGGTACAGAAACCACGGGACACACGGCTGACTTCCACGGATGGACACGGAAGCTTTATTCTTTTGTATAGTTACACTAGCGAGTATCAATATTTACCTGATTATCGAACACTATTAAGTAACATATATTTATTCCCGCCGTGCATTCCGTGGATTTCCGTGTTTTTCCGAAGGAAATCCGTGTTACCCGTCCTCCTCGGGACCCCGCCCCGGAACCCCGCTCTCCCATTCCATAGCCCTACCCTAATCCTCGTATCTCGTATCTAGCATCTCGTATCTATCTTCTATCATACACCTCTTCATATACCTTTATTGTCTCAATTACTGTCTTTTTCCATGAAAAGTTGTAGGCTCTTCTCAAGGCTTTAGCCGACAGTGCTTCTCTGAATTCGGCATCTGATATGGTTTTGTAGATTTTATCAGTCAGCTCGTCTGTATCGTAAGGATCTGCCAACAAGGCTCCATCCCCTACCACCTCAGGAATTGAAGTAACATTCGTGGTAATTGTAGGAGTTCCACAGGTCATAGCCTCCAGGGGAGGAAGGCCAAAGCCCTCATACAACGAGGGATATACGAATAGAGAGGCACAATTATAAAAGTATGGCAGATGCTCATAAGGTACATAACCTGCAAAAACCACCCTGTCCCTTAAGCCCATATTCTCCGCCTTTTTCTTCAGCTCATAGTGATTATCCTTGGAAGCTCCAAGCAGCACCAGGTCATAATAACCAGGCAGCTCCCGGTACAGCCTCTTATACGCTTCCAGCAGGCCGTCCACGTTTTTACGGGGACTGAAGCCTCCAAGATATAATATGAAGTCATTTGAATAACTGTATTCCTTCTTCAGGAAATCCCAGGCTCTTTCTTTTTCCATAAGCCTGAACCTGCTGTCTGCAGCCAGATATGTGACTATGATCTTATCCTCCGGCAGCTTGAAGTATTTGATGATATCCTGCTTGGAGTAGTTGGATACGGTTATTACCTTATCACATTTTTCCAGTATATAGGGCATTTCCTCCATAAACTTATCCAAATAGCTTTTTCCGCAGGTTTCAGGCATGACGTAGGGTATAAGATCGTGAACAGTAGCGATATAGGAGCAGTGCTTTGACTTGGGAAGCCCCAGTCCGTTCTGGGGCAGGTGAAAGACGTCGCAGTTGATCTTCTTCACCTGGGCGGGGAGAAATACTTCATCCCAAAATTTTTTATTCTTTTCACCAAACAAGGTAAGGTTAATATTGCTTCTTCCCAGAAGAAAGTCATACCCGTCGTTAGGCCAGAAAAAGCTGTAGTTGTTCCGGCCGTCAATATTAATTATATTTTCCATAAGTCTTGCTGTATAGGTGCCTATGCCGGTTCCGGCATATAGCTTGGCTCCCCTTGTATCTATGCATATATGCATATAATTCACTCCTATAAATAGTCGTTAGTCACTAGTCACTAGTCGCTAGAGTTAAGGCAGGGCTCCGCAGCCCTAGCCCAGTCTTCGAAGGCCTGCTTAAATCCTAGAGACCAGCGACTAGAGACTAGTGACTTTGCCCCATAGGAATACCCATAATAAACATTATATTTTACTATTCTTGTACCTGTGACTGGTGCTGATAGTAAAAGCAGTAACACAATTTTTCCGGCATCATATAATGATATAAATGCTGTGAAAATGAGAGGATTATATGGATACAAAGCTTATTGAGGAATCTTACGGTTTTCGAATCAAGGATATCCGGAATATTAAGAATGTCAGCAGGATAGAGACGGACTGCGGAGTTAAGTGCTTGAAGAAAGCTCACATGAGTCCGTCATTTTTCCTCTTTATATACTCAGCTGTAAACTATCTGAAGGAAAAAGGATATGAAGGGGTAATCCCGTATAGTACCGCTATTGACGGAAGTATTTGCATACCTGACGGCAAGTATGTTTACTATGTGGTTGATTGGGTTGAAGCAAAAGAGTGCAGATTCAAAAGAGAGGAAGAACTAAAAAAGGCCATAAGAGCAGCAGCAGAGCTTCACAGGGCATCTGCCGGCTATGTGCCTCCAAAGGGTGCGAAGCCAAGAGTATTCTATAACAAGTGGGTGGAGAAGTGTGATAAGAAAAGCAAGGAGCTGTTGGAATTCGGCAAAGCCATTGAAGAAAAGGAATATATAGACGATTTTGATGAGATATTTTCCAGACATCTGAAATATTACCTGCAGCAGGCTAAAGAAAGTGCCGGAATGATAAATGAAAGTCCATACTGGGAAATATCCGGGAAAAGTGAAAAGTCAGGGGAATTCTGCCACCATGATCTGGCCAACCATAACTTCCTGATATCAGACAATGGAAATATATATCTGATTGATTTTGATTACTGCATAATGGATACCAGGCTTCATGATCTTTCCAGTCTCATTATACGGAACATGAGATATGGAGTTTGGGATATTGACAAGGCATATTTCATACTCGATGAATATAACGGGATATATCCGATAGACCAGAAGGATCTTAAGGTAATAAAGGCATTTATGACTTTTCCGCAGGATTTCTGGCAGGTAGGCTTGCAGTACTACGTGGAGAAGCAGCCCTGGACTATGGAATACTTCCTGATGCGACTCAACAGGATTGTAAATGACAGGGAAATAAGAGACAAATTTCTAAAGGAATTTTTAAAGCTATAAAGGTTGCGAGGTATCTCGTATCTCGCATCTAAATTATAAGGAGTTGGGTTTATGAGCGACAAGAAGCATGGCAATGAAATATTAAGTGTGGAAAGTGGCATGTGCCCTGTAGAACAGGTCGAAAAGCTGGAGAGCTTCATAAAGGATATGAAGGATGAATTAAAACAGCTAAAAAAGATTGGCAAGCACAAGGAAAAGATTGAGAAGCTTGAAAAGGAGAAAAAGAAGATAATAAGCAAAAAGCTTAAGAAGCATCATAAGCACCATTAAGTGAATATTAACACAACAACTTACTTGTTTTTCAAAGTGTTAATAATCACAACTAATACATTTCGCGAAATACATTTTACATTCTTTATTCAAATTTCGCGTAAATGTTTCCTTAGTTGTTGTTGAATTCGCACTTTACCCAATAGTAATACTTTTGTGCGTTCAACATTGATTCAGTGCCTCGCGTGCTCAAGAAAGGATATACGTTACGAGGCACTATATTATCACGCCACAAGAAAGGGTGATGTTATGTCCGGCGGATATGGAAAGCTGAAAAGGCATGATTTGAAGCTTCTGATAGAGAGCCTGTATGGTTTGGAAGTAAAAAACATGCAGGAAGATGACAGGGGCATAATTGTCTATACGGACAAAGGAATAAAAAGACTGAAAGAGACAAAAAGCAATGAAGCAAATATATTATTCGCAGCATCAGCTTATGAGCATATCTGCAATAATGGGTTCAGACGGCTCAGCTGTATGAACCGAAGCTTAAACGGAAGCTATTGCATGAGATATGACAAGAGCAACTATGTACTTCAGGATTTTACCAAGGGCAGGGTATATGATGTAGCGGACAAAGAAGCCGCAGCAGTTGTGGGAAGGGCACTTGCGGAGTTTCATAAGGCGGGGGAGCAGTTTGTGCCTATACCGGGAAGCCGTGCCCGTGTTGACTGGGGAAAATGGATGGAGAAGTTCAAGGCAAATTCCATCAGTCTGAAAAAGTTCAGAGAAATTGTATGTCTGAAAGAAAGAAATAATGAGTTTGACAAAATATTTGCCGTGAATGTTGATGAGTTTCTTGGTAATATGAAATACTCCTGTGAGCTGCTGAAGAAAAACGGGTATCTTGACAAGGTCAGGGAGGCAATGGCATGTAATCAGATTACCCATAGCGAATTCAAAAAGCATGCAATATTGGAAGAGGCAGGAGATGTATTCATAACCAATCTTGAAGAATGCAGCTATGATATTTGTGAAGTTGATATAGCGACACTGTTTGAGAGCTTTTCAGGAAAGAACAAGGTCGGGTTGGTAAGTGCGGCATTAGAGGCATATTCAGGAATAAAGCCCTTGGATAGGTACTCAATAAAGATAATAACAGCATTTATTATATACCCTAAGAGGTTCTATAAGGTTGTGGAAAGTGCTTACGGAAGAAGGAAGAACTATAACGAAATCGAACTGGTACGAAAGCTTGAGAGAAGCATAAAGAGGGAAAAAAGAAAAGAAGAGATTATTAAGCTGCTTGATTCCTTATGACGCAACTGTATAATATTGCGTCAGGTACGAGGTTCGGGGTGCGGGGTTCGAGGGGGACGGGTAACACGGTTTTCCTCGTGACCTGTTACCCGTACTCCGTTCCCCCCGGACCTCGAACCTCGTACCCCGCACCTTTTTTAATAGGGAAGTGATTCAATTAGTGAGGATGGAGCTTTTTATGGAAGAAAACAGGCAATTGGAAAGAGATTTTCTGGGCGAATATAATCTTGACGCCAGGCTTTTTGAAGCTATGGGTTTCAAGGTCAAACAGATTGTCCCTGTAAGAAGCGTATACAGGATAGTTACAGACAAGGGGTTTTTCTGTCTCAAGAAGCTCAGGTTTCCCATGGAAGATATGATTTTCATATTTGAAGCAGTAGAACATCTCAGGGAGAAAGGCTTCGGGAATGTCTTCAACATAGTCAAGCAGAAAAATGGAGAAAACTTTATATGCTTTAAAGACGAAAAGTATTTCCTTACCGAATGGATAGACGGCAGGGAATGTGATTTTTTGAATCCTATAGATCTTGATGCTGCCGTTGATGTGCTTGCACATATGCACAATGCGGCAGAGGGATATTTGCCTGCTGTATGCCCTACCGGCAGGTGCTACTATGGAAAATGGCCGGAGAATTTCAGCAGAAGAATAGAGGAAATGAAGCTGATAAAGGAGCAGGTGCTGGCAAAACCGGAAAAGAGTGATATTGACAAAATATATCTTGATTATGTGGATATGTGCATAAATGACGGGAAGGAAGCACTACTGCTGCTCAATAAAACTGATTATAAAGGTATCTCAGAGGCTGCAGCAAGCAAAGGGAGCTTTATACATCATGATTTTGCCCATCATAATATATTGCATACCTTTGATGGGAGAACGTATGTAGTTGATTTTGACTACAGCATAATGGATATCAGGATGCATGATGTAGGAAGCCTTATAGTAAGAAATATGAAAAAGTTAAACTGGGATATTGACAAGGCTTTGGAAATAATTCAGAGCTATGACCGTAGAAATCCGGTGAGCAGCGAGGAGCTGAAGGTTCTTGCTCCCTTCTTCCTCTTCCCCCAGGACTTCTGGATGATATCCAGGCAATACTATATTGAGAGGAAAGCTTGGGACGAGGAGGATTATGTGGACAAAATGAGCACAAAGTCCGAATATACACTGATGCGCCGGAAGTTTATAGAAGAATATGAGAAGAGAGTATGAAAACAGTCGCTAGTCGCTAGACACTAGTTGCTAGGTTTAGGGCAGGGCGCTGATGTAGGGGCGGCCATTGGCCGTCCCTTATTATACTCCATAGCCTTGCTCAATTCTAGATACTAGAGACTAGCGACCAGTGACTATCCTTCAAAGCAACACCCCGTTACTATATCTCATTTCTACGGTATAAGTGGCTATAGGCACTCATATAAATTATTAGGGCCCCATCCGGGGTAATTTTGTGTATATTATGAGGTGCCGCCGATGAATATAGATGCTATTGCCAAAGAGTTCGAGTGCAGAATTTTTTACAGCAAGCCTTTGAGGGCTGTAAATCTGGCTCAGACCGACAGGGGATTGGTGATAATAAAAGAGACCTACAGAGAGCCGGATAAGATACTGTACATACATGGCCTGAAGGAATATTTATATGAGAAGGGTTTTACAAGGCTTGACAGATATTTGCCCTCCAGATATCAACTGCCTTTTGCTATATACGAAAACAGGATTTTTGTAATGGAAGACTATATCGAGGGAAGAGAATGCACCTTTACCAACCCTTATGACAGGGAGGCAATCGTAAAGGCGCTGGCACAGCTTCACAATGCAGGTAAGGGATACTCACCTGCTACCGGTGCTGCAAGCAGGAATAGCATAGGCAAATGGGGAAAGTCCTACAGGAACAAAATTGACGATTTGATAGAGTTTAGGGAGCTTGCCAGGGGAAAAAGGAAAAAGAGCAGGTTTGACATCATGTTCCTGGAGGATGTGGACTTTTACATAGAGCTATGCTGGAGAGGTTACGACACCTTGAAGAATTCCAATTATGAAGAAATATGCAAAAAAGCAAAAAAAGACAATGTCATATGCCATCATGACTACACATATCACAATCTTATCATCGGGCCGGAAGGAGAGGTCAATGTCATAGATTTTGATTACAGCTGCCATGAGCTTCCGGTATATGACCTGGCTTCACTGATACAGAAGATATTGAAACGTTACAGCTATGATGTCGATATGGCCTTGGAGCTGATAGAGGATTACTGCAGTATTGCACCTCTCCGCAAGGAGGATTTTGTGCTGATGCTGTCGCTTTTCGAGTTTCCACAAAAGTTCTGGAGAATAACCGAAAGATATTATAAAGGGAAGACCGATTGGAATGAGAAGACCTTCCTTAGCAAATACAATGACATAGTCATAATGAAGGAATTCGTCCTGGACTTTGTAGAAAGCTTCAGGAGATATATATAGACTCTAGATGCGAGATACGAGATTCGAGTATTAAGCCAGACTTCGAAGACTTTGCTTGGATCCTCGCATCCCGCATCTCGCATCTCGAATCTAAAAAAACAGTACAAAGTACTGTTTTTTTCATTCACCTTGTCAGCATGAACATCATACTATGTATTATACGGGCTGTCATAAAGAGTCTGTAAGTTGTGCATTAGGGGGTTGCAGATTGTGGATATCAAAGTGGGAGATATTGTTGCGAGGAAGTCCTATGGCTTAGACATACTGTTCAAGGTTCATGATATAGTGACCGGCAAAGAGGCCGCCAGAACAATAATTCTGAAGGGACTTAACTATAGGCTTATTGCTGATGCACCGGAGTCAGACATAATAAAAATGCCGATGAACAAGGTTAATGATGAAATACATGCCTTGGAAAAAAGACTGGGCAAACTCTCCAAAACCGGCGGATTCAGAGCTATGGCCATGCAGAGAAAGCTTCTGCCTAAAAGAGAGGAGTATAGCAGGTTCGAACTGCCGGGAAAAGTACTTCATATAGACGGTGATAGTGATTACTTGTCTATGTGCATGAAGTATTACAAAGAGCAGAGCATCAGTGCGGTAGGAAAGCTTGTACCGGAAGCCGACCAGCCAAAGCTTATCAGGGGGCTGCTTATGGAGAACAACCCGGATATAGTTATAATAACTGGACATGACAGCATGCAAAAGCAGGAAGGTGCAGGCAAAGATTCTATAGACAGGTACAAAAATTCGAGATATTTCGTTGAAGCAGTCAAGGAAGCTAGAAAATATCAGCAGTCATTGGATGAGCTGGTAATTATAGCAGGAGCGTGCCAGTCGTATTATGAGGGCATATTGTCTGCAGGAGCAAATTTTGCAAGCTCACCTGCCAGAATACTGATACATGCCCTGGATCCGGTCATGCTGTGCAGAAAGATTGCATTTACTCCTATCGATAAAACAGCTCCTATAGAGGAAGTGCTGGAGGGCACCATGACAGGGGTAAAGGGCATTGGGGGTATACAGACAAGAGGAAAACTCAGAGCGGGGATGCCCAGGTCTCCCTATACTCCATAACAAGGGAGGAAATAGAATGTTGTTTAAGGCGTATGACTGTGAAAAAAATATTGGGATAAATATGGATTTAAACGAGCTGACAGCGAGGATAACAAGCTATAATACAGTTGGAGAACATGAGTTTGAGCTTCTGAAAGCTTTTGCCGTAATGGCAAGGACAGAGCTGGCAAGAAAAACCTTCATATATGGCGGCAAAGGCTGTGAGAACCATAAAGGCTTTGATATATGCACTGAACCGGGGCACTGCCTGGAATATGGCCTTACCGATGTTGAGGTGCCGGAGGCCGTATGTGAGGCTGTTGCTGCAACAGAGATGGAAATTATGCTTTTTGAAGGCAGGCCGATAAAACCATTTTTTCATTACAGATGCGGCGGAGCAACAGAAAACTCAGAAAATGTACTGGGTAATAGGATAACTTATCTTAGGCGGGTGCTCTGCTCTTTTTGTACAAATATTGAGGACAGTGAAAGCGACAAGTACTTTACGGTATGCGAGCTGGAGGAGCTGTTAAAAACCAGGCTGAGCAAGCCCGAAGGGATATACTATAATATTAAGGGAATGTTTGAAGATATAGAGGTTGATGAGCATGGCAAAATAAACAGAATAAAGATCGGTTCAAAAACCTTCAAGGGAACTGAAGTCAGAGAGCTTCTAAAGCTCAACTCAACCAGATTTGACTATATACCTGTGAAATTCCTTGTCAAGTGCATCGGAACAGGTCATGGACTGGGACTCTGCCAGTGTGGAGCAAATGAAATGGCGAAATCGGGCAATAACTATCATGAGATTTTGAAATACTACTATACAGGAGTGTGCTTTGAGGAAATGAAGCTTCCTGACTCCAGCAAGCCGCTGAAGGGTGTCAGAATTGTGCTGGATGCGGCTCACGGCGGAGCTGCTTGTGATGATAACAAGGGTATAACAGGCCTCAGAGAAAAGGATGTTAATCTTGATATTGTGCTGAAGCTCAGAAGCCTTCTTGAGAAGCAGGGGGCTGAAGTTTTTCTTACAAGAGACAGTGATGTTGAAATGGTGCTTTCTGACAGGGCTGCCATATCCAATGGGAAAAGGCCGGACTTTTTTTTATCGGTCGGACAAAATAGTTTTCCCAACTCAACTGCCTCCGGCTCTGAAACATATTATTACAGGGGAGACAGTCAGGGAGAAAAACTGTCAAAGCTTATAATAGAGGAACTGTGTAAATCTCTTGGCATTAAGAACAGAGGAGCAAGAACAGCCGAATTCTACCTGCTCCGGGAGGTAAAGGCATCTGCTGTAATAGTTCAGCTTCTTTATATGAGTAATCCGGAAGATGAAAAGCTTTTGTTCGATCAAGGCTTCAGAGAAGCTGCAGCAGCGGCAATATTCAGGGCATTCCGGACATGTTACGATATGCTTGGAAATGGAGTTGCTGCAAAATGATAAATTTTGAATAGGTCAAGACCCATCCCTACAATACGCAGGGAATGGTCTTGGCCATTCCACATTTTGTAACAGCATATATTTTTTTCACTATCATTCATGAAAAACATGCGATTCGGGGAATAATAGTACTATTATCATATATAATAGCTGTAAATTGAAATAAAAAAATTTGACTAATAAAGTATAAGTTGATATAATATTTTGTTTCAATTGACATATAATATATGTTATGATAAAATATAAGATGTTGGGAAGGAAGGTGATTTTTTATGGCTTCAAAAAATACCCTCTCCCTCATCAAAAGCAATATAGACAACTATGTTGGGGAAAGAGTTGTACTCAGAGCCAATAAAGGCAGGAAGAAGATAAGCATCAAGCAAGGTGTGATTGAGAAGACGTACCCCAGTATATTTTTAGTACGAATTGAAGGAGAAGTGCCTGAAGACTTCGGGAGAACCGTCTCATTCAGCTATTCAGATATACTGACAAAGTCTATCGAACTATTCGCATGTAAGGATAATGTAAAGATAGGCTGCATGTAGTAATCTCTAATAACAAAAGAACTTAGCCTTTTTGCAGCAGCATTTGTTGAAGTATTAGTAGCAGTTATCGCCTTAAAGGCGAAGTTATATACTATTAGGCAACCTTGTGAGGCAAAAAATTGAGACCCGTATAGGGTTCTTAATTTTTTTTGCCTTTTTTTCATATATTTTGAACGCACAAAAGTATTCCTATTGGGTAATGTGCGAATTCAATAACAATCAAGGAAATATTTACGCGAAATATTTAGCATAATAATTTTTTATTCCTGCTTCTAAATTAATATGCATATAATGCATAAATATGGCAGAGTCTAATTATTAATCGTGAAGTGGTTAGAATGCAAAAGCTGTCGATTTTTATCCCGTACTTTATATTTATACAATTCAACGGTGAATTAATATGCAGGTGCATGGAATAAAATGTAAAATATCCCTTGAACACTGCATACCAATTACTTGTACAATAATTGGTATTTGTATATACTAAAGTTGGTTGAATGGAATAGGAAGGGAGATTAACAAATGTTTGATGCAGACAGAGGTCCTTTTTTGAATGTTACGTCTGAAATAGGCAAATTAAAAGCTGTCCTGTTGCACAAGCCGGGTAAAGAGTTGGAAAGACTTACTCCGGATTATCTGAGAGAGCTTTTGTTCGATGACATCCCATGGCTCAGGAAGATGAGGGATGAGCATGATGAGTTTGCCGAAATCTTGAGGCAGAGAGGTACAAAGGTTTATTATGTTGAAGAGCTGCTGACAGAGATTCTGGATAATGTAGATGTCAAAAGGAATCTCATAAATGATATATTGCTTCATTGCCACATGGAAAACAATGAGCTGCGTGAGCTGATATTTTCCTATCTGCTTGATAAAAGTCCTGCAGAAGTAGCAGAAATAGCCATAGCAGGCCTGAATAAGAAGGATATACCTGATGTGGAGAGGGAGTACAGCCTTTCGGATTATGTAAGCAAGGATTATCCGCTATATATAAATCCGATACCAAATTTGTATTTCATGAGAGATCCGTTGTCTATCATAGGAAGCGGAATATCCATCAACTCCATGCACACTGATGCAAGAAGAAGAGAGCCGATGATAATAAAATATATATATGACTATAATCCACTTTTCAGAAAGGATTACTCCCAGATATGGTATAATTATACTATACCTCACAGCATAGAGGGCGGAGATATTCTGGTGCTGAGCAAAGAGGCAGTGGCAGTTGGCTGCAGTGAAAGAACTTCCGCCAATGGTATTGAAATTCTTGCCCGGAACCTGTTCGCCGGGAATGAGAATCTGAGAGAAGTGCTGGCGGTACAGATACCTCCCATTAGAGCGTTTATGCATCTTGATACAGTATTCACAATGGTTGATAGGGATAAGTTCACAGTATATCCCGGCATATTGGACAGGGTTACAGTTTATAAGCTTACCCGCGGCAGCAATAACGGAGTAAAGGTCACTGCAGAGGATGATCTTGTTGAAGCTCTAAAGAAGAGTCTCAGGCTTCCTGCAGTCAGCCTGATACAAAGCGGCGGAGGAGATGTAATAACAGCTGCAAGAGAGCAGTGGAATGATAGTACCAATACTCTGGCAATAGCTCCAGGTGTTGTAGTGACTTACTCAAGAAATGAAGCTTCAAATGAGGTGCTTAGGAAGAATGGCATTGAGGTGCTTGAAATAGACGGTTCAGAGCTGGTAAGGGGTAGAGGAGGCCCAAGGTGCATGAGCATGCCGCTTGTTAGGGAAAAAATATAATAGTCGCTAGTCACTAGTCGCTAGTCTCTAGATTCAGGGTAAGGCTTTGGGGTATGGTTGCGCGTTTCGCGTTTCGAGTTGCGCGGGTTTTAGCAGGGCGTTGTAGGGGCGCCCATTGGGCGTCTGGCTTCAAAGGCATTTCTTAACCCATTGCCCATTGCCGGAAAGTATTATAATATCACACAGTCAGTATAAAATTCTAAGTTCAAATAGAAATAACAATTAATTTATAAAGATAAAGGAGAGATTATAAAATGGCAGTTAATCTTAAAGGCAGAAGTTTTCTTACATTAATGGATTTTTCACCAATGGAGATCAGGTACATGCTGGATTTGTCCCACGACTTGAAATCCAAGAAAAGAGCGGGCATATCCAATTATCTTCTCAAGGGCAAGAACATAGTTCTGCTTTTTGAAAAGACTTCTACAAGAACAAGATGTGCTTTTGAAGTAGGTGCCCTTGAAGAAGGAGCACATGTAACATATCTTGATCAGGGAAGCTCACAGATGGGCAAGAAGGAATCTCTTGAAGATACGGCCAAAGTACTGGGAAGATACTATGACGGTATAGAGTACAGAGGCTACAAGCAGTCTGTAGTTGAGGATCTTGCGAAGTACTCAGGAGTTCCGGTGTGGAACGGTCTTACGGATGTTGACCATCCGACACAGATACTGGCAGATATGCTTACAGTTGAAGAACATGTAGCAAAGCCACTTAATAAGGTTAAGGTTGTATTTGCAGGAGATACAAGAAACAACATGGCATATGCATGGATGTATGGCTGTGCAAAGATGGGCATGCACTTTGTAGCATTGGGACCAAAGGAGTTAAGCCCAAGTCAGGATATAATAAATAAAGTGAGTGAAATAGCAAAGGAAACCGGTGCAGTAATTGAAGTCGCTCACGATCTGGAAGCTGTAAAGGGCGCTGATGTAATATACACAGATGTTTGGGCATCCATGGGCGAAGAGGATCAGATTCCTGAGAGAGTAAGACTGCTTACACCGTACAAGGTTACCATGGAAATGGTCAATAAGACAGGTAATCCCGATGTTATATTCATGCACTGCCTGCCGGCATTCCATGATTTTGAAACCAAGCTTGCAAAGGAAATGAAGGAAAATGGCCTGGATATAAGGGAAGTGACTGATGAAGTATTCAGAAGCAGACATTCTGTAGTGTTTGACGAAGCAGAAAACAGAATGCATACAATAAAGGCAATAATGGTAGCGACGCTGTAAAATCAGATACGAGATACGAGACTCGAGATTCGAGATAGGAACGGCCTTTGTGCCGTTTCTCTGTGGGAGCGACCAATGGTCGCCGATATAGGCTTCGGAGACTTTACTTGGGCACTCGCATCTCGTATCTCGCATCTCGAATCTAATTTTTTCGTAAAGGAGAAGGTTTATGTCGGTGACAAAGGTAGTTGTAGCATTAGGTGGAAACGCTCTGCAGGAGGCAGGCACTCCTGCAACTGCGGAAGCGCAGCTTAAGGTAGTGAATAAGACGGCTGAGTATCTGGCGGAAATGAGCATAAGAGGATACGAAATGGCAGTAGTACATGGCAATGGACCTCAGGTTGGGAGAATACTTCTTGCTTCAGAGACTGCTGCAGATGTAACCCCTGCAATGCCCTTCGACGTATGCGGAGCAATGAGCCAGGGTTATATAGGCTATCACATTCAGCAGGGTTTGAGAGAGGCTATAAGGAAGAGAGGCAGGAACATACCTGTTGTCACAGTGGTTACACAGGTGGTGGTAGATAAGGATGACCCGGGCTTCAAGAACCCGACAAAGCCGATCGGTGCATTTTACACAGAAGAAGAAGCTTTGACGCTTAAGACAGAAAAGGGTTATGTGGTAAAGGAAGATGCGGGAAGAGGCTGGAGAAGAGTTGTTGCATCTCCAATGCCCAAAAAGATAGTGGAGCTTTCTGCAGTTAAAGAGCTGTGGGATACTACAATTGTTGTAACTGCAGGGGGCGGAGGTATACCTGTAATTGAGAAGGAAGACGGCTCTCTGGAGGGTATAGCTGCAGTCATTGATAAGGACCTTGCTGCTGAAAGACTTGCTGAGGATATTGGTGCAGATATACTTATGATACTTACTGAGGTTGAGAAGGTCTCAATCAATTTCAAAAAGCCGGACCAGAAGGACCTTTCCAGCATAACTGTTGCAGAAGCTGAACAATACATCAAGGAGGGACATTTTGCGCCGGGCAGCATGCTTCCTAAAGTGCAGGCAGCTATGATGTTTGCAAAAGCAAATCCAGGCAAGAAAGCGATAATAACCTCCCTCTATAAAGCGGTAGAAGCCTTGGAAGGCAAGGCAGGAACAGTAATTACACAATAATAGTTTTAGAAAACTCAAGCAAGTGCTTGAGTTTTTTTATTTATTTTAGTATTCTGTATATATTGAACGCAAAAAGTATTACATTGGGCAAAGTGCGAATTCAATAACAATCAGGAAAATATTTACGCGAAATTTGAATTAAGAATGTAAAATGGTTTTCGCGAAATATATATATAAATCGCACAAAGAAGATTACATAGAATAGAAGCGATTTATAACATCAATGAAAACATTTCGCACTATTGAACTATTATGTAAAGGATTTAGTGCGAAACATATAGTATAATATAATTTGTTAAAAGTTGTATATGAATAATATGAGAAATTTGAGGTGAACCTCATGGAAATGGGAAATATAATCAGAAGATTAAGGCGCAAGCAGGGTATAAGCATAGAACAGCTTGCTGAGAAAACGGGATTGAGTACCGGACTTATCAGCCAGCTGGAGAGGGATATAACCGGTCCTTCAGTTGCATCCCTATGGAAAATAGCAAAAGCATTAAATGTGTCCATTAATTATTTTTTTGAGGAATTTGAAGATAATAATCCCATTGTAAGGAAAAGTGAAAGAAAGAAAATACAGCTGGCTAATTCAAACATAACTTATGAGCTTTTGTGTCCCAATCTTCAGAAGGCCATTGAAATGCTGCTGGTGAAAATAGAACCCGGTGAATGCAGCACTGAGGACCGGATAAGCCATGAAGGGGAAGAATGCGGATATGTTTTGCAGGGAACCTTAAAGATTAAATGGGGAGACAAAGAATACATATTGGAAGAAGGAGACAGCATTTATTTTGACAGCACAATACCGCATCGGTATGTAAACTGCGGGGATATAACCGCAGTATCAATATGGGCTATGGTACCGCCAAGCTTTTAATTCACTGGGAATTCTAGTAAACACCCTCAGTTCAATTTGAACTAAGGGTGTTTATATTTTTAAAACATTCAATATAATGAAAAAAATCATAAAAATTTTTAATATTTAGAAGGATATTTCATTTTTATGAAGAATATACCCATTAAGTGAAATTATTACATAGTTACACAAATTTATATCAAGGAGGAGTACAAATGACATTCTTCAAACCGGAGGATACCTGGGCCTTATGGACAATACTGATTGCTTGGGCAGCAATAAGCATTTATCTTGAGCAGAAATTTACCTGGGCATCAAAGATTAGCGGCGCAATTATAGGATTATTGGGAGCCCTTGTGCTTGCCAACCTCAAGATCATTCCTACAGATGCACCGGTATATGATGCAGTGTGGGGCTATATAGTTCCACTGGCGGTACCGCTGCTGCTGTTCAAGGCAGACCTGAGGAGAATATGGAAGGAAAGTGGCAGAACCTTTCTGGCATTTAACATCTCTGCTGTAGGGACTGTGCTTGGTGCTTTTATTGCAGCCTTACTTCTCGGCAATATGGTTCCTGAAGTGGGTAAAGCCACGGGAATGATGACCGGCAGCTATATTGGCGGGGGAATAAACTTCGTTGCTATGGCGGATGCATTTAAAGCTTCCCAGAATACTGTCAATGCCCTTATCGTAGCAGATAATCTTAACATGGCATTTTATTTCATGGTTCTTATGATGATACCGGCATTAGGTTTCTTCAAAAAGCATTTCGGACATCCCTATGAGGATATGGTAGAATCACAATCGGCAGTTGCTGCAGACGGTGAAAGCAGCAATAAGGCAGCAAGCTACTGGGGCAGGAAGGAAATATCTCTGCTTGATATAGCAATGGCTTTAGGAGCTACATTTGTAATAGTTACCGTTGCTACCAAGTTCGCCGGCTGGGTTGGCGGCAGCAGTGCTCCCGGCATAATAAAAGCAGTTCTCGGACAGAAGTATTTGATTATTACAACCTTGACTGTTATTCTTGCAACAGCCTTCCCCAAGCTACTGGGAGAAATAAGGGGAGCGCAGGAAATAGGAACCTTCATGATCTATATATTCTTTGTCGTTATAGGCGCTCCCGCAGACCTGAAAATGATAATAATGAACAGTCCTCTTCTTTTTGTATTCTGTGCTGTTACGGTTATCATAAACATGCTGGTAACCTTTGGAGTAGGCAAAGTATTAAAGTTTAACGTTGAAGAGCTATGTGTAGCATCCAATGCGAATATAGGCGGACCTACAACTGCAGCGGCAATGGCTATAGCGAAAGGGTGGACGGACCTTGTACTGCCTGCAATGCTTGTAGGGGTATGGGGTTATGTAGTAGGTGGCTATCTGGGTCTATTCACAGGAAACATGGTTGGAAAGCTTTTCGGGATGTAATATGATAAACGGATGGGTTTCCCATCCGTTTACCACATGGAGGTAGAAGTTATGAAAATACTAGATAGTCATTCAGATATACTAACTGACGTTACAATTAGAAGATTGGGTGGGGAGACCGATATTTTTAGAAAGTACCATGTGGACAGGCTAAGGAAAGGTAATGTCAAAGGTCTTATACTTGTTGTGTGGGTAGATCCCCCGCATACAGATAATCCGGCACGCAGAGTACTTGATGTTCTGGGAGCAACCTTTGAGGAAATTGAGGATATGAAGGAGTTCGCAGGTATAGTATACAAAGCATGTGACATGGATGAAATACAAAGCTCCGGAAGAATACCAATCGTGCTGGGGATGGAAGGCTTAAGCGGGTTAGGTGGAAATGCAAGCTTGATGATAATGCTTCATAAATTGGGAATCAGGCATGCATCACTTACATGGAACGAAGAGAATGAGTTTGCAACAGGTATATCAAGTAAGAATACAGACAGGGGAATTACGGAACAGGGTATAAAGGTCGTGAAAATGATGGAAGCTCTCGGTATGATAGTAGATGTATCCCATGCAAACGAAAAAACCTTCTGGGATATATGCGAGCACACAGAAAAGCCTTTTATAGCTTCTCATTCAAATGTATACAAGCTATGCAGCGTCCCAAGAAATCTGAAGGATGACCAAATAAAGGCCATTGCCCAAAGAGGCGGAGTGATAGGTATAAATGCGTGGCCTGATTTTGTTGATAAAGAGAGCCCAAGCCTTGAAAAGCTGGTTTTGCATATAGATTATATTGCGGATATGGTTGGTATAGATCATATAGGCTTTGGCTTTGACTTTTGTGATTTTCTGAACGGCAATACGACAGTCAGCTTTCAGGAGGGAGAGACAACAGCCTCCAGCGACATTGAAGATGCTTCCAAGATACCCAAGCTGATCAAATTGCTGAAAAAGAAGGGGTATAATACTCAGGACATAGAGAAGATAGCTTATAAAAACATGGAGAACATTATAAAGAAACTGATATAACGAAGATATTGCAAATCGCATCTATCCGATGTAATCTTCTTGTGCGGCTTGTTTAGCCTATTCACAGCGTTCTATCTGCCTATACTGTATTTGATTCTATAAGCATTATAGATTTGGGGAAGAAATGAATTAGGGAGGGTAAACAGAATGTACTACTACTTGACATCAAGTATTTTGCTGGTGCTGACAGCGGTTTACTATTATCTTGCAGTATATAAGAAGGATAAAGAGTTAATATTTAAATTGAATAAGAAAATTGCATCAACAGGATGGGAAATCAAATCAAAGGGTGACATACTGTGTTTCATGGATGATTACATCAAACAGAACGAGAATAACAGCGCATACCTGATGAAGGAGTTAAGCAGTACTTTAAACAGCTACCCCAAGCTTCTTTACAATATAGAGAAGTTTAATGTGGCTATGGCTGAAATATCCGCAGGGTCAGACAATATATCAGAGAGTGCCTGTGAACAGTCGAACAATGTAAATGTAATAAATGGTTATATGGATAACATCTACGATAAGGCAAGCCAAAATTTATCCCACTGCAAAAACACGGAGAATGTGTCCCAATCCTCATACAGCAAGATCATAGAAAAGAAGAAGCATATCATTGATGTAGTCAATGAATTCGAAAGCTTGTTAAACAAGCTATATGATATTGAAAAATCAATAATGAAAATCAAGAGCGACTCGCATAATATAGAAAGGATGGTAGACGGGATAAGTCATATTGCCTCCCAGACGAACCTGCTGTCCCTTAACGCATCCATTGAAGCTGCAAGGGCCGGGGAGCATGGAAAAGGCTTTATAGTAGTGGCCTCTGAGGTTAGAAAGCTAGCTGAGGAATCGGGCAAGGTGGTTGAAGATGTAGTAAAGGTCATAGAAACTATGATTTCAGATATCAGCAATGCCGGTGCAAGTATGAATGAAAGCGCGGGAAATATTAGAAAACAATTCGACAGTCTGCGGGACACTATATCAGACATGAATAACATAGAAAGCAACATATCTGAAATCCTCAACGGATTGAAGCTGCTTACCGATAATGACAGGAAGCTGGTAGGAGAGTATGAAGTTATAAGCAATAAAGTTAAGAATCTGGCTGAAATTGCTGAACAGAATACCGGATTGGTAACCGAGGTAAGCTCTTCCATAGAGGATGAAACAAAGTCGGTAGTTACATTGCAAAGCATTGTTGAAGAGCTGGAAGATAACTCAAGCGCATTGTATAGGAAGCTTGTTGAAGAGGAAGACAAAGCAACTCTCAAGATAATAGTATTGAGTACAGAAGATTTCTATCCTTATACAATATATGACAGTAAGGAAGATACATTTACAGGTGTTGATGCAGATATACTAAGGGAGATATACGGCAGGAAGGGCTATGAAATCAGGTTCAGGAACGTTACCTTTGCAAGTGCTCTGAGGCTTATCAGGAGAGGACATGCAGACATAATTCCAACACTGATTAAGAACAAGCAGAGAGAAGAATTTATGGACTTTTCGGAAACATATAGGGAAGCAAACAGAGATATTTTTCTCACAAGTTCGGCTTCAGATGTTAAGATAGATACTCATGAAGATTTGGAGAAATATACTATAGGAATAGTGAAGGGCTATACTTACACAAAAATACTGATGGATAATAATAGAATCAAAAAGGATATCAGTGTTAATGAAGATATATTGTTCACAAAGCTGTTGAAGAATCAGATAGATGCTATAATAATTAATGATACTGTACTGGAAGATTCTATTGAAAAATACAATTTGAAAGGTAAAGTTTCTGCTCAGGAATTCTCAATATTAGACAGGGATCTGGGGAGGAGAATGGCTTTTACTAAAGCCAGGAGCTCAAAGTATTTGGTAGAAATGTTCAACGAGGGCTTCAAAGAGATCTCGGAGGATGGTACATTAGAAAAAATTTATAATAAGTACTTGTAGCTATGTGTTTAGCAATAATTTGCAACAGATATAACTTGATGTCGGTTGTTTGCCATTGAATCTGTGGAAGTAACTTTCCACAGATTTTTATATTTGTCCCTTATAATTCTATTAGAAAAAATTATAACGGATTGATAAAAAAGTTATTGATAATTGACTTACTTTCGTATATCATAGACAAAGAGTGCTTGTAGAAGCCTGTAGAAATTTGCTTAACGGACTATGCATTTCGCGGAAAACATTTTGCATTAATAATTCAAATTTCGCGTAAATGTTACCTTGATTTCATTGAATTCGCACTATACCCTATGGAATACCCTAAGTGCGTTCAATACATAATATATTATAATATATTAATTTTAAAAGGGGGAAGTTATATGGCTAAACGAGTTGTACAAATCCACGAAAAGCTGCCATTGATTGAAAGCATTCCGCTAAGTCTCCAGCACCTCTTCGCAATGTTCGGAGCATCTGTATTGGTTCCAATACTTTTTAAGATCAATCCGGCAACTGTTTTATTGATGAATGGTATAGGAACATTACTTTTTATCTTTCTTACAAAGGGAAAAGTACCATCCTTCCTCGGTTCCAGCTTTGCATACCTGTCACCCGCATTTGTAGTTATGGCATCCCAGGGTTTTCAGGCCGCTCAAGCTGGATTTGTTATATCCGGACTATTATTGATGCTAATAGGAATGCTGATCAAGTATGCAGGCTTTGAATGGATTGATGTAGTATTCCCTCCCGCTGCAATGGGGGCAATAGTTGCAATAATAGGCCTGGAGCTTGCGCCTACTGCTGCAAATATGGCAGGCTTGATATCTGAAGGGGGTAAGCCCCTGGACCCCAAATATCTGATAGTATCTATTTCAACTCTTGCAATTGTTGTAATAGGCTCAGTAGTATTCAAAGGCTTCCTGGCAATAATTCCGATACTTATGGGCGTTGTCGCCGGATACATAATAGCGTTATTTGCAGGTATAGTTGATTTTAATGTCATAAAGGAAGCCGCATGGTTTGCACTGCCTACATTTTCCGCTCCCGTCTGGAACATGTCTGCAATACTCACAATATTACCGGCTACCTTTGTTGTTGTAGCAGAACATATCGGACACCTTATAGTTACAGGCAACATTGTTGAAAAAGATTTGATAAAAGATCCGGGACTGCACCGCACCATGGCCGGTGACGGACTGTCAACAGCGATTTCGGGTTTGGTAGGCTCGGTACCGACTACAACCTATGGCGAAAATATGGGTGTTCTTGCAATTACCAGGGTATATAGTGTCTGGGTAATCGGGGGAGCTGCAGCGATTTCTATAATAATAGCCTTTGTAGGGAAGTTTGCGGCAGCGATAAAAACCATACCTGATCCGGTAATGGGCGGCGTATCCTTACTGCTCTTCGGGGTTATAGCTGCTTCAGGTATAAGAATGCTGGTGGATCAAAAGGTGGACTACAGCAAGCCCAGGAATCTGGTGCTTACAGCAGTGGTTCTCATAATAGGCTTAAGCGGTGCCCATGTGCAGATTGGGACGGTAACACTGGCAGGCATGGCCCTGGCCACTGTAGTTTCAATAATAATAAGCATGGCATTCAAGTTGTTTGAAGTAACAGGACTGATGAACGAGTAAGAGTAGTTAAAAATTACGGCATGTATATCTGACAGGAATGTCAAGATGTACATGCCTTTTTTATACTTATGCCCATGTCATCCTGAACAAAGTGAAGGATCTGATACCCTTAAGGAATACCAAAGAGTATTTGTCAGGTTGAAGCTCACAGGCACAAGTTTTCGTGAGTCAAGTATGCTACTGAAGTAGCTTTGCAGCTTTTTATTTCCCCAGCCGTGTGTTCCGTGGAAATATCCGTGTGTTCTGTGTTACCCGTATCTCGCCCAACAGGAATACCCAAAATAAATTTCTAGTCATAAATTCCTTCTCGTCTCATATAAATTAATAGAAAAACTATAGTAGGAGGAGGAGAACTAATGCCACTAGAGTTAATAAAAAACCCACTTAAAGTTTCCAGAATAATAGGCGAAAACGTATTCAGCACAGTAGTAGAAGAAGATATAAATGTGCCGGACATAAACCCGGATTTATACAAGATACTAGCTCCCAGCGCAACTGTACAGTTGAAGGACTGCGAAGTGTTGAACGATAAGGTCGTTGTAAATGGACAGGTACTTATAAGCATATTATATACAGCAGATGATGAAGGGAAGCCGCTCTGCAACATGGATGTAGCTGCGAACTTTTCGCAGGGAATTGAAATAGAAGGTGTCAGGCCCAAGATGAAGGAAAGCGTCAATACGGTGATTCAACATGTTGATTGCTATATGATCAATTCAAGAAAACTCAGTGTAAAGGTTATTATGGACCTGTTCTGCAGGGTTGAAGATTTGTTTGATCTGGAGCTGGCTGCAGATGTCAGAGGCCTGTCTGATATTCAGGTACTACGTGAGTCCGGCAGCTTCAAACATGTAATAGGCTATAATAAAGATCGGTATGAGTTCAGTGAGGAGCTTAATTTAGCTGCTGATTTACCTGCAATAGACAAGGTTTTAAGAGCGGATTACAAGGTAGTGGTAAAGGATGAAAAAGCTATTGACGGCAAGGTTGAAGTGAATGGAATGCTGGGAGTAAATGTACTGTATAAGACTGAAGTTGAAGATAATCAATTGCAGTATCAAGAGTTTGAGATGCCATTTACTCAATACATAGAGATCCCTGCGGCAGAAAGAAATATGGAGTGCGCAACAGACAGTGCTCTCCAGGAATGCTACCTGGAGGTTTCGGAGGATGTTAATGGTGAGAGGCGGGTGCTGAATGCCAATATGGTACTTAGCATGGGAGCCAGAGTGTATAAAGACACTGAGCAGGACATCGTGGTAGATGCATACAGTCCGACCAATGTAGTGGATATTGAAAAGAACATGTTTTCCCTCAATGAGTTTGTCGGCAAAGGCCGCTCAAATATTGTAGTCAAAGAAACCGTTGGAATAAAGCATGGGGATCCTGAAATAGAAAAGGTATGCTATGTGAATGTGATGCCCATTGTAAACGAAGTAAAGCTGCTGGATGACAGGGTGATGCTGGAGGGAATGATGGAATGCACGGCAGTCTATATGACTTCATATACTGCAGAGCCCATGTGCAGCATGACAGAGCAGATTCCATTCAGACACTCCATGGATATATCCGGTGTAAGACTGGGTATGCCGTGTACTGTGAAATGCAGTGCCGACAGTGTAAGCTTCAGCCAGATAAACAGTGAGGTAATAGAGATCAGGGCTGTGCTTGGGGTTTATGCTGAAGCTGTGAAGCATACTGAGAAAAAGCTGGTGGAAAAGATAGAAGCAGTGGAAGGTGTGAGCATAGACTACGGCAGGATACCGGCAGTGACCATATACATGGCGCATAAGGGAGATACATTGTGGAGCATTGCGAAGAGGTACAATACCACGGTGGATGCCCTGGTGAAACTGAATGACATTGAGAACCCCAGCAAAATAGCAAACGGGATGCAGATAATGATACTGAAAAATATACGCGTAGGTCAGAGTGCCAATATATAATCAGGGGAATGTACTTAAAGCAGGAAGTAAATCCTGCTTTTGTTTTTTAAAAATATACTAAAATCAAGTGATTTGTATTATAATAAGAATGGGGAAATATGTATGTATTAGGCAATAGGCACGGGGCAATAGGATAAAGTCGGTCTTCGAAGTACCGGCCGGAACCCATTGCCTATCGCCCATCGCCCATTGCCACGATAATGGAGCGTGATGACGTTGAACACACAGACAGGCAGGGCAGCTGCCAAGATAAATCTTGCCATTGATGTTCTGCGGAAAAGGCCGGATGGATATCATGATGTATCAATGATAATGCAGTCGGTTGCATTATATGACACAATTACGGTCAGGGCATTAAAGGGCGAAATAAGAGTTACTTCCAACACTGATAGAATACCAACAGATAAAGAAAATATAGTATATAAAGCAGCTGAATACTTAAAAATGAAATATAGTGTCAAGGAAGGCGTACTGATAAACATTGATAAAACAATACCTGTTGCAGCAGGCCTTGCAGGAGGAAGTGCAGATGCAGCGCTGACATTGAAGCTGCTGAATAAAGCGTGGAATTTGCGCTTGTCCAAAAATGAAATTCTGGAAGCAGGAAAAAAGCTTGGTTCTGATGTGCCCTTCTGCATTCAGGGTGGTGCTGCTCTGGCAGAAGGTCTGGGTGAAAAGCTCACTCCTCTTGCCGGTATTCCTGACTGTCTCATATTGCTTGCAAAGCCGGCTGTGAGCATATCCACAAAAGAGGTATACGAAGGTCTGAACCTTGAGAATATTAAGGAGAGACCGGATATCAAGAATATGATAAGGTGTATTGATGAAAGAAATCTGGAGGGTATTGCGGGGAACATGTGCAATGTGCTGGAAACAGTGACAATAGAAAAGTGTCCACAGATAGAGGAATTGAAGGAAAAGCTTGTAGAATACGGTGCTCTGGGCAGTATGATGAGCGGCAGCGGCCCGACGGTGTTTGGAATTTTCAAGGATACGGCATCTGCATATAATGCATATGATCATATAAAAGATATGGTTAGTGAAGTATTCGTAGTTAAGACTATCAATCAAACCTGGGATTTTTAAACGGATTTTGTATTAGAATGCTAATAGGGGGCGATAATAATGGAAAAGGATTTTCTTGAATTGAAGTTGGACAACTATAAGCCTTTAAGGGAAGTAGTGTTTGAGTCAGTCAGGGGAGCTATCATCTCAGGAGTATTGAAACCAGGGGAAAGGCTTATGGAAGTGCAGCTTGCAGAGAAGCTGGGAGTCAGCAGAACCCCCATCAGGGAAGCTATAAGGAAGCTTGAGCTGGAAGGCTTGGTGATAATGCTGCCCAGAAAGGGTGCATATGTTGCGGACCTTTCCATTAAGGATATAACTGATGTGCTGGAAATCAGAGCCGCTCTGGAGGGGCTGGCTTCGGGGCTTGCAGCTTTGCGGATGACTGAGGTCGAGATTGAGGAGCTTAAGTTAACCGCCCTGCATTTTAGTCAAGCAATAGAAGCAGATGATTTTGACGAGATTGTGCAAATGGATATTGAGTTTCACGACAGGATATTCAAGGCCACAAGAAACGAGAAGCTGCTGCAGATAACCAATAATCTGAGGGAGCAGGTACAACGGTTCAGAATAATGTATATAAACAAATCAAACAAGTCAAAGGAATTGGCAAAGGAACACTTTGAAATAGCTGAGGCCATTTCCGGAAGAGACATGGATATGGCTGCAGAAATAGCAAAAAAGCATATTGAAAATGCAGAGAAGTATATGATGAAAATGGTCGAAAATTCATCAGAGGGCAATAACGAATTTTGAGAAGGTTGCCCTTGTCGTTCCGTAATGTAGGGGGGAACAGTGTTCACCCGCAAATAGGAAGGATTGAGCCAAGTGGATGTTATAGTCCTTGCTGGAGAAAAAAAGGATAACAGCAATAGCAACGGTGAAGAAAAGATAAATAAAGCCTTTTATAAGATCAAGGATAAACACATGATAGAATACGTAGTGGAAACCCTTAGAAAAACCAGTTGTATCGGCAGAATTGCAGTTGTAGGTCCCAAGGATAAGCTGGAAGCGGTAATTGGGGACATTGTGGACAACATTATCGAAGGGACGGACTCAATAGTATCAAATGTTCTGCTGGCTTTGGATTATTTTCCTGAAGAAAGGGAGCTTCTTATTGTGACCTCTGACATTCCCATGATTACAAAGGAAGCAATCGAGGACTTCATAGCAAGATGCAGGCAGAAGGATGTTGACTTGTGCTATTCCATTGTAGACAGGAAGGTCAACGACCGGAAATATCCCGGGGTCAGAAGAACCTATGCACGGCTTTGGGAGGGTCAGTTTACCGGAGGCAATGTGTTTTATTTCAACCCGAAGGTTGTGGATAAGTGCAAGGATTTTGTTGAACAGATGCTGGAGTACAGGAAAAGCCCTACAAAGATGGCCAGAGTTCTGGGCTTTGGTTTTTTGCTGAGGCTTGCTCTGGGGATTCTGACTATCAATGCAATTCAAAGGAAATGTGAGTCTCTCCTGGGGATAAGGGGAGCAGCCATTGTATCACCCTACCCGGAGATAGGCAACGATGTAGACAGACTGAGCGATCTGGAATTTATGGAAAAATATATGTGACAATAGAAAAACCTGTTAGCAAAAAAGCTGGCAGGTTTTTCTATTGTCACAAGATACGAGATGCGAGATACGAGACTCGAGAATTAAGCTAGGCCTTCGAAGCTTTCCGGACGCCCGATGGGCGCCCCTACCTCCGAAACCTCGAAACCTGATATGTATATATAAACCGTGTTTTGTAAAAAATAACTCATTAGGAAAAGGTGGAGATGAAATGTTCAGCATTATCAGAGATAACATCAGGAGTTTTCTGGATGTTACAGTATTCATAACAATGATAGCAATTGGCATGTTTGTAATTTTGACGGACTACAGATATTTCAAAAAAATGAAATTTAAAAAGGATGCGGATGTATCTTTTGGGGTCGGGCTGGTCTGCATACTGCTGCCCTTTGCTCTTTTACTAGTTACAAGATTGTAGTCAGCTATATGAGGTCCCTTCCAGGCAAGGTATTGCCTGTCAGCAATGAAGCTGTGCTTCATCGACTGGACTAATCAATGAAAATGTTTAGTGCGAAACATCTAGGAGGCATTCTGATGGGTTTTTTTTCAAACAAGAGAGGAAGCAAAGACAAGAAAGAGAACGAAATGGGGAAGTTAATCAATTCCAAGTGCATAGAGGAGAATACAAAAAGGCTTAAAGACCGTTTGAAGGATTGTGATGATATTGTTTATAAGGAGTTTAGGGTGGGAGAAGAGCAGAACCTTAAGTTCCTGCTTGTATATACAGATGGAATGAGCAGTAGGGATATGCTGAACGAGGCGGTACTGAACGCCTTGATGGTTCATGCCAGGGAAGTGCCTCCCAATGCGCCGGAACCGGGTGAAGAGCTGTACAAGCTTGTAAGGTACGGTGGGCTGCCTGCTTCTGAGCTTGCAGATAATGACAATCTTGAAGATGCGATTTTGGCCATACTCATTGGAGATGCAGTACTTTTCATAGATACTACAGAAAAATGCATCATAATAGGGGCCAAGGGCTGGCCTATGCGCGGAGTGTCCGAGCCCAACACCGAGTCGCTGATAAGAGGGCCGAGAGACGGTTTTACAGAAACCTTCAGGGTAAATACCGCACTGGTAAGAAGAAGAATAAGAGACCACAAGCTTAAGCTGAAGCAGCTGAGAGTCGGCAAGAGAAGCTTCACGGATGTCGGAGTCATGTACATTGAAGACATAGTAAGCCCTGAGCTGGTGGAGGAAGTGAAGCGGAGGATCAAGACTATAGAAATTGATGCAATAATAGAGAGCGGTTACATTGAACAGCTTATTGAGGATAATTACCTGTCGCCCTTTCCACAGATAAATGTAACTGAAAGGCCTGATGAAGTAGCAGCAGCACTGTATGAGGGAAGAGTGGCAATACTTGTTGACAATTCACCCTTTGCCCTTATAGTGCCTACGACCTTGAACAGCCTCTTTCAATCTCCCGAGGATTACTATGACCGGTGGTATGTTGCATCAATACTTAGAGTCATAAGATATACCGCCAGTATTCTTTCATTAGTGCTTCCTGCCCTATATATAGCTGTGACTTCCTTTCATCCGGGCATACTGCCGGCGAAGCTGGTAATATCAATAGCGGCAGCGCGGCAAGGTATTCCATTTCCGGCACTTATTGAAGCCTTTCTGCTGGAAGTGACCTTCGAGCTTCTGAGGGAAGCGGGATTGAGACTGCCTGTGCCGATAGGCAGCGCCATCGGTATAGTAGGCGGTATTGTAATAGGGCAGGCAGCTGTGGAAGCAGGAATAGTAAGCCCTATTATGGTAATTATTGTGGCGATAACAGCCATATCCTCCTTTTCAATTCCAAACTACAGCCTTTCTGTAGGGTTCAGAATGCTCAGGTTTTCACTTATGTTCCTTGCCGGAGTATTGGGCCTCTATGGAATAATGCTTGGGGTGCTTCTGATAGTGAGCCACCTGGTAAAGCTGAAGAGCTTCGGGATACCTTACTTGTCTCCGTATGATTCCTTTGTGGGAAGTGACTTCAAGGATACAATTATCAGAGTACCCCTCTTCCTCATGGGTAAAAGACCCCTTACTCTTGCAAGGAATACAATAAGGCTTAAAAATAACAGGCACTTGATAAACCAGGTGGAGCAGGAGGGGAATAAGAATGATAAGAAATAATGATAATATTTCACCTTACCAGATTGCAATGATTATTATAATGTCAGTAATCTCAGTAGGTGTATTCTCAATAGCCTCAGATGCTGCTGCCGCCGCAGGTACAGACGGCTGGCTCATAGTTGCTATTGCAGGGCTGCTGAATATATTGGCTGTATTTATAATTGTAAGGCTGAATTCAAGATTCCCCGGCAAAACCTTTGCTGAGTATAGTCAGACTATAATAGGGACTTTCCCGGGTAAAGCGTTGACCTGCTTGTTTGCCATTTATCTTCTGCTTGTAATAGCTTATATTGCAAGGGCTTTTACGGAAGTAGTCAAGATGTTCCTGCTGTTTAGGACACCAACGGAGGTAATAATACTGAGTCTTATTTTGGTTTGCACATATATTGTAAGGGGCGGAGTTGAGTGTATAGCAAGGGTAAATGAACTGCTATTCCCTATTTTATTCATACCCTTTTTTATAGTACTGATGTTTGGATTTTCTATTATGGATTTTAGCAATTTGCTTCCGACGCTGCAGACACCTCCGGACAAAATTCTGACGGCTGTTCCCGGACTGCTTTTCAGCTTCGGTGGTATAGAACTGGCACTTTTCTATATGGGTTTTATGAAGAATCCCAAAAAGGCGTTAAGACCGGCCATGTTTGCCGTTCTTTTCATAACCCTGTTCCTGGTTGTTATTACAGTTTTTTGCATAGCAGCTTTTGGACAAAACGCTACAACACAGTTCTTGTGGCCTCTGGTAAGCTACTTCAGGGCAATAAGCCTGCCAGGATTGTTTATTGAACGTCTTGACGGGGTAATATTGTCTCTTTGGATGCTGACAGTCTTCACCACCATTGTATCTGCCTATTACATTGCAGGCTATTCCATATCCAAGGTTGTGGGCACAAAAGAGCAAAAGCAATATATACTGCCCTTGGCAATACTTATCTATTATTTTGCTCTGCAGCCGGACAGTCTTGCTGAGCTTTACGAATGGGGGAGTGTAATTTTTCCGTATACCATTACTGTTTTCCTATATATCGTACCGGTTGTATTGCTTCTTATAGCCAAATTGAGAAAGCTGGGGGTGAGATAGATGAGAGGGATTAATAGACTGAGGGTAATTGCACTGCTGCTGTTTTGCGTGCTGCTGCTTGCCGGGTGCTGGGATCAAATCGAGATAGAAGACAGGCTTTTTGTATTGGGCATAGGGGTTGACAAGACAAAGGAAGAGGAGAAGAAGACACCTGAGGACAGATACACACTTTCCTTTGTATCTCCCGTGGTGGACCAGGTAAAGGAAGGGCCGGGGCCAGCCTTCAAAACGTACAAGACAGTGAACAATACGGTCATAATGTCATTATTTCAGCTTATGGAGCGGTTTTCCCAGAAACAGTTTTACGGGCATACAAGAGCCATCTTTTTCGGTGAGGATATAATGAAGGATGAGAAGCTTTTAAAAGGAGTAATAGATGGTATTTCCAGATATGAAGAACTGCATAACAGCATGTTCGCATACATAGTACCGGGCTACGCAGAGGATGTGTTCCAAGTGGAGCCTATGTTTGACAAACTGCTTATACCATACATTACAGGGATAACTGAAAACAGTGACTATACTTCAAAGGTCATGAAGCTCAGCCTCGCTGATATGCTGATAATGCTGGCTGACCAAAAGGGCAGTCTGGTTATACCGAAGCTCTTACCTGAGAAGGAGGAGGTAAAGCTGAACGGTGCAGGAGTGATCAAGGATTATAAGCTAATCGGGTATCTTGGTGATCAGGAGGTTTCGGTATATAATTGGCTGACAGGCAAAGCCCGGGGGGGAAATATATCCATAGAGAATAAGGATATATCGGTAGCTTTCAGACATTTTACCTTTAGAAGGGATATCAAGCTTTCCAAAATTGAGGACGAGAAGATATATCTGAACTACAATATGGAGACTGAAGGCAGTATTGGAGAGTATACGCTGGAAAGAAGAGTGCTTGACGATGCTCTTCTAAAAGAACTTGACAAGGAAGTGGAAAAAAGGATAGAGGGCGAAAGTGAGAGACTTGTAAAAAAGTTTCAGGAGGAATTCCGTGTGGACCTTATTGGAGTAAAGGAATATTTAAGCAAGTATCATCCGAAGCTTTTCAAAACCATAGAAAAGGATTACGAGAAATACTTTACCGACAATATCATCATCAACGTAACTGCAGATGTCCACATAAGAAGAGTAGGACTAATCAAATAGGAAACGGCTCTAAACTGTATAAATCCTTCAAAACATGGCAAGGATAAAAGATAAAAGGACAGTCACTAGTCGCTAGTCTTTAGTCGCTAGATTAAGGAAGGGCACTGAAGAAATTTCTATGGTGCGGGATGCATGTAGGGAACGCATTATATGCGTTCCGCCGTAGGGGTGAACAGTGTTCGCCCGCACCCCGAAGTCCAGCTCAACTCTAGAGATTAACGACTAGAGACTAGAGACTAAATTCATTTGGAGGGTTTATCATATGAAATATAAAATCGGATTTTTTCTGCTGGCATTTTTCTTTATTTTCGGCACTCTTATGAATATTTACATAAACACCGACAAGGAACTGGCTGATGTGCCGGACAAAATAATAAGGCTCCATGTAGTTGCCAACAGTGACTCACCGCTGGACCAGCAGCTTAAGCTTCAAGTGAGGGATAAGGTAATAAGCAATATGAGCACAAGATTCGAAGGGCTTAAGGATATTGCGGAAGTAAAGGGCATTATTGAGGGAAGTCTCGGAGAAATAGAGGCCATTGCAAGAGAGACTATAGAAGAGGAAGGCAGACTGTATGATGTCACAGCAGCCTTTGCAAGGACGGAGTTCCCCACTAAGTCATACGGAAACCTTACACTTCCGGCAGGTACCTATCAAGCCTTGAACATAGTGATTGGCAAAGGAGAAGGCAAAAATTGGTGGTGTGTCATGTTTCCCCCTTTATGCTTCATAGATGTTGCCCATGGAGTAGTGCCGGAAAAAACCATGAAGGAGCTTGAAACAACACTGACAACTGAGGAATACAGGCTGCTTGTTTCCTCCAGAACAAAAGAGGAGATACCTGTAAAGCTCAGGTTCAAAATACTTGAACTGGCAAAAAGTGTGAATTTAAGGCTCGCAAAAATCGCCAATAAACGATATTGAAAAATCATTCCATATAACTAATGAATAAAACACCTCTTGTTACAAAAAATAAGAACAGGAGGTGTTTTTAGTGTTCAATAAGAAATTCAAGAGGTTGATTCCCTTTATAGTTATAGTATTCATATATGCCGGTTTTGGTGGCTGGATATACAGCAATTATGTAACTTCACAAATCAGCTATGATGCCGGAGCTATACTGTTAAAATGGGGCTCCAGAGGTTCTGAAGTTAGAACAGTACAGACAAAATTAAAAAACTGGGGCTTTTATAAAGGGGCGGTAGATGGGATATATGGCTGGAGAACGGCAATTGCGGTAAAGGCCTTTCAGAGGAAGCACGGGCTTAAAGCAGACGGAATAGTGGGCAATGCTACGGCAAAAGCCCTTGGAATGAGGACCGGAGTTGCAACAGCAGCCAGAAAAAGCACATCAAGAAGCAATGAGACTTACACTCTTGCCCAGTGTATTCACGGAGAAGCCAGAGGTGAATCGTATATCGGGCAGGTAGCTGTTGCTGCAGTTATCCTGAACAGAGTGGATGATTCGAGATTTCCAAATACCATCGCAGGTGTCATATTCCAACCGGGTGCCTTTACGGCAGTATCCGACGGTCAAATGTTCCAGCCTCCGGGAGACACCGCTTTAAAAGCTGCAAGAGACGCATTGAACGGCTGGGACCCTTCAGGAGGAGCTATATATTACTATAACCCTGCAAAAACAACAAACAAATGGATTTGGTCGAGACCTATCATCAAGGTGATAGGAAAGCACTATTTCTGCAAATAGGCCCCTTCCAGGCAAAGCATTGCCTGTCAGCGATGCAGCTCCCGCTGCACGAATGGGCAAAATAAAGGAAAACGTTTCGCACATTTTGGAACTGCTTTTAAAGGTATAGTGCGAAACATATAGGAGGGATACCATGAAACTATTTAAAATGCAGCTGGACAGAAAGCAGTATCATAAGATAATGGTGGTTTTTGCTGCAGCTTTGATACTCACCGGTTTTTTTGCATATAATACCTACACCGAGAAGAAACAGTACCAGACTTTTTTGCAGAATAACTATCAGAGATCCTTCAGAGAGCTTGTGACAAACGTTGAAAATATAAAGCTGCTTCTTGAAAAGGCTGAAATATCAGCATCACCGATTCAAAGCAATGCCTTAATGTCACAGACCTGGATGCAGTCCTATTCCGCAGCAGAGAATCTGGGTCAGCTGCCTATAACACATGTTGCGTTAAGTAAGACAGAAAAATATCTGAACCAGGTAAGTGATTATAGCTACAGTCTTTCCAGAGTAAATGCACAGAACAAGAATGCCAGCGATAAGGATATGGAGCAGATTTCAAAGCTCAGAGGCTATGCAGGTGAGCTGTTGGGACAGCTCCATGATATGGAGTCGGACATAGCCGAAGGGAGAATAAAGTTTGGTGAAATCAGAAAACAAGGCAGGCTTGCACTAAGAAGAGCATCCAAAGATGCTGTAGAAATCAAGTTCGGCAATATGGAGGATCAGTTCAGCGACTATCCGTCACTGATTTATGACGGACCTTTTTCTGACAATGTCGTGGAAGGGAAACCGAAAGGCCTTGAGGGAGAGGACATAAGCCTGGAAAAAGCAAAAGAAAAAGCGAAAAAATTCCTTGGAGAGGATAATATAGGCAAAATAGTTGAAACCAGCTCGGGCAAAGGCAAAATACATACCTTTGGTTTGGAAGCTATTCCAAAGGATAATGACAGGAGCAAATCAATCAATATAGATATAACAAAAAAAGGAGGATATGTGCTTTGGATGCTGGATCCCAGGGAGATACCGGAGAAGAAGCTGACAGACAAGCAAGCCAGTGATAAAGCACAGAAGTTCCTTAAGGACCAGGGCTTTGGAGAGCTTACCGAGACATATTTTTTAAAGAATGATAACACGACGACAATAACCTATATCGGAGTCTCAAAAGACGGTGTTCTTATATATCCCGACCTGCTGAAGGTCAAGGTTGCCCTTGATAATGGGGAGATTGTCGGCTTTGATGCCTATCCGTATTTAATGTCCCATAGCAAGCGTGATATTCCAAAGCCCAAGTTGACTGAAGAAGAAGCGAGAAAGAAGATCAGCCAGAGGCTCAAGGTGGAAAGGGTCAAGCTGGCAATAATTCCAATGCCCGGCAATAAGGAGCAGCTATGCTATGAATTTAAAGGAAAATATAATAAGTTTGACTATTTTGTATATATAAATGCAGAGACAGGGGAGGAAGAGAATATACTCAGAATAATAAAGGATGAAGATGGGACACTCACACAGTAATGCTTTATTTTTCTTCGCATAAAACCGGTCGGATGCACAGAAAATATATATGTACAGCGGAGTAAAACGCAGTGTATGATGCTGGGCAAAAAGCTGCGATTCGATGTGCTGTATAAGGAGGATTAGCTATGAGTAGAAATAGAAGTTTGATGTCAGATAATCTTAAATACGAAATAGCTAGAGAACTCGGTGTAGACAGCATAGTCAGATCTGAAGGCTGGGGCGGAGTATCCTCAAGAGATTGTGGTAATATCGTCAAAAAAGCTATCGAAATAGCTGAAAAAAGTATAGCCGGCAGATAAAAAGTAAAAAACCGGAGGCAAACCACTAATGGTCTGCCTCCGGCTTTCTAATTCCCCCCACATCCTGCTCCAACGCTTTACTAAACTCTCGCATCTCGTATCTAGTATCTATTTTGTTTGATTAATATTTTGCAGGAGAGTAGAATAATAATATAGTAAACTGAATGTGTAAAATTTAGTGAGTCGTTTAAAATGTTTTTCGCGAAATATATAGGAGGTAATGAATGAGTGAGAAGTTAAATGTTGCTGTGGTATTCGGCGGGAAGTCGGGAGAGCATGAAGTGTCCCTTATGTCTGCAACCAATGTCATAAAGGCTATGGATAAAGATAAGTATAATATACATATGATAGGAATAACAAAACAAGGTAAGTGGATGGCATACAAGGGTGAAACGGATAAAATAATAGATGGCAGCTGGGAAAAGGAAGCGGTAGGAGCAGATAGGGATGAGACAATTAATCTGCTGTTTTCCGGTTTGTTCAGCGGGAACGGCGAAAGCAGGATAGAAGTTGTATTCCCGGTGCTGCATGGCCCTAATGGAGAAGACGGTACTATACAGGGACTTTTTGAGATGCTTGATGTCCCCTATGTAGGCTGCGGCGTAATGGCATCAGCTCTGGGGATGGATAAGGGGCTTTCAAAGCAGTTGTTCTGCGATGCCGGACTTCATGTCGGAGGGTACGCGGTAGTGCTGAAGAGGGATATTGAGAGAGATATAGAGCCGATTATCAGTATGGTGGAAGACAAATTCACCTATCCTGTGTTTATCAAGCCGGTCAATATGGGTTCCAGTGTCGGCATCACCAAGGCACACAACAGGGAGGAGCTTGAGAAAGGCTTGAGGGAGGCATGCAAATACGATAGAAAGGTCATAATAGAGGAAGGCATTAATTGCAGAGAATTCGAATGCTCTGTACTTGGGAACAATGATCCGGTTGCTTCAGGAATAGGTGAGATAATTCCAAGTCATGAGTTTTATGATTATGAAGCAAAGTATTTTGATGACGGCAAATCAGTACTTGTGATTCCGGCAGAGCTTCCCGGCAGTAAAGTCGAGGAGATGAGGGAAGCTGCTGTTGAAGCTTACAAGGCCCTTGACTGCTGTGGAATGGCAAGAGTGGATTTTTTCATGGATAAAGAGACGGGTGATATATATATAAATGAAATCAACACCATTCCCGGTTTCACCAAGATAAGCATGTATCCCAAACTATGGGACGCAGCAGGACTAAGCTACAGCAAGCTGATAGACAGACTGATAGAACTGGCAATTGAAAGACACAATGAATAGATGCGAGATACGAGATGCGAGATTCGAGGAAATGAAGCGGACAGAGGTACGGGTAACACGGTTTTCCTGCGGAAAAACACGGAAATCCACGGAATACACGGCTGGAAAAAATATTATAAAACATAAATAATTATCGATAATGAAGTAAGTATCAAAATTCACTAATGTAGCTGTATATTATATAATAGATAACCGTGCAATTCCATAGGAATTCCGTGTAACATCCGTGTATTCCGTGTTACCCGTTCTCAAAGGAGGATTATATGGGTTACAAACTTGTTCATGTAAAAGGCAATACCTATTATTTGGATGGGGCGGCCAAAATCGGCATAATAAAGAACACTGAGAATCCATTTCTTAGTATAGTTGTAGACACAGGTTTGGATGATGACTCAGGAAGAAGACTGCTGAAAACAATGCAGGAGAACGGTATGGGAGTAGGAGCAATAATAAATACCCACTCCCACGCCGATCATTGCGGAGGCAATGATATAATAAAAAGCAGGACAGGCAGTATAATATATGCTCCACCATTTGAAAAAGGCATTATAGAGTATCCTGAGCTGGAGCCATTTTATCTCTACTCGGCCTATCCTTTAAAGGAACTGGATACTAAGTTTCTGAAAGCGAAAGGTACAAAGGTTGATTATATACTGGAGAATGGTGAGCTGAATATTAACGGGGTTGTTATTGATGTAGTGCCATTGTACGGGCATACTCCCGGGATGGTTGGAATTGCAACCGCAGATAAAGTGCTTTTTGCCGGAGATTCCTTCTTTTCCAAGGATATATTGGAAAAGCACGGGCTGCCCTATTTCACAGGAATCGGCGAGTCTGTCAGCACTCTTGAAAGCCTTAAGCATATGGGCTATGATTATTATGTGCCAAGCCACGGGGAGGCTCTGACAGAGCCCGGAGATACACTGGATGCCAATATTGAGGTTCTAAGAGACGCTGTTGGCTATATAGCTGATATTTGCAGCAGGGCTCTGGACAGGGAAGAAATAGTGGCAAATATGGTTGAAAGATACAGTATCAGGCAAAATATAACTCAATATTACCTGACTGTTTCAACTGTCTCAGCCTTTCTCTCCCATATGACCAAGGAAGGAATGCTTACTACGGTATTTGAAGATTACAAGCTGAAATTTGTTAGAAAATAGGTTGCGGGGTTCCGGGAACGGGTAACACTGAACACACGGATCTTCCACGGAAAAACACGGCTGGTATAATACTTTAAAAGAATGAATCGGTATTTGGTAATGCAGAGAGCATCTATATTCACTAAAATAGCGATATAAAAATAATAAAAATAACCGTGTAATTCCATAGGAATTCCGTGTAACATCCGTGTCATCCGTGTTACCCGTACTCCCGAACCCCGAACCAGAAAAGCCGAAAGGATTTGATAACATGACTAAAGCTCTTGCCCTGACTTCTGGGGGACTTGACAGTATATTAGCTGCTAAGCTTATTCAAATGCAAGGTATTGAAGTAACCGGTATTTGCTTTGCTTCTGCTTTTTTCGGGTCCAAAAATGCCGAAAAAATGGCTGCACAGATAGACATGCCTTTAATAGTTGTTGATTTCACTGAAGAACATCTGAAAATGACAAAGAACCCCAAGCACGGGTACGGTAAAAATATGAATCCCTGTATAGACTGCCATGCAATGATGCTGAATTATGCGGGGAATATGCTTGCAGAGCTTGAGGGAGATTTTCTGATTACCGGAGAAGTGCTTGATCAGAGGCCCATGTCCCAAAACAAGAAGTCTCTGGGTATAGTACAAAAGGAATCCGGCTTTGAAGATAAAATACTGAGACCGCTCTGCGCACAGAACCTTGCTCCTACGCAAATGGAAATGGAAGGGCTTGTGGATAGGACAAGTCTCCTGAGTATAAGCGGCAAGTCAAGGAAACCGCAGATGGAGCTGGCTCTGCAGTGGGGGATAAAAGAATATCCTTCCCCCGCAGGAGGGTGCATGCTTACTGAACCGCAATTTGCCAACCGCCTGAGGGATTTGTACAACCACGGCAAGGAAATAGTGGAACCTATTGATGTAGAGCTGTTGAAGCTTGGCAGGCATTTGAGGATTTCACCGGCTGCAAAAGTTGTATGTACCAGAAATGAAAAGGAGTACAGCCTTTTTATGGAGCTTTTGAAGGAGGACTATATAGTATTTGATACTGCGGATTGCACCGGTGGAACTGCGGTATTGGTATCACCAACAGCTGTGGAGCCTTCCCGGGAAGATATGGTGTTTGCCGGTTCCGTTGCAGCAAGATACAGCAAAGACAGATCCAAGGACAGTGTAAGAATAAAATTCAAAAAGAAAAGTGATACTGAATATGAATACATGTATGTAAAACCGGCTGAAGATGAAGAAATAAAGAAGGTATTGCTATAGATACGAGATGCGAGATACGAGATACGAGATACGAGAATCAGGGCTGGGCTTTGGAGTTTTGCTGAGTGGGTTTCAGTGAGACGTTGTAGGGGCGTCCATTGGACGTCCGAAGCTTCAAAGGCATACTTGAACCCATTGCCCATTGCCCCAACCCAACAGGAATACCCAAAAGGAATGATATAATCATGAGCAACGGAACCCAAATAAAACTGCATATCACATCCTCCCAGTCCGACAGCCAGGGAACCGTAGACAGCATGGAGTTTTATACTGAGGGCAGATACTATGAAAAACAGGGCAATAAGCTCCAAGATGCTTTTCAGGCCGGGCTGCGAGACAACAAACACATATAAAACAGCATATGGAGTTTTTGAGTTGTCTATTTTGACACAAAAGTTTGATATAAAGATTTGTAATAGTCTGATAAGTAGTGTATACTTGAAGTACATGCTGGACATGAACTCAGGGGAAGCCTTTACAAATGAAATGACAATAAAGGTCATACACCCGGAATGATAACAAAAGAGCAGGTAATATTACCTGCTTTTAAAACAAGCCTTGTGCCGAATAATCGGCAGAGGGAGAAAAAGCGTTAGAGCAATAAGCCGATACAGAGGCTGAAATGACTTGGGAAAGGAGGCGGAAGCTTGTTGAATTCCTTATTTAAAGAAAATATTGAAGACATATTGGACAATATTGAAGAAGGCATTCACATTGTTGATAGTTCGGGGAAAATAGTTTATTACAACAAATTTGCTGCGGATTTGGACAATATAAACCCGGAGGAGGCTTTGGGAAGACACATACTGGAGATATATCCGTCTCTGACAGAGGATACCAGTACCATATTGAAAACCATAAAATCAGGAAAGCCTATTCTTAATTACCAGCAGGCCTTCAAAAACTACAAGGGTGTACAAATAACCACCGTTAATTCAACAATACCTATAATTTCGGGTAAACGCGTCATGGGTGCTCTTGAAGTTTCAAGAGACATAACAGAGGTCAAGAAGCTTTCTGAAAAGGTAGTGGATTTGCAGGCGCAGCTTTTGAAGGATGCAAAAGTTGAAAAAAGCTATGATGGAAGCAAGGCATTTTATAACTTTGCAGACATAATTGGTGTATCCGAAATAATGCTGAAGCTCAAAAAAGACGCCCTGACAGTAGCTTCATCACCTTCACCCATTATGGTTTATGGCGAAACCGGTACGGGTAAGGAGCTGCTGGTACATGCCATACATAATGCAAGTCCGCGGAGGGATAAGCCTTTTATTGCCCAAAATTGTGCGGCACTTCCGGAGACTTTGCTTGAAAGCATACTTTTCGGTACGATCAGAGGCAGCTTTACCGGAGCGGAGACCAGGCCGGGGCTTTTTGAAATCGCCAACGGCGGAACCATGTTCCTGGATGAGATCAACTCCATGTCCCTGCAGCTCCAGGCAAAGCTTCTAAGGGTAATACAGGACGGGAATGTGAGAAGGGTTGGAGACACAAGAACCATTCATGTTGATGTGAGAATAGTAACAGCTATAAATATTGACCCCAGGCAGGCACTTCAGGATAAGACCCTCAGGGATGACCTGTTCTTCCGTCTAAGTGTCATATCCCTTAAAATGCCGCCTTTGAGAGAGAAGAGAGATGATATCCATCTTCTCATAGAGCATTTTGTCAAGAAGTATAACAAGCGGCTTTATAAGAATGTCAAGTATGTAAGCGATGATGTGGAGGAGTTTTTCATGAATTACTCCTGGCCGGGAAACGTGAGAGAGCTGGAGCATGCCATTGAAGGGGCCATGAACATTGCTGACGGAGATACCATCGATAGTAAGTGTCTTCCTTACTATTTGGGAGAGATATTCAGGAAATCCGAATCAGCACAAGAGGATCATGAGATTAAATCCTTGAAGGAGGCAATGTACAGTCTCGAGAGGAACCTTATAGAGAAGGCGATGAAAAAGAGTGAAGGCAATGTGACAAGGGCAGCAGAAATGCTTGATGTGCCAAGACAGACACTGCAGTACAAAATAGGTAAATACAATATAAGAATTTATGATGCCGAATTTTAAGCGATAATAAAAAAAATCAAGGAAAAAATATTTGGGCAATGAGCAGCACCCATTGAAAAATGGGTGTTCTTTTGTATTCGGCATAATTGGCATATAACTTGCTTATGTTAATAAAGTAACATGAAATCTATGTAGGGGCGACCATTGGTCGTCCATTCGCCCAATATAATTATAAGGAGGAAAACAACCCATGAAAAAAGGATGCAAATTTGGTACTCACAGGGTTATTGAGCCTGTTGGAGTATTGCCGCAGCCGGCAAACAAAATCGACAACAATATGGATGTGCTCTATGACAATGAAATACTTATCGATGTTCAAACCCTGAACATTGACTCAGCAAGCTTTACACAGATAGAGGAGCAGGCTCATGGTGATGAAAAGAAAATCGAAGAAATCATGCTGGGTATTGTTGAAAAGCAGGGTAAACACAGGAATCCGGTTACAGGCTCAGGAGGAATGCTGATAGGTACAATTGAAAAGATCGGATCTGCTTTGGAAGGCAAGACCGACTTAAAGGTTGGGGATAAGATAGCAACACTTGTATCGCTTTCATTAACTCCTCTCAGAATAGATAAAATCAAGGAAATCAGAAAAGACATCGATCAGGTGGATATAAATGGAAAAGCAATACTTTTCGAAAGCGGAATATATGCAAAGCTTCCGGCAGACATGCCTGAAAAGCTTGCACTTTCAGCACTGGACGTAGCAGGTGCTCCAGCCCAGACTGCCAAGCTGGTTAAGCCCGGTGAAACAGTTTTCATAATAGGTGCAGGCGGTAAGTCAGGAGTTCTTTGCTGCTACGAAGCCAAGAAAAGAGCAGGAGCTACAGGCAAGGTTATCGGCTGCTGCGGAAGTCCCAAGAGCGCAGAAAGATTGAAAAAGCTTGGTTTGTGTGATGAAATATTTGTAGGCGATGCCAAAAAACCGGTAGAGATAATGAATAAGGTAGCAGAGCTTACAAACGGTGAGCTGGCTGATTTGACAATCAACTGTGTAAACATACCCGACACAGAAATGACAAGCATACTTGCTACAAAAAATACAGGTCTTGTATATTTCTTCAGTATGGCAACAAGCTTTACAAAAGCAGCTTTGGGTGCTGAGGGCGTGGGAAGCGATGTTACCATGATAATAGGTAACGGCTACACAAAAGGACACGCAGAAATAACACTCCAGATACTCAAGGAAAGCAAAGATTTAAGAGACCTTTTCACAGAGATGTATGCATAATTAGTCGCGAGTAACTAGTCACTAGTCGCGAGACGCAAGAAAATTCTTCGAAGCCTTAGCTTAATTCTAGAGACTAGAGACTAGCGACTAGAGACTGTTTTGGCGAAGCCAAATAAATATAGGAGGTAAATGCATTGAGAAACTATAAAGACATACCTTTATGGAAGGATGTCACTCCTGAACAGTGGAATGACTGGAAATGGCAGGTATCAAACAGAATAACAACAGTAGAACAAATGAAGCAGGTAATAAATCTTACTCCCGAAGAAGAAGCAGGGGTGCACGAGTGCTTGAAGACCTTAAGAGGAGCAATTACTCCCTATTATGCATCCCTTATGGATCCAAACGACCCGGACTGTCCAATAAGAAAGCAGGCGGTTCCTACTTCACAGGAGCTCCACAAAGCAGATGCCGACATGCTTGACCCTCTTCATGAGGATGAAGATTCGCCGGTACCCGGCCTGACTCACAGATATCCGGACAGAGCACTTCTTCTGATTACAGACCAGTGCTCAATGTACTGCAGACACTGTACCAGAAGAAGATTTGCAGGACAGCACGACGAGCAGATGCCTATGGAAAGAATAGACAAGGCTATAGAATATATTAGAAACACGCCTGTTATAAGAGATGTGCTTCTCTCCGGCGGAGACCCGTTACTTGTAAATGATGAAGTGCTTGAATACATCATCAGAAAGCTCAGGGAAATCGATCATGTGGAGATTGTAAGACTTGGATCAAGGACTCCTGTGGTCATGCCTCAGAGAATAACTGACGATCTGGTGAACATGCTCAAGAAATATCATCCGGTATGGCTCAATACCCATTTCAATCATCCGAAGGAAATCACTCCTGAGTCTGCTGCCGCTTGCAACAAGCTTGCTGATGCAGGTATCGTACTTGGCAACCAGTCAGTGCTGCTAAGAGGAGTAAATGACTGTGTGCATATAATGAGAGATCTTGTACACGGACTGGTAAAAATGAGAGTAAGACCATACTACATTTATCAATGTGACCTGTCAATGGGAATAGAGCATTTTAGAACTACAGTGTCCAAGGGCATTGAGATTATTGAAGGCCTTAGAGGTCATACTTCCGGCTTCTGCGTGCCTACCTTCGTTGTTGATGCTCCCGGAGGCGGCGGAAAGACTCCTGTAATGCCGCAGTATGTAATTTCACAGAACAAGAAAAAAGTAATACTCAGGAACTTTGAAGGGGTTATAACCACTTATACTGAGCCTGAATACATTGAAGAGCCATGTAATTGTGATGTATGTAAAGGCAAAAGGGATGACAAATTGTCAGGTGTTGCAGGGCTTCTAGCCGGAAATGCAATGAACCTTGAACCAACGGAAATGCTCCGTAAAGACAGAGCAAAAGCAAGACATAAGTAGAAGAATGCGAAGCATTCTTCAGACTCGAGATACGAGATGCGAGATGCGAGGAAAGCTCGGGTATTCCTTATAGGTCCAGGTACGTGTAACACGGAAGGGCACGGCGAAAATTATATTGACATTATAGCTATATACAACCATATATGTCATCCTGAGCAACGCGAAGGATCTTTGACCCTTAAGCAATACCCAGACATCCCCGTATCTCGTATCTCGCATCTGCGCACGCTAGGGCGCATTATTGTACTATTGCCGCACCTGAAAGGAGTATTTTATGACCAATACCCGGCTTATAGATCTTATTTATCCGCAAAACAAAATAGTATCTATAGTAGGTACCTCCAAAAACGCCGGCAAAACGGTGACCTTGAATGAGATAATCAATCAGGCTCACGAAAAGGGAATAAGGCTGGGCCTCATTTCCACCGGAAGGGACGGGGAGCGGAGGGATGTACTTACCGAAACAGAAAAGCCTCCTGTTTATGTCAGGCGCGGTACGATAATTACTACGGTAGAAAGTGCGGTAAAAACAGAGTATGCAGGAATAGAGATATTCAGGGTAACGGACTATAATACTCCCATGGGAAGGGTTGTCCTCGGCCGTGCCACTGAGGACGGCAATGTGGAAATATCGGGTCCTCACTCATCCTTTACAATAAAAGAGATGTGCCTTGAAATGCAGAGCCTTGGAGCAGAGCTTGTATTGATTGACGGTTCCTTGGACAGGCGCGCATCGGCAGCTCCATATGTTTCCGAGGGAACTGTACTGGCGACCGGTGCTGCACTGGCGCGGAATATCAACGGAGTGGTGGAAAAAACCATGCACATTATAAATACCTATTCGGTGCCGATGATAGAGGAAGAACATATAAGGGATATTGCTTACAACGCAATTGATATGGGTAAGTCGGCCGTGATAGCTTCCGACGGCAGCATAACCTATCCTGATACAATGGTCTCTCTCCAGTCCGGAGATATTATATCGGAATATCTGAAGGAGGACACGGCCTATATAGTTTTGAGCGGTTCAGCAACTGCAGGTACCCTGAAGGACATACTGCTGAACAGGAAAAGCTCTTTTAAGATAATTGCAAAAGACTCCACCAGGATTTTCATACCTGCTGCAGATTTTCACATCCTTCAAAAAATGGGTATGGAGCTTCGGGTAGCGGAGAATATAAATATCATTGCTGTAACGGTTAATCCGTATTCCCCCGAGGGCTATTACTTCGAACCTTTGGAGCTGTTGGATGCTATGAGGAATGCAGTTCCGCATGTGCCGGTTTTTGATGTTTTACAGGGAGAATAAGGGAGAAGATTTTATGCTGATGGATGAAAAAACAAAATCATTATTGGATTTTGAAAGAGTGCTGGCCGAGCTGCACCCTATGACCCCCTTCGGCCAAAAATTGAAGAGCAATATAAAAGCTTTTGAGGCTTGTGAGAAGGAGCAGCTGCTGGAAGAACTGGACAGAGTGGCGGCAATAAAGCAGCTCATTAATTCACAGAGGCCTGTTTTTGTTGAAATCAGAACCCATATGAGGCAGATCAAGGACATAAGGAAGTCGGTTGAAAGGTGCATAGCCGGTGGAGTATTGAGCGTTGTGGAGTTTTTTGAGCTGAAGAATTTTGTGTATATTGTGAAGTCGGTATCGGAAAGCCAGAAAGCACTTCAATGGGCTATTCCCAACAAGTATGCGGTTAATGAGCTTCAATGGGTAGAGGCTGTACTTGACCCGGAAAACACAGGCATCAAGACCTTTTATATTTATGACAACTATTCTGAAGCATTAGCTGAAATAAGAAAACAGAAAGCATTATGTGAGCATAAGCTGGATATCTTAAAGAAGGAAGCTGTAAAAAAGGCAGAAGCGGAGCTGGGCATCCCGATAAGGTCCAGCGGCGAGATAACTGTGAGCAAGAGCCAGACTAACCTGCTGGATAGGCTGAAGAATAATGCAATGGTCCAGGGGGCGGGAGAGACATATATAAATGTTACATACAGGGTCAGGCCGAGTGAAGACATGCTGGAGCTGATAAGAAGCATAGAGATTATGAAGGGCGAGGAAGCCGTAGAGGAAGCATTTATACTTGAGAGGCTCTCTTCAAGGATATCCGGCAGAGGCAGTGAGATACTGGAGGTTATGGCTGCAATAGCAGAATTTGATCTGCTGGTTGCAAAAGCATACCTTGCCAATGGCTATAACGGGATTAAACCTTTGATATGTGATAATGTGAAGCTGACAATCCATAACGGAAGGCATCCTTTGGTAGAGGCAGGGCTGAGGAAGAAGGGAAAACCCTTCACTCCTGTAAGTGTTAATCTGGACAAAGGAGTGGCGCTTATTACCGGAGCCAATATGGGAGGCAAGACTGTTTCCCTGAAGATGATCGGACTGCTTGCGGCAATGGTTCAGCATGGGTTTCTCGTGCCCGCCGACCATATGGAGACAGGTATGAACGCACATATATATATTTCTGCCGGAGATGAGCAGTCGATAGATATGGGACTCAGCACCTTTGGCGCGGAAATACGGTCGGTGAAGGAAGCACTTGTGAAGTCGGAAGAAGAGGGTCTTATACTTATAGATGAATTGGCCAGAGGTACAAACCCCCATGAAGGCTACGCGATTTCTAAGGCAATAATAAACTATCTTTCAGATAAGCCTGGGATAACTGTCATCACAACCCATTTTGACGGACTTGTAAGAGAGGGTATCAAGCACTTGCAGGTAAAGGGGTTGAGAAATATAGATTTTGACAATATAAAAGCTTCTGACGAAATATCCGAGCATATGGATTACACGCTTATAGAGGTTGAAGGTGAGTCCAGGGTACCTCAGGATGCCATAAACATATCCCGCCTGATGGGAATCCCTGAGGATATACTTCACCAGGCAGAAGAAATAATGAATAAATAGACTAAGTCACTAGACGCTAGTCACTGGTCGCTAGTAGGGGCGCTCATGGGGCGTCCGCAAAGGCTTCGAAGCCTTTGCTAAACACTAGAGACTAGCGACTAAAGACTAGTGACTAAATATCGGAGGTGTTTACATGAGCAATCTGAATCTAGACAGAAGTCAGATAGACAATGCGAGGGAATCAGCCAGACAGATAGCGGAAGAAACGCAAAAATTTATTGATATTCATACTACGATATCAGTTGAAAGAACAATAACCAGACTTCTCGGAGTTGATGGCACAGACGATGTCGGGACTCCGCTTCCCAACGTTGTTGTAGATAATATAAAGAAGAATGGCGGCCTTGGTATTGGAGCTGCATATTTTCTGGTAAATGCTGTATTGAACACAGGGCTGACAACTCAGGAAATTGCCGAGAAGGTAGCTTCCAGAGAAATGGACCTGACCAAGCTGCCTGTAAAGTCGGAAAAGGAAATCAAAGACAAGGCATATGAGCTGGCTGCAAAAATGGTTGACAGGGTAAAAAGCAACAGGAATAAGAGGGATGAATACCTGAACACTATCGGAGAAGGCAAAAAGCCGTACTTGTATGTAATTGTCGCTACAGGAAACATCTATGAAGACGTAGTCCAGGCACAGGCAGCCGCAAAGCAGGGAGCAGATGTAATAGCGGTTATAAGGACGACAGGACAGAGCTTGCTTGACTATGTTCCCTATGGAGCAACAACTGAAGGCTTCGGTGGAACCTATGCAACACAGGAAAATTTCAGGATTATGAGAAAGGCTCTTGATGAGGCAGGCCAGGAGGTCGGAAGATATATAAGACTCTGCAACTACTGCTCAGGGCTTTGCATGCCCGAGATTGCCGCAATGGGAGCTATGGAGAGGCTTGATGTAATGCTGAATGACGCATTATATGGAATACTTTTCAGGGATATCAACATGCAAAGGACATTGGTTGACCAGAATTTCTCGAGAATAATAAACGGTTTTGCCGGCGTAATAATAAATACCGGTGAAGACAATTACCTTACAACTGCCGATGCTGTTGAGGAGGCACACACAGTGCTGGCTTCGCAGTTCATAAATGAGCAGTTTGCACTTAAGGCGGGGATACCTGAGGAGCAGATGGGCCTGGGCCATGCTTTTGAAATGGAGCCGGGCATTGAGAACGGCTTCCTGCTGGAGCTGGCACAGGCGCAGATGGCAAGAGAGATTTTCCCCAGGGCTCCTTTGAAATACATGCCTCCGACAAAATACATGACAGGCAACATATTCAAGGGACACCTACAGGATGCTCTCTTCAATATTATATCAATATGGACCAATCAGGGCATCCAGCTTCTTGGAATGATGACAGAAGCGCTGCACACTCCCTTTATGGCTGACAGGGCGCTTTCCATAGAGAATGCAAGATATATATTCAACAATATGAGAAGCCTGGGAGACGAAGTTGAGTTTAAACAGGGCGGAATAATTCAGACCAGAGCTGCGGAAGTACTTGAAAAGGCTGCCGCACTTCTGAAGGATATAGAAGAAGAAGGGCTTTTCGCAACACTGGAGCAGGGTAAATTTGCAGGAGTGAAGAGAAGCAGGACCGGTGGAAAAGGATTGGACGGCGTAACGGAAAAAGACAAAAAATACTTAAATCCCTTTATAGAATTGATGTTGGGATAAAAACAGATGCGAGATGCGAGATGCGTGTAGGGGCAGCCATTGGTCGTCCGCCTGTAACGCATACCCAGAAACTTCTCGTATTTCGAATCTAGAATCTCGTATCTAGTAAAACATGGAGGTGTTTTCATGAGTTCAGGTTTGTATTCGATGAATAAGAGGGAATTTGACATAACCTTTGATCCTAAAAGAGTAAAGCCCTATGGAGATACAATGAATGACGGCAAGGTGCAGCTGAGCTTCACACTGCCTATAAAGGCCGATGAGTTGGCTTCCGAGGTTGCCAAGCTTTACGCAATGAAAATGGGTATGGAAGAGCCCAGTGTAGTACACATGGCTGACCTGGGAGTCGGTTATTCCTTCTTTGTGGTATATGGAAGCTGCATTCATACAATCGATGTGACCGACGTAAAGGTCACCAAGGTTGAAAGCTCGGTAATGAGTATGCATGAAGTGGACGAATATATAAAGAAGAACATAGGAAGAAAGCTGGTCGTTATAGGTGCCAGCACAGGTACCGATGCCCATACCGTAGGAATAGATGCAATAATGAATATGAAGGGCTATGCAGGGCACTACGGACTTGAAAGGTACGATATGCTGGAGGCGTATAACCTTGGAAGCCAGGTGCTTAATGAGGAATTCATAAAGAAGGCTGTCGAGCTGAATGCCGATGCACTTCTGGTATCTCAGACGGTAACCCAGAAAAACGTACATGTGCAGAATATGACCAACCTCATTGAACTGCTTGAAGCGGAGGGGCTTCGCGACAGGTTCATAGTAACCTGCGGAGGACCAAGAATATCCCATGAGCTTGCAAAGGAGCTGGGGTATGATGCAGGCTTCGGAGCAGGAAGCTATGCGGAGGATGTGGCATCCTTCGTAGTGCAGGAAATGGTCAGCCGGGGAATGAAATAAAAGGTAAAATTTTAAAGCCCAAACTTGATTTCCCAAGAACAATATGATAATATATACTTATGAGTTGCAAACTTATGAGTTTTTAAGTGGAGAGGCGATTATACATGTTTGTGGGAAGGCAACAAGAGCTTAAAAAGTTAAATGTGATGTATAAAAGTGGACAATTTGAGTTTGCCATAATCTATGGCAGACGAAGAGTTGGCAAAACCACGCTTATTAAAGAATTCTGCAAAGGTAAAAAAGCTATTTACTTTATTGCACGTGAAGCGAATGATTTGATTAATATAGAAAATTTCAGTACGGATATTTTTGCTGTGACTTCAAAAGAATCAGAGGGGAATGTATATTTCTCAAATTGGGAAAAAGCCTTTGACTATATTTACAAAATATCAAGTGATGAAAGAATTATACTGGTTATTGACGAATACCCCTATCTGGCTCAAAGCAACAGGGCAATCTCGTCTATTATACAGGCGCACATTGATATGAAGCTGAAAGACGGCAAACTCTTTCTGATTCTTTGCGGTTCATCTATGAGCTTTATGGAGTACCAAGTGCTAGGATATAAAAGCCCTTTATATGGCAGACGCACCGCCCAGTTTAAAATCAAACCCTTCACGTATTATGAATCTGCAGAGCTGCTGAATGGGTTTAGCGCAGAGGAGCAAGCTTTACTATATGGAATGACAGGGGGAGTTCCTGAATATCTGGCCAGAATCAGATTAAATTTGAGTGTTAAGGAGAATATTGAAAATTTATTCTTAAGCGAATCCGGGCACTTGTTTGAAGAACCTGTAAACCTTTTAAAGCAGGAATTAAGAGAACCCGCTACCTACAACGGGATTATTGCGGCTATTGCAAACGGAGCCTCAAGGCTGAATGAAATTGCTACCAAGAATGGTCTTGAAAGCAATAAATGTGCAAAATATATTTCCGCACTTATGGCATTAGGAATTATAAAAAAAGACAAGCCTCTAACAGAGGATGAAAGCCGGAAAAGCATTTATTTGCTGGATGATCAGATGTTCCGCTTTTGGTACAGGTTTATTCCAAACAATATGAGCAGTATTGCAACAGGATTGTCCGATATTGTATATGAAAAAGCTATTGCTCCCCAGCTTCCAAATTATATGGGGCTGATATTTGAACAGATTTGCACACAATATCTTATAAGGGAAAATGCAAAACTGTCTTTGCCTTTTGTGTTTGGAAGAATAGGCAGGTGGTGGGGCAATAATCCTGAAAAGAAGAGGCAGGAGGAGATTGATATTCTTGCTGTCGATGATGAAAATGCTATTTTCGGAGAATGCAAATGGAAAAATGAGCTAACCAGCGTTGGAGTTTTAAATGAATTGGTAGAAAAGAGCGGGCTTTTTAAAAAATATAAAAGTAAGCATTACATGCTGTTTTCAAAATCAGGTTTTACTGAGGAACTGGAAGAAGCTGCTGCAAAAATGGGCAATGTAGGGCTTGTGGATTTGAAAAAGCTTTATGAGTAATGAATATGCCAAATAATACAAGGGTTGCAATCAATGGAGATTTCAAAGATATGTAAGGGGTACAGAGGGTAATAGGTTATTGTGAAAGTATGGAAGAAATAGAAATAGAGAGTAATAGAATAAATAGAACTGTCGGTTTTAATATGACCGGCAGTTTTTTTTATAACGAGTAGGAAAGTATAAATTTCCTTAGTGTGCCACTTGACCTCAACGAGTTTCATAAAAGGCTTCCTTGGTTGTTAAAATGCTTTAATAGAAGCTTTTTTTACAAAACACATTGCAAAAAGGTCCTTTGGTATGATAGGTATTGACATAAAATTACATAATTTGTATAATTTCCATAAACGTCTAAATAAATACAAGTAAGCGGGACGTAATTAACCTGTGGGGTAATCGGATAAAGCAGGTGCGGTTGCCACTCTCCCAAAGGGAGGTGGTGCTTATGAGTACATTTGAGACATTATCTTTGATGATAATGTTCTCTGTGCTAGTGATTATTAACACAACAACTTTCTTGTCTTTCATAGTGTTAATAATCACATCCTTGATTCAGTGCCTCGCATGCCCTAGAAGGGATATACGTTACGAGGCACTGTTATAGCAATAATGGACTCTAAAAAGAAGTAACCGCCCTGCTGAACCCAGGACGGTTATAGTTTAACTATACGTTTGGGCGACCGCACTTGCGGTACGATTACCCCATTTATATTATATCACAAATACAAATATTGTAAACACTATAAATTATTAATGAAATATACACCCGGTACAGGGGATAAAGGAGAATGCTGAATGAAAAGGATTATTTCAATATTCATTACATTGACTGTTATGTGCTCATTATTATTAGGGACAGTATATGCAGAACCAAATTTAGCGGCCAAATTCAAAGATGTAAAAGAAACCGACTGGTTTGCGGAAGCTGTAGGTAAAATGAATATACTTAATATAATCGACGGACTTCCGGATGGCAGCTTCAACCCCCAGGGACAAGTCACAAGGGCACAATTCGTCAAAATGCTTGTGCAAGCTATGGAATACAAGAAGATAGACAGTATAAGCTTTGAGGACCTGAAGCCATTTAAAAGCAGCAAACCTCACTGGGCTTGCGTATACATAGAAACAGCACTTAGAAACGGCGTAATAGTAAAAGCTGAATTAGGGGACAGCTTCTTCCCGGATGTGCCTCTGACAAGAAAAGACATGGGTATGATGATGTTCAGGGCATTGGAACTGACAGCCTCAGTAGGAGAAAACCCCTTTGCAGATCTGATGGAAGCCAATGGCTATCTCACAAGGCTGTACGAAGAATACCTTATAAGAGGTACTGCAGAAGGCGGTAAGGTGCTGTACAAGCCTGAAGGATTGACAACAAGAGCCGAAGCGGCAGTTATTATAAACAGGATGGTGGAGTACAAGGCGGATCCCGCTGAATATGTAAAGACAGCCGGTTTTGAAACAAGAATCAAAGAAGGTACTGCAACAGAAGAAGATATGAAGCTTAAAAGAGATATGGAGCTTAAGAAGCAGGCAGAGGATGAGAATTATATTGTTGAGCCGGTGCTTAGCGTAGTAAAGAGTCCCGAAATTATGTATTTTGAGAAATTTATTTACTCTTATATATGTTTAGATAATTATGCAGAATATGTAGACGATGTAGAGGTTAGGGCTGTATGTATAACTGACGATACTCAGAACTATGGATATAGCCAAAATATTAGCACCAGAAAATATCACGAAACTAGGTCGGATGAGTGGTACACAATAGCGCAATATAAGTCTGTTAACAGATCTATAATAAGTATGGTTAATAAACGTGATGGAGTACTGGTTAATGGAGTATCAAATAGTTATGACTATAACTATAAGTCCGGAACCGTACTTGTATACGAAATACAGATAAAAAGAGGCAATTCATTAAAAAAATATATTGTTGATGTTGTAATCCCATAAGGAGGATGCAAAAATAATGAAAAAATATTTATCGTGGTTTTTAGCTCTATTGATGTTTTTTTCTATTTTGCAATCTTTAATCGTCTTGGCTTATGAGTATGACAATATTGATTTTGGGGTAGGTACACAAGCTGATCCAGTACGGTATAAAGACTTTCGAGACCATCTTAATTACATAAAAAAAGTATCTTGCCCCACAGCAGCCTTTACAGTCACCATCGGCAGTCAATCCCGAAACTCCCAAAATACAATCCTGGAAAGTGACGGAGTTACAGCAAATAATCCATTGCATGCAAAGGTTGGAGACTTGGCTTCTATTGCAACTCAAGGAGCCGGTAACAGTGTGGCCAGCGGTAGTTATACTCTGGACAGGTATGATTGGCAGGTTACTTTCAGAGCCGATGACAGCAGCAGCTATGTACAAAAGGAAAACAGCAGCAGCGTATTTTCTAATAAATCCTTTACCTTTGACCGACCCGGTACATATAACTTTTATTTAAATGTAAGAGATAGCATGCCTCATGCCATTACCGAAGGCTGGGGCAACTGGGCTATGAACGGAGTACATGAATCCATCGGCAGGAACCCTGGGCCGACAGGTGATCCTACAGATGATCTTTACGGTTATTGGTACTATGCGCAGGTGCAGGTTATTGTAAAATATCCAACCCTTGTAGAAAATCATATTGATAGAACCACAGGCAAATCCCTGTATCAAGTTGTACATAGGGATATAACTACGAATACAAAGGAAACCCAAATTAAAGCTTTCCCTGGATATAAATTCACAGCATCCAAGGAAGGTTACACATGGGAAGAACTGGATGACTGCCCTTATGGTACACAGACAACGAGAACAGCACATTTCAATACTGAGCAAATGAATGCTTTCCATAGTTATTATTATGAGCCGCTGCTAGGGCTTTTTCCCAACTTTGCTATCAAGCACAATGGAGCCAATTTTACCGACAAGGAGCTTACCGTACAGAATCTCCCTGTTACTGTCAATCTCGAGGACTTGTCGGTAGGTGATAATATAACCAATTGGACCTGGGAGTATAAAACCTCCGATACGCCATCCTTTCAAGTATTCTCTACCATTCAAAACCCTACAAAAGAACTTGATGCAGAAAAGACCTATACCTTCAGGCTTACAGTAAAAAATGCTGCTGAGCAGAAAAGCATAGAGCATTATATTATTGTAAAAAAGGGTACGCCTCCCCCGCCCCCGGTAACGGGTAAGCCACCTGTTGCGGTAATAACAGGCCCATCGGAGAGAATGGCAGGGGTGAGCATTCCATTCTCCGGCGGCAGCTCCTTTGACCCTGATGGTGTAATAGTAGAATATATATGGAGCATACCGGGTGCAAACATTACCTATACTGGAAATGGAGACAGGAATATAACGGCCTGGTATCCTGAACCAGGGGAGTATGACCTGTTCCTTACGGTAGTGGATAATGACGGCATGACCGGCGAATGCATGACAAGCATAAGGATACTGCCTCCTGTGCCTACAGCAGCCATAGATATTACAGGCAAGTTGAAAGAAAACAGGAAGGTAACGGTAAGCGGAAGCAACAGCAGCAGCCCCGCATACTACCCCATCAACAAATACACCTGGACAATGACTAACGGAACGGATGCCAGATATACAGGAACCTTCGGCAGTGATACAAGCAAGGATATGATACTGAAAAAAGCACAGTCATATCGTTTTGATCTGAGAGTTGACAATACCTATGGGCTGTCAGATACAGAAACAAAAACAATGGCAATAGTCCCTGACGCTGCTCCCGTAGCTGATTTTACAATGCCCAAACAGGTACTGCGCAATAAAAACGACGGTGGCAATGCAACTATAACAGTAACTAACCTGTCAAAGTCTACTGATGGAGACACCATAAAAAAGACTGTAGTTTTCTATGCTTATGACAGCAATAACGACGGTAACTTTGACAATGAGACCTGGTATTATTCCAAGGATGGAACCACATGGACAGCTTCCGGTCTGACCTATGCACAATTAAACGGTCTTGACCTGTATAACCTTGCAGGAGCAGGTAATCCGGCCAATTTTATTCTTAAAACCAAAAACGTCGGCAAGTACAAGTTTGAAGCAAAGACAATAGAAGACATACCGGCAGCCGATACCATACCCTCGCTATTAAGTGCCGCTGATTACAGGACAGGCATTACAACAACCTCCAAGCTGCTGAGTGATAAAATAGCAGAAGTGATAAATACAGCTCCAACAGTCAGCTTTGAGGTTAAGAAAACAAAGCCGGCTGATATTTTTATATTCACCGATTATACCGGGACCAAGCTTAACGGGCTTAATTCTGTAATTACTGCAAAAAAGGCACAGCTTAACGCTATTGGCGTAGACCCGAACTTTGTGATTGTCAACACAAGCAAAACCATAGGAACGCAGACTATGAACAAATATAGGTACGTAAGGTACCTGCATTTTGACGTAAAAGTAACAGGGGGTGATGGTACCAACCAGCAATGGACTCCGTCCAACCCAAAGTATATAGATGCAGGTGGTTTTTGGGAACAAAAAGATTCCTATGAAAAGCCTCTGAACGAGATACCCTTCGGCAGGAACTATTCATGGTATCAATTCACAGGAATAACAACAAGAACTTCCCCATATGAGGCTACTACAAGGAACTACAAGGTGTATGATACAGCGGGGGGATATGAGGAGGTTTCCTTTTCTACCTACTATAACTACATGGGCTATTACTACAATTACTCTAATTGGAGTATAACCGGAGTATATCCTGATGCACAGTGGATACCGGAAAACTTTCTTGGAACTGATAATTTGAATGCTGCAAGTATTGATATAGACACAATAAAAACAGCTCCCTTGCGTACCGGCAGTGACAGATATGCAATTTTCCTGTCAGATGGCAAGAGTAAGGATTACTCTCTTGGTTTTGGCAACAGCTTTGCATTCGGCGCATTGACTTCCGACCTTAAAAATTACATCAATCAAAACAATTTCAAGGTTTATACAATTGCTGACCCAAAAGCAATGAACACCCTTATATCAAAAGAAGTAGTCATAGACATGCAAACTTGCGAAAATCGTATTTCCAGTAATGTTTATGCATTGGCTTTTTTTCAATCATCAAATGGTTATTACTATTTTTTTAATGGAAATACGAACAAACCATGCATAGTTGACAGCAGTGTTTTTGGTGAAGTAAAGTCCATTATTTCTCCAGGCTTGATACTGATGAAGAATGGAACTGCAAAACGTTTTGACGGCAGTTCTTTTTACAGTTTTCCGGTTAACAACATTGTTTCCGCGGAACCTGTTAACGGAAGTCAGTATTATGCTGTTTCGACAACCGGTAGTATAGTGATATGTGATTCTTACAATAATATGAGCATAAAACTCACAATACCTGCCACTAATTATGTTACTTCATTTACTGGGTATTCTGAGTATAACGGTAATTACATGCCTTATTCTGTTGTTTTTACGAAAAACAATGTCTATGTAATAAACCTTGATACAATGAGCATAATCAGAAACTTTGCAGTAAATAACTTTATTTCGTATACTGAAATGTATAATGATTATATTGCTTTTGCTGACAGTGATAGTGTTGATGTTCTGAATCTTAATACCATGAATCTATCCAGAACCTTTAATATATCCGGTATTGCGCAACTGTCTTATTTTACGTCTTGGCCGGAAGGAGAAAATTATAGATATGGAGTTTATGTTGTAACCAATGCTGGCCGGGTATATAGAATAGCAGATACAAATAACGATTATTTGCTTGATGTATTGACCAATACTCCTGCTTCGTTCAATGCATATAATATTAAAAAAATAATAGAACATATGTCCGGTGCCGACCTATATATGCTTACCCATGATGAAAAACTTGTTGCTTATAATAGCCAAAACAACTCTGTGTATGTTTCTGAACCTTACTATTCTATAAAACAGGAGTCAATTAATACAAGCGGCTATGCAACAATAGGCAATTATAGTTATAGCCGCCCTTCGGGCCATACCAAGCTTTTCCTGCATAATGACGGTACGGTGAAAGCCTGCTACCCCGTTGTTGTAGGCAGACATTGGTCAAAAAAAGAAGAAGATTATATTAATGATTATGCGCTGCGTACTTATGCTGTTAGTATGCCTGCCGGTATAAGTGCAAAAAAAGTTTCTGCTTCTGCCCTTGGAATGTTTATCCTTGGCACAGACAATAATTTGTATGGGGTTCTCTATACTCCGCAATACCAAGGGGATCAAAGTCCATCGTTATCTTTGTTTATGTCCGGAGTGACGGATATCAGCGACGGCTATGTCCATCGATCCCCAGCCTATGGCAGCTCAGTTTATATTACCAGGACTGACGGAAGCGTTGTGCGCAGATATACAAATAATTGGAACACTTACGGTGTTCAGATTTATACCGGCACTAAATACAATGTCAAGAAATTTAATGCAGTAAACAATGAGTGCTTTTACTTACATAAGGATGGTACGGCTTCTGGTACGTTCTCTAGTGATTTGATAAACAACAACGTCACTATGACTAATCCCTCAGCCGGGTATATAACAATGAATGAACTCATATCCGGCAATCCCAGCAGTATGACCTATGGAGCCGGCCAATATACTCAGGCACTGGACCACCTGGTAAGCCGTTATACCGCAGACCCCAGTTATACATCAAACTACATATTGCTTGGCGATACGGTAGTGTACAATGTCCAATACAGCGACACTGAGAATGATCCAAAGTACAAGGAGTACTGGAAATACAATCATAATCCATACTATTTTGATAATTCTATAGGAACACTGTCTGTCAACGGACAAACACTAAATTATCCGGTTGCAGCCTTTGACAAGACCGGGAAGGTTGATATTGACCTGAAAATAAGGGATAATCCCAAAAACGATGACCGCTTTGACAACTACCGGCTGCCTAATGCGGGTATTGTCAATGCTGCGCTATATGTACACAGGAAGCCAACAGCCCTGCAGCGGATCACAATAGCAGACAACGGTAACGGAACCTTTACCGTCAAGTCATTTGATGCAGGGAGCTATGACCTGGACCATACTTCACGAAGTGATAAGGGCATTGCAGCCAGAGAATGGAGATGGAAGGAATCACTGCAGCCAGGCTGGACAGCGGGGCAAATGAACAAGCCGGATTGTACCCCTGATAAAGCATATATAACACAGTTAAGAGTAAAAGACCTGGAAGGGGTATGGAGCGATTACAATACAATAGAGCTGGATGATGACAATCCCCCGGTTGCTTTGTTCAATATCGACAACTTGGTTATAAAAACAACAGAAAAGCTTAAAGTAAAGGATCAATCCTTCCCTCAAAGCTTCAGTACAATAACCAATTGGCACTGGGTGGTAAAAAAGCTAAATACGGACGGTAGTGCTCCTGCTGCTAATTTACAAAGCACTGTGTTTACCAGCAGTAACAATGGGACTGGTGCTATGGCCGGATTTGATGTGAATGTTATGACTGAATATAGTGGTTCAGGTACCGGCAGATATAGAGTATACCTTCGGGTAAAAAACAGTCATGGATTATGGAGTGACGGAGGTACTGATGCAGTTTCTAATCTTAACAGCTTCTATAGCCAGGACTTTGAAGCTGACAGGCTTCCCACTGCAAGCTTCACTATAGACAAAAATATCATAAAGGTTGATGAGGTTCTTAAAGTAAAGGATCAATCAACTGCCCCAGGAACCTCGCCTCTTGCAAAATGGCAGTGGATAGTTAAGAAGCTTGCTGCAGACGGCAGCGTACCCGGCAGCAATATACAGAATGAACAATTCACCGATAGAAATACCGGAACAGGTGCTATGGCCGGATATGACGTTAATGTAAAAATTGACTGCAGCAGTAACGGGGCAGGAACATACCGCATATATCTAAGGGTAATGAATGGTAATAGAATGTGGTCGGATGGAGGAACAGAGGGCACTATTAATTTGGGCAGCTGTGCTTACAGGGATTTAGCAGTTGATAGCCCGCCAATAGCCAGCTTTGTTATAGACAAGAATCCGATAGAACCTGCCGAGCTATTAAAAATAAGAGACACATCAACCATAACAGGAGTATCTCCGATAAACAGATGGCACTGGATTGTAAAGAAGCTTAATGCAAATGGCACGGTACCCGGTACAAGCCTGCGGGATTTACAGTTTACAAACAGCAATGCGGGAACAGGAGAGCTTGCAGGCTATGATGCCAATGTAAAAACTGATTACAGCAGCGATGGTGTGGGGACTTACAGGATTTATCTGAGAGTGCGCAACAGCAACAATATGTGGTCGGATGGGGGTACGGACAATATAATTAACCTTGATAATTTCTTCAGTCAGGACCTTATCGTGAGAGAGAGCCACAAACTGAGCAATTTCAGAGTTACAAGAATAAAAGACATACATTTGGAAACTTATTACTATGACTCGGTGGCAGGACAATATATCGAAAGACTTACAGATGTTAACGGCATGGCAATAGACTATCAGAATTTCAACGGCATGATAGACGGCTTGACAAAAGGTTATATATTTGAATTTGCAATAGACTCCGCTAACTTTAATGATGAAGCCGACACCATAAGAATAACACCCCGTTTTTATACCTGCGATGATTACTCAAGAGATTCCGAGGAACGGGCCTTATACTGGGAAAACAGCCATCACGAGGTGCTGAAAGCAGGAGAGGGAGGGCATGCTCCATGGGCATCAATAGAGCTTGCAAGGGGCGACAGAACCATTACCGCGGGTAATAATGCAACGTGGAGGGGCTCATACCTTATACCGGGCACCGCCTGGGCTGTGCCTCAGGGAACCCCGGCAGCAGATTCCAAGGGGAGAAAAATAAACAGGGATATTATTGTCAGCTTCGAAATCAGGGGCTATAAGAACGGAGAATTAAAGTATGATTATAACCTGCAGCAGTGGCCGGAGGAAAGGACTTTCGAAAAGTATCCCTATGAAATCGGTGATGTGATAAGGTACAGTCACAGCAAAAGCAATCTGGAGGATAAGAATGTTATAATAAACCGCCCGTAGTGTAATTACTAAGAAGTAATGCAAATGTCATCCTGAACAAAGTGAAGGATCTAAGACCCTAAAGGAATACCTAAGAGTATTTGCTTGGGTTATTCTCACAGGCATAAGATTCGACCCAGGCTCAGAATGACATAGGCTAGGCATTGGAGCCATTTTAGCTTTATTTAGTAGTATTAACACTAGTGAATAAAAAGTGGTTATTGACAAACCTGAGTATATCAATAACCATTTTTTATGCTATTTATTATTCTCGCTGCCGGGGTCTGTTTCTGCATCAGGCGGAACAGGCTTTGGAAGCACTGTTATATAAGTTACATAAGGCTCGCTTACTTCATCGTGAGAATCCGCAACCACAAGCTGAATTTCATAATTCCCCACCTCGGTGAAGGTATAGGATATATTCTGGCTGGAAGAACTGAAAACTTGCTTGTCGTCCTTGGATATAACCCATAAATATGACTTTATATTGTCATTGGCATCGGGGTCGGAGGACTGACTTGTGAAAACCACAGTCTCTCCTGTATAAACCTGTTCCGTGCTTGCAGTAAACAGTGCCTCAGGCTTCGCATTCTGCAATTCGGCTTTGCTTTTATTCAAGGTGGATATATCAAAATCCTTTACAACAGTCCATACTCCTCCTGCAAGCAGAAGTATCAGGATTACTGCAGCAAGTCTGCGAACCGGTGTGAGCTTGCGCTTGATCTTTGCTTTCTGGTAGTTCTTCCTTATCTGGCTGTCTACCGATCCGCTGCCAATAAATACCGAGTACAGGAGCAATGACTTGAAATCACTGTATACCTTTGCTATCGATTCATATTGTCCCTCCAGGCATCTCTGAACTATGGGGAAAAGCGCGGGGGGCAAAATATCCTTTGTACGTTCCGGATCGGCAGCAACAGTATTTGAAAAAATAGCGCAGATGATTTCTCCTATTCTTCCGGATACATCGCTTTTGGTCGCAGATATATTATCGGCAGTAAACTTCAGGTTGCAATTGAAGCAGATATTCTTCCTGCCTGTTACGGCCAGATTGTCGGCATCACAAAGTGAGAAAACGATAAACGGGCTGAGTTTTTCAATATCAATGAGTTGGGTGAGCAAGCTTTCGGTAAGATACATCTTTTCCGTAAGCCTGAGATTGTTGTTGGAAAGAAAGGCCTCCATGGTAGGTCCTGAACAGACATTGCAGACCACATAAAAGCAGAAATCCTCGTAAAAGGTTTCAATTAAGTTTTTGATACAACGGCACTTTTCCTTTGAGAAATCGTCCTTTAAGCTGTATATGGTGTCAGTATCCTTGAATTCGTTGATTATATACCTTTTGGAGTCGTCTGCACCTGTTTTTTTTGCTGAATATATTGTTTGCAGGTCATTTGAAAACAAGGTATCAATTACTTCATATTTTTCTGCGATAATAAGATTGTCCATACAACCACCTCAAACTACATTATTCTACATAAAACAATATTTTCCTTTCGATAATTACATAATTTTGAAAAATATTTGATAGATGCGAGATACGAGGTACGAGGTACGGGGACGTAGGGAACGCATTGCATGCGTTCCACTGTAGGGGCGACCATTGGTCGCCCGGCTTCGAAGGCTTAGCCTAATGCCTCGAACCCCGCAACCTGCCCAAAACATCAGTTTTTGGGCAAAAAAAAGCGCACCCGTTAAGGTGCAATATGAGTGGGGTTAACGATTGTGTGTGTGTCTCCATAAGCTATGAGTTATTCAGGGGTTAAATACAATGCTAATTATAATACATAAAGAATGAATATGCAATAGTTTTTGTGAAAAAGATGTGAAGAATTTGTGAATTAATGAATACAGATTAGACAAGCATATAATTAAACTGCCATAAAACCTATATATTATGCATATTCCCGGAGAGGGAAAATCTGCGCGGAAATGCATGTTTACAAATATATTTGAAGTGTTACAATAATTTGTATGCATAAATATGCATTAATAACCGCAATTATGCAATATTTATGCATGTATCTCCTGCACCCACATCTCGGATCCCCGAAACCTCGTATCCTGTGTCATTGCTATGAAAGCCAATTACCATCGGTGTCATCCTGAGGGAGGAACGACCGAAGGATCTTAAGATACTTCGCTCCGCTCAGTATGACAGGGTGCTTTCGTTTATCGTGGTGCAGGTATGTGTGGAAATTCTGAGTTTACGAAGAATCTTATCCCAGTAAGCATGACCAGAACAAATCATCAATGCACAGAGTATCGGAACCTGAATTAAATATTAAGGTTAGGTTACAATTCTTTCAAGAAAGCTGGGGATTATGGTATAATTTAAGTAATTATATCGCTTCAGACTGCATTGGAAAATGTCGATATATTAGATACGAGATACGAGATGCGAGATACGGGGGTTAGGGCAAAGGCTTCGAAGCCTTTCTTATAGCGCGCATCCCGAATCTTACATCAAGACAAGGGGGAACATCCATGAAAAAGTTTTTTTCTGTTTCAAAAAGATTTCTATCGTTTTTATTGACGTTTATGATAGTATTCTCACTGGTTTCAGATATTATTGTGGTTCATGCGGCTCCTTCCATTACCAATGTGAGGTTCATAAGAACTGTAAACGCAGTAACAAAAGAACAAAGCGGAAGGTTGTACATATATGGTTCAGGTTTTTTGAATCCCTTTGTAAGGGTAGGTGCAACCGGGACTATACCGGCGGCAGTAAATCAAGCGCTGTCCAACAGTTATACGATAGTTGTTGATGATACGGCTGCAATTGCTGAAATGGAAGGTAAAGAGAACATCATAAGAGTAACGACCGAAAACCCGGACGGTTCAACCGCTGAATTGGAATCCACAATGGATCTTTCGGTCATGCCTGGAATAGAGGGTATTTCAAGCTCCAAGGCTTATGTAGGCATGCCTTTGACTATTAGAGGGAGTAAGTTTGATGAACTTAACCCTTCTGATCCTGCGATTGAGGATAATCTCTATGTCGCCGGTACAAGATATAACTTAGGGACAGAATATAACATAGTTGACGGGATAATTTCCATACCTGCGCTGAAATCCCCAAATAATTACGGACTTGCCGGCATACGAATAGAAAGAAGTATAAGACAGAGTGGTATAATCATCAATGAAATAATAACATCGTATGAGAACAGCATAACTGTGGTAAATCAGATGACCGGCATTGAAATGGAAAGGATAGACCCAAATTCGGGACCGAAGAACAAAAGGAATCTGATAAGCATATACGGAAAACAGCCAAACGGCAGTAATTTTACCGGCGATATGAGGATATTCGCCGATTCGGTTGAAGGGGTAAACAAAGGGGTAATAATAGACGGCTTCGGAAAGGTAGTCGGGGTAAAATTCGAGCTTCCCACAAGAGCTAATGCAGGTACTGTGGATCTTGTAATCAGTTCAAGCAACCTCGGAAGTGAATATGTAATGCCTGCAGCCTTTGTATATCTGGATATAGGGAACACCCTCAGTATAGATGCTGATGGGGTAAACCCCAATTTCAAGAAGGAGACCGAACAGAAAATTATTGAGATAAGGGGACGTAACATAGGCTTCTTCAACGGTACCGGATACGACAAGATAACCGGGGTATCGACGGATGAAACTATAATTGGATACGATAGCTACGGCAGCAGCGGCCTTTTCAGCAATAATACATATTACAAGCTCAAGTATAACGGCAAATACAATGGTGCAGATGTAACGATAATAAGGGAGTTCAGAGTAATAATAGACGGTGATGCCACTGTTGTGGACGAGGTGTATGGGACTGTAGACTATACTCCCATATTTGATCTGAGCAAGGATATCGTATATGTGAGACCTGTCGATGTAAATCTGGATCCCAATGAGCCCAAGAGTGTTGACGTATCCGTACAGACAGTGACCACAATATTTACAGAGTCCGGCGGGGCTGTAGGAGATATAATATACAACAGATCCGAAGAGTATATCTTGAAAAACGGTTTTACATATTTACCCGACGAATTATCTCCGGACATAACTTCCATCACTCCCGCATACGGCCCCGGCGACAAGGAAATATACATGACAATAAAAGGTACTGACTTCCAGGTTCTCGAAGACGGGAGGAAACCCAGGGTCAGAATAGGCAGCAGGGAGTGTGTCGTTATAGGTGTCTATGACGATGAAAACAGAGTTGTAGACGGCAAGATAATAACAGCAGGCACCAGAATCAAGCTCAGACTCCCCGCAGGCACAGCTGCGGAGGGTGCGGCAGATGTAGTTGTAATAAATCCCAGCGGCGGGCAGAAGACCCTGACAAACGGCTTTGAATTCAAAAATCCTGCTGAAGCTAAAATGCCGTATATAGATAGCCTGAAGGAAAGCTATGCAGACCTCCGGGGAGGAGATATAAGCGGCGAGAGAGTTTTAATAACAGGGGGAAATATATTTACCTCCGCAGATAATAACCACAGGGTAATAATCACCATAGACGGAGAAAAGGCAGTCATAGTCGGAAAAGTAACCTCAGACGGGAAAACTGTTACGATCATTCCGCCTCCGGGCACTATTCCGGGAATGACCAAGCTGCAGATAATAAATGAAGACGGCACAATGACAAGCGCGGACTTCGAATACAAGCTGGTGACCTCAAATCCCAAGATTACAAAAATTGTTCCGACAATGGGCGGAAAAGATGCAAAGCTGGTTATAAAGGGGGAGGATTTCATACTTCCCGACGATGAGGAAGATGCCAATGACCCAAAACGGAAGGGCTCTGTAGTCCTGTTGGGAGGCAAGGAGCTTAATGCTTATAATTATGGGAAGGATGGGGACGGAAATCCTGTTATAGTTGAAGACGGATACGAAAGCATATACTACTACAATTCACACTATGACCCTGATGGACCGGATGGTATTGAACCCTATGAATTGAATGGAGCCATGGTCAGGGTAATAGATTCCACCACCATTTATGTGGATCTGCCCGACAGATTCTACAGCTTTGGAGGGAGCAGCGATCCATATCTTGTGAGCGAGTTTATACCTCTGGGTGATCTGAAGGTCGAGGTTCTGAACCCTGACGGAGCCAAGTCCAAGGAGAATGTAATATTCAAATACATGAGGCCTCTGACTTCACCTGTTATCACTTCTATGTCCCCGAACAGCGGTTCCATAGACGGAGGCACGGTTGTTACACTGACAGGAAGCGGTTTTAAGAAGGACAATCTTGAGGTTTTCTTTGGTTCGGAAAAAGCCCTTAATATAAGCTTTATCAATGCGACGGAGATAAGGGCAACAGTGCCCAAATATCCATATTCCATTCCCGGAGGCATAGATGAGTTTGTAGTGCCGGTCATGGTGGTGAATTATGACGGCGGAACAGCTGTAAGGGACGGGGCAAACGGCTTTACATACAAGATACCTTCAAGTCATCCGGTAATAAATGCTTTGTATAGAGCCACAGCGGACGGTGAGATCGAGGAGGGGAAAGCGAAAACGCCGGTTACGAGCGGCTCCTCAGCCGGTGGAGACATGGTAATCATTGATGGCTTGGATTTCAGAAGAGAAACCATAGGCGGGAACCCTCCCGATGTCTATTTTAATGGAATAAAGGCTGAAGTTGCATGGCCGGCCAGCTATGAGGACTTTCTAATTGCAGAGCAGCTTGTTGTCAAGATACCTGCCAGCATTGTTTCGGGTCCTGTAGATATAGTGTTGGTAAACTATGATGCAGGTTCGTATACATATAAAGGATTTTCATATTCCATGTCAAAGCCGGTTATAACGGGCATAACCCCCAATTTAGTCAGCAACCTTGGAAATGTAAATCTGGAGATAAAGGGTACAGGCTTCAGAACAGGAAATCTCCAAAGCTTGTTTGAGCTTCCCGACGGAACGCAGGAGCAGGTGGGAAGAGAGACAGACAGCCCGGAGGATGCTGGGAATGTTATAAATACAATGGTAGTATTCGGAGATGAAGGTACAAGCGATAAAAAAATAATAAATACAATAGTAGGACCATATAGTAAGATCATAGGTGATTTGAAATTTGTATTTGAAAGAGCAGGGCAGGGAACAGCCAGAATAAGTGTGCTCAGAGCCTCTAATGATACTCCGGTGGTAAGGCAGCTGAGGGATGCAGAGGGTAATGTTGAACCAGACGAAATGGTGCTGGATATGCCCATAGGCTCGTCCCATATGTTTATACTGAACCATGCCGTAGATTTAGGCATCAATAACAGCTTTGACGAGGGAATCCTTATAGAGACCACCTCAGATTCAATGACTATAACAAGAAGGATAGCCCCCTATGCGGATGTAAGGCAAAACGGGAGCAAGGTCGTGGCTACAGCTCCTCCCATCGACACAACAGGAAGCAGAAGAATATATGTGATAAACGACGATAACGGACAGGCATCAGGGTTGATTAATGTCGTAAGCCCTGACAGCAATCCTGTCATTAACTCCATTGAGCCGGTGAATTACGGTCTGCTGGATGGTGTGGAGGAAGAGTACAATCCGGAAATCAGAGACCAGTATACAGAGCTTTATACATTTGTACCGGTTGCCGGGGGAGCTTTTCTTACCATAAAGGGAGCCGACTACAGGAGAAACGTAAAGGTTTACCTGGAGGACAAGCTCCTGGAAATAGTGAGCAAGAGTCCCAATGACGACGAGCTTGTGGTAAAGGTTCCGGTAGGGACGGAGAATGATATTGACAAGAAGTACAGGATAGTAATAGTCAATGAGGACGGCGGAGTGGCGGATTCCTCTCTGATGGAACAGCCGTATTATGTAGAATATCAGAAATCCGAAAGTAATCCTGAAGTTGCGAGTATTGAGCCTAACAGAAGCTCAAGCGGAAGTGACAGGGAAATAATAATAAAAGGATTTAATTTTAAGAATGGTGTTGTTGTATCATTGGACGGCATTCCCTGTGTGACAGTATTGAGTCAAGACCCGCCGAAGGGGACCAGACTTACGGTGACTATTCCCGCAGGCATGAGCCCGGGCAAGAAGCTTGTTATGGTTCAGAACCCCGATTACGGTTATACTGAAGTCAAGGATGGATTTACCATAATCAGCTCTCCCCGGATAGAAAGTGTCCTTAACAGTAATGGACAGATAATAGATCCGGTAGTATTCTCCATAGAAGGAGGAGAAAAGATTCAGCTTAAGGGCGCAGGCTTTGAGACCGGTGCAAAGGTCATACTTGGCGGGGTTATAAAGGCGAAAAGCGAGCTGGCTGAAGGAGAAACAGGAATTGAAGGACTAAGTGCCGACAATGTTGAGGTGGTTGTGGTAGGAGGTATCCAGATATCTGATGCCGCAGTGACAGGGAATGATACCGTAAGCTTTACCACCCCAAAGCTTATGAGCAGTGAGACAAGCGTTGTCGTAATAAATACCGACGGCGGTGTAAGCAATCTTATTGATGCAAGCTATGAGAAGCCGGCCCCCGGGGTACCGACCGGCGTGCTGATAGAGGCTGTTGACGGAGATACAATAAGGCTTGAATGGGATAAGGTGGAAGGGACAATTTATTATGAGCTGCATGTATCTATAAGCTATGACGGAAAGAAGCTGATCACCTATCAGTACTTTGCAAGTGTAATTCCTGAGGAATTAAACAGCAAAAGGGTTGTATACTTTGTTGACGGGCTTGCATGCTCCACCTGGTACAGCTTCAAGATAAGAGCGGTAAACAATTATACTCAGTCAAAATTCACATCGGCTACAAAGTATGTAAAAACCGGTGATATAATAAGAAATACCCATTATCAGGGAACAGAAGAGTTTTTAGAGACGATACAAGAGGATAAAGTTGTATTCAAAGGCTCTGAGGTAGTATACACCGCCGGAGAAAAGTCCTTGAGCGGCAGTGGAGTCACAGCGGATTTTGATAAACAGTATTACGGCTCGGCCACCCGCAAATCTGCTGAACTGAATTTCCTGCTTATCAAGAAGTACCCCGGCAGCAAGCTGCTTATAAAGGACAAGGATGTAGAACTGGAAATGACAGCCAACAATCTGGCAGTGGATGAAGCAATTATGGTGAGCAGCACACTCCACGCAGATACACAGCTTAAGATAAGCATAAACAGGAATCTGGCAGCCAAGGGTGATGACATAAGGATAAGCCTTCCCAAAGGCTACAAGCTCTTGACAAATCCTTTCGGCATTGAAGTGACGATGCAGGTGGAAAGAGATATCAGAAGCCTGAGGGGAATAAAGGGCGAAGCCACCATGACGTTAAAATATGACGAAGCAAAAGAAAAGCTGTTCCCCGGAGGAGTATATATAGCTTATTACGACAGCAACGAAAGAAAGCTTACGATAATTGAAACCCAAAAACTGAAGGGTGCCCTAAGAGCAAAAGTATCCAAAAGCGGAGAATACATGATAATCGGGAAGATGGTAAAATAGATGCGAGATTCGAGATTCGAGAATTATGCTTAAGCTTCGAAGATTTTACTTGGGTCCTCGCATCTCGTATCTAGCATCTCGAATCTAAACATAAGGAAGTGGTTGAAATGTATATTAACAAAAAAACAATTTCATATGTACTTACAGCTGCATTAGTTTTCAACAGCCTTATAATACCTGCCTACAGTGAGGAGGTCCAATATACAGGGACAACCTCCGGTGAAGCCCTGATAAGCAATTCTACCTATACTGACATAGGCTCTGACTCCAATGGGGAGAACATTATGAAAATGAGCGTCTATTCAGTTATCAGGGAATATGGAAGCAAAACCTTCAGGCCGGCCCAGAATGCAAGCAAGCAGGATTTTCTGGCAGCACTGGTAAGAGCCATAGGGCAGCAGGAAGCGGCTGTCAAGCAGGGAGAGGCTCTCAAAATACAGGATCCCGCCCTTGATCCAACAACTGCATATATATTGGGGCATATTCAGCTGGCACAAAGAAGCGGAATAATAAAACCCGGAGAGCATGATACTGCTTCAGTACTCACCGCAGCTGACAGAGCTGCTGCAAAGGCAGAAGCCGACAAAGTCAAAAAAACTGACTGGAAAATGACAAAAGCCCAGTATGATCAATTGTTTAACCAGAAGCTGGAACAGAAGGCTTCAGCCAGGCTTTACACAGCTCCCGCAACAAGGGAGGAAGCGACACTTTGGATCGCCCGTGCCCTTGGCCTTCAACCGGTTAAAGGGGAAGAGACAACGGCAGTGTTCGGCTATAGTGACTGGGGCAATATAAAGACAGAGAATCTTCCATATATTGAAGCTGTGCTCAAAAGTGGAATAAGTACCGGGGCAGCAAAGAACACCTTTTCACCAAAAGGAAGCATAACAAGGAGTGAAATGGCAGCCATACTCAATTCGGTTGCAAACCAGACCCTGGACAAGCTCGGTTTTACAACCGGTAATGGAAAAGTGACAAGCGTAAAGGCAAAAAGGGATCTGGGCTCTCTTGCGGATAGTTCAGTTACTGACATAACAATACAGAATACAGGCTCTGATGCTGTTAATATAAGCATTCAGAAAAGCACAGGGCGAAGCGTCAATTCCCAGCAAGCCCTGCCGGTAATAAAAAACGGCAAGGTGGGAGATGAATCCCTGATAAATGAAGGGGATGTGGTGGAATACACCGTCAATAAGGACAAGCAGGCAGTGCTGCTTCACGTAGCGCGGCTCAAAGAGGTTGAAGGAACCTTCATAGAATACGACCTGGATAATCAAACAGTACAGTTTACTGATAAAGAGAATAACAGATATTTTCTTAAGGTAATGGCGGATTCGGCAATACAGGCAGAAGGTGAACCGGTAGAAATAGGCAGAGTAGAACCAAACACAGCCGCAAAAGCGGTATTTGCCGACAATGTGCTGAAAAGCATGGAGGTAAAGGTAGCTGTTGAGACTCTGAATAACGATGAGCTGGCAGTGAAGATACTTTATGCCGATCCCATGGGCAATGTGCTTAAAGTGGCGGATGAGTATGATAATAAGCAATATCTTGATATGACTGACAGTACAACGGTGTATATAAATGGTGAACGGCATGGTATTGATGCTATAGGCTTTGACCAGGATGCCGCCCTTAAGGTGGCCGGCGGAAAGGTATTGGAAGTAAGGATATTCACTGATTTGGAAGCGGAGGAGGAAGACAGGACGGAAACCTTTACCGGCAGAATCAGGAATACTTCCAACGACAGCATAGTTGTTTCACCCGACGAAGCTCCGGAAAAGGAAATTACCTACAGACTGGACAATATGACAGCTATTCTGAAGAGGGGCATTACAACTGAAAGAACTGTTCTCAGACAGGGAGACAGGATAAAGTTCCAGGTAAACCCTTCAAAAGACAACTATATATCCAGAATTGAAGTCCAGGGTCAGGGAGCAATGATAGACAAGATATACAAAGGGGATATAGTGGATGTACTTCCTGCAACGGGAGAAATAATTCTTACCAAAGCATATAACTACGGTTATTATGATTGGAAATACGCAGGCAACTACTTGAAATACCCCTTATCCCGAGAAGCGGTATTGTATAGAGGAAATGAAAAGATTGGGATAAACGAGCTTAAGAATTACATAGGCAAGTCAATATACGCAGTATCCAAGGACAACTACGGCACAGAGGAACTGATGCAGATATCCCTGAAGGAAGGCTATGAGGATACTGCCTACAAGACCATTGATTCAATAAAATGGACAGAGAAGCAGCTCACACTTTCAAACGGAAAGCTTTTGAATTATGCAGACGGTACAATTGTAGTAAAGGATGGAAGGCTTCTGGACTCCCGTGATCTTGACAGCAACGTAGGAGCATTCATCATACAGAATACAACCTCTACAGGAGTGGACAATGCTTCGGTAGTTTGCCTGGAAAGCTTCAATGCCTTTGCAAATTACAGGATAAGCAAGGGATATATAAACGGCATCGGAGAGGATTACTTTACTATAGACAACGCCTCTACCCTGTCAAACAACAGTTGGACCCAGGTGGGAGATTTGCTCTTCCGGCTGAGCAACGAGACACTAATATATGATAATGTATCTTCGGATTTCAAGCTTGTAGATCCTGACAGGTTCGCAGAAAGCAGATACAAGCCGTTCACTTACCTGTGGCCCAATTACAAGTCGGCAGGAAAAGATGCCGATGGAAAAGAATATGAACAGCATGTGGATGACGAGTACCATAGTGATTATCAGAAATACAGAACCAGCTCAAAATACCATGAGCATTATATGGTATATGTAGTATATGATGAGGACAACATCGCCAGAGCAATGATGATTTACAAAAAGGATAAGAACAACTACAATCCTGACAGGGTAATAGATACAGAGAGAATGGTGGCAGGTCTGATTGACAGCATTCAGGAATATGATTTGGACCTTATCACCCTGAAGGATGCAAGGGAATACAGCCTCACATACGGACAGTGGAGACCTGTAAGGCCTACCATGCCGATGGACACTGACAGAGCGATAATTATAACAAGGCAGGGAACCGCAGCCGGCATAAGCAATCTTCAAACCAGCGACGAAGCATATATAATGTGCATAGGCAATGAAGCAATATTTGTATTCCTGGAGTAGGGGCGGGTTTCCACGCCCGCCACTCTGAATAAAGTGAATATGCCATCCTGAACGAAGTGAAGGATCTTGACCCTCAAGGAATACCTAAGAGTATTTGCCCGGGCTATTCTCACAGGTATAAGATTCTTCGCATACTCAGAATTACTATGCATTATCTGCACCACGATAAACGAAAGCACCCTGTCATACTGAGCGGAGCGAAGTATCTTGAGATCCTTCGGTCGTTCCTCCCTCAGGATGACACCGATGGTAATTGGCTTTCATAGCAATGACACAGGTCATGAATTGAAGCCTTTATGGAGTATTTCACAGTAAAATCATTAGTTTTAATAAAGAGTATGGATTTACATTGAGGTGGTTATATGAGAAAATTAGTAGTAGCAGTTCTTACAATATATATGCTCGGCATGACGGCAGCCGCTGCGCCGGGATACGAACCCGGCATAAGCGGTGAGGCAACCAGCAAAAAAGGAGAGTTCAAATACCAGGAGGTGGTATTTGTCTCAGGAGAGCCGATTCTTTTAGAGGGTACTTTGAAGGTAAGCGAGGACAGCAGGGGAACAAAGGCCACACTGGAATATGAGCTTTCCAACACCGCAAAAAATGCCAAGCTAAGCCGGAAGGTTGTTTATTTGAATTCAGAGAGCAGCAACAGCCTTGGAAACCAGACCACCTATGCCAGCTCACTGGATCCCAAATACACAGAGACGATACAGATAGGCAGCGACAGTTACAAGCTTGCAGAGTACCTTTTTACCCGCTCAGGGCTGACAGACGACAAGAGTATAATAAAATACCTGGTTTCCGATTGGAACGGCAGCAAGCTTTACTCAAAGAACGACGGAGCCGGAGAAGTAAAAATCGACTTTACTACAAGCATGGTGGGTTACAACAATTACTGGAGTTCAACGGAGACTGCCTTCCACAAGTATTCCATAGCATACCGGTACAAGAGCAGCGTTACTGACACAACCTTCAAGGAAGCAGTCGGTACAGTGGAATATGCAGTATCCGATTCCGTAATAAAAAATATGGAATACATAAATAACGATCCCAAGGACATAAGCTTCAAGGGTGGATATGTGCTTAAAGAAGGCCAGGAAAACATAGTGTCTTACATATATGACCTGCCGGATCTGAGTAAAACAAACCCCGAGAACAGCAGGAAAAAGGGCCGGGACAGCTTCAGGACCAATACAGTTCCGGTACAGACAAGGACCTTTGCTCCTGTTATAAAGGATGTCCCCGACAACTATTGGGCTGCAGAGGATATAAAGAAAATGGTGTCCATGGATATAGTAAGTGTGCAGAACAGCAGTTATTTCATGCCGAGAAGCTTCATGAGCAGGGGAGAATTCGCAAAGGCCATAGTAAAAGCTTGTGATATAAGTCTTGAAGATGCGGCGAAAAAGAGACTGAAATCCTATAATCCGACTTTTATAGATGTAGAAAAGAACCATCCCTATTATGACTATATAGAGATAGCTGCAAAGATGGGCGTGATGGCAGGCACCAGCAGCACCAGGTTCAGCCCCGATGAATATCTCACAAAGGCACAGGCTGCAGCTATAATAGTCAGGGCTATGGGTCTGGAGGAAGCCTCGGATGCCAGCAGCACAAAGACAGCCTTCAGGGATGACAGCAGTGTGGCGGCCTGGGCCAAGAAACCGGTGAATGTGGCGCACAGAATGGGTATAATAAGCGCCAACAGCTATAATGAAATAGAACCGAACAGACTGTTGACCAGAGCTGAAAGCTCAGTAATGCTCAACCAGTTCATAAGATACCTCCAGTTTGACATAAGAAAGGAATACAGAGAAAAAATAATAAACTTCGGCCGGTAGGGAACGACGCCCCGTCGTTCCGCTCCACCGTGTGGACTTATTACTCGCAGCCCTAAAGGGTAGAAACGGGTAACACGGATTTCCTGCGGAAAAACACTGAAATCCACGGAATACACGGTTGGGTAAAATATTTTGATACATAAATAATTATCAATAACGAAGCATGTATCGAAATTTACTAATGTAGCTATATAGCATATAATAATTAACCGTGTAATTCCGGAGGAATTCCGTGTAACAGACCTGTGTGACCTGTTACCCGTATTCCTGTCGTTATGCTTGATTCATATATTAAATTGCTAGGAGAGTGGGATTATTGAGAAAGAGTATTCAAAAAGCATTTCTATCCATTGCACTGATTTTAGTTTTATTGACAACTACGGTTACCGCAGACACATTTACCTTCAAATCACCGGGGGGAGAAACAGAGAAATCAGAAACAGCAGAAAAAATAGAAATGATGATGGATGTTATAAAAAACGAATATTACAAGGATGTCAAGGATGAAGAGCTTTTGGACGGTGCCATTAAAGGCATGTTTGAGGTACTTGACCCTCACAGCACTTATTTTTCTGAAGAGGAATTCAATGATTTCATGACTGACCTTTCCGGTGAAATAATAGGAATAGGTGTGCAGATCGAAAAGAAGGACAACGGTGTCACTGTAGTAGCTCCAATTGAAGGTACACCTGCATATAAGGCAGGGATAAAGACCGGAGATATAATTGTAGATGTTGATGGCACTGACATTTTAGGATATACTACCGACAAGGCAGCCAAATTAATAAGAGGCGAAGAGGGCACCAGTGTCAAAATCGGAGTCAGAAGAGACGGAATATCAGGGATAGTATATTATGAGCTTGTAAGGGAAGCTATTGAGATAAACCCGGTGAAATATGAAATCAAGGATGGCAGCATAGGTTTTTTAAGAATAACGGAATTTAATCAAAATACCGGTAAAAAGGTCGCTGAAGCGGTCGCTGCATTTGAAGACCGGGGTGTAAAAGGCGTAATAATAGACCTCAGGGGGAATCCGGGCGGATTGCTGGATGAAGTTGTAGATGTATGCAAGCTTCTCATACCCAAAGGTCCGATAGTAAAAATCCAGGAAAAGGACAAAATCACCAAAACATATGATTCCGAGCTTGAGGAAGCCCCCTTCAAGCTGGCTGTACTTGTCAACGGCGGCAGTGCATCAGCTTCCGAGATAATGGCGGGAGCAATAAAAGACACCAAAACCGGAATACTCATAGGAGAAAAGACCTACGGCAAGGGCACAGTTCAGCATACAATGAGAGTCCAAGGGGGAGGCGGAGCAAAGCTGACTATAGCCAACTACCTGACTCCAAGCGGTTTCTCCCTTGATGGAATAGGGATCACTCCGGATATAGAAGTAAAAGCAAATGACGCCAATGCAGCAGCCGGGTACGCACCGATAAAAGGCGACAGAAGCATAAAAAGCGGAATCATTGGCCTTGATGTTCTGGGAGCCCAGCAGAGACTCAGCAACATAGGATATGACCCAAAGAAGCTGGACGGCATATTCGGCCCACTGACAAAAGCAGCCGTACTGGCATTCCAGAAGGAAAACAATCTCGAGCAGGATGCTTCCATAGACCCGGAGGACATAAAAGTTCTGCAGAGCAAACTGGCAGAAAAACTGAGTACAAACGATCCCCAGCTGGACAGAGCAATAACCGAGATACAGAAGTTGCTGGAAGCCGGGCAATAAAATGGTTACGCGTTACGAGTTACGAGTTTCGCGATTTAGCCTGGACTTTGGAGAATAGAAATTGATAGCATGTCAACATAGCAGAATTATTCAACCATATAATCAAGAAGGTTAAAAAGAATTAACCTTCTTGTAGTTTTTTGTTGATTTTTACTATGATATTTAAGTATAATATATAAGTTATGAGAAACTTTATTGTATCGGAGTGAGTATAGTGAGCAAGACTAATTTTAAAGAACTAAAAATATGGCAGATTGCAAAGGATATAGCTGTAGATGTTTATAAAATAACTGATAGCAGTAGTATAAAGAATGATTTTTCATTACGGGATCAAATGAGAAGAGCAGCTGTAAGTATTGCTAGTAATATAGCCGAAGGCAATGATAGGGAATCAAATAAAGAATTTATAAGATTCTTATACATTTCAAAAGGTTCTTGCTCGGAACTCATTACTCAACTGATGATTGCAAAAGAAATTGGATATATTGGTTCAATTGAAGCAGACGCGCTTGAGGAAAAGATTCAGAAAGCTTCTCAGATGATTGGATCTCTAATAAAATCTCTATATAAGCTAGTTAACGAATAAAGCTTACCCGCAACGACCAACCAAAACGTAACCACGCGCAACTCGAAACGCGTAACGCGCAACCAAAATATCAAACCAACATATTAACAAAAATCATTTTATATACAAAGGAGGAATTTCATATGCCACAAACCAAATACATCTTCATCACCGGCGGCGTTGTTTCATCCTTGGGGAAAGGTATAACTGCAGCATCACTGGGAAGGCTTCTAAAAAGCCGCGGACTGAGAGTAAGCTTGCAGAAGATGGATCCATACCTGAACTTTGACCCGGGAACAATGTCTCCATATCAGCACGGAGAAGTATTCGTAACAGATGATGGGGCGGAGACAGACCTGGATCTGGGACATTATGAGAGGTTTACCGATACCAACCTCACGAAGAACAGCAACGTGACCACAGGGAAGATATACTGGTCGGTAATAAGCAAGGAAAGAAAAGGAGACTATCTGGGCGGCACAGTGCAGGTAATACCGCATATAACAAACGAAATAAAATCAAGAATATACAGAGTTGCCAATGAGTCAAGCCCTGATGTGGTTATAACGGAAATCGGCGGCACAGTAGGCGACATCGAGAGTCTTCCGTTTCTCGAAGCAATAAGACAGGTGAAATACGAAGTCGGCAGAGAAAACGTACTCTTCATACATGTTACTTTGGTGCCTTACCTTTCAAAGGCGGGAGAATTGAAGACAAAGCCTACACAGCACAGCGTCAAAGAACTCAGAAGCATAGGTATCCAGCCGGACATCATCGTTTGCAGGACTGAAAGACCCATATCCATAGAAATGAAGGATAAGATAGGCCTGTTCTGCAACCTTGAAGGTGATTCTGTAGTGCAAAACGTGGATGCCGACAATCTCTATGAAGTACCTCTGATGCTGCATAATGAAGGCTTGGATTCCCTTGTAATAAAGAAGCTGGCGCTGAAATGCGGAAAAGCCGAGCTTGCAGAGTGGACCGACATGGTCAAGAAGATAAAGAGCCTGAAGAACAAGGTTACAATAGCACTGGTAGGAAAATATGTGGAGCTTCATGATGCGTATATGTCGGTGGCAGAGGCTCTGAGACATGCAGGAATTGCAAATGATTCCGACGTAGATATAAGATGGGTGCATTCCGAGGAAGTCCTTGAAGACAATGTGAAGGAATACATGGACGGAGTTGACGGAGTGCTGGTACCCGGAGGCTTCGGCAACAGGGGCATAGAAGGCAAGATACTGGTTGCCGGACATGCCAGGGAGAACAAGATACCATACTTCGGGATATGCCTTGGAATGCAGGTAGCAGTTATAGAATATGCCAGAAACGTACTGGGACTCAAGGAAGCCCACAGTACAGAGCTGGATGAGAACACCCCATACGGAGTGATACACCTTATGCCGGAGCAGGAGGACATAGACGAGAAGGGCGGCACAATGAGACTGGGCTTGTACCCCTGCAAGGTAGCTGAAAATACAAAGGCCTACCAGGCATACAGCGAGGACCTGGTATTTGAGAGACACAGGCACAGATACGAATTCAACAACCAGTTCAGGGACAAGGTGCTGGAGCACGGGATGCTGCTAAGCGGACTTTCACCTGACGAAAGACTGGTTGAAATGGTAGAACTGAAGGATCACCCCTGGTTCCTGGGCTGCCAATTCCACCCGGAATTCAAGTCCAGACCAAACAGACCACAACCCCTGTTCAGAGAATTCATAAAAGCAGCACTGGAATATAATAAGAAGTAAGAACAGAAAGCTTTGGAGCAATTCCAAAGCTTTTGTTCTATATTTAGCAGAGTCGCATTCGCCGTCATTCTGAGCGCAGCGAAGAATCTTACTAACTTTCTTGCCGAAAATTGGAAAAAAGTGTATACTATTTAAGATATCTAATTTGTGTCACCACTGGTGGCACAAATTAGATGGATGAATCATCTTGCAATCAAAGTCAATGGAAGATGTGTGTGATTATTTAATGAGATAAGAGCAGTGATGAAACATATGAAAGTAGAAGCAAGAAACACAAATCTAATACATATCTTGTCGCAAGTGTTAGATTTGTGTTAGTATGGTATAAAAATGGAATAATCGGATAAATAATGCTTTGTACTTTTTCTCTATTTGGTTCCTTTGAGGCACGAAATTAAGGATTGGAAAGAAAGGAAAGGTTAGAATGGATAAATATGTTAGATGGCAAGATGTTAAGAATTCGATGACTTCACTTACCGATGAAGAAAAAAGAGAAATTGACCTCATTTCTGATATAATAACTCAAATTATTGAAAGACGGCGGGAGTTGGGACTATCTCAGAGAGAACTTGAGAAGCTTACCGGTATAAAGCAAGAAGTCATATGCAGAGTTGAAAATATGAAAAATGTACCGCAGTTAGACACATTGATAAGGATCATGGAGCCCCTTGGACTAAGGTTGTCTGTAACCAGGTTTAGCTAACCCCAAAGCCACGGCTGAATCCCCCGTGCACTCCGTGGTTCCCGCCACCACCTCGTAACTAAAAAGGAGATGAGTGGTTTGATTCTATATGAAGAATCATCAAATGCAATAATAAAGTCAGCCTATGAGGTACATAGAATACTCGGTCCAGGCTTTTTAGAAAAAGTATACGAAAATGCGTTGTTACACGAGCTTCAACTAAAAAATATAAAGTGTGAGGCGCAAAAGCCAATTGACATATATTATAAGGATATTATTGCAGGTAAATACATAGCAGATATCTTGATTGATGAGAAGATAATAATCGAAGTAAAAGCTAACTCAGGACTTGAGGATGAACATTTCACACAACTGTTGAACTATCTTAAAGGTACTAATAATAGACTGGGATTATTGCTAAATTTCGGATTGCCGAAGCTCCAAATCAAACGAATAGCAAATTAATACCGTATATGAAACGGCTATCGATAATATTGATAGCACCAAAAACCACAAAAGTTGCTATAAAGGTAAATATTATATTTCCGTGAATTCCGTGAAAAATCAACCGTGTATTCCGTGTTACCCGTACCCCCTATTTTTTCAACCTCCACACCGCCGAAGCCTTACGCTCAACACTAATACCCTCAGTATTATCCTCATCCGTATATTTTACTTCCAGCACTTCCCCATCCTTAAGGCGGAGATTTGAATACCTGCTGCTGGTGCCGTTGACAGCCAAGGTACCGGTAAATATGCCGGTGTTTTTGCCTGTTTCCGTAAGAGAAAGCTTTAACATGGGCGGATTGCCGGCAATACCCACAAATACAGTAATATTGTCCTTTTCATTAATATTCGCAGCCATATCCCAATCCTTTACAGTAATACCCACCTTTGCGTCATTTCCATAATAGCTGTCCCGGTCCAGCTTCAGCTCTGCATTCTGAGGATACCATTCAGCTGCGGTCTCAACAGCTCCAAAGCTATAATCCCCCTGATCTTCATATACAACATAAAATGTATCCCCGGCTGCAACTTTCAATTTATTAGTTGTCCGGCTCTCTTGTCTTCCGAAATATACCTGACCCTTGAACTGCCCTGAATCAGCCTTTGTCTCATTAATAGTCACAGTGAATTCCGGCATCGAGTCACCGGATATTTTCACCTTCACACTGTCAATACTCTTTGGATTCCTGTTTGCTTCAGCATCAATAATGGTTATATTTGCACAGGAATTATAACCGCTATAGCTGTCCTTATCCAGCTTTATCTCCGCTTTCTGGTGTGACCAGGTATATGTCCTGCTTATCTTAAGCGACTTACCCTCCGGCACCGTTGTATCATTATATGTGATTTTTATTTCATCCCCCTGGGAAACTATCAGAGTCACATCTCTTTTATCCTTGTCCTCAACCTGCCTGGTAGAAAAGTATAAGGTTCCCCTGAAGCTGCCCGAGGAGGCTCCTGTTTCCACAAGCCAGAGTGTCAGGCCTTTGCTGCTTGAGCCGGAGGTGATATTGACCGGCAAAGTATTCTTCTGATTGCTGATATCCCCATCGGGATCCTTTACAGTAATGGTTATACTGCCGTTCAAATCCGAGCCTTCCTCAGCGGAAGTGCTGATAACTCCTTCTACAAGCTGGAATTTGGCTGTCGCTTCAACAGGGACATTTTTTTTATTCATTTCGTTCCATTCATCATTATAAAGTACTTTAAAATCTGACTTGGGAGCTATTTTCAGTGTATTCCGGGCGGCATTGCTTGAATATGTGCTGAAGGAAATATCTGCGCTGAATATACCGCTGTCTGCTTTAGTTTCATAGAGCTTGACATATACTCCACCCGGATCAATATCGGATGTGACCTTTACATCCACTGTGTCTATGGAATCCGTTCTTTTGTTCATGTCTTTATCTGTTACAGTTATCTTACACTTGGAATTCAGTCCGCTAAAGCTGTCTTTACTCAACTTCAATACCGCAGTCTGAGGCTTCCATACTGCCACAGCAGTACAGAGCTTTCCGGAGCTGTTTAAATTTATATTGTCCCGGTACATAACAGTGATTTCATCATCATATTTGATACGCAGGCTGCCCTTCACCGAATCGGAAGGACCTGTTGTCAATTTTATATAGCCTGTGAATTCCCCCGAATTTGCGGCACTCTCCACCAGTTTAAGAGCTATGCCTTTAGAGTCGGAGGTTGATTTCACAAGCACCTGTACCTCTTCAACAACATTCCGCTGCACATTCAAGTCGTGATCTATGAGTGTAATCTTGGGCGAATCACCCAACCCCCGGTATTTATCAGCATTAAACTTGATTGTTGCATTATATGGCATCCAAAGTGCTTCAGCCGTCAAGCCCTCATACCGGACATGCAGCTTGGCAACATCCTTTACTATTATTGCTTTTTCCGCAGCATTGCCTGTATTAGAACTGAAGCGCACACTGCCTGTAAAAATTCCTGTATTCTTACCGGTCTCTATAAGAAATACATTGACTCCAAAGCTGTAATTTTCGGCAGTAACCTTTGCTACCACCATATCAGCCGTACGTATATCCTTATTAAGGGAAGGAGCAGTCAGAGTAATCTTCATCTGCTCACTCAAACCCTTATATACCTCCTTGTCAAGCTTAAGCTCCATATTATCCTCCGCACACACGGAAGCAAAAAGCATAATAACAACAAAAAAGCACCCCGCCACATATTTTCCAACCATAACTTACCACACCACCCATGTAATAATCTAATTGAGAGTTTGTTCTTTAAGGACTATAATATTACTATAATATATATGGAAGAATATATAAACACCAAGATTACCCCAGAAATTATAATATTCCGTGCCATTCCCTGAAACAGACCTGTGTGACCTGTTACCCGTACCCCTCGTCCTCCCACTTTATTGTAATTATTTAACAATTATGTTATAATTTCAATATGTTTATCCGGGGTAATTAAAGAATGAATACCAAAAATGAGACATATTACTTGAAAAGTAAAGTTGGGGGAAGACAAAGTGAACGATTTAAGCAAAGACTTTATTTAATGAAGCAGTTTTATGAGACTTATAAAAACAATGAATTTGTGTCAACACTGTTGACACAAATTAGCTGGTCTAATACTATCCGTACCCTCAAAGCCTCGCTTAAATCTAGGGACTAGAGACTAGTGACTAAAAATACTTTAGGAGGTTTATACCATGAGCTCTACAGACTTTAAAAAGCTTAGCGTCTGGCAAAAATCAAAAGACCTGGCAGTAGACATATATAGAACGACAAATACAGGCAAGTTAGCAAAAGATTACGGCCTGCGTGAGCAGATGCAAAGGGCTGCGGTCAGCATTCCAAGCAATATAGCAGAAGGTAACGACAGAGAGTCAGAAAAGGAATTAATATATTATTTACATATTGCAAAAGGTTCATTGTCAGAGCTAAGGACGCAACTTGAGATTGCTAAAGAAATTAATTATATAAATGAAGAAACATATTCCGAAATGGACATAAAATGTATAGAGGTCTCAAAGATGCTAGGTGGACTAATAAAGGCTCTAAAAAATAAATCTAGCAACTAACTATCCAAAATGAGATACAAATGGCACACAATTGTGTGCCACTTGTAGCGAGGCATCCCCCCATAGCCCTACTTGAATCTAGGGACTAAAGACTAGCGACTAGTGACTGTGTAACAGAACAGAAAAATAGCGGCACGCTATTTTACAGTTCTGTTACATATCCCTCCCACACATTGACTATATATATAACAGTTGCTATAATGTGAAATAGGTAGCAGTCCCTCTACAGGGTGCTATAATAATTATTACATATCGAGGAGGTTGGTTAAATGAAGAAGACACTTGCATTGGTCTTGGCACTTGCTATGGTATTCTCAACAATTACAGTAGCATTTGCAGAAGACACAATCGGTGCAGACGCTCAGGTTTGTGCAGACCTGGGAATGCTCAAAGGTGAGTCAGGCACAGTAGATGCAGCATATACTGCAACTGCTCCAACAAGAATACAGGCAGCAGTTATGTTCTTAAGACTTAAGGGTCTTGAAGCAGAAGCTCTGGCCTTCACAGGCGAAACTAATTTCGCTGATGCTGATAAAGCTGCTTGGGCAAAACCAATAATGGCTTATTTGAAGGCTAACCCACAGCTTGGCTGGCAGGGTGACGGCACAAACTTCAACCCAACAGACAAAGTTACAGCACAGCAGTACTACAAGGTTATGCTTGAATCCCTTGGTTACAAGCAGAACACAGCTGAAGTAGTAGGCGACTTTACTTGGGAAAACGTAATAGAATTCGCAGCTGGCGTAGGCCTTTCAAAGGTTGCAGCAGTTGCTGATTTCACAATCAATGACCTTGCAGCAGCTACAGTAGAAGCTCTCAAAGCTACTGTAAAAGATGGCGACGCAACTCTTGTTGCTTCACTTATCGAAGCCGGCAAAGTAGATGCAGCTAAAGCAGAAGCAGCTGGTCTTTACACAAACGCAGTAACAACTACAGAAGCTAAGTTGGATGCTGTTTTAGCATCAGCTAATGACAAAGTAGAAGTTACATTTGACGCAGACGTTGCTAAAGCATTTGCAGAGAACGTTGCTAACTACAAAGTAGTTGTAAAGGGTTCAACAACTGCATTAGAAGTAAAAGAAGCTAAAGCTGTTAGCGCAACAGTAGTAGAACTTACTACAGCTGCACAGACTGCTGGTGCTGCTTATACTTTGACAGTTGATTCAGTATCTAAGAACTTTGCAGGTGTTGCAAAGATTACTGGTGCTCCTGAAGTTGATACAGTTAAGTGCATTGACACTGATACAGTTGAAGTTGTATTCAAGAAGGCTATGGACAGAGCATCTGTTGAAGATGTTGCCAACTATACTCTTAACAACAACGCAACTGTAAAAGCTGCTGAACTCTGGTTAGACCAGGATGACAGCAGAATGACTGTTAAGCTTACAACTGAAGGCTTAACTAACAACAAAGTATTCAAATTAAAGATTGAAAATGTTAAGTCAGCTGACCTGGTAGCAATAAAGACAGTTGAAAAGAGCTTTGCTGGAGTAACTGATACAAAGGCTCCAACAATCAAAGGCAATGTTAAAGTAAAGAACAACCAGAGAATCTGGATCACTTTCGATGACAAGCACGGTGTTGACAAGGAATCTGCTGAAAACATCGCAAACTGGGATATCGAAGGTCTTGCAATCAATAAAATCACTGCAATAGACGATGATGGCGATGACTATGGCTATTACGAAGTAGTAGAAATAGATACAGAGTCTATGGATTCCAACCACAAGTACACAGTTACAATTAGCAATCTTGTTGATGGTTCAACCTCAAAGAATGCTATTTCCAAGGTTCTTACAAAAACTTTCTACGGCGTAGCGGTTGACAAGACAGCTCCTAAAGCCGGATCAATCAGTGTTCTTGGTGATAACATGGTTGAAGTCATATTCACAGATACGAACAGAATAGATGCTACATCAGCAACTGATGTTAGCAACTACACATTCACTGAAGGCTTACAGGTTCTGAGCGCAAGCATAGTTAGGCCAACTAAGCCAGACGCTGTTCCTCTTGGAAAAACAGTTGTATTGACAACCTCCACAATGGATACAGATACAACTTACAAGCTCTCAATAGAAAATGTTGCTGACGAGTTTGGCAATGTTATGTCTAAGGTAAACAACAGATCGCTTCCAAGATCAAAGGGCGCAGATATTGCTCCTCCAGCAGTTGAAAAAGTGGAGTGGATTGATAAGAATACTGTAAAAGTATACTTCAATGAAAGACTCGACGCTGACTCTGCTAATGATCCTGCAAACTATTCAATCAATGGTGATATAGGCGTAGTTAAGAAAGCTGAATTATCAGGAACTTCAGGCTACCTCAGAGTTGACCTCACAACACCGGATTTGACAAACAACAAGGCATACAAAATTACTATTAACGGTGTTAAGGACAGACTTGACAATGAAATGGCCAATTACGTTGTAGGCTTCACTTCCGGTATGAAGAGTGCAGATACTGAAAGACCGGGAATCGATAACATCGTAGCTGTAAATGAAGACGAAGTAAGAGTTACATTTGATGAAGCTGTTGTAGCAGCAAGCACTGCCGCAATGACATTCACATATGGCACAGAAACAAGAAATGCAACGGTTGTAGGTCAAGGAGCACCTGTTTCACTCTATACAATCGATGACAATACTACAGTTGTATTCAAAGTAACTCCTGAAGCTATTACCAATGATACAATTACTACCAATGATTTAATAACAATTACTGCACTTAGCGGTGTAAAGGATCTTCATAACAACAGTTATCTTTTAGATCCAGCTGATAAGCCGGAATTCTATGGTAACACAGATGATAATGACGCTCCTGAAGTAGTAGCTATTGATCAAGTAACTGTTAAGAAGCTGCAGGTTACTTTCTCAGAGCCTATTATAGCACCTGCAACAATTACTTCTGATGGAATAACTTTCACTGCAGAAGTAGACGAAGATGGAGATGAAACTACAGATGCATTATCAGTACTTACATTGACTGCTGGTGTGATAGCATATGAAAAAGAGTTCAAGTTCGACTTCGAGACAGCTAACACTGTAACTGACTATGTCGGCAAGCCAAGCAGTGACAAAGCATACGAGTATACAGCATACTTGGATGACGACGACAATCCAGTAATAGACTTTGTTGAAGCTGTAAGTACAACTAAAGTTCAGGTTCACTTCAATGAATCCATTGCTACTGCTGGAACTTACATTATAGAAGATTCAGAAGGTAAACCAGTATCGCTTTCTAATTTGGTTGCAAAGGTTGACGGTGACGATGATACTATCGTAAACGTAACATTTACAAATAATGGACCAAGCTGGAGGGTTAAGCCCGGAGATGTCTTCACATTGATTCCAAAGACAGCTGCTAGAGACATAAAGGGTAATGCACTTGAAGACTTATCAGATTTGGAATTCGATTTTGTTGCATCTGCTGTAACAAATTACGATTACATCAAGGGTGTTACTATTACTGATGCTAAGACTATAGTAGTAGAACTTACCAGCGCATTTGACACAACTGTACTTGCTAATACATTAACTGTAAAAGCAAAAGGTACTTCTAATGACTTGGTTAAGGCTAGTGGTTTATCAAATACAAATACAGCAAAAACAAAAGTAAAAGCTCAATTAATGACTCCGCTTATGGATGGCGTTGACTATGTTGTTACTGTAGATGGTGCAGTTAAAGGTTCATTCACAGTTGAGGGCGTTCTCGGCGATGGCGGCGTTTCAGTAGATAGCAACATCGTTACATTCAGCGGATGGAACGTAAATGACTATGTAGTAAAAGTTGTTTATGCTAATGCTGAATACTTAGTATTACCTGTTGATACTACTACACCTGCTGATGGAGAAGACAGCTTCAGTATTGCAACACTCTATCTGTATGCTACACCAACAACAGCTGTAGTAATGCCGGCAAATGCATCATATGTTGTAGAAGTATATAGAACTAATGAAGCTATTGCGGATACATCATACAACGATGCAACAACCTATAAGGCAGCAATTGATGACGGCGTTAATACGAAGTACGAAGATGCTCCTTTGTACTCTTTGAAGAAGTAATAACTAGAGCAAAAGGAAAGGGCAGCGAAAGCTGCTCTTTTTTTTATGTGCGCCTGCATAGATGCAATCTAAATGTAAGCGTCAAAAATAACACACATGGTAGAATTCATACCGATATGAGATAATGCATCAAAGATTTAAAATCGGAGGTGCATTTTTCATTGAACTACAACGAAAACAGACAGATGTGGATGACCAGAGTGGCTTCATTCCGTGAAAGCGGCATGAGCCAATCCCAATGGTGCAAGGCAAATGAAGTAAGCTTGACTGCGCTCAGATACTGGTTGAGAAAGCTGAAATCCAGCAGTTATTCTGAGGAGGAAACTGAAACCTTTGAATTTGCGAGTCTTAATGTTCCTGGTACATGTTCTGCTAAAAGCATCACCTTAGAAGTCGGAGCAGTTAAAATCCTCCTATACAGCGATTTTGACGAAACACTACTGTTGAAAACCATCAAGACATTGCAACAGACATGATTAATCAGTTACATGTGGAAAAAGTCCATCTTGCTTTAGGCCCTACCGACCTTCGGAAGTCAGTAGATGGACTCGCGCTTATTGTCCAGCACATTCTGAAGATGGATCCCTTTTCAACCCATCTCTTTGCATTTTGCAACAGGCGTCAAGACAAGATAAAAATATTAGTATGGGAAAACAACGGACTCTGGCTTCACTATAAACGCCTTGAGAAGGGCACCTTTAAATGGCCTTCAAAAAAAGACAGTCCCTCGCTGTCACTTTCTGAAAGAGAATTCCGGTGGCTGCTAGACGGAATGAGTATCCATCAGGAATTAGCACACAAGCCGGCATTGGAACGGATTTTGATCTGAAGGAAGTTGAGAAAATCTTGAGTTTTCAGTGGATTAGGGCTTTTTTGCCATGTCTTTTGTGTTACAATAGAGACATGAGTGAAATAGTTGGAAGCAAGGATTTACAACAGAATAACGCGTCTCTTGAGGAACTGGAAAACAAGTATGCGATGCTTCAGCACGAGAATGAAATTCTAACGGCAAAACTGAAATGGTATGAGGAACAATACAAGCTGAGCCAGGCAAATCGTTTCGGTAAATCAAGTGACACCGTACCCGCAGAACAAATTTCGTTCCTGAACGAGGCTGAAATAGCTCAAAGGCCGGAAGCTGAAGAGCCGGAGCTTGAAAAAATTGTTTACGAGAGAAAGAAGAGAAAGAGAGGAACCAACAAGGATTCCTTTGCAGATCTTCCTGTTGAGCGGATAGAATATGACCTACCCATTGATGAGAAGACCTGCCCTGTTTGCAATGGGATAATGCACGCCATGTCCGAGGAAATCAGAAGAGAGCTTAAGGTGATTCCGGCACAGGTAAGCATCGTTGAGCATGTTAGAAAAATATACACTTGCAGAGCGTGTGAAAAGGTTGAGGAGAACGTACCAATTGTTACGGCACCTATGCCGGCGCCGGTCATATCCGGCAGCTTTGTGTCGCCGAGCCTGCTTGCCTTTGTCATGCATCAGAAATATGTTGCCGCACTTCCCTTGTACAGGCAGGAGCAGATATTCAGGGAATACGGCATTGATATATCGAGGCAGAATATGGCTAACTGGATTATAAAAGGTGCAGAGCTGTGGTTGGAGCCTTTATACGATAGAATGCACCAATATCTGCTTAAAGAGTCGTTCCTGCACGCGGATGAAAGTCCCATGCGGGTTTTGACAAAGGACGGAAAGCCCACCGACAGCAAGGCGTATATGTGGCTGTATGCGACAGGGCGGTACGGGAGGAAAATGGCGCTCTATGAGTACCAGCCATCCAGGTCGGGCAAGCATGCAATGCGATTTCTCGAGGGATACTCCGGTTTCCTTCAAAGCGATGACTACAGCGGATATAATTCCGTTGAAAATGTCACCCGTGTCGGCTGCTTTGCACATGCACGAAGGTACTATACGGATGCGCTGAAAGCCATTCCCAAAGGAGTTTCTATTGAGTCCACCTATGCACATCAGGCTTTGGCGTTTTTCAAGAAACTGTTCATGCTTGAAAGCCAATGGAACGATCTGAGCGCAGAAAAGAGATATGAAAATAGACTGAAAGAAAGCAAGCCTGTACTGGAGGCTTATTTGGCGTGGCTTCAAGAAGTGCAGCCAAAGGTAGTCAGAAAGAGCAAGCTGGGGCAGGCTATTGCATACAGCATGTCAAACTGGGAACTGCTGACGAACTTTCTAAAGGATGGTCAGTGCGAACTCAGCAACAACAGGGCCGAGCGGGCAATCAAGCCCTTTGTAATCGGCAAGAAGAACTTTCTTTTTGCAAAATCACCCAATGGAGCCAAAGCCAGTGCGATCACATACAGTATTGCCGAAAGCGCCAAATTGAATGGGCTGAATACCTTTTATTACATAAAGTACTTGTTTGAGCAGTTGCCAAATATTAAGCTAGAGAAGCCCGAGGCTCTGGAACACCTGCTCCCATGGGCAGAAGATATTCCTGCAGAATGCAGGCTTGAGAAAAAGGCTTAAAAGCATAAGTCCCATTTACGAGGATTATCTCATAGATGGGACTATTTTTGTATGTGGGTTATATTTGACGGATACGTATTAAAATACCACCTGCTATGCAGGTGGTACAAAAGAGCTTTAGCGTGGGGTATGAAAAAGAGAACTCCTTTTGTTAAAATAGAAGAGGTTTCGTCAGCCAAATCTACATAACAAAAGGAGGTCATCCAAATGGATGAGAGTAGTTTATCACATACCAAGTGGGATTGCAAATATCACATTGTATTTGCTCCGAAGTTCAGAAGACAAGAAATTTTTGGAGAGAAAAAAACAGAGATAGGGAAAATTTTAAGACAGTTATGTGATAGAAAAGGGGTACAAATAATAGAAGCAAATGCGTGTCCTGACCATATACACATGCTTGTGACAATACCGCCTAAGATGAGCATATCAAGCTTCATGGGATACTTAAAGGGGAAGAGTAGTTTGATGATATTTGAGAAATATTCAAATCTCAAATATAAATACGGTAATAGACACTTTTAGTGTAGAGGCTATTATGTGACTACGGTGGGGCGTAATAAAAAAGCGATAGAAAAATATATAAAGGAACAATTAAACGAAGATATGATATCTGACCAGATAAGTATAAAAGAGTACATGGACCCTTTTAAGGGTAGCAAGTAGCATTAAATGCGGCTGGCGAAACTAATAAGTGCCTTAAGGCACACGCAGGTCACAAGCCCTTATAGGGCTTAATAAATACCACCAGCTTAGCTGGTGGATGATTATTATGAGTAAAACTATCTTATATGGCAAGAGATGGAACACCTACCGTCGTGCAGTCTAACCTCCCTTTTAGTATACTATGAGAAAGTAATCTAAGGGGGGAGGTTTTATTGTGGATTCTACTACTGAAAATATGCTTCTCTGGGAGCAGAGGATTAAAGAAAGACTTCAGGATGGAATGATAATTGATAATTGGTGTGAAAAGAATGGTGTAAACAAGCATCAGTATTATTATTGGAACCGCCGGATTCGTGAAAAAAAGCTAATGAGGAAATGATTTTTGCTGACGTTACCTCAACACTTTCAAAATCTGACTCTAAAGGACAGAATTCAGCTCCAACATCTGATATTCAAATCCTATACAACGGCTTCCGAGTAATCGTTCCAAGTGATTTCCTTTTCTGCAATAAACGCCACAACTCATTACGTGTATTACGCTGGGATGGCAACGGTTTTATTCTAGTTACTAAATCACTTTCTGATGAGATGAAGAAAACCAAGGCGAAGTACGTGACATAACAAAACGCCAACTGGAATGGCTCCTCACAGGTCTGCATGTTGATCAGAAAAAAGCACATCCTGACAGTATTGATACCTCCGGAATAATTTTCTAAAAATACCCTGAAACACTAGTAAAATAGCGGTTTTTACGGTATAATAGAAGCAGTAAATCACTCGCTAGATGGAGGCTCATATATGCAGTCTGTCAATGAAAAAGATCAGCGTATCCAACAACTTGAGAACGAAAGTATCCGTCAAATACAGCCCACATATAAAAACAGTCCCATCTATGAGATAATTCTCGTAAATGGGACTCGTGCTTTTGAACCTTCTTCTCAAGCCTGCATTCTGCAGGAATACCCTCTGCCCATGGAAGCAGATGGTCCAAGGCCTCGGGTCTATCCAGCTTAATATTTGGCAGCTGCTCGAACAAGTACTTCATGTAATAGAATGTATTTAATCCATTCAATTTAGCGATCTCGGCAATAAATCCTAACATTAGGATTTATTGCCGAGATCGCAGTGAAACCCGTAGCAATCACAAGAAAGAACTCCTTGTTCTCTGATTCTGTTAAAGGAGCAGAAGCCTCTGCCATCATATTCAGCATCATTGGCACGGCAACAGCTAATAATCTGGATCCCTATAAATATCTTGAATATATCTTCCGCCATCTGCCGAACCTTGATTTTAAGTCAGATGATCCGATATTGGATTCCTATCTGCCTTGGTCAGAAAAAGTGCAGCTTGAATGTAAAATACAGAATGCAGGAACAGCCGGAAACAAAAACAAGGAGGTGTGTTGTGAGTCAGCCTAATATCGATTTTATGATGAACATGACAAAGGAATATCTCAGCGGCAAAATGGATGACACTGCTTATTATCTGGATTTTCCATATGAGTTGGAACAACGATACAAGAAGATGCATCGTGAGGATGATGATTATTGTGAATTGATATATGAATGCTTATATGAAGAAGGAGTAGCCTTGTACCAAGAGTTATCCGACACGGAATTTAAAAAGCTTATACGAAAGCAGTACAATTATATCAAAAAAATTGCTAAAGAAGGATTTTATTAAAAACAGCTCCACCGGTTTGAAGTGAAGCTGCTTTTTTGGAATACGGTATATGTTCCATCGCTTAACATCATGTCTCGAATACTAAAAATAATAAAAAAGTGCACCTCTAAATATTAGAATTTTGTCTATTATTTGAGATGAGTTTCACTTGAAGTCTCATAGTATTTTTTCATGTCGCAACATTATCCTTTTTACATCCTCTTGAACCTTCCAATAATAAAAGGAAAATAATTATTTATTAAATATATAAGGGGTATGATTATTAATACTGTAACAACTGTATCTATGCTGCTTAATATAAATGAACCCCTTAAATATGTCTCTGTTATGTTATGAAACATTGAGTGGTAATGTATTACTTCAATTTTTACAAGCCAATGAATTGCCATTATTATCAAAGCATTTTTCCCTATGTACTCTAGTACTTTATTCGTTTTTATGCATATTGAAAGTGATAGACAAAGGTATATACCTGCTAGTGCAGCAATGTAAGTATATATTATATTTTCGCCTAATAAATTATAAGCAAGGGAGACTATACCATTATTAGGTATAATGAAGTACATTAGTATAATAGAAAGAATACTGATTATATAGTAAAGAACAGTAATTTTTAAATTTGTTAAAAAGGCTTTCTTCTTACAGATATATCCTAGGCCATAGAATACTATACCTGTAAGTGCAGCATCTGCACTCCACGGGATATAGCTTTTTATGTATACCGATAATAAAAACCCTGATACAGCACAAACTAATAATGAAATTACCATATAGGTATTGTTCTTGATTTCAGATAAGTAGAAAAATAGTGATTCTACAACAAACAAACAAGTTAAGAACCAAAGTACAGGATTGTAGGGCAGATAGTTATCTGCACCTTGAGATAAAATCAAGCTAATAACCATTTTAACTTGATTAATTTCAGTATTATTAATATTCTCCTTAATAATCAGCCAATAAAAGTAGCTTATAAGTCCAAAACAGAAATAAGGTACAACTAGAGTTTTGAATTTTACACTAAGAAACTTTATCAAAGAGGCATATTTATTTATACTAAAAAGATATCCGGATAAGAAAAAGAACAGATGCATGTGGAAAGAATATATATATCTTTTTCCTATATAAGTTGTCTCAGGTCCATTCCATATATGTCCCAGAACTACAAGTAGTATACCAATTCCTTTAGCTATATCAATCCACCGCACTCTATCGCTGCTCTCACAACACATTTTCATTTTCTCCTTTTGTCTGATATAATTTGTCAATATAATATTAGCCATATATTGTGGAAATCCTCTAATTATCAACTTTATATTTTATTATAATTTTGTATCGTATCATCGGCTGTGGGGGTACAAAGCTTGTGAGAAAAAGAAATCTTTTATGGTTGTATATTATTGATATCTCCAAAGACTTACGTCATTTTGAATAGGAATATCATTATACGTTTTTCTTTCCGAAATATTTATTTCCCCCAATTATATTGTACAAACCACATGCCGTGCTTGCAAAAAGCAAACATAGGTCAAAAACCATATTGTAATTCCAGAACATTAACATTGAATTATATTGCCCATTGTTATAATATATAAAGTGAGTATTATTCTATGCATTTAAATAAAAGACAAGGAGTACACGCATGGGTAAATCAATAAAAGTATCTAAACAAAGGGTAAACCATAAAAAATCTATAAATGATGAAATGAATGTAAACTCATTTAATTATATTTTTATATTATTGATTTCTATGTTTATAATCATAATTCCATTTTATAGAGGGCTATACTTCAGAGAGAACTATATACCGTCTGTAATATATATAAGTGGAATATTTGTATTATATATATTATATAAGTTTATAAAAAGAGATGAAAAGCTATCAATTTCATATTTTGATATTGCAGTATTACTTCTTCCTATCATATATATGATTTCGTTCTTTGTAGCAGTAAACTCCAAGGATGCTTTAGATGAAGTATTAAAGTATGCTAGTTACTTTATGATTTATAAAATGGTTGCAGATTTGTGTGTTACTGAGAAAAAATCGAAGCTTATGATGGAGATAGTTCTCTTCTCAATACTTGTATCAACTACTGCAGCAATACTGACAGTGGGTGGAGTTCTGGACCTAAAAGGAGTTTTCGTGAGCAATAGATTCCATGGAGCATATCAGTATCCCAATACTACAGCTGCAGTTATAGGTGCAGGATTGATGTTAGCATTTGGATTGATAAATGAAGGGAAAATGCGTTTATCGAGTTTATATTATCAGGCGGTTATAACGACGCTGCTGACAGCTTTCATACTAACCTTATCAAGGGGTGCATTTGTAGTTTTCGCATTGGTTTTCTTATTATACTTTGTTATAACTCCGGCACAGAAAAAGCTGAAGCTGATTTATAATGCGTTTTTTTCTTTGGTTGTTGTGATACCACTGGCAATGGCATTTTATAATAATTTTACAGGCATACGTTTTATTCTATACTATATTGCATCAGTTTTAATAAGTGTAGTACTTCAATTCATGCTATTCACTATTGAAAAAAAATATATTGATAGAATTAACTCACGTTTCTTAAGCATTTCTGTGGTCGCCGCCCTTGTGGTTATAACCTTGATTTCCTCTGTTGCTATTAGCTATAAGGTGCCGATTACTTATAATATAATGCATAAGGGCGATGAAGAAAGTTCGTGGAAGGTCCAAAGCTTAACCGTAAAAGATCTTATTCCTGGTACTAAATATAAATTAAGCTTTGATGTAAAATCTAATATGCAGACTAACTATAGTTATCTGGCTATTGTTAGCAGTAAGGAAGCAGATAAGTCCGATGTGAAGCTGGCAAGTGTTAATGGATCAGTAGAAGAAAGCTATACTCCTGTAGACCTCGACTTTATAACACCAGATAATGTAAACACTGTTACTGTTGCGCTTTACAACCGTGAGCCAGAGTCTTATACAATGTACAGGAACATTAAGATAACTGATGAGTGGGGCTCAATAGTGAAGCAGTTTAAACAATATAAATTCATTCCTAAGGTAGTTGCTGACAGGCTGACAGATATTAGTTTCAGTACAAGAAATTTGACAGAAAGATTTATTTTTAACAAAGATGGAATGAAAGTATTTAGTGATTATTTCTTGGTAGGAGCAGGTGGTGGTGGTTGGAAGAATATTTATAATAAGTATCAATCCTATCCCTACAACACTAAAGAAGCGCATAACTTTTATGTTCAAATGCTGGTAGAGACAGGTATACTGGGAGCAATTGCATTTGGCTTTATATTATTTATGATTGGCAAAGGTCTTTACAATGTTATAAAAAGTGATAGAAATGATAGTATTATATATGCATTTATGGCTGCTCTAGTTTTATTGGTGCACTCATATTTTGACTTTGACCTGTCATTATCTGCAATTACATTTTTGTTGTGGATTATAATAGGACTGATTGGAGCTCGCTCTAGTAAGAAGTTAAAAATGCCAAAGGAAAACTTTGCTAAAGGATTCGCATCCGTTGCAGCTATAGTAGTACTGATGACAAGTTTATCTATATATATGGGGATGTTAAATGGTAGAACGGCTACGTCGCTTATAAATAGTGACACAAACAAATCAGTTAAATTATATGAGAAGGCAATGAGCCAGGATCGGTTTAATGCTGCTTATAGGATGGATTATGCACAAGTTATGAATGCAATGTACCAAAATACTAAAAATCAGCTGTATTTAGATAATATGTATAATGCAATTGACGAAACGATAAAAAGTGAGGGATATAAGTTTGAATATGTGAATGTAATTATTCAGCTTATGATGAGAAATGGAAGACTGGAAGAGGCATCAGAAATTGCTAATAAGCTTGTAGATTATAGACCAATGGATCAGAATGCTTACCTTTTAGACATATCAACCAATTATGCAATAGCCAAAGAATATTTTGATTCAAATCAGCATGTTAAGGCAACACCTTATTTAAAGAGTATTATAATTGCGTCCGATAAGCTTGAGGCTGCAAAAGAAAGATCTTTAGAGCCAATAGTTGTGGCAGATAAAATTGGAGATATGATTGAGATTGCGAATACCTGGCTGGAAGTTGCGGAGAAAGAGGCAGGAACAAAATAATAGTAAATAGTCTATGTCATAGAAGTTATGTAATATATGATACAGCAATGTTTATATTTAATGATTGACATTACAATACATTATTTAATTTTTTATTTATTTACTTGAATTGAGTGACTTGGGGGTGAAGGTTTTGAAGATATATTCAAAGAGAATATTACTTCTATTAATTGATATAGTTTTAATTAATCTAGCTATATATATTGCCCTTATATTTAGATTTGATGGTTTAATTCCGGAGCACTATGTACGTGTGCTGGCAAATTCATTTATATATATAACTCTAATTGAATTAGTAGCTTTTTATTTTTTTGGATTATACAAGAGTCTATGGAGTTATGCGAGTATTGATGAGCTTATTCAGGTTTTTTTTGCTGCAGCAACAGGATCAATAGGGGCATTTGTTTACGGCACTATTGCCGGTGTTAGGCTTCCAAGGACAGTATATGCTATGTCATGGATACTTATATTTCTCTTTATTGGGGGAATTCGTATAAGTGGAAGGTTAGTAAAAAGGGTTCAAATTTTTGGTAGAAACAACGAGTTGAGTACGAAAAAGGTAATGATTATTGGTGCTGGTAAAGCAGGATCTATGGTCATAAAGGAGCTTAAAGATCATCAGGAGCTTAATTTAATACCATCAGTTGTATTGGATGACGACTTCAAGAAACACAACTCCAGCATACACGGAGTCGCAGTAAGAGGTGGAAGGGATAAGATTGTTCCTCTCGCTAAGGAATATGGCATTGATGAAATAATTGTTGCTGTACCTTCAGCACAAAAAAGTGAGATGTCTGATATATTGAGGATATGCAAGGAGACTAAATGCAAATTAAAGAAGCTTCCGGGGGTATATGAAATTATTAATGAGAATGTAAGTATAAAAAGCATTAGGGATGTAAATATTGAAGACTTACTTGGACGAGATGAGGTTAATTTAGATATAAAGGCAATATCCAGTTATATAAAGAATGAAGTAGTGCTAGTAACGGGCGGTGGAGGTTCCATCGGTTCAGAACTGTGCAGGCAGATAGCCAGATTTCATCCCAAGCAACTAATCATATTGGATATATATGAGAATAATGCTTATGATTTACAGCAGGAGCTTAGACGTTCTTTCAAGGACAAGCTGAATATGGAAGTAATTATTGCCTCTGTCAGGGATAAGGTAAGGCTTGAGCAAATATTTGATGAATATAGACCTGGAGTAGTATTTCATGCTGCTGCGCACAAGCATGTTCCACTTATGGAAAACAATCCGGCAGAAGCTGTAAAAAATAATATCAAAGGTACTTTGAATGCTGCGCAATGTGCTGACAAATATAAGTCAAAAAAGTTTGTGCTTATTTCTACTGATAAGGCAGTAAATCCTACTAATATAATGGGTGCAACAAAAAGAATAGCAGAGATGATTATACAGGCAATGGATAAACAAAGCCATACGGAATTTGCAGCTGTACGTTTTGGTAATGTGTTGGGGAGCAATGGAAGTGTAATACCACTTTTCAAAAAACAAATAGAAACCGGTGGTCCTGTTACTGTTACACATCCTGAGATAACCAGATATTTTATGACCATACCTGAAGCTTCAAGACTTGTTATACAAGCAGGAGCCATGGCCAAAGGCGGCGAAATATTTATTCTGGATATGGGTGAATCTGTTAAAATATTGGATCTTGCCAAGGACTTGATAAAACTTTCAGGCTTTGAACCCGATACTGAGATAAAGATTGAATTTACGGGACTGCGTCCTGGTGAAAAGCTATATGAAGAACTTCTTTTAGCTGAAGAGGGTGTGGCGAGTACGAGGCATAAGAATATATTTATTGGTAAACCATTAGAGATTGACTTTAAAGAATTGATAGGAAAAATAAAAGAGTTGGAAGAGTGTATTGATGATGTCTTAAAAATTAGAGATTGTTTAGGCAGAATAGTATTAAATTATGAATATAGAAACGATGAAGCCGCTGTAACAAAGTAAGGGTATATAGTTAAACTTGCTAAATCTTTGTTTTATATGGCTTAAAAAAAATGATTGCTTTTATACTTTTTAATTTGAATGAGGTGTAGAAATGGGAGAAATTAGTTTTAGAGGGTATGTAGAAGTTCTAATAAAAAATGTACGTATAATTGCTGTAATAACTAGTCTATCTATTATAATATCATCAGTTGTTAATTTTTTGGTATTGGAATCAGCCTATGAGGCAAAAGCTGTTTTAATGGCTTCAAGCCTCAATAGCAAACAGCAATCAGCTCAACAGATGACAGAGGGGATAGAAGGTTTCTTAAATACAATGTCCCAATATCCACAGATGACAATTGAGACGTACAAAGAACAAATAAACAATCCACAAATTTTGCAACAGACAATTGATGAACTAAAGCTCAACGAAAAGGATATAACTAGAAGAGACTTAAAGAATATGATCACCCTTAATACAATAAAAGATACTAATCTTATAACAATAACTGTAAAATATGTTGATAAGGTCTTAGCTAAAGACATAGCAAATACTATTGCACGCAAATTTACCGATTTTGTATCTCAGATGGCTAAGGAACAGGCTACGAAGTCTTCTAATTATATCAGGCAACAGATGGATATAGAAAAAGAAAACCTGGACAATGTACTCTTGGAGTACAAGCAATACATAGCGCAACCACGAGGTTTGAAAGAGCTTCAGGCAGAATTTGATTCTAAGATAATGCTTCTCACGAAGTATAAAGAAGATTTACTGGATGCAAGTATAGAAGAGCAAAGGATAAGGTCAGGATTAACTGCAGCTCAGAAGCAGCTAAGTGTAATACCTGACAAGATAGCTTTAGATAAATCTTTAATAGAGGAACCTTTTATTTCTCAAGTAGCGGGAGACAGTATGAAAGGGGATGTAAAAGATACCTTTGGAACTATTAAGGTACAATCTGAAGAAGTGAATGAAGCATATACAGCTTTAGTACATACTGTAAACTCTTTAATAATTGAATTAGCTAATACTACATCACAAAAAGGCAACCTTCAAAATGAGATTGTTGGAATCCAGAAGCAGTTGGAAACTTTACAGGTGGATCTTGCAGAGAAACAGCATCAGGATATAATTATACAGGAAAAAGTTAAATTTGCAAATAATACATATAATGCATTCTTGGAGAAGTATGAAGAGACCCGAATTGCAAAATCGTCCGCTATTGGTGATGCCAGTATCATTATAATATCACCTGCAGTTGAGCCACTTCAACCTGTGGCACCTAATAAGAAGTTGAATATTGTGATAAGTACAGTTTTGGGTATAATGATGAGTATATTTATTGCTTTCTTCAAAGAATATTGGAGAAGTAGTGTTTCTCAAAATTAAGTATTCAGGTTTCTTATAATAATTTAGGATCAATGCGAGATCGATTTTGAGGATTTGAATATACTAGCTATGATGAAAAGTGGAGGCTGACAAGATAGTACCTATATAGATGTAATATTGAGGAATCATTAACTTCTATATAGATAGTAAACAAAGCTAACAAAGATTCTTATGTTATTAACTATGGTTAAAAGGAGAGCGTGTATGGACTGGAAAAATAAGAAGGTACTTATTACCGGATCTGAAGGTTTTATTGGAAGTCATCTGACAGAGCGTTTAATTAAACTTGGTGCTGATGTAACGGGTTTTACTTTGTATAATTCATTCAATAATTGGGGATGGCTTGATAGTCTTGATAATGATTTATTAAAGAAAGTTGATATATTTACTGGAGATATAAGGGATGAAAACTGTGTACGGCAGGCTGTGAAAGGTAAAGATATTGTATTTCACCTAGCTGCACTAATTGCAATCCCATACTCATATTATGCTCCTGCTTCATATATAGCTACAAATGTAAACGGTACACTTAACGTAATGCAGTCCTGCAGGGATTTTGAAATAGGAAAAGTTATTCATACCTCTACCAGTGAGGCTTATGGTACAGCCCAATATGTTCCCATAGACGAAAAACACCCCCTTCAAGGGCAGTCACCTTATTCGGCAAGTAAAATTGGAGCCGACATGATGGCTGAAAGCTTCTATAGATCATTTAACACACCTGTAGCTACAATCAGGCCCTTTAACACTTATGGACCCAGGCAATCAGCTAGGGCTGTCATACCTACAATTATAACACAGGTACTGAGTGGAGAGAAGAGGATTAAACTGGGGTCTCTAACTCCCACTAGGGATTTGAACTATGTTAAGGATACTGTAGAAGGGTTCGTCAAAGTTGCTGAGAGTGATAAGACATTTGGTACAGTATTAAATATCGGTACGGGTAAAGAAATCTCAATAGGGGATTTAGCAAATACTATTATTAGCCTAATTGGTAGTGATGCACAGGTGGTCAGTGATGAGGAGAGAATCAGACCATCAAATAGTGAGGTAAACAGGCTATGTGCAGATAACAAAAGAGCATTAGAACTTACAGGTTGGAAACCGAAGTACTCTCTAGAAGATGGGTTACTTGAAACAATTGAATGGTTCAAAAATAATTTGGAATGTTATAAAGCTGATATATATAATATTTAGAAGGAAGGTAAATTATATGATTCCTTTATGTGTACCTCAGATTGAAGGGAATGAATGGGAGTATATAAAAGACTGCCTGGATACTAACTGGGTGTCCTCTGTTGGCAGCTATGTAAATCTTTTTGAAGATAGATTCAAAGAATATGTACGCTCAAAATCATCAGTAGTTACAATGAATGGAACAATGGCTATTACACTAGCTTTGCAGGTGCTAGGAATTGGACCGGGTGACGAAGTTATTGTGCCTTCAATGACTTTTATTGCTAGTGTTAATCCTATAAAGCATGTAGGTGCAGATCCCGTATTTGCTGATATTACATATGACACATGGGTTATGGATGTTGATAAAGTTGAAGAGCTGATTACAGAAAAAACAAAGGCAATAATTCCTGTACATGTATATGGTAATGTAGTGGATATGGAACCATTAATGAAAATAGCAAACAAGCATAATTTATATGTAGTTGAAGATGCTACCGAAGCATTAGGTTCAGAATACAGAACTAGTGATGGTGTTTGGCATAAGGCGGGAACAATAGGACATATTGGTACTTTTAGCTTTAATGGCAATAAGCTGATAACTACAGGTGCAGGAGGAATGCTGGTTACTGATAATGAAGAGTGGGGACATAGCGCAAAATACTATTCGAATCAGACAAAAACAATCCTACCAAATGGTGGATATTACCACGAGGAAATCGGATTCAACTATCGCATGCCAAATGTATTAGCAGCAATGGGAGCTGCACAACTTGAAAATATTGGGAAGTATCTCGATATAAAGGTAAGGAACGCAAATTTGTATAATAAACTTCTTGCAGATATAGAAGGTATACAGCTTGTATCTATAAAAAATAACGTAAAGCATTGTCAGTGGCTATATAGTATACTAGTAAAAGAGCAATTCAGAACGGATAGGGATGGACTTATCAAGTATCTTGAGGATAATGGCATAACGAGCAGACCTTTCTTCTATCCCGTACATAATATGAAACCATATGTTAAAAATATTGCTAAGCTTGAAGTGACTGAAAAAATTTCGATGTTGGGTATTAATCTTCCAAGCTCTGTTGGTCTTAAAGAAGAGGAGATTGAGTTGATATGTAAACAGTTGAAAGGTTAAAAACAGAAGGGAGAGCTAAATGGAATATAATAATTTAGAATATGATTTTATTGATGAACAGATATGCCAAGTAAAAGTAGATAATTCAAAGGGTCTTAATATATTGAATGTAGAGACTCTTAATGAACTGGGAGATTTACTGGGGAGATTAAACAGTATCGAAGCGCTTAGAGTTGTTATAATCACTGGTAAAGGCAAAAAGGCGTTTATCTGCGGTGCAGATATTAAGGAAATGGCCGGTATGGACTATCACAGCAGTAGAGAATACAGCAAGTTAGCAATGAATACTTTTATGAAAATATATGAAAGTAATAAGATGTATATTGCTGCAATAAATGGAATTGCATTAGGCGGTGGTGTAGAGATTACTTTATTCTGTGATCTGAGAATAGCTTCAGATAGTTCAACGTTTGGCAACCCAGAGGTGTCTTTAGGAATAACCTGCGGGTTTTCCGGTACTCAGATGCTTAGTAGAATTATTGGAATTTCTAATGCCAAGGATATGTTGTTAACTGGTAGAAGAATTGATGCAAAAGATGCATTAAATAAAGGACTTGTTAACTATTTATACAGTCAGGAAGAGTTAATGGAGAAAACGATTGAGATCGCAAAAGGAATTTCTAAGAATTCCTACAATGCTTTGCAAAAAACAAAGTACCTGGTGAACAGGTCTATAGATTTGCAGATTAAGGAAGGACTTGAACTAGAAACGGAAATTTTCAGCCAATGTTTTAATTCGGATGAGAGTAAAAAGTTTATGGAAGCGTTTCTACTTAAAAAAGGCAGGGGTTGATATGCAGAAGGTACATGTTGGTGTTGTTACTACAAATCGCGCAGATTACGGAATACTCTATCCGTTGATAAGCAAAATTCAGGATTCAGATAAGTTGGAGCTCAATTTAATTGTAACGGGTGCTCATCTACTGGATAAGTTCAATACGGTAGAAATGGTAAGAAAAGATGGGCTGAATATAAGTAAAGAAATTGAAATGTTTATTGGAACGGATTCTAAGTCTGCACTGCTTAAGTCTATTGGAGTCGGGTTTATTTCATTCGCTGATTACCTGAAAGAAAAAGAGTTGGATTTATTGATAGTACTTGGTGATCGTGCGGAGATAATAGTTCCGGCGTTTTCAGCACTTTTTTATGGAATTGCGATAGCTCATATTGCAGGGGGAGACAGCATAGATACATATGTAACCTATGATAACAGCGTCCGTCATGCCATAACAAAGATAAGCCACTTACACTTTGTGTCAACGGAAGAGCATAAGCAAAGAGTTATTGGAATGGGTGAAGAAGAAAATAGAATATTTAATGTTGGTGCCCTTGGACTCGATTATATTAGGGAAGCTGAATTAATGACAAAAGAACAACTAAGAAGTATTCTAGAGAAATTGGATGTTGATAAGCCATATATATTATTTACTTTTCATCCGATTCATACAAGAACTGAACAATTAGATAGCGAAATGAAAGAGATATGTAGAGTTATTGAGGATATGAGAATACAAACTGTGATTACATATCCAAATTCGGATTTCGGTCATGAGATAATAATCAATGAAATAAAGCAGCTTCAAAATGCAGGCCATGTGGAATTAAAGGATAAGTTAACACATAGAGAATATTTAAGTCTAATGAAATTTTCTTCTGCTGTTATGGGCAACTCCTCTAGTGGAATATTTGAAGCCCCCTTTTTTAAAGTGCCTACTGTTGACATAGGTGAACGCCAAAGGGGAAGAATAAAAGCCGAGAGCACCATAAACGTCAATTGCGATTACAAAGAAATTGTAAATGCTATAAATACAGTAATATTTGATAATTCATTCGTGAGTATGTGCAAAACGTGTAGAAATCCTTATGGTGATGGAACGAGCAGTGGTAAAATCATAGAGGTGCTTGAAGACACTGTTTACAATAGAAAACTGATTGAGAAAAAGATGACATATTAGAACAACAAATAAGAATGTGTATAAGGTAGGATGAAAGCATGGAAATCAAGGATTATGTAAACGGTAATGAAGAGGATATAAGGGCGTTGTATAGAGCTGCGTATAACAGAAGCCTTGATATTGATTTGTGGAAGTGGAGGTTCACCAATAATCCCTTTGGCAATCACTTTTTAAAATTAATGTGGGATAATGATATTCTTGCAGGGCACTATTCGGTAAGTGCGTCTAAACTGGTTGCCTTTGGTGAAGAAATAACAGGCGCACTTTCAATGATTACAATGACACATCCCGACTATAATAAACGGGGTATATTCACAAGCTTGGCAAATGCTCTTTTTCAAGAGTTTCAAGGAAATTTGAAGATAATATATGGGTTCCCGAATAACAATTCTTATCATGGATTTGTATCGAAATTGGGATGGAAGCACATTGCGGATATTAAACCTTATTGGATAGACACGATGGGCAAGTCTTTTCAATGGAAAGAAAGGTATATGCTTGTCAAAGTCAATAGCTTTGATGAAGAAATTTATAAGCTTGATAAGAATTTAAATACTAACAGAATCCATGTAAGAAGGGACTCTGTTTACCTAAATTGGAGATATACAAATAACCCATCAAACAAATACCACATGTATGAGATATATGATAGGAACGAAATAGTAGGCTTCTGCTGTTATAAACTATATCAGGATGTTCAAAGGGGAAGGGTAATATGTGACGTGGTGGACTTCTTGTGCATGAATACTGATATCTTTGAGGATATGATTTATTTTATTATTAAAAGCATGGCACAAGAGGATGTATGTTATATCGATCTTTGGACTAGTATAGATGTTTTTGGAGAAGTATTAAAAAATATTGGATTTATAGTCGATGAAGATAATGTCACTCATTTTTGTGCAATGAAAAACTCGAGTGAAGATTATTTGAATAGTACAACAGAAATAGAAAACTGGTATATAACAATGGGTGACTCAGATATATATTGAATAATTATCCGATACATCAATCTAAGAGTGGTGGTGCTTTAAATGAGAGTATTAACAGTATCGGTTCATCCAGATGATGAAACAATTGGTTGTGGAGGGACACTGCTTAAACACAAGGATTCTGGAGATGAAGTATTCTGGCTGATTATAACGGGGATAAGTACTTCTGAAGGGTATCCTGCTGATATTGTAGAAGAAAGAGAAAATCAAATAAGGAAAGTAGCAGAGCTATTTGGATTTAAGAACGTATACAGATTAGACATACCAACTACTAAATTACACTTGATTGATCTTAATATACTAATAGACAGAATTTCATCTGTTGTAAAGGATGTAAGGCCCGAAATAATATATATGATAAATAGGTCTGATATACATACAGATCACCAGGTTGCTGCAAAAGCTATAATGAGCTGCACAAAAGCATTTAGATATCCGTTCATTAAGAAATTGCTTATGTATGAATGCCTATCAGAGACAGAAATGGCACCTCCATTAATAGAGAATTACTTTTTACCTAATGTATATAGTAATATTAGTGCTTATTTAGATAAAAAATTAGATATTATGAAAGTATACAAATCAGAGATCCAGGAGGTTCCACTTCCAAGAAGCTTGGAAAATATTAAAGCTCTTGCCAGATATAGGGGGGCAACCTGTTGTTTAGATTATGCAGAAGCATTTATGCTTTTAAGAGAGATTATTTAGGTAGGAGATTTTTAATATGGGAGACTTAGTATACAATCAAAATGATATACTTCTATTAGGTTCGGGTGGACATGCTAAAGTGATAATTGATGCAATAAAAATATCATATCCTGAATATAGAATAATTGGATTAACAGATGTTATTGAGGAAAGGTTAGGTAAAGAAGTTCTTGGCATCCCAATTTTAGGTACTGATATTATACTCGATAAATTGTATAAGCAGGGCCTTAGGAAAGTATTTATTGCTGTTGGAATGACGAAAGTCAGTTTCTGTAGGCTTGATACTTATAATCATTTAGTTTCTACGGGATTTGAGTTAGTTAATATAATTCATAAGAAAAGTATAATTTCTGATATGGTTACTATAGGATGTGGAAATGCTATTTTGGCAGGAGTAATTATCAATGCTGATGCACTTATAGGTAATGCCTGTATTATAAACACAGGTAGTATAATTGAACATGACTGCATTATAGGAAATAATGTACATGTTGCCCCCGGGGCAAAATTATCGGGGAATGCCATCATAAAGGATAACTCTATTATAGGTATTGGAGCATCCGTGATTCAAGGAGTACAAATAGGAAAAAATTGTATTATAGGCGCTGGCAGCGCAGTAATAAGTAATATTCCAGATAATTCTACCGCTGTTGGAGTACCAGCAAAGGTTATTAAAAGAGGGTGTTAAATTGCATACGTTTGTAATCGCAGAGGTAGGTGTAAATCATAATGGTAGTATTGAAACAGCAAAAAAATTAGTAGATATTGCTTTAAAAGCAGGTTGCGATGCAATAAAGTTTCAAACATTCAAAGCTGAGAAAATAGTTACTAGACAAGCAAAAAAGGCTGAATATCAAATAAGGAATACCAGTGATTTAGAATCTCAATATGAAATGCTGAAAGTGCTTGAACTAAGTCAAGAATGCCATTTAGAATTAATTAAATATTGTAAATGCAACGAAATAACTTTTTTATCTACTCCATTTGATGAGGAGTCCTCAGACTTTCTTGAGAGTATAGGATTGAAAATGTTTAAAATTCCCTCTGGAGAAATCACTAATAAGCCTCTAATACAACACATAGCCAAAAAACAAAAACCAATAATACTGTCCACGGGGATGTCTACTTTAGGAGAAGTGGAAGAAGCACTTGAATGGATATATGAAGAAGGTAATACACAAATTACACTACTTCATTGTACATCAAACTATCCAACTATACCTGAAGATGTCAATCTCAGAGCGATGATTACATTAAAGCAGGCATTCAATATTAAGGTTGGGTATTCAGATCATACACTTGGAATAGAGATCCCTCTGGCTGCTGTTGCATTAGGAGCAACTATTATAGAAAAGCATATTACCTTATCTAAAGAAATGGAAGGGCCTGATCACAAAGCCTCACTTGAGCCTTATGAGCTAATAGAAATGGTTAGCAAAATAAGAAACTTGGAGAAGGCACTTGGAGATGGGTTAAAAAGACCAACGATTAAGGAATATGAAACAAGGACATTAGCTCGTAAAAGTATTGTTGCTGTCCGTGATATAAGTACTAGCGAGGTAATTAACATTGACATGCTGACTTGCAAAAGGCCAGGAAGTGGATTGGCTCCAAAGTATATTGATATGATAGTAGGTAAAATAGCTAAGAGAAGTATTTCTGCCGACGAGCAGATTGATTTAACAGATGTTTACTAGTATGGGGAATTATTATAGGATAAAGATCCTTACAATAAGTGTATATATACAATTCCAGCATATGGAGGCTCCAAAAGGGTAAAAAATAAAACATAAGACCACTTAATGGAAAACATCTCATTGGATGGACTATTGAGGAATCACAAAGATATAAATATAAGAAATGCTTATTGTTTCTATGTGCATCTAATATATATATTTCTATTTTCGATTTGATTGGTTTGCAATAGATAAAATAAATGACGGTGCAGTTTAATGGATGATTACCACAAAGCAAACGAAGATATTGAAATTCTAGAGGGTGATTGTTAGTGCCATCAAAACCTGTAATGGGTAACAAGAAAATTATAATTTATATATTATATATACTGATATCAATTTTGATTATTGTTTTTAATCTGGTATTTGCAAATATACCCAATGGCTATATTTTGCTATTAGTTTTATCCTTTATGGCTATTGCATTAATCAGAGTGAGGGATAAATTATCCTTTTTATATGGGCTTGCATTGCTCATTGTGCTAAGTGTAGTTGGAATAATACAGTTCGAGTATTTCCCACAAGCGAGAGTTCTCTACGAGGCGGGGCTTACACCATGGGAACTTTTAGTGAGTTTTCATCCTCATTCAGTTAGGTATTTGGTATCATACCCAGCTGTATTGATTACTCACTTTTTTAATACTGACATTAACAGCTCATATACGTACTACTGCATTATACTACTCAGTATTATGATGATGAATGTACAGGATGTAGTCAATCTTATAAAAAAAGATAAGGGTATTTCTAATGCATTGGTACTTAGAGGAATGGTAGGTATATTACCAATCATATTGCTAAGCTCATTGATGAATGGTAGGTTGGTACCTGCTTTTGCAGGGATGAGTATGATACTAAAAGAAATGACAGGATTATTCTTTTTAAAAAAGAAATTAGATACACGGTTGTTAATAATTGTATTTTTCGGGTTTTTTATTACAACAGTGAGCAGTGGCACAATGATGGTGGCAGCGGGAGAAATAGTTGCATGCCTTGTTATATATATGATTAAATTTAGAAGGCAGGGTACCTTATTGTTTTTTTCTATCATTTTTTCTCCAATTCTATATGTAGCAGGGAAATATATTATATTCATGACAAATAGAAATATATTATACTTTGGTGGAGGTCTGGAAGGCTTTATAAAGATGTTAAATCATGGTTTTGGCAGACTATTTCATTATACGCCACTTATTATTTTGACATTTTGTGTGTTAATGATATTTTTTCTTTCTATTATGAGTAAGGTATATTTTTATTTTTTAAGAAATAAACTGGAGTATATTCCACTGGTTATTTCTTTTCCAATTGCTTTTATAGGGGGATTGTTTGGCATATCGACGGCATTAATGATAGTCCCTTCCCTTATTGTGATTGGTTTATTGGTAGTAGGAATCTAACCATTAATTTTCATTATTTATATAGGAGTTGAGGGCCATGAGTTTAGATTTAATGTTCATTACAAATGATATTAATATTGCATCAGAGGCTGAAATTGCAGGAGTAGACAGGATATTTATTGACTTGGAGAAAAACGGAAAGCTTGAAAGGCAGGGACATTTAGATACGCACATCGCAGAGCATTATATTAGCGATGTGAAAAAAATTAAGAACGTATTAAAGAAGGCTGATCTAATTGTTAGAATAAATCCACTCTTTCAAGGTACTAAAGAGGAAGTTGAAAAGTGCATTGAATATGGGGCAGATATTATTATGTTGCCAATGTTTAAAACTAAAGAAGAAGTTGCAAGATTTATTGAGTATGTTAATGGTCGAGCAAGAGTATCTCTATTGCTTGAAACGGCACAAGCATTTATTAGAGTAAATCAGATAGTGGAAATAGAGGGTATTAATGAAATACATATAGGCCTAAATGATTTGCATCTTAGCTTAGGACTGGACTTTATGTTTGAACTGCTAAGTGAAGGAATAATAGACTATCTTGCTAATATAGTAAAAGGTAAAGGAATAAAGTTTGGATTTGGGGGGATAGCAAGAATAGGAGAAGGAGTCATACCAGCTGAGCTAGTAATAGGAGAACATTATAGATTAGGATCAGAAGTCGCCATTCTTTCTAGAACATTTAGGAATGATGCAAGTTTAAATAACAAGTTTAACAATACTGTAAATATAAGAGAAGAAGTTGAGAAGCTGAGAAGTTATGAGCATTATTTATTGAAACAAGATGATTCATTTTTCGTTGAAAATTCTTTTAATTTTAGAAGTTTAGTAAGAAAGTACGTAACTAATCTAAACAAAAAGTAAGGTGAGATGATGTTATATAGGAAGTATATTAAACGGGGGCTTGATATTGTATTTTCCATTATATTAATTATTGGGCTATCCCCTTTACTACTTATAGTATGGGTTTTGATTAGACTTAATTCAAAAGGGAGTGGAATATATAAGCAAGAAAGAGTTGGGCTAAATAAAGAACCGTTTTATATATATAAATTTAGAACTATGGTATTAGGGGCTGATAAATTTGGGCCAGCCTCGACATCAAATAAAGATTCAAGAATAACTAAATTAGGAAAAGTATTAAGAAAAACCAGTATAGATGAGTTGCCACAGATTTTTAATATTCTAAAGGGGGAGATGAGTTTTATTGGCCCTCGTCCAGATGTACCACAGCATTTACCAATGTTTTCAGAAAAGCATTTGCTTAAGAGATTGAAGGTAAAGCCCGGGTTAACTGGTTTATCACAAGTTAATGGGCGCAGTTCTATATCATTAGCTGATCGAATAGCTTATGACGAAGAATATGCTGACAGTTTGAGTTTTGTAATGGACGTAAAAATTATAATGGCAACTATAAGAAAAATATTCATAAAAGATGGTGTTAATTAGTGGAAGAAAAACAAGTTAAAATAATAGGCAACTTAATTAATAAAAAGAATGCTTTCATTATTCCATATAGTTTGAAGATAAGTGGTCAATACTTTTATGTCATTGATCGATTGTCTCATAAGCTATACAAATATGACATGGAAGGTAATGGCGGAGAAATGTCTGTGTCAGGGGATAAAAGTTCTGGGGGGCTGCATTTTCCCTATGACTTGCTTATTATTAACGATTTGATATATATTGCAGATGGCGGGAATTATAGAATAATAGTCTGTGATTTAAAGGGAAATTATTTATTTGAGTTTGGCGGATTTGGATTTAATGATAATCAATTTAATGATGGCGGAATATTTAATGGTGACGGTAGAAGCAGTAACCCTCAGAGTCTGTTTTTAGACAATGATGGTAATATCAATACAATTGATATAATGAACAAATGCATAAAGGTTTTTAATCCGAAGGGTTACTATATTAGAAAATATAGTTTTGGAGGCATGAAATCCTATGGTGTATGCGTTATGGACCAAGATGGAAGTTTTTTCATATCTGATCCTGCACAGAATAAGATCAAGTGCTATGATCAAAATTTAGACGAAGTTTGGTCAGTAGGGAAGGAAGGCTATGGTCCGGCTGAATTTCAGGTTCCCTGGCGTATTGTTTTACATAAGAATAATTTGTTATATGTGAGTGATATTTATAATCATCGTATTCAAATTTTTAATAAAAAAGGTACTTATA
>Ga0209643_1000261_pt1 | contig 120014 bp, 114 predicted proteins | sample AutmiccBRH37_all_FD_187383 | JGI IMG/M metagenome (GOLD analysis project Ga0209643, IMG submission 187383) | Deep subsurface microbial communities from Mt. Terri, Switzerland - Autotrophic microbial communities BRH/37_all (SPAdes) (version 2) | ecosystem: Environmental > Aquatic > Deep...
TTTGGTTACTTTCTTTTGGCGAAGCAAAAGAAAGTAACCAAAGAAAAGGCGACCCCGGCCAACGGTCAGTGGTCCTGCATAGTCTTCAGCCAAACCCTCGCAGCCAGCGCGCAAAAAACTTGAGCGCCAAACATTGGCTACGCGCTCAAACAGTCCCACGCATCACTCGACCCGCCCCGGCAGTGAGGCCAGGATGATCCCGCTGCGGCTTGTCGAGGTGATACCCCTGCACCATGTCCACCCCGATCTCGCGCAACATGGCCAGGGTACGGGCATCCTCGACGAATTCGGCAATAGTCCGTTTCCCCATGCCGCGCGCCACATCGGCAATCGCTTTGACAAACACCTGGTTGTCCCGATCGATTGGCAGGTTACGCACAAACAGGCCGTCGATCTTCAACGTGTCGACCTGCAGATGCTTGAGATAGGCAAAGGAGGAAAAGCCGCTGCCGAAGTCATCCAGGCAGACACCGCAACCGGTCGTGCGCAGCGACTCGATGAAGCGTTGCGCGTCGGCCAGATCGCTGACGGCGCTGGTCTCGGTGAGTTCCACCTGCAAACGCGCTGGCGCCACGCCATTGTCGCGCAGCAGGTCATCGATGTACTGCGGCAGGCGCGGATCATCGAACGAACGCCCCGAAATGTTCACCGCCAGATCAGGCATGTCGGGCCGCTCACTTAGAAGGCGGATCGATTCGGCCAGCACCCAGCGATCGATGTCGAGGATCTTGCCGCTCTTTTCGGCCATGGAAATAAAGCGACCCGGCATGATCAACTGATCCCGATGCTGCTCGTCGACCATGCGCACCAGCGCCTCCAGATGCGCCAGTTCCCCGCTTTGGGCATGGTAGATACCCTGAAAGTGAAGTTGCAGCAGGTTATTTTCCAGGGCGTAGGTAATGCGGTCGTTCCAGGTCAGGTGCTCGACCATGAAGCGGCTCTTGTCGAGGTCGGGACTGTAGACCCGCCAGGTATTCTTGCCCGCCTGTTTGGCCTGGTACATGGCCATGTCGGCATGCGCAACCAGTTCGTCGCCATCGGCAGCCTGGCTGGGATAGAGCGCAATACCGACGCTGGTGGTGAGGCGCAGATTCTGCCCTTCGAAGCGGAAGGGAATGGCCGCTACCGCGCGCACCACCCGCTCCGCCAACTGGATCACAGCGTCCTCTTTGGCATTAGGCACCAACAACGCGAATTCGTCACCGCCGAGGCGCGTTAACACCTCGTTGCGCCGCACCAGCGTGCCGATCTCGCTGGCCACCCGTATCAACAAGGCGTCACCGGCCCGATGACCAAAACTGTCATTGACCACTTTGAACTCATCCAGATCGAAGAACAGCAGGGCACCCTGGCTGTTATTGCGCTCGCAGTCGACCAGCATGTGCTGGATTTCCTGCTCGAAACGGTGCCGGTTATACAGGCCGGTAAGCGCATCCCGCTCTGCCAGATAGACAAGCTGGGCCGCTGTCTGGCGCTCGTGGGTGACATCCTCGTAAATCCACAGGTGACCGATGAAGTGGCCATCCTGATCGCGCACCGGATAGTTCAGCTGGGTCACTACCCGGCCGTCGGCCATGGCGATTTCAAAGCTGTCAGACACCTCGCGGGTTTCCAGAACAGACAACAGGTGCCGGGAAAAGTGGTCCGGACGCGACAGGACGCTGCTGGAATGGGACAACACCTCGGTGGCAGTCATGCCCATCAGCGGTGTGTCCGCGGCAACCATCCAGATACGGCGGAAAGCCGGGTTGTGATAAATCACCTTTCCGTCGGTACTGACCAGCAGTATCCCCAGATTCATCGCCGACAGCAGTGAAACCAGGCGGGCGCGTTCCACTTGTGCCTCCTGGGCGTAACGGCGCTGGGTGGCCTCCGACAGTCCGAGCTCGCTCAAGGCCTCACGCAAACCCAGCTCAGCCTGTTTCAGCGCCGAGACATCGCGCAGACTGGCCCGCAACCCCAGATAGTTGCGATGGCGATCATAGATGGGCTGCCAGTTGGCCGACAGGCACAGTTCGCTGTTGTCCTTGCACAGGATGCTGAACTCATATCCGGCCCCCGCCCTGCCCTGCAAGGCCTGCTGCATCTTGAGCCGGGCCTTCTCGCGTTCATTCGACGGAATCTGGCATAAGGGAAAATCCGCCATCGCCAGACATTCCTCCGGACTGAAGCCCGTCATGCGCTGCACCGCCGGATTGACCCAGAGCAGCCGGCCATCGGGGGCCAGCCACAATTCCAGGTCATAGGTGAAATCGGCAATAGCGTGGAAGCGTTCCTCACTGTCCTCCAGCAGCCGAATCCGCTCGCGAACGGCTGTGGTCATGCTGTTGAAAGCCGATGCCAGCTGGCTTACTTCATCATGGCCTTTCACCTCAACGATCGCGTCGTAGTCGCCGGCCGCCACCGCCTGGCTGGCCTGGGTAAGTCGCGTCAGGTGACGCGTCAGCCAGATGCCCAGCGCGGTCAGGAGCAGGATTGAGAGGACCACTTCGACGGCGGCAATGAGCAGGCTCTGGCGCAGCAGATGGGCGCGCGATGCCCTGAGGAACTCGGACGACAAGCCAAACGTAAGATGGCCCAGATTCTGGCCGGCCAGCTGGATAGGCACAGCCACGTTGAGATAGCCATGGTCGACCTCGCCAAGGTCAAGCGCAGGGCTGATCCGAGGCAAGGCTTGATCGGCGGAACGGCCGACCGCGGAAAGCACATTGCCATAGCGGTCTTGCAGGACCAGGTAGGTGATGCCCTGCTCGCTCCGGATTTCCTCGAGAATATCCCTCAGCGTGCCATAGTCGCGCTGGGCCAGAGGCGAAGCCAGCGAAGCGTTGAACAGGGTCTTGAGTTCGGTCACGCGAACTTGCGCCTGGTCAAGCAGACTGGCATTGGTCAAGCGCAGGCTGTTGACCACCAGCAGGCTCAGCATCACCACCTCGACCAGAACGCTGGCCAGGAGCAGCTTGGCGCGTAGCGAACGACCGCCAGAAAACGTCAAGGGTGTGCCTGCATCAAACGCTTGACCTCGAGAGCGGGCCGGTCAAGCACCCGCAATTCCTCCGCCGCGACCGGACGCATGCCCTTGTAGGCATTGCCGCTGTAAAACTGCCGGCCCTCGGGCGTTGCACCAAAGCGTATCAGCACCGCCCGCAGCGCGTCTGCCTCACGTTTCATGCGTGGATGCACGCCCCAGATGAGCGCCGGGATCGGGGGCAGTTCGGCAAATACCCGGATTGCCTCCAGGGTTTCCGGGGGCAACTGCTTCAAGCCTGCCGGAGACACGACGCCCATCAGGCTCTGGCCGTGCTGCACGGAAAAACCCACGCTGTTATGGCTGGGAAAGAGTACCGCGCGATAATCCCGCCCCGCCATCAATCCGCGGTCTTCCAGCCACTCTCTGGCGTGCAGCACATTCAACGCCAGCGCATCGAAAATCGCAAAATTGCGTCCGCGCAGCGCTTCAACGTCGCTTACCGATGAATTTTTCGCAACGATGAGGATCGGCCGGTTGGTCGAAAGATAGGTTGCAATCGCCAGAAATGCCCCTTCCATCTCGGCCAGGCGGGCCAGATGGGAGGCAGTCAGGATCAAATCGAAATCCCCCGCCTCAGTGTAATGCTGAAATCGCTTGAAATCGGGCGCCGTGCTGAGTTCAACCGGCCGCTGCAGTTCGCGTTCCAGATAGACGCGCAGCGGCTGGTAGTTGGTCAGCAGAACTTTCGCACTCAGGGTGGGCAACAGCCCCACCCGCAGGGGCGCCGGGGATGCCGCCCAGGCAGACCCGACGAGGCTCATCATGAACACGAATGCGGCTAGATTTCTCATTTCCATTTCCCTTACCGGGTCGGGAGGGTTTGCCTGTCAACCCGCCGCAGCCCAGTCTCACTGCCAGCCAGGGTTATATGGCATCCCGATCACACTGGTAGAACGGCGAACGGGCCGCTAACTTTAAAGCAATTCTGAAATATTACGGCGATTGCTGACCCGTTTGACGTGCGGCAGGTAACATAAAAATCGGTTTATCAGTCCGGGATGCAGCCTGGCCGATCCTTGAAAAGGGTCAGCCCTCACCTACCCCCACCGCTGTCGCCGTCTTCGCTTGGGATTCAGCCGCAAAAAACCGCGCCACTACTTCCAGCTTGCGCGTCCGCGTCATTGCCGGCAGCGAACTCAACAGCAACTTGCCATAGGGCTTGTCGGCCAGGCGGGTATCGCAAATCATCAGTACGCCGCGATCAGTCTCGGTACGGATCAGGCGCCCCGCACCCTGTTTCAGATTAATCGCTGCATGCGGCAACTGATAATCCATGAATGGTTTGCCGCCATTCTTCTCGGCCAGGGAAATTCGCGCGGCGACGACCGGATCGTCCGGCGGCTGAAACGGCAATTTATCGATAATGACCACCGACAGGGCATCGCCGGGCATATCCACCCCTTCCCAGAAACTCTGGCTGCCGAGCAGCACGGCATTGCCGGCCTTCTGGAAGCGGGCGAGCAACTCATTTTTTGGCGCGTCGCCCTGCACCAGCAGCGGGTAGTCCCAGCCGCGCGTGGTAAACGCATCGATCAGCAGACCCCGCGCCGTCTCCAGCGCGCGCAGACTGGTGAACAGAATGAATGCGCGTCCGCCGCTGACTTCCAGTACGGGCAGCGCGGCATTGACCACACCCTCAGTGAACCCCGGCGTATTGGGCGCCGGGACATCGAGCGGGACATAGAGCACACCCTGGCGAGGATAATCGAAGGGACTGTCGACGCAGAGCGTTTCGGACGCGTCAATACCCAACCGGGTTTTGAGATGGCTGAAGTCGCCCCCGACCGCAAGCGTGGCTGAGGTCAGGATCCATGCCTGCGCACGTTCGGTGAGTTTGGCGCCAAACATCGCGCCCACCGACAGGGGGGTGGCGTGCATCAGCAGCGAACTCAGGGTGGTTTCCAGCCAGCGCACGCGGGGCGGCTCGGCATCGTCAACGTGTTGCCAACTGGCGAGCGTACCCTGTAATGACTGTGCCCGCTCGAAGCAGTTTTTCAGTTCAACATCGCGCTCCGCCTGGGTTTCCAGCAGCCGGGTCAGCTCATCCAGGGCCTGGCTGGCGTCCTTCAACGCAGCCGGCCATTTGTCGTAGCGCGGCAGATCGGCGAGGGTCGCCTTGACCGGGTTCTGGGGAAAGGCGAGGCGCAGATCGCGGGTGACTTTGGTCAAATCCTCCGCGGCCCGGCGTAACGCCGGGAAGTCACCGGCCTTCACTGCGGCCAGGCGTTTGGTGTCGCCGGCCAGTTCGATCAGCTGCGCGGTGGACAGGGTCTGCCCAAAGAACTGGGCGGCGGTCTCGGCCAATTGATGCGCCTCGTCGAGGATGACGGTATTGCATGCAGGAAGCAGTTCGGCGACCCCTTCATCCTTCAGCCACAGATCGGCAAAAAACAGATGATGATTGACCACCACCACCTCGGCATCAAGCGCTGCCTTGCGTGCAGCCATGATGAAACATTTCTTGAAATGGTTGCACTCGCTGCCAAGGCAGGTATCGCGGCTGGAAACAGCGTAGTGCCAGGCCGTCGCGTCCTCGGGGATGCCCTCGGCTTCGGCGCGGTCGCCGCTGCGGCTGGTTTCGGCAAAGCGGGCAATTTTGGCGAGCCACGCCGCATCGTCCCGGTTTGCAAAGCGGCCGTCACTTAAATTTCGTTCAAGATGATGGTGACAGACGTAATTGCCTCGCCCTTTAAGCAGCGCCACGTTGACCGGCGAGTTGAGTGCGCGGCGTGCTGCCGGGAGATCACGGTGAAACAGCTGATCCTGCAGCGCTTTGGTTCCCGTTGAAATCACCACTTTCCCGCCGGACAGCAGGGCGGGAATCAGGTAGGCAAGCGTTTTCCCGGTGCCGGTGCCGGCTTCGGCCAACAGCACGCTGTTTTTTTCAATCGCGCGCGCAACGGCTTCGGCCATGGCCAGCTGTTGCGGACGTGCGCGCCAGCCGGGCAACGCTTCCGCACACGCGCCTTGGTGGGAAAATATACGTTTCAGATCAGACATATTTACACCAGAATTGGATGCGAAGTGTAACATTCAGCCCCACCTGACCCGATTGGATTGTCTTTAAGTTACGCGGCATTTCTGACGCTAGATGGAGAGACCCCATCCACCACGTTCTTCACATGCGCCTTTTTCTGCTTTACCTGCTGATATGGGGATCCCCTGTCTGGGCCCGCGCTGAAATTATCCAGCTGGAAATGCGCCCGCACATCAAGGCGAGCGCCGAATACCTGCCCGGGCAACGCGGCAAGCCCGCAATTCTGCTGTTGCATGGCTTTTTGCAGACACGTGAATTTTCCACGGTCGCCGCACTGTCCCGGGGCCTGCATGATGCCGGCTATGCCGTGTTGTCCCCCACGCTGAGCCTGGGCATCCCCAATCGGCGCCAAAGCCTGGCATGCGAGGCGGTGCACCGTCACAGTCTGGATGAGGATCTCGACGAAATCGGACGCTGGATGGCGTGGCTTAAATCGCGCGGCCATCGTTCGGTCGTGCTGGTCGGCCACAGTTTTGGCAGCCTGCAGTTATTGGCTTATTTGAATATGCACCCCGACCCCGATATCAAGGCCTTTATCGGGACGTCGCTGGTTGAGGCCCAGGCCGGCAAGGCGCGCTCCCGCCTGCAATTGGTGGCGGAACTGGAGCACCGCTCATTAACCGCAGCGCAGGCCCTGGTTACGCGAAGCCTGTCTTTTTGCAAAAAATACACCTCGGCACCCGCCAAGCTGCTGTCGTATGTACGCTGGGACCAGGCCCGGACCCTGGCCGCCGTGAAAACTTCTCCGGTTCCCGTCCAACTCATCATGGGCGATACGGACAACATGATCGAGCAGAACTGGATCAAGGCGCTGGCTACGCTGAAAATCCCGATGGTCGTGGTTCCGGGCGCCAACCACTTCTTGAATGGGGAACATGAATTTGATTTGCTGGAACATACGCTGACTTTTCTGGATCGCTTGAACAGGGTGCCGCTCCGATGAAATGGCGCACGCCGGTTTCAATCAAACAGATTGCACTCGGATTCATCACCAGTTTGCTGGTCATGATGATCCTGATTGCAGGATTTGCCGCGTATCAAACCCACCGTGTCAGCGAAGAGCAGGCGCAATCCCGCTACAACGCCGCCCGCGCCGAACTCGCTGCGGAGGTAGAACGGGTAGTGCGGGAAGCGGAAAGCCAGGCAGACAAACTGTCGCAGTGGGATGAAACGCGGCAACAATTGGTGTTGCCCGAGTATTACCCCTACTGGCGGGATCAGCGCGTTTATGAAAGCGGCTTGCTGCCCAACCGCCAGGCCCGGGTCGCCCTTTATACCGAATCCGGCGCTTTGCTGGCGCCCAGTCCTGAGAAAGCGCCTTTCCCCCTCCGTTTACCCGCCGGATTCTCGCCGCGCGAGCCTTCAGCCTGGCTGACCAGCGAGTCCGGCACCCTGGTGCTGTATCAGGCGTTCCCGGTCTACGGCGATGAAGCGCATCACACCCTGCTGGGAAATGGCCTGCTGCGATTCGATTTCATGTCAGCCCTCCTGCGTCGCGCAGACTTTAATTTTATCGATAAAAACAGCCTCCGACTCGCACTCAAGGCAGGCGAAAACCTCAAGGCATCTGAATTGCTGTCGCAGTTAACCTTCAGCGCCCGCATCAATCCGGACCAGTCCCGCTTCCAGACCATACTGGCGAATACGCTGCTCGCCCTGTTTGTACTCCTGACCGCAGCAACGCTGGCGGGTTTCGTCATTTACAACCGTTTACTGGTGCGGCCGCTGGAGTGGTTGTCAAAGGAAATCCAGGCCATGCAGAAAAGCCATGCCAGCCAGCCCCTGTTACGCGCCCGTCCCATGCACATCACTGAGCTGGAAGACATCCGGCGGTCGCTCTACAACTACCAGTTGCAACTCCGGGATTTGCATGGTTCGCTGGAAAATCAGAATCGGGAATTCCACTCCCAGGCGCGACAGGATGCGCTTACTGGAAGCCACAACCGGCGTGCCTATGAAGAAGACTGGGGCCATTTTCGCCAGCAACTCAAGGCGACGCCGCAGGGTGCGGCTTATCTGCTTTTCGACTGCGACCGTTTTAAAACCATCAATGACACCTATGGTCACGCCAAGGGCGACCGGGTGCTCACCATCATCGCCCATGCCCTTACCATGGCGCTCCGCGCCAACGACCGTCTGTATCGCCTCGGCGGCGACGAATTTGCCACCTTCCTGTCGAACACCACGCCGGTGCAGGCCAAGCAGATTGCCCAGCGCTGCCAGAGTCTGATCGAGGCCGCCCATTTTGACGATCTGCAAATTCGCGAGCCGATTGGTGTCAGCATCGGGATTGCCTTTTGTCCCGCAGAAAATGCGGAGCAGGTCGACGACCTGCCCAAACAGGCCGACATTGCCATGTATACGGCCAAACAGCCGGGACGCACACGGATTGCACTGTTCGGCGAGGATACCGAGCGCGCCTCCCAAACCCTTGTGGCCAGCCGGGAAACCAGTGCCCTGTTCCAGGCTCTGGCCACACCTGGCATGATCGAGTTGCACTACCAGCCTATCTACACCCTGCCGCAGCGCGAGGTTGGATACTATGAAACGCTGGCCCGCATTCGGCACCATGGCGAACTGATCATGCCGAACGCGTTTCTGCCAGTGATCAGCAGTCGTCGACTGGAGACCGAGTTTGACGTGGCCGTGCTGAACCAAATCGATGCCGACCTGATTTCGCAGCAATTGCCGCCGGGCATTGGTATTTCGATCAACATATCGGCCCAGAGCATCTCCCGCCCCGAGGTGATTTCCCAACTGATGGAGTTGTCGCGCCACAATGCGCGCCATCCCCTGATGCTGGAGATCACGGAAACCTCGCTCATCACCCAGATGAGCGAGGTCAGCACGTATCTGGACTTGTTGCGCACCGTCAATTTCCGCATTGCGATGGACGATTTCGGCACCGGATATTCGCCGTTACGCTACCTGGTCGACCTGCCGGTTGATGTCGTCAAATTCGACATATCGCTGGTGAAAAAACTGGCGGAAGACAACCGTGCCGGCCAGGTAGTGGCCGATTTCGCCCGCATGATGAACGATGTCGGCTATGTGCTGGTGGCCGAGGGCGTGGAGACCGAGGCTGTGCTGCAGAAGGTCGAATCCCTCGGCATTGCCCATGCCCAGGGATTCCTGCTCGGCCGGCCGGTGCCCCTCGCAACGCTGGTTGCCAGTCTGCCGCAGCAGGACGTCGAATCAACCGTGCGCTGAGCGCTTCAATGCTTGCCCGAACGCCAGATGGAAAAAATGATCCAGAGACTGTTGAAAAATGCGATCAGGAATCCCAGCAGGCCGAACAGGGGCAAGCCAAATAACTGGGGCCCTCCAGACACCGTCATGATAATGCTTGACCCCACCACCAGTGAGGCCGTCAATATGCCCATGGTGATGCGGTTGCTGGCACGATCCAGCTGGTGTCCAAAATGATCCAGCCGTTTCAGATCCAGGTCGACTTTTATCCGGCCGCGCCGCACATCGCGGAGCAGGTGGCGCAGATCGCGCGGCAAATCGGCCACCACCTCGAGCGCCTCGCGCACACTTTTCCGGCCGCGCGCAAATAGGGCCTGCGGGGTATAGCGCTGCTGGATTATGCGTTCCACAAAAGGCGTCACATTGTCGATCATGTGGAATTCGGGATCGAGCTGCTGGCCGAGACCTTCCAATGTGATGAGGGTCTTGAACAGCAGGGTCAGGTCTGGCGGGAGCAACAGATTGTTGTCGCGCATCAGGGCGGTGATGTCATTGAGCAGGGCACCGATTTTCACGTCTTTCAATTGCAAATCGTCATAACTTTGCAGCAGTTCTGCCACATCATAGGCAAGACGGTCTTCATCACTCGCCGAATCGTCGCTCCAGTCGAGCAACACCTGCAGCAGGACTTGTTCGTCCTTGTGCGTCAGTCCGTTCAGCATGTTGACGATCTGATTGCGGCGTAGATGGGTCAGCATCCCCACCATCCCAAAATCGATCATGCCGATGCGGTTGTCCGGCAGGAACAGCACATTGCCGGGGTGGGGGTCGGCATGAAAATAGCCATGTTCGAGCACCATGCGCAACACCGCGTCGGCACCGCGCGCGGCGAGCACAACCGGATCGAGCCCCTGTGCGCGCAATTTGTCGGGAGACACGCCCGACATGCCCAGTATCTGTTCCTGGACATTGACGCGTTCATTGGTGTATTCCCAGTACACCCGGGGAATTTCCACCAAAGGATCGTCGGCAAAATTGCGCGCGAACTGCCCCATGTTGCGCGCTTCCTTGGCGAGGTCGAGTTCACGGCTCAGCGAACGGCGGAATTGAGAAACAATTCGCACCGGATCGTAGCGGCGCATATCCGGCATTTCGCTTTCCAGCAGCCGCGCCGCGTGCTCCAGGATGCGCAGATCGGCCCGAATCACCGCTTCGATGCCGGGGCGACGAATTTTGACCACGACCGGCGAACCCTCCTTGAGCGTGGCGCGGTGAACCTGGGCGATGGAACCTGCCGCCAGCGGCGTCCGCTCAAATGCGGCAAACATGTCGCCGGGTTCGCCCTTGAGCGCTGCAACCAGGTCAGGGTGCAACAATTCGTAGGGCACGGCCGGCACCTGACTGTGCAGCTTTTCGAATTCGGCTATCCAATGCGGCGGAAACATATCGACCCGTGTCGCCAGCAGTTGTCCCAGCTTGACGAACGTCGGGCCCAGTTCTTCGAGTGCGCGGCGAATGCGTACCGGGGGATCGAGCTGATCGATTTCACTGCTGCTATGCCAATGCAGCACCCTGCCCGCGCGCTCCAGTACCCCGCTGATGCCCAGCATGCGGACCAGATCGCCCCAACCATAGCGAATCATCACCGAGGCAATTTCGTGCAGGCGAGGCAGATCACGAACGACAGAAAGGGTTTCCCAGAGCATGCTTTATTCTTTGGAAATCAGGAATGTCGGCAGTCTAGCCGGGATAGTTAACAATGGGGTGTGCGATCGTAGCCGGCAGGGTGACAAAACCGGCATGCAAACTCCGGACGGCGAGTCGCCGCTGGGCAAGATGCATCCAAGAGCATCAGGGGCGCATGCGATCACTCTGGCGTTTGAGTGCTTCCGACACGGCTTCCAGCATGCCACCGGCAGCTTCAGCCAGACGCTCGGTCGCGGTGGCAGCCGTCTCGGTGAGCGCTGCACGTCCGGTATCGCCCGTAACCTTGGCGCCGCGCGCCAACTGCTTCAACCCCTCTCGAACCTGTTCGCCGGTATGGGGCCCACTATTTCTCATGTGGGCGACCAGCATGTCCAGCTCCGCTTTCAATGTGCCGCCAGATTGGTTCGCCGTCTGCTTCAGCGTGTCGACAAACCGAGTTTCCAGATCGCGCAGTTGGGCCAGGCTGGCTGCGAGTTCATTCTCCTTGAATGCCCGTCCCTGATCGGCCGCTTCGCGCAAAGTGTAGGTCATTTTTTGCGCGGCACTGCCCACCGCATCATCCAGCCCTGCCACTGCCTGCCTGAGGCCCTCTTTCATTTCGCCACCCCGGGTGGCAAGCCCGCTTCCTGCGCCCGAGGTGATTGCGGCGACGACTTGCGTGAAGGCATGCAAGTCCATCCGTCGCTCATGCAGCGCGCGTGCGGTCAGGTCGCGCACGCGTTCTCGCAAGCCGGGGCTGGCCGCCACCGCGGCGGCGTCATGCCATTGCGCGAGAGGCATACTTTCAGGGATACTGGTTTCGTTTGAAGCCGATGGGAGTACGTCAGTCATGGTGGGATCCCTCAAAATCGAAATGCATCGAACATGCCGTTGCTTTTTTAACTATAGAGCAGATTGTCATTCGTTGATGCGGCGCATGCTGTTGTCTCTGCTCGCGTTGTCCCTTGTGGCCCCGGCCCACGCCAGCCCCCCCTCTGACGACATTCCCCTGTATGCCGTGAGTCTGGTCGGCGCGCCTTATCGTTTGGGTGGCACCTCGCCCGAGACCGGACTCGACTGTAGCGGCTTTGTTGGTCATGTCTTCAAGCAGGTTGCCGGCGTCGTGCTCCCGCGCGAGAGCCGGGCCATCAGCGAAGCCGGAGAGCCGCTGACACAAGCCGAGCTCGTGCCGGGCGATCTGGTGTTCTTCAATACGCTTAATCGCGCGTTCTCGCATGTTGGCATTTATCTGGGCGAAAACCGGTTTGTGCATGCCACCAGCAGCCGCACCAATGCGGTGAAGGTTTCCAATCTCGCCGACCCATACTGGCGCACCCGTTTTGAGGGGGGAAGGCGGGTTGCCTCCCCTCCGGATGAGCCCGCAGCGTCGGGACTTCCCCTTGAATAACCGTCCTGCACCGCATGGCAGGCATCCCGCACGCTGGCGGCATATCGCGCGGATATCGGGACTGTTCGCACTGGGTGTCGCGAGCGCGCATGCTGAGACGGATCTCAGCATGGAAAGCGCCTATAACGTCAACGAGGGCGTGCTTCGCTTCCTCGATGCAGTACCGGCAAAAGCCGTGCACCATCATCAAAACCGTATCCGTATCGAGGAAGGCAGCCTGGTTTCTGGCTGGGTCGAGCTGCAGCAATGCCACACCCATCTCGATCCCGTGCCGCGGGCCCAGATCACTTTCCGCGAAGGCTTTGTGCGCGATCTCAAAGTGGCGTCTTCCACCCACATTCAACAAGCCTGGGTCGAAGGCGCCAGCATCCAGCTGGTAAATGTGGAATCGGGCGCACGGCTTTGTCTATCGGCGCATACCCGGGCGCTGCGAAATACCGGCAACGGCTATTACAGCCTGACCAATGGCCCCTATATGCGCAAATTTCTCGATGGCTATTACCCGATGCGAGTCACGCTCGAAATCGACTATCCTCCACAAACCCTGCAGCTGATCGATATTGCGCCCCCTGCCCAGCCGGGATTGAAGCTTGATGCCACGCGGGGCGTCATTCGTCTGGATGCCTTGTTTGAAGGCGAATTGCGATCCCTGATCCAGTTCGAAAAACGTTAAGATCTGCATAATCTGCTCGACTTCAGTCGATTGTTATTGATAACGGTTCTCATTTTTAGTAATGTTGCAAACCTACCGTCATATCTGGAACCGAAAAATGAAGCCCTCCCACCTCATCGTCACGCTTGCACTGGTTGCGGCGACCCTGCCGGCCGTGGCCGAAGAGGTCGTGGTTTATTCCGCGCGCAATGAACAGCTCATCAAGCCCCTGTTCGATGCCTATACCCGCGACACCGGGATTCAAGTCAAATACATCACCGACAAGGAGGGGCCGTTAATGGCGCGGCTGAAAGCCGAGGGCCGCAACACACCCGCCGACGTGTTGTTGACGGTCGATGCGGGCAACCTGTGGCAAGCGTCCGAAGAAGGGCTGTTGCGTCCGATCCAGTCAAAAACTCTGCAAGCCAATGTGCCGGCGCACCTGCGCGACCCCGACAATGAATGGTTTGGGCTGTCGGTACGGGCACGTACCCTGGTCTACAACACCCGCAGGGTGAAACCCGGCGAGCTCGCCACCTATGAAGATCTGGCCAGCCCAAAATGGAAAGGCCGCCTCTGCCTGCGCACGTCCAAAAAAGTCTACAACCAGAGCCTGGTTGCGATGATGATTACCGAATACGGTGAAGACAAAACCGAAGACATGGTCCGCGGCTGGGTCAACAATCTGGCGACTTCTCCCTTCCCCGATGACACCAAGGCTCTGGAAGCGGTTGCCGCCGGGCAATGCGATGTCACGCTGGTCAACACCTATTATTTCGGCCGCTTGATGGAAAAGTCTCCCACCCTGCCGCTGGCGATTTTCTGGCCCAACCAGAATCTGAAAAGCAAGGCCGCGGGCGTGCACGTCAACATCTCGGGCGCCGGTGTCACGCGCCATGCCAAAAACCCGGCCGGCGCCCAAAAACTCATCGAGTGGCTATCTTCCGACAAGGCCCAAAACCTGTATTCCGATGTCAATCTTGAATACCCGGCCAACCCCAAAATCCCTGCCGACAAAACGGTCCAGGCCTGGGGCGGTTTCAAGCAAAACCTGATCAATGTCAAAGAGGCCGGCAGTCTGCAGGTCAAGGCCGTTAAATTAATGGATCGCGCCGGATATAAATAAAGTGATTCATCTTGCCCGTTAAACCTGCAGTACCCCTGAAAGCGCCCTCCGCGGGCGTTTTTGTTTGGCCCCGCGTGAATGGCTGGCTGGTGCTTGCACTGCTGGTTGCGGCATTGGTGCTGGTCCCGGTCGTCGTCACCTTTTCATCCTTTGCCCACACCGAAAACGACACCCTCGCCCATCTTGCCGAATTTGTGCTGCCCGAATTGCTGGGCAATACGCTGTGGCTGGTCGTCGGCGTCGGGATTGGGGTCAGCGTATTGGGGGTCTCGCTGGCGTGGCTGGTGGCCATGTGCGACTTTCCCGGCCGCCGCCTGTTCGGCTGGACCCTGCTGCTTCCGCTCGCACTTCCGGCCTATGTCACGGCGTTTGTCGCGATCGGCATACTGGATTTCACCGGCCCGCTGCAAACCGCCTTGCGCGATGCCTACGGACCGCTGACCCTGCCTGAGATCCGCTCGCGTGGCGGCGTCATCCTGGTGATGTCGCTGGCGCTCTATCCCTATGTGTATCTGATCGCAAAAAACGCTTTCGCCACCCAGGGCGCGATCGCCCTCGAAGTTGCCCAGTCGCTTGGCTTATCCCGAACCCAGGGCTTTTTCCGGGTGGCGCTGCCGATGGCGCGACCCTGGATTGCCGCCGGCCTGATGCTGGCGCTGATGGAGACCCTGGCCGATTTCGGCACCATGGCCATCTTCAATTACGACACCTTCACCACCGCCATCTACAAGGCATGGTACAGCCTGTTCTCCCTGCCCGCGGCCGCGCAACTCGCCTCGATACTGATCCTGCTGGTGCTGGTCGCAGTGGTCTTCGAGCAGCGCTCACGCATGAAAATGCGGTACGGTGCGGTGGGCCGCAGTGCCGCCTCGCGTCGCATCACACTCTCGCCGCTGATGGCGGGTCTGGCTGTGCTCTACGCCAGTACCGTGCTGGCCGTCGCTTTCATCATTCCGCTGATCCAGCTTGGGTTATGGGCACGCGAGGTGATTGCCGACGACCTCGACAGCCGTTACTGGGCGTTTGCCTCGCATTCCCTGCTGCTCGCCGGCATGGGCGCGCTGATGGTGGTCGCGGTCGCGCTGTTGCTGGCCTACGCCGGCCGCCAGCGTCCCGGCCCGCTGATGATGTGGACGCAACGCCTCGCGACGATCGGCTACGCGTTCCCCGGGGCTGTGCTGGCAGTCGGCCTGTTCATTCCCATTGCCTGGCTGGACAACTGGCTGATCGATAGCGGGCGCATCTGGTTCGGGTTCGAAGGGCATCATGTGCTGAAAGGCACGCTGGTGGTAATGCTGCTGGCCTATCTGGTGCGTTTTCTCGCGGTGGGCTTTGGCGCCGTCGACAGCGGACTGCATCGCATCACCCGCAACGTCGATGAGGCTGCGCGCAATCTGGGAACGGGTGCCGCCGGTCTGCTGACGCGCGTCCATTTACCCATGTTGCGCGCCAGCCTGCTGACCGCAGCAGTCCTGGTATTCGTCGACATCATGAAAGAAATGCCGATCACCCTGATGACGCGCCCGTTCGGTTGGGACACGCTGGCAATACGGGTGTTTGAAATGACATCCGAGGGCGAATGGGAACGCGCTGCGCTGCCGTCGCTCGCCATCGTCATTGCCGGTATCATTCCCATCATTCTTCTGACCTGGCGCAGCGCACATTCGCATGGCTGATCTCCCCTATGGCTGAGTTGATCCTCGATTCCGTTTCGCAATCGTATGCCCAGCGACAAATTATTGCCGATCTCTCCTTCACCCTGCCCGAGGGCGCGATAGGCTGTCTGCTGGGTCCATCGGGTTGCGGCAAGACCACCGCGCTGCGCTGCATCTCCGGTTTCGAACCGATCCAGACGGGCGCAATCCGCATCGGCGGCGAAGTCGTCAGCAGGCCCGACTGGATGCTGGCGGCCGAAAAACGCCGGGTTGGCATGGTATTCCAGGATTATGCCCTGTTTCCGCATCTGACCGTGGCCGCCAATATCGGTTTTGGCCTGCGCCGCGAAGCCAGGCAGAGCCGGCAGGCACGCGTCGACGTCCTGCTGGAGCTGGTGGGGCTGGCGGGGCATGCCGACCAGTATCCGCATCAACTTTCGGGCGGACAGCAACAACGCGTGGCGCTGGCGCGCGCGCTGGCCCCGCGCCCGCGCCTGATTCTGATGGATGAGCCTTTTTCCAACCTCGACGTGGAGTTGCGCGAACGGCTCTCGCTCGAAGTGCGCGATATCCTAAAACGCGAAGCCACCACCGCGCTGATCGTCACCCATGATCAGCACGAAGCCTTTGCGCTGGCTGACTGGGTGGGGGTGATGCATGAAGGCCGGATCCAGCAATGGGATACACCCTACAATCTCTATCACAAACCGGTGAACCGCTTTGTGGCCGACTTTGTCGGTCAGGGTGCCTTGGTTCCCGGCGCAGTCATCAACGACCATCAGGTGGAAATCGAGCTCGGTGTGCTCAATGGCCAGATTCCGGTCGAGTGCGGCGATCGCGGCTGCGATGAATGCGTGCGCCATTGCCAGGTCGACGTGCTGCTGCGGCCCGACGATATCATCCATGACGACGACAGCCTGATGCTGGCCGAAGTTGAAAACAAGGCTTTCCGCGGCGCGGAGTTTCTCTACACGCTCAAGCTGCCAAGCGGCCAGCGCGCGCTGTCGCTGGTCCCGTCCCATCACAATCACGCCATCGGCGAAAAAATCGGCATCAAACTGGCTGTCGACCACGTCGTGGCGTTTCGCCGCGAATGAGTAACCGCAGCATGCTGCCTTCACCCTTGCGCGGCTTGCTGTTCAATGTGGGATTTGGCTTTACCGCCGCCCTGATGCTGATGCTCGCGGTGATTGGCCTGGGCGTCACCCAGATGGCCCACCTGAATTCCGAGCTGGAGCATGTGGTCGCGGTCAATAACGTCAAAACCCGACTGGCTTCGCATATGCGCGACACCCTGCGCGACCGGGCCCTGCTGATGCACAATATCGTGGTCTCGATTGATCCCTGGGAAAAAGACACGCTGTTTCAGCGCTTCCTTGAATATGGCGAACGCTATGCCAAGGACCGCAGCCAGCTATTGTCGATGCTGGATTCGGATGACGAAAAACAGCTGCTGGCGCAACTGGATGCCATCACATTCCATAATCAACCCATCATGTTCAGCGTGGTGGAAGCCGCGCTCGACGAAAACAACTACGGCGCGCTGACCCAACTGCAGGAAGAAGCCATTCCCTACCAGAACCTTCTGGTCGAAGCGCTGGACAACATGACCCGCCTGCAACGCGAGGCCAACGAAGCGGCGCTGGGCAAAACCTATACTGCCTATCAGGCCACGCGCAATTTGATGCTGCTATTGAGCGTCTTTGCAACCCTGGTCGCGGCACTGGTCGCGGTCCTGGTCAGCCGCCGCATGCTGAAGCAAACGCGTCAGATCGAAATACAGAAACAGAAATACCACACCCTGTTCGAGACCAATTCCGATGCCGTGGTCATTCTCGATGACACGGGATTTACCGATTGCAATTCGGCCACCCTGTCCTTGTTTGGCATGGATTCGGCGGAAGACTTTCTTCACACCCCCATCGCCCGGCTGGGCACGTCAATACAGACCAATGGGACTACCGCGGTAGAGCATGCCCAACGCGCCATCCGGCAGGCCCGTTCCGAAGGCCATGCCGTCATGGACTGGCAGGGAAAACGCCAGGACGGCTCGGTATTCCTGGCGGAAATTTCCATGCATGCCATGCAACTGGAGGGCAAGCCCGTGATCCAGGCGATCATGCGCGACGTCTCGGAACGCCGGGCCGCCGAAGCAGCCAAGGAAGCCGCGCGTGAGGCTGCCTTGCAAATGGCACGCGCAAAATCGGAGTTTGTGGCCAACGTCAGCCATGAGATCCGCACCCCGATGCACGGGATTCTGGGCATGAGCGGACTCTTGTTGAAAACACCGCTTGATGGCCGTCAGCGCGAATTCATCACCACGCTGAAGAGTTCGGCCGAAAGCCTGCTCACCATCATTAATGACATCCTCGATTTCTCGAAAATCGAGGCCGGGAAAATGGTGGTCGAAAATGTGGCATTTTCGCCGGCAAAACTGGCCCACAGCGTGGTGGCGCTGTTTCAGGCCCGCGCACTCGAAAAAGACCTCCAACTCCAGCTCGTCCTGCCCGACGCACCGCCCGAGGCACTGCTTGGCGACCCCACCCGTCTTCGCCAAATCCTGCTCAACCTGGTAGACAACGCCATCAAGTTCACTCATCACGGCAAGGTCGAATTGCGGGTAGCGTTTGACGCCGTGGGCCACGTTGCAACCCGCTGTCAATTCAGTGTAACCGACAGCGGCATCGGCATGACCCGCGAAACGCAGGCCCGCCTGTTTCAGGCCTTTTCCCAAGCAGATACGTCAACCACCCGCCGCTACGGTGGAACCGGACTGGGCCTTGCAGTGAGTCATCAACTGGCAGGCTTGATGGGCGGCCAACTCACCGTCGAAAGCACACCCGATGCGGGAAGTTGCTTCACCCTCATGCTGACCCTGCCCCTGACCACCTTGCCGCTGGCCGAACTGCCTGCCCCTGCTGCGGTTCAGCTTCAGGGCCGCATCCTGGTTGTCGAGGACCACCCCGTCAATCAGAAAGTCCTGGCGCATCAGCTCCGGGAAATGGGGCTGCAGCTTGGCATCGCCGCCAGCGGCTCGCAGGCGTTGGCGCAGCTGAATACCGAATGCTACGACCTGGTGCTGATGGATTGGCAGATGCCTGAGATGGACGGACTGGAAGCCACCCGGCGGATCCGCCAGCTTCCCACCGAGGTTCGCCATATACCCATCATTGCCTTAACCGCGAATGCCAATGCCGGTTTTCGCGAGGCCTGTCTGGAAGCAGGGGCAAATGATTACCTGAGCAAGCCCTATACGGAATCGGCGCTCGCGGCCCTGCTCGCACAACGGCTCCCCCACGCCAATCCCGCGCCGGCCAAACCGCCTCTACTCGATCTGAACATGCTGCGGGCACGTTATCCAGGCAATCCCGGGCTGGTAAACGACCTCGTTGCCGTATTCATCAGTACGACCGAAGCGAGTCTGAACACGTTGACGCGGGCCATTGAAACGCGCGACAGCAAATTGTGCATCAAGGAAGCGCATGCCTTGAGAGGGGCCGCGGCCAGCGTGTTGGCATCAGCAATTCAGCAGCATGCGGCGCACATTGAAACCAGCGTGCAACGAGGCGACTATGCCGAGGCCGCATCCGAACTGAAAAAAATGGAACACCACTTTCACGAACGCAACTGATGATCATTGACGTCCGCCCCACGTCGAGTAGGATGAAGCCATAGTTCACGAAGAGAGAAGAACCCATGAAACGCTATTTTTTCCTGGTTTCCGCCTCGATTAGCGCGTGATTTGCGCGTACAACGCCGGCAACTGGTGCGGCAGTTCTGACGGCTTGCGGATGACGACGTAATTGCCGACGCCGAACAGGTGCGGCAGATAACTGCCCGCCTTCTCGTCCACCGTGACGCAGAAAGGCTGTATCCCCTGCTTGCGCGCCGCGCTCAGCGCCTGTCGCGTGTCCTCGATTCCATAGCGGCCTTCATACTGGTCAAGGTCGTTCGGCTTGCCGTCGGTCAGCAACAGCAACAACCGCTGGTGCGATGGCTGGCGTGCCAGCAGGGTGCTGGCGTGGCGGATGGCAGCGCCCATGCGGGTGTAGTAGCCGGGTTTGACGGCGGCGATGCGGCCGCGCGTCCGGTCGTCGTATTTGTCGTCGAATTCCTTGATCACATGGAAGCGGACGTTGTCGCGCCGCAGCGAGGAAAAGCCGTACAGCCCGAAGCGGTCCCCGGTGGCGGACAAGGCTTCGGAAAACAGGAACAGGCTGTCGCGAATCACGTCGATCACCCGTGCCTGGTCGCTCACATAGGCATCCGTGGACTGGGATAAATCCGCCAGCAGCAGGCAGGCCAGGTCGCGCTGCTGCGCCTGATAGGATTGATACAAGCCCACATCCGCCGGGGCGGTGCCGCTTTTCCGCTCGATCGTGCGCTGCACGCAGGCATCGAGGTCGATTTCCGTGCCGTCATGCTGCTTTCTGAGCCAGATGCGCGCCGGCGTCAATGCTTCGAACTGGCTACGGATGCGGCGCGCGGTGGCGGCCAGATGCGGCGGCAGCGCGATGGGGGCAGCATGCACCGCGATCATCGGTTGCAGACGGCAATGGTTTTCCTGCAAGACGCCTTTCCTGTCATGCCATTCCGGCAGCAGTATCCCCTCGCCCAGCGGCGTGTCGTCGGATGCCTCGGGCGGCAGATCGAGATCGAAACGCAAACGCGAAGCGGTATTTTTACCGTCGCGCGCCACGCTGATCGAATCCATGTCATCGGCGGCGCGTTTACCGTCCTCGGCATCATCTTCTTCGGTGGGGCGGTTTATTTTGATGTACTCGGCCCAGCTCATGATGCTTTCAGCGCGAAAAAACATCATGAACGCATCTTTCCCGTCCGGCATGTCTTCCCTCTGGGCTTTGCGCCGCCGCTGATCCTCGGATGCGGGCTGGGCTTGATTCGCCTCCGGCGGTTCCTGCTCGACGGCGGGCGCAGGCACGGCATGGGCAGCAACCGGCGGTGCAGGGTGTAACCACAGTTGCACGGGATGCCACGGGCGGCGAGCCGGCGGCAAGCGGGCGACGCTGCCGGGCGCGGCCAGCGCCTGGCGAATCGTCCGTTCCTGCGCGGCCTCGTCCGCCGCCAGCGTCTCCGGCCCGGGCCGCAGCAACAGGCTTGCCTGAAGCAGGCGCTGGTAACGCGCATTGAGGCCGGGAAATTTTTCCAGCAGGCGTTGCGTGGCCTGCTGGTTTTCGACGAACCATTCGCCCTGGCGCATTTCCGCGGCCAGCGCGGCCAGCCAGAAATACAGTTCGCGATTGAGCGCCGCCTGCGGGAACACATTGATGGCCGCGGGAAAATGCAGTGCCTCGCGGTCGCGCCAGGCCAGTTCGATTCTTCGTTCGCTGCCGGCCAGCCGCTGCAGCCAGTTGCGTCGCCCGGCGTTGTCGGTTGCCTGCGCGGCTTTCAGCGCCAGGCCGCGGTCGCCGCCCAGCGCACGAAACAGGATGCCGGCCGGCTTCGCAATCGCCTCGAGCCTGACGGTCGCCGCGCCGTGCCCGCTATCGGCGGCCCGGGTTACCAGCCGGTGCCATAATGTGCCTACGAATTGTTCCATGGCGTCAGCTCTTCATCATGGGGTTTTTTCAGTGCGGCTTGCGGCGCGCGCGACAAAGCGGACCGGCCGGGTTTCCAGCTTGCCGCCGGCATCGAAGCAACGCCCCGGTACGGCGGGACGATGGCCGAAATCGCGGTCCGATTTATCCAGTGCGCAGGCGTTGTCCACCCATTGCAGCAACGCGCCGTGCGGATTGTCCGCCTGCACCTGTTCGCACGCCTGGACACACTGGGCGCATTGGGTGCAGGTGAACATGTGGCGCTTGATGGTGCGGGGGTTCAGGCGCATCGGGCAGGCGTTATCGCAGGCATTGTCGCAATCGCTGCATGCCCGCCCGCGGGCGCGATCGAAGCCCACCACCATGGCTTTCTTGTTGGCCATCCAGGCTAGACTCTGGAACAGGCCGACCGCACACCCGAAGCGGCAAAACAGATGCCGCGCCAACGTGAAATCCAGCGAAAACACCACGGTGGCGGCAATCAGGAAAAGGCCCTGGTTACGGGTCAGCGATGCGTGCCAGAGATTGCGGTATATCTCTGCGGGCGGCAAAAGATAAGTCAGCAGCGCCACCGCCCAGACAAACGCCAGCGCCACCGCAACCGCCAGCGTCAGCCACCAGTAATGGCCATCGGGTTTGACCACGCTGCCATCCGGGCTGCGCTCGGGGAGAATCTCCCGGTCCCATATGCTGTGCTTGCCGATGGTTCTGCGCATCAGGGCATTGATGGTTTCCACAATCGAAAAATGCGGGCACAGCCAGCCGCAATACAGCCGCCCGTATTTCCACGAGACCCCGATCACCAATGCCACCGTTGCGGCGAGCGGCAGGAAGCCGCGCAGAAAAATATTGAATATCGCCGCGCCCACGCCGGCTTCTCCCGCCAGGAACGGGTCCAGCCCGAGCGTCCAGGGATAGCCGAACAGGATGAAATGGCCCAGCGTCAAATCGAAGCGAAAAATATCCAGCGGCGGCGCCAGCACGAACAGCAGGAAAAATGCCGAGCGCAGGAATAAGCGGCTGCGTTGCAGACTAATCATCATTGCATGGCCTGCCAATCAGGGGATAAACATACAGCTTGCCGGCCATGGCACGCGCCAGACCGACGATGCCGAACAGCACCAGCGTCGAATGACAGATGGTGAAATACAGGATGAGCACAATCCAGGTGGCGGGCTGCCGGTAGCCGCCCAATGCAAGTATCAGGACATTGGCCAGCACCAGAATCGCGCCCGCCCACAAGCTTGCCGCCAAGGTTTGCCGCAGATGGCAACGCCCCAGCGGCGGCGCATCGCGCCGATGTGCGAACCCGAGCACCAGCAACGCCAGAAAAGCCAATCCGGGCAACAGCAAAAGATTGGCGAGATAAAGCGCCTCCGCGCCTACCGCAATGCCTTGCCCCGGCGGATCGGGCGCGGGTCCCTCATTTTCCGAAGCTCGCATAAACAACCTCCATCAAAGCCTGCGCGGTCTCCTCATCGTCCGTGAGCGTTTCTACCAGCGCCGCGCGGCATGCCGCGACCGGGTCGAAACCGCTCTTGATGAGTGCGGCGGCATATACCAGCAGGCGCGTGCTGGCCGCTTCCTCCAGGTCATGCGCCTTGAGGGCGCGCAAGCTGCCCGCCAGGTTGACCAGGCGCGTCGCCATCAGCGCATCGATGCCGGTTTCGGCGATCACCACCTGCTGTTCCAGGTCCGGATCAGGAAAATCGAAACGCAGCGAGACAAAGCGCTGGCGCGTGCTCGGCTTCATGCCCTTGAGAAAGTTCTGATAGCCTGGATTGTAGGAAACCACCAGCATGAACTGAGGCGGCGCCTGCAGGATTTCACCGGTGCGCTCCAGCGGTAAAATGCGGCGGTCGTCGGTCAGGGGATGCAGTATGACCGTGGTGTCCTTGCGCGCCTCCACCACTTCGTCCAGATAACAGATGCCGCCTTCACGCACCGCGCGGGTCAGCGGGCCGTCGTTCCAATAGGTTCCGGAATCGTTGATGAGATGCCGACCCACCAGATCGGAAGCGGTGAGATCGTCATGGCAGGCCACGGTGTACAGCGGCCGTTTCAGGCGAGCCGCCATGTGTGCGACAAAACGCGTCTTTCCGCAGCCGGTTGGACCCTTGATCAGCAACGGCAGCCGGTTGCGGAAAGCGTGCTCGAACAGTTCGACTTCATTACTATGGGGTTTGTAAAATGGTACGTCGTCGACTGTGGGATGGGTCCCCAGCGCAGTGACGGATGCAGGTGGTGGCGTCATGACGCACTCCTTGGATGGGTCGCGGTTGCATCGGCTGCCGGGGGAGCATTCCCCCGGCAATCAGGCGTTTTAGACGGCTGGCTGATCCTTGCCTTTGACGAAGAAGCTGGTCACGTAGGCCACCAGACCGGCGAGGAAGAACACGCCGGCGATTTCACGTGCCCAATAGAACAGCGCGATCTGATCCTGCGCTGCCATGAACGACATCGGCGTATCGCTTATCCGTTGCAGCCACACTTGCAAAATGCCGGCGCCGGTCAGGAACAGGGTAATGAACACCATCGAAACGGTCATCAACCAGAATCCCCACATTTCCCACACCTGCGCCTTGTTGCTGTTGGCGACGCGGCCCCGCATCAGCGGCATGGCGTAGGAGATCATGGTCAGCACCACCATCACATAAGCCCCGTAAAACGCCATGTGGCCGTGCGCTGCGGTGATCTGCGAACCGTGGGTGTAGAAGTTGACCGGCGCCAGGGTATGCAAAAAGCCCCACACGCCTGCCCCCAGAAAGGCCATCACTCCGGTGCCCAGCGCCCACAACGTAGCCGCCTTGTTGGGATGGTCGCGGCGGCGGCGGTTCACCATGTTGAACGCGAACAGCGTCATCACGAAGAAGGGGATCGGCTCAAGTGCGGAGAATACGGAACCCCACCATTGCCAGTAGGCCTGCGTACCAATCCAGTAGTAATGATGGCCGGTGCCGATGATGCCGGAAATGAGCGCCATGGCGATGATGACATACAGCCACTTGTCGATGACTTCGCGGTCAACACCGGTAACCTTGATCAGCACGAATGCCAGCAGTGCGCCGAGGATCAGTTCCCACACGCCTTCCACCCACAGATGCACCACCCACCACCAGTAGAACTTGTCCAGCACCAGATCGGACGGATTGTAGAACGCGAACAGGAAGAAAATCGCCAGCCCCCACAAGCCCATCAATAGCACAATGCTGATGGAGGTCTTGCGGCCCTTCAGCACCGTCAGGGTGACATTGTAGAGCAGGGACAACGCGACCAGGACAATGCCCACCTTGGTAATAAGCGGCTGCTCCAGGAACTCCCGTCCCATGGTCGGCAGCAGGTCGTTGCCAGTCATCTTGGCCAGGGTGGCGTAAGGCACCGCCAGATAGCCCACAACCGTCAACGCGCCGGCGATCAGGAAAACCCAGAAGGTGATCATGGCCAGTTTCGGACTATGCAATTCGCGCTCCGCCTCCTCCGGGACCAGGTAGTAGGCCGCCCCCATGAAACCGAACAGCAGCCACACGATCAGCAGGTTGGTATGCACCATGCGCGCGACATTAAAGGGAATGGCGGGAAACAGAAAATCGCCGACCACGTATTGCAGCCCCATGATCAGGCCAAATAGTATCTGGCCCACAAAAAGTCCGATGGCGGCGATGAAATACGGCTTCGCCACCGCCTGAGATTGATATTGCATATTATTGCCTCCTTAAAATCCTGGATTTCTGGTTTAGTCGCAATCAACCTTCGATATTGGGCGGCCAGTTCTGGGTATTGATCTCCGAAGTCCATTTAAGGAACGCCACCATATCGTCCAGTTCCTGATCGTTCAGGTTGAACTGCGGCATCTGCCGTCGGCCCGGCGCACCGGTGGGCTGAAGTTTGATCCAGGCCTTGATGAATTCACCACCGCGGCGCTTGTACACATTGCCCAGCTCCGGCGCGAAGTAGGCGCCTTCGCCAAGCAGGGTGTGGCAACCAATGCAGTTGTTCACTTCCCATAGATGTTTGCCGCGGACCACTTCCGGCGTAATGCTTGCCTGCTTGTGATGATCGCGCTTGGGCAGTTCCCGCGTGGTGTCGAATGTCAGCGTAAGAAAAAGAAGAAAGAAAAAGACGCTTCCCCCGAAAAAAGTGTTGCGCGCCATGGACTTGGTAAACAGTTCACTCATACCCCCCCCTCCCTCTACATTGCAAAAATCTCACGGTCTGAAATGATGTCGTTTGATGCCATCGCGTTATGAGCAGGGCCTTGAAGCCCGAAACCTGCACATCCGCTATCCGGCAGGTGAAAATTTAAGGCAGACACAAGCGTAGTGCCTTGATTTAGGTCAAGAATGAAAAATTAAGCTTTTATCGCCGCCCAAGGCCGACAAAACCCATCATAGCTCGTATGATGCCGGTAGAACAAAAAAGTCCGGGGGGGGGGGCTAAGCCAAGGTTTTCTGCCCTTTCCGGCTTATCCTATGCGGTGGCTCGGAGGCGCTTTGGTCCAAATAAATGTTCATTCCATTCTGGCGAATTTGCCCCTGTTCAATGAAATGTGTCCCGAGGAAATTGCCCGCCTCGCCCTCGGGGTGCGGGAGTTACACCTCTCGCGCGGCGATAATCTGTTTCACGGCGGAGACGCATCCCACGGCTTTTACATCGTGGTATACGGCCAGGTCAAGCTGGCTTTCACTTCGACCAAGGGCATCGAAAAAGTAGTGAAGCTGGTCGGCCCCGGACAGAGTTTCGGCGAAGCGGTCATGTTCCTCGGCAAGCCCTACCCCTTGTCCGCACACGTCCTCGCGGATTCTCTGGTGCTGCATATTTCCAAAGCTGTGGTGTATGAGGAAATAGCGCGCGATCCGATTTTCTGCCGAAAAATGCTGGCTGGTCTCAGCATGCGCCTTCACGGCCTGGTGCACGACGTGGAATCGTATTCCCTGTATTCCAGCGCGCAGCGGGTTATCGGCTATCTGCTCCAGCATGAAACAACCGACATGGCGGCAGGCAAGCCGATCCATATTCACCTGACTGCCAGCAAGAACATCATCGCCTCGCGCCTCAACATTACGCCGGAAACCTTCTCGCGCATCCTCCACGATTTGTGCGCAGCGAAACTGATCGGCGTTGAGGGCAAGGACATCACCATCCTGGATATCGAAAAACTGCGGAACTACGGATGAAACCTGCCCGTGCATGATTGGGATTGCGACCGTCACTGAACGCAGGCCGCGCCTTCATTCCATCACGCCTCCCCGAACCCACGAACAAGGCATGGTCAGGGAAAGATTCGAAAATGATTGATTTGCATCAAGGCAAAGAAAAGCGCCTAGAGCGCAACCTTTTCCATGGCGCTTGAGGCGAGCGCCGAACACGCCCACGGCTTGCCAGCCGCATCAATGGCATAGGCGGAAGCTTGTTCGACGCCGCCCTGGTTCGCCGACCGGGAAAGGCCAGCATGAATATTTCAGGTATTCTGGTGTACGCCAGTCCGAACAGCGTCGACAAGGTCCGCATCCAGCTGGAAAAAATCGCCGGCGTGGAAATTCACGCGGACGATGCGGGCGGGAAAATGGTTGTCACCATCGAAAAAGCCGACGACCAGGAAACCACTCGCGTATTCGATAGCATCACCCGAACCCCGGGCGTGCTGTCCACCGCCATGGTTTACCATCATTTCGAAGCGGACGTCGAACCGGAACGATAGGCCATGCCCGGCGCCCGGCCCACTTCGCGCCGCCAGTTCCTGTTCGACCTGGCGAAAACCGCCTGCACCGTCGGCCTGATGGGCGGCGGCCTGGCGCTCTATGCCAAACAGGCCGGAGCCCTTCCCCCGCTCGCGCTGCGCCCGCCCGGGGCATTGCCGGAAAACGATTTCCAGGGCGCCTGCATCCGCTGCGGCCTGTGGGTGCGCGACTGCCCCTACCATATTCTCGAACTGGCAAAGCCCGAGCAGCGGATCGCCACCGGCACCCCCTATTTCGTGGCCCGCACGCTGCCGTGCGAAATGTGCGACGACCTCCCCTGCGTCAAGGCCTGCCCCACCGGCGCGCTCGACCACGGCCTCACCGACATCGACCGCGCCAGGATGGGGCTGGCGGTGCTGGTGGACCAGGAAACCTGCCTCAATTTCCGTGGCCTGCGCTGCGACGTGTGCTACCGCGCCTGCCCGGTGATCGACAGGGCCATCACCCTGGAAATACGTCCCAACCCGCGTACCGGAAAACACGCGATGTTCCTGCCGACCGTGCATTCCGAACATTGCACCGGCTGCGGCAAGTGCGAACAAGCCTGCGTGCTGGAGACATCCGCAATCAAGGTTTATCCGGTCGGGCTGGCCAAAGGAGAAGCCGGCCGGCACTACCACCTGGGCTGGGAAGAAAAACGCCAGGCCGGACAATCCTTGATCCAGGATCAGAACATCATTGACCTGCCCGACCGCCTGCCCGAACCGGAGGATGCAAAATGAGCACGCGCGATATCGGCGCCACGGGCATCGCCGAAAAAGGCTGGCTCGCCAGCCACAGGTGGCTGGTCCTGCGCCGCGCCTCGCAACTGGGCATCCTCGCCCTGTTCCTGGCCGGGCCGTGGCTGGGCATGTGGATCGTCAAGGGCAACCTCAGCTACAGCCTGACCCTCGACACCCTGCCGCTGACCGATCCCTATGTGGTGTTGCAGTCGCTGTTCGCCGGCCATCTGCCGGGACAACTGGCGCTGACCGGGGCCGCCATCGTGCTGGCGTTTTATCTGCTGGCGGGCGGACGGGTCTACTGCGCATGGGTATGTCCGCTCAATCCGGTGACCGATGCTGCAGACTGGCTGCGCCGCCGTCCCAGCGGATGCCGCTGCTATCGGCGGTGGCCGCCAACGCCTCATGCACGCCCGGCACCGTCACGCCCTCAGCTGCGGCTGTCGCTGCCACCGCACTGGTCTTGATAAATTCCCGTCGCGTCAAGTTCATTTCAAACCTCCTCGCAGAAAAATCAGTCCTGATAAATCTTTATGCAGCACCCTCGCCTATCGTGACCGCCGCCACTGGACACGGCCCCACGCATGCGCCACAGCCGGTGCAGCGGTCGGGATCGACCTGCGGCCGGGAGACGGCACCAACCGACATCCTGAAGCGAATGGCCCCCTCCTGGCAGCTTTCGCTGCAGGTGCGGCACACCACCTGGTTCATTGCAAGGCAGCCTGGCGCAATGCCGGCTTTCAACCCCCAGGGGTCGCGATCCAGCGAATATCTCAATGCGCCACGCGCACAGGCTCTCGCGCAGCGCTCGCAAAACGTGCATTCGCTGGCAGAAAAATCCACCTGCGGGTAACCGCCGCGCCCGCTGGACAGGATCCGCTCCGGGCAGGCGTCGATGCATTCGCCGCAGCCATCGCATAGCGCCACGAAATCCGGTTCGATCAGCGCCCATGGCGGGCGAATGCAGGGGGTGCCGGTGCCGCTGAAGTCGCCGCGCAGAAACCGGGCACGGCTGGGGCTGTATGTCATGCCAGCAAATTCCATGTTCTTATAGTGGTTATCAGAATGCGCATAAATTCACGACCGATCCTTGACCTGGATCAAACATTTTGAATATGTCGGCTCTTGATGAGCGCTACGCAGCAAAACCTGCGGCCGCGAAGTGAACCCAGAGCCCCCATCCCGCTTCACAAATTGGCATGAGAGCGGCGGCCTGACTAATGACTCGTCCCCGCCGAGCGGGTGACTTTGTTGTAGACATTGTATTTGCCCACCGGCTTGTTCATCGGCAGGCGTTTGACTTCTTTCAGCGTGCGCGCGTCATACACGATCAGCGCACCGTCCGTCTCCAGCACGCTGGCCAGCGCGTAGCGACCGTCGCGCGTGAATTCGATATGGGCCAGCGTACGTCCGGGTTCGCGCACCTGCGCCACCACCTGCAAGGTGGTCTTGTCGATCACGGTCAGCGTGTCCCGGCCACTCGGACTCATCATCGAGTCGACCCAGGCAAAGCGCGAGTTCTCGTGGCTACGCATGAAAAATCCGGGGCCGGGGGTCTTGATCTGCTTGAGGGTCTTCCAGTCGTGCATGTCGATGACGCTGACCAGACCCTCCTTGAGATTCGGCGTCGCCATCACCGATCGACCCTGATACGTCCAGGTGATGCCGGAACCCAGATGCGGCATGCCGGGCAAATCCAGGTCGGCGATCTTGCGCCGCGCGTCGAGGTTAACAACCTGCCCCGTGCCGGTTTTGCCGCCGCTGCCGCGGCTGGCGCCGATGACTTCGCTGTAGTCCTGGGTGAAGAAAAAGTCGTCGAGGTAATCGTCGAGGATCGAGCGCTTCGGGTTCAGAAAGCCCGGCACAAAGGTTCCTTCGCGATGCTGGAAATCATGGACCATGCCCATGGCAATTTCCGGCGCCTGCGGATCGTAGCTGATCTCCCATACCTCTTTTACGTCCTTGAGCGCCGCGACGAAGCTCGCGCGCGGCTCCGCCGTATAGACCGCCGATACCCGCGAAGTCTGCTTGCCGTCCTTGTCGCTCACCGGCAGGATCTTGACCAGGTTGAGCTCGGCGTCGAGGATCACCAGGGTGTGCGGCAGATAATTCGCCACTGCCACGTATTTTCCGTCGCCCGAAACGGCGGCGTTGCGCGTGTTGATGCCGGCGCGCACTTCCGCCACCGTCTTCAGGTTCCAGATATCGAACTTGGAAATCCAGCCGTCGCGCGAGGCGAAGAATACATAACGGCCGTCCGGCGTGAACTTCGGCCCCCCATGCAGGGCGAACCGGGAAGTGAAACGGTGGATCGGCTCCAGTTTGTCGCCGTCGAGGATGGTGACGTGATGGTCGCCGCCCTCCACCACCACGAACAGGTTCATCGGATCGGCGGAGAATTGCGCCTTGTCCGGCAGCGAACCGGGGGCGAAATGCACGATGCGCGAGCCACGGATTTCAGCCTCGTCCCATTTCGGCGCGGGCGTCACCGGGGTCATGATCCAATCGGCAAGTTGCTGGATTTCGTCTGGCGTGAGCACATCGCGGAACGCGGGCATCTGCACCGCCGGGCGGCTGTCGAGAATCACCGCCAGCGCCTCGTTTTTCTTCAGCCGCGCGAGATTTTCCGGCAGCAATGCCGGCCCCATGAGTCCCAGGCGGTCGGCACCGTGACAGGATGCACAGTGCTGGGCATAGAGTTTGAACGGGCTGCTGTCCGCCAAAGCCTGCGCGGACGGCAAAAAAACAAGCGGCAACAACGGTAAGGCGAACGATCGGCGCAGCCACGCGGCGATGCCTGTCTTTTGCCTTCCCAACGTACGCCTGTTGCCGTCCATATTACCCCCCGATCTCTTCGTCTTCCAGATAACAGCCGGGGTCTTCCGCCCACGGATTGCCGCTCACCTGCCAGGCACGCACCCGGGTGTTGCCGCCGCAGATATCGAAATACCGGCAGGTGCCGCAACGTCCGCCGACCTGGCGCGGATGCATTTTCAATCCGGCCATGATGGGGTCGGAGGTGTCCGTCCAGATTTCCGAGAACGGCCGCTCGCGCACATTGCCCAGATCGTGGTTCCACCACATGGTGTCGGGGTGCACGTTGCCCAGGTTGTCGATATTCGCAATGTTCACGCCGGACGAATTGCCGCCCCATTGCACAAGCTTGGCGCGCATATGGGATTCAAGATGGGGGAAATGATGCCTCACCCAGAGCAGCAGATACACGCCGTCGGCGTCATTGTTGCCAGTGACGAATTCCTTGTGCTTGCCCTCCATCTGGTCACGCCAGCAGGTATCGAACAGCAGATCCATGGCGCGCCGGGTGGCCTCATGCGCCGCGTCGTCCCTGCGGTTTCTGTTGCCGCGCCCGGCGTAGTTGAGGTGCGACAGGTAGAACTTGTCGATCCCTTCGTCCTCGGTCAATTGCAGCAGCAAGGGCAATTCGTGCGCGTTGTCCTGGGTCAGGGTAAAACGAATGCCGACCTTGATGCCGCGTTCGTGGCACAGGCGAATACCGCGCAACGAGGCATCGAACGCGCCCGGCTTGCGACGAAAGGTGTCATGGGTTGCCTGAATGCCGTCCAGGCTGATGCCTACATAGTTGAAGCCGATGGCGTCAATGGCGTCGATATTGGATGCGTCGATCAGCGTACCGTTGGTGGAAAGGCCGACATAGAACCCCATTTGCCTGGCGCGCCGCGCAATGTCGAAAATATCCGGGCGCAGCAGCGGCTCGCCGCCGGACAGGATCAGCACCGGCACCCGGAAGCGTTTCAGGTCGTCCATGACGCCGAGCACCTCCGTGGTGGAAAGCTCCCCCGGAAAATCCTTGTCCGCCGAAATGGAATAACAATGCTTGCAGGTCAAGTTGCAGCGCCGGACCAGGTTCCAGATCACCACCGGCCCGGGCGGACTGGACTTCGGCCCCAAAGGCTGGGGATGTAGCAGTTCCTGCATGTATTGCGAGACTCGGAACATGCTTCAGACTCCTTTGCGCCCAGCCCCAAAGGGCGGCATTTTTTCCCGGCTGCGGGCCATCAAGCGCCGATCCGCAAACCCGTTTTTTTCAGGATGCGCGTGCTGTACAGGATTTCGTGGCTGCGGCTGGCATGGCCCAGCACCCCCATGATGCGCTGCAATTTTTCCTCGACTTCAAGGCGATCGTGACCATGCACCATGGCGAACAGGTTGTACGGCCAGGCGGGCAGATGCCGCGGACGCTGGTAACAGTGGCTGACGAAATCGAGCTGGCCGATGCGCTGCCCCAGTTCGTCCACCCGTTCGTCCAGCACGTCCCATACCGTCATCCCGTTGGCCTTGTAGCCCAGCGCATAATGGTTGGGCACCACGCCGATGCGGCGGATGATGCCTGCCGCCAGCATGCGCTCCATCCGATCCATCACCTGTGCGGGCGTCAGGCCAAGCTGCTCGGCGATGGCGTGATAGGGCCGCGACACCAGCGGCAAGCCGCCCTGGGTGGCGACGATGATGCGGCGGTCGTCGTCATCGGGAACAAACGGCCCGGGAATGGGATACATGGCATTCATACGGTCAGCTTCAGTTCGACAAAATATTCGGTGATTTTCGGCATATTGAAGACCGGATAGCCGGTACGCTGCTCGATCCGGGCGATCGCCTTTTGCTGCTGCTGCGGCGTTTCCGTTGCCAGCACAAACCACATATTGAGGCTGTGGCTGCGCGCGTAATTGTGCGCGACCTCGGGCATGGCATTGACGATGGCGGCGACACGTTCAAAATCCGCCTGGGGTATGCGCATGGCAGCAAGCGATAGCGCCCCGCCCATCCGCTCGGCGTGATACATGGGTCCGAACCGGCTCAACATGCCCTGCTCCAGCAGACGCCCGATGCGCGTCACCAGCTCCTGCCCGGAGGTCTGCAATTGCAGCGCAATGACCTCGAACGGCCGCTCGCAGATCGGGAACCCACCCTGCATGGCATTGACGATGCGGCGATCCAGCGCATCCATCAGGCCGCCACCCCGGCTACCGCCGCGACATAGTGGGCGCCGCGCTGTTTGAAACGCCGGCAACTGAACAGGACTTCATAAGGGAATGCCTGCAAATCGCAGCGCTGCCGCATATCCTCCACCAGCGCCAACACGGCATCGCGGTCGCATCCGTGGATCATGCTGAACAGGTTGTAGCGCCAGGCCGGCAGGCGCCGTGGGCGCCGATAACACAATGTGACAAAATCGAATTGGCCGATACAGCGGCCCAGCGCAGTCACCTGCTCGTCGGGAATATCCCATACCACCATTGCGTTGGCGCGATAACCGAGTTCGTGGTGGCGTACCACCACCCCCATACGTTTGATCACCCCCTGTGCCACCAGGTCGGCAAGTCCGGCAATGACCTCGCTTTCGGTCAGCCCGATTTCCGCGCCGATCACGGCGAAGGGGCGCGGCACCAGCGGAAATCCCTGCTGGATCGCCCTGATCAGCGCCGTTTCGTCGGTTTGCGTCAGCATGCCGCGCGTGGTCGCCGAAGTGGCCGCGCTGCGATGTTCATCGCGCCGCCCTCCCTGCCGCGATTGCAGCAAATCGAAGCCGAGATCGATATGGTAGTCCTCCAGCATCGGCAGGTGCAGCACGGGATAGCCGCTGCGCCTTTCGATCTCGCCCAGGACAGCACGCAGATTCGCTTCGTCGTCGGCGACGACGACAAACCACAAATTGAAGTGATGTTCGCGCTCGTAGTTATGGTTCACCTCGGCATACGCGCTGACCAGCCCCGCCACCTCGTCGAGCTTGTCGACTGGCAGCGCCATCGCCGCCAGCGCGCTGGAACCAATGCTGTGCGGCCGGAACACTGCGCCCACCCGACTCACCATGCCGCGCGCCTGGAGCTGCGCGAGCATCGCCAGCACCCGCGCCTCGCTCGCCCCCAAGCGCCCGGCGATCACGGAAAACGGCGCCGGCACCAACGGAAAGTCGTGCTGGAAATCATTGAGCAGGTGCAGTTCGAATTCCATCATTTGAGGTTTTTAATATCCTTGGGTAAGCAGCGTGCGCCTGCCGCAGCGAACACGCCTTGCTTTAAATCAAGTTCCCGTCTTCTTTTCACCGTCATAAACCGGTCCGGTGGGCGCGCGCGCTGAAGAAAATACCGCTGGGATGATCAGCCGGTATCTCTCCCACCTTGGCGAAGCTTGCGCTGTCGTAAATCTCGATCCGGTTCTCGTCCCGCACCGAGATCCATATCTGCTCGCCGCGCGGGGTGAATTCCATATGCAGCACGCCTTTGCCCGGCTTCAGGGTTTTGACGATCGTGCGCGATGCCACGTCGATCACCTGCACCACCTCGTTGTGCGGAAAAGCGAAATTCACCCATACCTGGCGGTTATCGGGCCGTGCCACCACGAACACCGGCTGTCCGTATACCGGGATGCGCCCGCTCTCGGTCCACGTGCCGTTATCGACCACCAGCACCTCGTGCCGCCCCACCGCCGGTACCAGCAATTCATTTCCGGTCGCCGCCCAGCCTTCCAGATGCGGCATCTTGTATACCGGCAGCGCCTGTTCGCCGCGGCCGTAGCCGCCGAGCACCCGCTTCACGCCCGCCGGCACATTCCACAAATCCAGCAGCGCCAGGCCGTCCTCGCCGAATAGCCCCGCCAGGTAATAGCGCCCGTCGGCGGTAATCATGGCGTCGTAGGGCTCCTTGCCGATCGCCGTGAATTTCGTCAGCACCGGCCGGGCCGGCTGGCGCAGGTCGGCCACCCAGATTTCACCGGCCTCGAACAGGCTGAACACGAAACGGTTGCCGGGCGCATCGACCAGCCCGACCACCTTGGACGGTTTTCCCGTGGCATCGATGGCCGGAATATCCGCCACCAGATCCAGCGTGGCGGCGTCGAACACCTTGACCCCGCCCGGCACGTAATTGGCTACCGCGATCAGCCTGCCGTCCTGCGAAATGGCGCCGCCGATGCTGTTGCCGGACTGCATCACGCGCTTGACGATGCGCATTTCCAGCAAGTCCACCTTGGTCAGCCCGCCGTCCCGGCCAAAGATGTAGGCGTAGCGCGCATCGCGCGAATAGTTGACGGAGGCATGCGAGAGGTCGCCCAGGCCGGCAACCCGCCCAAGCCGGCTGCGGCCGCTGGTCTCCACCACCTGGATGCTGCCCGTGGCGCGCTCGATCACCACCCCCAGGTCGCCGCTGCCGCGTAGTACCGGGGTAGCGCAGCCGGTTGCCAGCAACGCCGCAAAAAGCCAGCCCAGCCGCCGGGTGCATGCGAACAGATGCGCGCCCAGGCGAGGGACGGCGGCACGCTGCAAAACAAAAGAAAAATCAATGCGCATCGGGCAAGCCTTTCAACAGGATTTCAACGATCCAGCCCGCCTCGTCCTCGGACAGAAAGGGACGCCATGACGGCATCGCCGTCCCCCGGCGTCCGTGCAGAATCGTCTGCACCAGCGCTTCGGGCGGTTTGTCCTTAAGCGCCAGGGGACTCAGCGGCAAGCCCAGCCCGCCTTCCATCCGCAGCCCATGACAGGAACCGCAATCCTGGCGCACCAGATGGAGCAGTTCGGCCTGCCGCGCCGGGGTGGGTGCGAAGGTGCCGGCGAACAGTGCGCCGGCCTGCGCTGGCGCGAGCGCAAAAGCCAGCAGCAACAGCGCGCCGGGCAACAAGACATTTGCGATCATGGCGTTTATTCCGTCACCTCCACCACACCGGTCATTTCAGGATGCGGGCCGCAAATGTAAGGATAGAGGCCGGGTTTGTCGAAGGTGCGCTGCCAGGATTCGCCCGGGAAGAAACGCTCCGATTCCGGCAGCCCCTCCTTTTCGAACAGGATGGAATGGCTGGTGCGCTTTTCGTTGTTCACCCATTTGACGGTGGTGCCGGGTTTGACCTTCACTTGCTGCGGGACAAACTGCATCTTCGCGATGCCGACCTCCACCACTGTCTCCGCATTGGCCGGCAGCGCTGCCAGCAGCGCCCCCGCGAAGAGAAGTTTCAACAGTCTGGTCGTGATTGAATTCATGCATCCGCCCATTTTCTCAAGACAGTAATTCGGCCTTGCGGCGAGTTGTCCCGCATTCTTGCGGGACAACTCAGACTATCTCCGCCTTCGCCCAGGTTATTGTTTTACTGCATGGATGTCGGCTTTCGCATTGCCCAGGCCCAGCGTGTAACCGAAAGAAACATAGTGGAAACGGCCATCGGTATGGTCGTCGTGAACGGCGAAACCGAAGTTGTAGGTTTTGCCCGGCTCAAGCTTGACGTCGCCCTCGCCGCCTGCCAGCTTGCGGGTGAAATCCACCGTCCAGGTATCGCCCTTGAGTTCGCCACGCGCCTCGGACAAGGCCTTGCCGCCTTCCATTACGCGCCGGTCTGCCACGTGTCCGTCAACCGGTTTCTGGCCCTTGCCACTGCGGAACTGGAGCAGGTCGTAAAATTTTCCGCCGCCCAGATTGCCGTCCTTGGCGTACTTGGTTTTTTTGGTGTCCTTGACGCCGGGCATGGTGCGCACGTCGTTGTGACAGGTTGCCCAGCAGCCACCGGCATCGGCGTATTCGATTTTCCCCCGCTCTTCCAGCATGAAGGCCAGCTTGACCGGATTGTCGGCATCCATTTTCTTGCCGCTATGGAAACCGGTATGCTTCCAGGAGAAGCGCAGATACAGATTGCTGGCATCATAGGCGGCCTGCACCGTGACCGGGATACTGCCCGGCTTGCCCTTGATCGGCTCGGGTTCAAGGATGGTGTTCTTGGACTTCTCGCCGGAAATGATCTTCTTGCCGAATTCAGGGGCTTCCTCCATGCCGGTTCTGTCATCGACGTGGCAGGAAATACAGGAATCGCCCTTCTTCACGCCGCGTGCGCCACCGTGCTCGGTGCCCTTCAGGACCCATTCCATACTGGCGCTGCCCGGATAAAACACCGTGATTTTTTTCGCGGGCGCCTTGCCCGCGTCGGCAGCCGATGCCGTGCCGACGCCCGCCGCAACAAACAAACCCAATGCCGTTAAGGCTACCAGGGACTTATTCATAGAGCTTTCTCCTTGAATGACTGTTGCTTTCCATACAAAAAACCGTCGCCATCGACACGCCCGGCACCGGGCAGATTCCGCTTATCCATCCTCCTCCGGCATACCCTTGGGTTTCTGGTGGGCGATGCCCTTGTGGCAATCGATACAGGTCTGCTTGTCTTCCAGCGCACTTTCATGGCTCTTGCGTGCGCGCTGTTTCTGCATATCCGTATTCATGCCCTCGAAGCTGTGACAGTTGCGGCACTCGCGCGAATCTGACGCCTTCATCCGCGCCCACTCGCGCTGCGCCAGTTCGAGCCGCTTGGCTTCGAATTTCTCAGGGGTGTTGATCGTGCCGGTAATCTTGCCCCACACCTCCTTGCTTGCCTCGATCTTGCGGATCAGCTTGTGCGTCCAGTCTTTCGGCACGTGGCAATCGGAGCAGACCGCACTCACGCCGGTGCGATTGGCGTAATGGATGGTTTGCTTGTATTCCTGATAGACGGTGTCTTTCATTTCGTGGCATGAAATGCAGAATTCCAGCTTGTTGGTCGCTTCCATGGCGGTATTAAAACCGCCCCAGAAAACAATGCCGGCAACAAATCCGCCGACCAGCAAAGTCAAAATCGAGTAGCGCGCAGTTGGACTGCGCAATGCGCGCCACCAATTTTTACGTGAGCCATTTAGCATGCAAAATCCCTCGTCCTAAACATTGCCGGCTGTCTCTGCACATCAACAGCATGATCCGGAACGGGCAATATTTCGCGTCATTTGAAAACACCAGGATTACCATCCTGCCGACCGCCATGCCCTGAGGCTTCCGCCCCTCGGCATGGGTAACCCCGCGATCAGTAGATATCGTGCTGGGTGTTGTACACGTTGAATTTTCCAGTTGGCGTGATCAGCTTGGGGTCCTTGATCACGTGCTTCAGCTTGCGCGTTTTATCATCCATCACCACGATCGCGGACGGCTCGGTCTTGCCTGCCCAGATCGAGAACCAGACCTCATCGCCGGCAAAGTTGTATTCGGCATGCACCGCGCGCTTGATCGCCTTGCTTTCCGGCAAACCCGCCAGTTTGGCGATGTTGATGACTTCTGCGCCTTTGGCCAGATTCCGGATGTCGTATACCGACACCGACTCGGCGACTTCCGGCTCAGGATTCAGCGGCGCATCGGTCCACAGGTTGCTGGATTTCGGATGCGTTTTGGTGAACAGCGAACCGCCGCCGTGATTCTTCAACTCTTGAACCACTTTCCACGCATACTGCTTGTGCTTGGCCGGATCGGTGCCAATCAGCGAAATGACATCCGCGCCCAGGTGAGACGTCGCCCACACCGGACCAAACTTGGGATGCACGAAGTTTGCGCCACGACCAGGATGCGGCTTGGCCTTGGTATCCACCAGCGCAGCCAGCTTGCCGGTTTTGGTATCCACCACTGCCACCTTGTTGGAGGCGTTTGCTGCCACCAGGAAGTAACGCTTGGTCGAGTCCCAGCCGCCGTCATGCAGGAACTTGGCGGACTCGATTGTGGTTTCCTTCAGGTTCTTCAGATCGGAATAATCCACCAGCCTGATCATGCCGGTTTCCTTGATGTTGACTACCCACTCCGGCTTGTCCTCGGTCGCCACGATGGACGCCACGCGCGGTTCCGGGTGGTATTCGCCATCTACGTCCTGGCCGCGGGTGGACATGATCTTCAGGGGCTTGAGCGTATCGCCCTCGGTAATCACGTACTGTGGCGGCCAGTAGGAACCGGCGATCGCATACTTGTCCTCGTAACCCTTGAACTTGGAGGTTTCCACCGAACGGGCTTCGATCCCGACCTTGAGAGTGGCCACCACGGTGGGCTTCTCGTACCACAGGTCGATCAGGTCGAGCTTGCCGTCGCGACCGATCACGTAGACATAACGCCCTGACTTGGACAGTCGGGAAATATGCACGGCATAGCCGGTTTTGACGATGCCCCAGATTTTCTTGGTGTCGCCGTCGATCAGCGCCACTTCGCCGGAATCGCGCAAGGTCACCGAAAACACGTTCTTCAGATTGATCTTGCTCATCGGTTTCCTGGGGCGGTCTTCCGGCTTGATGACCAGCTTCCAGCTGTTCATCATGTCCTTCATGCCCCACTCTGGCGGCGTGTCCGGCACCTGCTGGATATAGGTGGCCATGTTCGAGATTTCCTGTTTGGTGAGGATGTCGTCGAAGTTCACCATGCCGCCTTCGGTGCCGTAGGAAATGATTTTCTCCAGACGGCTCTGCCCCAGTTTCTGGGAATTGAGTGGCTCCAGGTTCTTGCCCGTCGCGCCCTTGCGCAGGATGCCATGGCAACCGGCGCAGCGTTCGAAGTAAATCGTTTTACTGGCCTCCTTGGCCGCCGGCGACAAGGTCGGCTCCTGTGCGTTGGCTACATTAAAGACACCGGCCACAGCTACGGCCACCACGGAAAAAGCAAATTTCTTCATCACCCCCCCTTTTTTGGTCAAGTAAATATCGCTATCCGTTATGAGCCCCGGAAAACGATGAGCGTCCGGCACTAGATGAAAACGTCATGAACGAATATTCCCCTTCTGGAAGTAGGGGGACATTGACCTACATCAAGATTTTTTGATCTTTTTGGTTTTTTATCGTGCAGAATGCCTGAGTGCATCTTCAACCAGCCTGGCGTTTTCGCCGTCCGCCGGCAGCGTGGCCTTCAGCTTCAGCCAGATCTCGCGCGCCGCCTGTTTGCGTTCCAGGCTGAACAGCGCCACGCCCTTGTACCAGAGCAGGACCGGCGCTTCCGGCTCTGTTTTCAGCAAGGCATCGAGGTACGCCAAGCCCTTCAGGCGTGCGCTGGAGTCGTCCGACTGGATCAGGGCGAGCGCCAGATTGAACATGGCCTCGCGGTGATCCGCCTGTAGCGTCAGCACCTTCGACCAGGCATCGCGCGCCTCGGACCGTTTGTCCATCGCCTCATAGGTGCGCGCTGCCAACGTCCAGCTCTCCACATCGTCGGGCTGCTCGACGAGTTTTTTCTCCAGCTTGTGCAATACGGCTTCCAGGCTGATTTTTCCGTTTGCATCCAATGCCGACGGCGGCGTGAAAATTGTTACGGCCGGCACGGCGAGCAACAGCACCACGCCCAGCGAGCCCACGCGATAAAACACCTTGCGCGGGGCGGCAGCCTGTTCCGGCTCCGCCGGCGACAGGGCTTGCGGCACCGCCTGCCGCTCCATCGCAAGCGCCAGCGCCAGCTGGTATTCGGCCTCCAGCGCCCGGTAATCCGCCGCGGTCATCCTGCCCTCGGCATAGTCGTAGTGCAGCCGACGCAAGCTGAGCAGCAAGCGCCGCTGCTCGTCCGCCAGTGCCTGGTCTGTCTCGCTGTCCTCCAGTCCGACCGGTAGCGGCTGCGCACTACGCCACCACAGGGGGTAGACCAACACGATGGCGACAACCGCCAGCAAGGCAATCAGGACCGGCCACACCATCAGTCATGCTCCAGTCTGCGAAGCGCCTGCTCGATGCAGTCGCGTTGTGCCGCGCTCAACGGCGCCGCCTGAGGCGGCGGTACGGACGCGCGCGCGCGCCAGCGCAGCAACATGCCCCGCAGCCACACCGCACTGACCAGCAGCAGCAAAAGCGGCGCGCCCCACAACAACCCGTTGAGCCCACGCTTGCGCGGCTCCATCAGGATGTAATCCCCGTAGCGGCTGTGCAGATAGGTCTTCACCTGTTGCGGCGTCTCGCCCTGTTCCAGGCGCATGCGAATCAGGGCGCGAACCTGTTGCGCAAGGGTGGAATTGGATTCCCATACAGTCTCGCTCTGGCACACGGTGCAGCGCAGGGTCAACGACAGCTCGCGGGTCTGGATGTCCACCCTGGATTCCTCGACCTCGGCGGCGTACACCGAGCCCGGAAAAACCAGACTGCTCAAGCACAGGAAAACCAGGAAACACCCGGCAGAAAATTTCCGGATTCCCACATGCCGCGAGCAGGAAAAACCTAATCGCATGATGTCAGCTCCCGGTTTTCCAGCAACGCAGGCAGCCAGCGCTGGGCGATCTTATCGTAGCTGTCGCTCAGCACGGGGCCGAACTGCTTGCAGCGGATCATGCCGTGGCGGTCGATCAGAAAGGTTTCCGGCACGCCGTACACACCGTAGTCGATGCCGATGCTGCCCTTGTCGTCCACGATGTTGGGATATGCCGCCCCCATGCGCGCCAGGAACGCGCGCGCATCCTCGACCTTGTTTTGATACGCCACGCCCACCATGGCGAAATCAGAGCGGGCTCCAAACTCCTGCTGCAATTTGAGCAAATTGGCGTGCTCCTTGATGCACTCGGCGCACCACGACGCCCAGAAATTGACCACCACCACCTTGCCCTTGAACTGCGCCAGACTCACCGCCTGGCCGCTGACCAGGTCCGTGCCGGCGAACAGCGGCGCCGGCTTGCCTTCGAGCACGCTCGGAATGTGGCGCGGATCGAGGTAAAGCCCGCGCCAGAACAGCGCGACCAGCGCAAGCAAGGCAATAACAATGGCCATTTTCGCGCCCGTCTTCATGCTTTATCCCCTTTTATCCGCCGCCCCTGCAGCAGGGCAAACAGGGTTCCCAACCCCATCACGATCACGCCCGTCCAGATCCATTTCACCAGTGGGTTGAGATACGCCTTGACCGCATACGCATCGCCGTTGGCGCTGCCAAGCGTCAGGTAGATATCGCGCAGCCAGGTGTCGTCAATGGCCGCCTCGGTGGTGGGCATGGCAGCGTTGACGTAGTTGCGCCGCTCCGGCCTGAGTTCGGCGATTTTTTCCGTGCCGCGCCAGACCTCGAAAAAACCGACGAGTGCATCGTAATTGTGGCCATTGCGAAACTGTGCCCCTTGAAAGCGCACCGTGTAGCTGCCGAGGGAAAAACTGTCGCCTGCATTCAGCAAAACATCTTTTTCCGTCTTGAATGCGCCCGAACCGATCAGTCCGGCCATCATCATCACGACCCCGGCATGCACGATTTGCCCGCCGAAACGCCGCTTGTTGCGGGTCGCCGCCGCCCACAGCGCGCGCGGCCAGGACAGGCCGTCGCGACGCATCACGCCGAACGTCGCGGATCGAAAATTGAGTGCGATCGCTACGGCGGCAAAGCAGGCGACGCCCAGCCCGATCAGCGGATAGGCTTCACGCATGCCCAGCATGAAGCCGGCCGCGGTAGCCAGCAGCGCGCAGCCGAACGGCAACAGCAAATCCTGCTTCAACCTGGCGACGGATGCCTTGCGCCACGGAATCAAGGGACCGATGCCCATGAGCAGGACAATCCCCAGCATCAGCGGAGGAAAGACCTGGTTGTAATAAGGCGCGCCGACCGTAACCTTGCCGCCGGTCAGCGCCTCCAGGAACAGCGGATAAAGCGTGCCGACGAATACCGTCGCCGCCGCCACCAGAAAAAACAGGTTGTTGAACAGAAACGTGGCTTCGCGCGAAGCCAGCGAATCGATGCTCACCTCGCTTTTAAGCTTGCCGCTGCGCGCGATCAACGCGCCGAACGAGAACGCCAGCACGATGCCCATGAACAGGAGGATATACACCCCGCGCGAGGGATCGCTGGCGAAGGAATGCACCGATGAAATCACCCCCGAGCGCACCAGGAACGTGCCCAAAAGCGACAGCGCGAAGGTGACGATGATCAGGAATACATTCCATACCTTGAAGCTGCGCCGGGCTTCCTGCACCATCATCGAATGCAGGAAGGCCGTGGCGGTCAGCCATGGCATGAACGAGGCGTTCTCCACCGGGTCCCACGCCCAGTAGCCGCCCCAACCCAGTTCGTAATAAGCCCAGTAGCCCCCCATGACAATGCCGAAGGTCAGCATCAGCCACGCGAACAGCGTCCAGCGCCGCGTCGCCTTGAGCCATTCTTCGCTCACCCGTCCCGAGAACAGCGCCGCCATGGCAAAAGCGAAGGGGATGGAAAAGCCGACATAGCCCATGTAGAGAAATGGCGGGTGGAACACCATGCCGGGGTCCTGCAACAGCGGATTGAGTCCCTGTCCGTCTACCGGGATTTCCGGCAGCAACGCGAACGGGCTGGAGAGAAACACGATCATGCTGATGAAGCCGACCAGCAGCGCCGACGTGACCAGCAGCAGGTACGGCATGGTGCGGGCATGGCTGTTCCAGTGCAGGCGCGCCGCCAGCGCGGCGTAGAGCGACAACAGCCAGGCCCACAGCAGCAGCGAACCCTCGTGCCCGCCCCACAGCGCGGTGGCCAGGTAAAACAGGGGCAAATCGGTATTGGAGTTTGCGGCCACGTAGGCCAGGGAGTAGTCGTGGCTGAGAAAGGCGTACTCCAGCCCGGCCATGCCCAGGGTCAGCATGGCAAAAGTCAGGTAGACCGCCTGGCGTCCAACCCGCACCCAGGCCGGCAAGCCGGTGCGCAACGCCACCAGCGAAGCAAGCACGCCGATGGCGGCGAGGCTCAGGGCAACGACGACGGCAAAGTGAGCGATGGTTACAAACATGTTGGTTGGCGATCCCGGTAATCAGTGTGAACAGGCCCTAATTGCGCAGGCTTTTCAGCCAATCCTCCTTGGGCATTGCCTTGCCGTCGCGCTTCATCTCGATCGGCATGTAATCCTCGGCATGCTTGGCCATGATGAAGCTGGCCTGGAACACGCCGTTGCTGTTCCAGTTGCCCTCTACCACCGCACCCTGCCCATCCTTGAACAGATCGGGCGGCACGCCTTCGTACGCCACCGGAATCGTCGTCTCGCCGTCGCTCAGGCGGAAGCCGATTTTCAGCGACTGCGGCATCACCGTCATGCTGCCCGGTTCCACCATGCCGCCGACACGGATTGTCCGGTCGTGAAAATCGGCTGACAGTTTCACCACTTCCGACGGCGTATAGAAATACACCAGCGAATCGCCGAAGCTGCCGAGCACGAGATAGCCCAGCGCCGCCGCCATCGCCACAACGCTGCCGATCGCCCCCCATTTCCGGCCCCGTGTCATGGCGACTCCAGTTTCTTTTGCAGCGCGCCGGCGGCGCGTTCCTGCACCCAGGCGAAAGCCAGCAACAGGCCAAGCGCGAGGCCATAGGCCGCGGCAACAAAACCATAATTGGCGGCGATGCTGACCGCGTCCGCCGCCATGCCGCCGCCCGGCAGGCGCCGGCCGGACACCAGCAGGTTTTTCAGCTCGCGCACCGCCTCCCGGTCCGGGCCGCGGTAGGCGACCTGGACAAAGCCCCCTTCGCCCTCCACCACGAAGTTGAGCGTGTCTCCCTCCGGCCGGATGCTGCCGGCCCGCACCCGTCCCAGTACCCGCACGCTGCCGCCTTCAGTTATCGAGGCAAAGGCGTGCGGCGGCACCGAAGCCAGCGTGTGCGCATAACGGTTGTAGGCAAAGCCGGCGGCGAGCAGCAGCAGCATCCCCACCAGCAACCAGTTTTTGGTAGTGAACCCGTTCATAGTCTGGCCTCGCGCAAGCGTTGCTCGCTTTTCGCCGCCAGCTGCGCGGCAAGCGCCAGTTTTCGGCAGTAGAGCAGGGTGAGATAAACGTAAAGCAGGACCATCCCCACCGTCATCACCAGGATCGCCGCCAGCATGTCGGGGGCGATGGACAGCCCTTTGGCGGAAAACGATGCCGGCTGGTGCAGGGTGCGCCACCACGTCACCGACAGATGAATGATCGGCAGGTCGATGAAGCCGATGATCGCCAGCACCGCGGCGTAGCGCGCGGCGCGTTCGCGCTCCTCGACGAAGGAACGCAGCATCAGATAGCCCGCCATCAACAACAGCAGTACGGCGAACGACACCAGGCGCGCATCCCAGGTCCACCACACATTCCAGGTCGGCTTGCCCCAGATCGCGCCGGTGAGGATGGCGGCCAGGGTGAACACGATGCCGGTGGCGACCGAAGCGTGGGCGAGATTGTCGGCCAGTGCGCCGCGCTTCCAGATGTACAGGAGGCTGGCGACGAAGGCGACGAAATACGCCAGCAGCGATACCTTCGCCAACGGCACGTGCAGGTTCATGATGCGCGCCACCTCGCCCTGGTAATAGTCGGCGGGCGCCCATACCAGGGAAAGATACAAGCCGGCGGCAAGCACCCCCCAGGCGGTCATGCCGATTGCATTGCGCCATTTCTGCAGCAGGTCCATTAACCCTCCAGAATGAATTCAAACGTCCAGAATGCGATCACGATGAAAATCAGATCGAACACCGCGAGCAGCGAAATCCAGCTGCCGTACTGCGCCCACGGACTGCCCTGCAGGATGCCGGCCGTTGCCTGCACCGCCGCAATCAGCACCGGCACCGCCAGCGGCAGCATCAAAATCGGGAACATCACTTCGCGCGCGCGCACTTGCACCATCATGGCCGAAAACAGCGTGCCCAGCGCGGCCAGGCCCAGCGTGCCGAGGATGAACACCAGCAGCAACAGACCCGGATTGGCGTTCACTTCCAGGTTGAAAAAAAGGATGAAAAGCGGGAACAACAACACTTCTGCCGTCAGCATGAACAGGAAATTGCCCAGCAGCTTGCCCAGATAGAGCGCCCCCTTCGGCACTGGCGCGTTCAGCAACGCCTCCAGGCAATCGTTGTCGCGCTCGGCGAGGAAAGAACGGCCGAGGCCGATGACGCCGGTAAAACTGAAGGCGATCCAGATCAGTCCGGGCGCGAGCGTCTGCGCAACACGCTGGTCGAGCGGCAGGGAAAAATTGAAAATGAAAATGGTCAACAGCGCAAAAAAGAACATCGAGGAAATGTTCTCGCGGCTGCGCAACTCGCTGAGGCCGTCTTTCCAGACGATCAAGCCGATGACGCTAAAAAAGTTCATGGCGCCTCCGCATCTCGGCAACGCCCATTTCATTCACGCGTCCGCCTTCCATGATGCCAACGCGGTGCGCTACCTGCGCCGTCATGAAACGATTGTGGCTGGTCATCAAAACCGTGCCGCCCGCCTCGCTATGCTCGGCGAGAAATGTATTGATCAGCGCCATCCCGCTTTCGTCCAGCGCGGCGTAAGGCTCGTCCAGAAACAGGATGGCTGGACGCAGCAACATCGCCCTGGCAAAAGCCAGGCGCTTTTTCATGCCGCTGGAAAACACCCGCACCCTGGACGCTGTGAAATCTCCCAGTCCCACCCGTTCCAACACCGTTTGGCAGGCATCCTCGTCTGGCTTCGCGCCATGCAGCCTGATGGAAAAATAGAGGTTCTCGAGCGCCGTCAACTCATCGTAATGATGGCTGCCGTGGGCGATCAGGGAAAACAGCTGTCGCGCCGCATCGCGCTGTGCGACGCCGTCGACCCCGCCCAAAAAAAAGCGCCCGCCGCTCGGCCGTTGCAGCGTGGCCAATATCCGCAGCAGCGTGGTCTTGCCGGCCCCGTTGGCGCCGAACAGCGCATAGCACTCGCCCGCGTTGACGCTGAGCGTTACATCGCGCAGCACGGCGGCGTGCTGATATTCCTTGGACAGGTGCTCCACCGCAATCATGCCCCTCGCGGGGGGCGCCGGAGCCGCCTGAAGCCCGGGAAAGCTATTTTCTATGCAATTTTTCAAGTCAGACGAATTCCAAGTGATTTCTCGACCTATCGATTCGATGCTTGCGTACAAGCGTGTCACGCACATACGGCAGATACCTTGACGCCAATCAAGATATCGAGGATCAGGATATCCTGATAAGAGCGCGCACTGGAAATATTTTCTGCAGGACACGCTTCAGTCTGCGATGCAATCCGCAAAATGCCTTGACATAAGTCAAGGCATTTTGCGGCCACCCCGTGCAGACTTCAGCCGTGCAATGTACGGACACAAGGAGGAATACGCTTTGGAAACGATCAGCGACTATCTAAGCTCGGATCATCGCCGCTGCGATGATTATTTCGCGGCGGCCGAGGAACTCTCGGCAAAACAGGACTGGACCGCGGCAATCGCGAGCTTTGAACAGTTTCAGTCCGGCCTGCTTCATCACTTCGAGATGGAGGAGCAGGTGTTATTCCCTGCATTCGAACGGGCTACGGGCAATACTCATGGCCCCACGCAGATCATGCGTGGAGAACATGTGCAAATGCGCGAACTGCTCGCGCGCATGGCCGCCGCCATTGCGATCAAGGATGCCGACGAATACGCGGGGCTATCCGAAACCCTGCTGATCCTGCTCCAGCAACATAACCTCAAGGAAGAGCAGGTGCTCTACCCCATGTCGGAGCAGGTGTTCGGCGCCGGGGGAGAAGAGGTGCTTGAGCAGATGAAAGCCGTTTCCGGCGCCGCCGCCTGACGCATCATGACAACCGACATCGTCCTCGATGTGCGCGGCCTCGAACCACCCGGACCCCTGGTGAAAGTGATGGATGCGCTTGAAACCTTGCCGCCCGGTGACAGGCTGCGCATGGTGCATGACCGCGAACCTTACCCCTTGTATGGCATCTTGCAGGAAGACGGTTATCAATACCGAACCGAAACCTTCGCAGACGGCCGCGTTGAAATAGTTATCTGGCGGTGAACACGCCCGCTCCCGGTCTGTTTTTAGAGCAGGCGCCGCGCGATTTCGCGCTCTTTGAGGCTTTTTCTCTGCGCACCCCTGTTTCCGTTACCGGCCTCTAATGGCGGCGTGATGTTCACCAGCCCAAAACAATCTGTTCTAATTGCGCCCAATCAACAATGACTGGAGCTCTAGCATGAACCCATTCAATCCCGCCTCTTCGTCCACCAGTTCCATCTGGCGCAATCACATTCGCGTACCGGACACGCCCGCAGGGTTTACCGTGCGCACCACCTGCCCCACCAATCCCGATGGTGTGGAAGTCATGCTTGAGCAATGGGAAGCAGGCAGCGCCGAACCCCCGCACTCTCACCCGGGCGACGACATGACTGTGGTCATCGAAGGCAGGATGGCGATACAGTTTTTTACCCGGACCGAACACGGCCTGGTCGCTGACGGGACACCGCTGATCCTCAGCGGTGGCGAAACCGGGTATATCCAGGGCGGGCGTATTCACGACGCAAAATACCTTGAGGCATGCAAGCTGGTGTACGTGCACGACAAGGCGTTCGGGTTTTTGGAAGAAAGTTAACTGCCTGTCATTCTGGTACGACGATGCATCCGGTGATTTCGATTCTGCAGCGACCGGCTCACTGCCCGATGACAACTCCACGCCAGGAAATCAATAGCTTTGATAGAACACCGTGCCGGCGCACTTAGGACAAGGCGGGAATGCAGCGCATTGCCGGTTGCGTCCAGTGCTGCAACCCGGGAAGAAAGCGCGCCGACACCCAGGCGGCCCGGGTTAAGCCGCTCTTTCGCGCCTTCTCCCCGGTGTCGGGCATCAGCCAAGGTCTGGTCAAGGTCGCGGGTCAGATAATGTTTCAGTTTTTCACCACGTTCTACGCTGAACGCCCCCATCGCGGTCATTTTCTCATTGGCTTTTTCCAGGGCCAGTGCCATCGCCTCGCGGCTCCGCTCCTTGCCCGCGAGGTAGAGTTCGTTGAATTTGCTGGCCAGCTTCTCGTATTGCTGCGCCAGCGCAGGCTTGTCCTTATCGTCGTGTTCTATGTTCAACCTCCACAAAAAACTGTCAAGGGCATTCACGCTTCCCTGATGAGCCAAGGATAGACATTCGAGAGCATTTCTGCTTACGCTGACCTGAAATCCAGGCAAGAGGCATTTCCGGAGATGACTTCTTGCCCTACATTGGCAGCGCATCCCTGATAAAATAATCTGATATCAACAACTATCCGTGTAATCGCATCAGCAAGACGGGTGATGACGATCTAGATCATGCCCACCCAATTCGGAACTTTTTTAAGAAATAAAAAAATGTTTGTTTTCTGGATCGTACTCGCTTCGATTATTGCCACGGTCATCGCGCTGAACTTCTTTCCATCCGAAAAGAAGATCCAGACCCGGCTCAGCGAAATTTACGCGGTCCATGATTCGCAGTTCCTGCGCTCGATGAGCAATTTACTCGGGCCACCGTTAGTGCCGGGTAACAAGGTGAAAGAACTGCTCAATGGCGAGGAAATCTTTCCGCCTATGCTGGCGGCCATTCGCGGCGCAAAAAAAACCATCACTTTCGAAACCTATATTTACTGGTCGGGCGATATCGGCCGGGAATTTGCCGAGGCACTCGCCGAACGCGCCAAAGCCGGGGTGAAAGTCCACGTCCTGGTCGACTGGGCGGGCAGCATCAAAATGGACCAGGAATTACTCGACCTGATGGAAGCCTCGGGCGTCGAGATCCTCAAATACCACCCTCTGCGCTGGTACAACATCTCCCGCATGAATAATCGCACCCATCGCAAGTTGCTGGTGGTCGACGGCAGAGTCGGCTTTACGGGCGGCGTCGGCATTGCGGATAACTGGCTGGGGCATGCGCAGGACCCTGACCATTGGCGCGACACGCATTTCAGTGTTGAAGGCCCGGCCGTCGCACAGATGCAGGCGGCATTCATGGATAACTGGATCAAGACGAGCGGCGACGTGCTGCATGGTGAAGCGTACTTCCCGCCGCTGGAACCGGTCGGCGAACACTATGCGCAGGTATTCAAGAGTTCGTCGTCGGAAGGCAGCGAAAGTGTACGCCTGATGTATCTGCTGTCGATCGCTTCGGCACGTAAAACAGTTTATATCGCAAACGCCTACTTCGTCCCGGACGACTTGTCGGTTGAAACGCTGGTCAGAGCACTCAAGCGCGGGGTCAAGGTCCGGATTCTCATGCCCGGCACGCATACCGACTCGGAGGCGGTGCGTGGCGCATCTCGCGCACGCTGGGGTGAACTGCTCAAAGCCGGCGCCGAAATGTATGAATACCAGCCGAGCATGTACCACTGCAAGGTGATGATCATCGATGATGTCTGGACTTCGGTCGGTTCAACCAATTTCGATTCGCGCTCGTTCCGTCTCAACGCCGAAGCCAATCTCAATATTTATGATCATGCATTTGCCCAGCGGCAGATCGATACCTTTGAAAACGATCTGAAAAATTCCCGTCAGATCACTTATGACGAATGGAAGCATCGGCCCTGGATAGAAAAAACCTTTGAGCACTTCATGGGGTTGCTGCGCTCGCAGATGTAGGAAGCCAGGCCGGCCTGGGATGCCAACAAGCTCAGGCGAATCAAATCCCCTACAGCTCGGACTCACTCACGCCGCATTCAATTAAATCGCAATCGATGCGATTCGACACGTCCGCTCAAACTTCATACCCTTCCCGATGCGTGGCATTGATCGTGCGCAGCAGTTCGCGAAACGGAATGTTGCGTTCGTGTTTCTTGAACAGGGGCATGAAGGCCAGATCCTCGCCCTTCCCCACGCCCTCATATTTCCCTGATGTCATCGATTCGTGCAGTTCCCGCAGCATGCTGTCCAGCGAATCGAGATACGGGGTGTAGATCGAGGCTTCTTCGTCGTCGTGTTCCAGGCAGGCGCGCAGTTCGTCGACTTCGTAGACGGCTTCGTGCACCAGATCGATCAGTTGGGTGAGGTTGGCGGGTTTTTTCATGTCGGCAATCGGTTAAGGCAAAGCGCAAGGATACCGCCAAGCTTCCCCGGCGGGGAAGCCTGGCGGCGCATGGCGTGGCGGCCTTAAACCGCTTCGGCCTGCGTTTGCGCCTTGCCGGGCGCGGGGAGCTGGCGGCGGCGCATCAACCGGTAGGCGGCCGGAACGACGAACAGCGACAGCAGGGGCGCGCTCAGCATGCCGCCCACCATGGGGGCGGCGATGCGGCTCATGACTTCGCTGCCGGTGCCGCTGCCCAGCAGAATGGGCAACAGGCCGGCGACGATCACCGCCACCGTCATCGCCTTGGGGCGCACGCGCTGCACGGCGCCTTCGCGGATGGCGTCGAGCAGGTCGGCCTCGCCGGTTTTGCCTTCTTCGCGCTTCGCGTCCCAGGCGTTTTTCAGGTACAGCAGCATGATGACGCCGAATTCGGCCGACACGCCGGCCAGCGCGATGAAGCCGACGCCGGTGGCAATCGACAGCTGGTAGCCCATGGCGTAGAGGAACCACACGCCGCCGGTGAGGGCGAACGGCAGCGTGGCCATGATGAGCACGGCTTCGTCGAAGCGGCTGAAGGTGAGATAGAGCAGCACGAAGATGATCAGCAGCGTGGCGGGCACGACCAGCTTGAGCCGCGCGTTGGCGCGTTCCATGAACTCGAACTGGCCGGAATAGGCCAGGCTCATGCCGGGTTCGAGCTTGACCCCGGCGGCCACGGCGGCCTGAAGGTCGGCCACGGTGGAGGCGAGGTCGCGTCCGCGCACGTCGACATAGACCCAGCCCGAGGGCCGCGCATTCTCGCTTTTCAGCATCGGCGGGCCGTCGCTGACCCTGACTGCCGCCACCATGCCGAGCGTGATCCGGCTGCCGTTGGGGGCGAGGATGGGCAGCGCGGCGAGCTTGTCGGGCGTGTCGCGCCATTCGCGCGGGTAGCGCACGTTGATCGGATAACGCGCCAGGCCTTCGACCGTCTCGCCGATGTTTTCGCCGCCGATGAGGTTGGCCACCGCCGACTGCACGTCGCCGATGTTCATGCCGTAGCGCGCCGCCGCCGCGCGGTCGATGTCGACGTCGATGTAGCGGCCGCCGGTGAGCCGCTCGGCCAGCGCCGAGGAAACGCCGGGCACGGTTTTGGCGATACGTTCGACGTCCTGCGCGATGCGGTCGATATCGGCCAGATTGCTGCCGGCGATCTTGACCCCGACCGGGCTCTTGATGCCGGTGGCGAGCATGTCGATGCGGTTGCGGATCGGCGGAATCCAGATGTTGGTGAGTCCCGGCACCTTGACCGCGCGATCGAGTTCCTCGACCAGCTTGTCCGGCGTCATGCCCGTGCGCCATTGCTCGCGCGGCTTGAACTGAATGGTGGTCTCGAACATTTCCAGCGGCGCCGGATCGGTGGCGGTCTCGGCGCGCCCGGCCTTGCCGTAGACGCGGTCCACTTCGGGCACGCTCTTGATCATGCGGTTGGTCTGCTGCAACAGTTCGGCAGCCTTCTGCGCCGACAGGCCCGGCAAGGCCGACGGCATGTAGAGCAGGTCGCCCTCGTCCAGCGGCGGCAGGAATTCGCCGCCCAGGCGGCTGACGGGCCACAGCGCGGTCAGGAAAATCAGCGCGGCGACAACTAGCGTCATTTTGGGATGTCTGAGCACCGCTTCCAGCAGCGGATGGTAGGCGCGGATCAGCCAGCGGTTGAGCGGGTTCTTCGTCTCGTCGGGAATTTTTCCGCGTATCCAGTAGCCCATCAGCACCGGGATCAGCGTCACCGACAGGCCGGCGGCGGCCGCCATGGCGTAGGTCTTGGTGAAGGCCAGCGGGCCGAACAGCCGCCCTTCCTGCGCTTCCAGCGTGAACACCGGGATGAACGACAGGGTGATGATCAGCAGCGAGAAGAACAGCGCCGGGCCGACCTCGGTCGCGGCGTCGGTCACCACCTTCCAGTGGGTTTCGCCGGCCAGCGTTTCGCCGGGGTGGGCGTGGTGCCAGGCCTCGATTTTCTTGTGGGCGTTTTCGATCATCACCACCGCCGCGTCGACCATGGCGCCGATGGCGATGGCGATGCCGCCGAGCGACATGATGTTGGCGTTGATGCCCTGTTGGCGCATGACGATGAACGCGATCAGCACCCCCAGCGGCAGCGAGACGATCGCCACCAGCGACGAGCGCAGGTGCCACAGGAACAGCGCGCACACCAGCGCCACCACGATGAATTCCTCGATCAGCTTGTGCGTCAGATTCTCGATCGCACGATCGATCAGCTTGCTGCGGTCGTAGGTCGGCACGATTTCGACGCCCGGCGGCAGGCTGGCCTTGAGCGTGTCGAGTTTGGCCTTGACCGCCGCGATGGTCTCGCGCGCGTTCTTGCCCGAGCGCAGCACCACGATGCCGCCGACCGCCTCGCCCTCGCCGTCGAGCTCGGCGATGCCGCGCCGCATCTCGGGGCCGAGCTGGATGTGCGCCACATCGCCCAGGCTCACCGGCGTCGTCCCCGCCAGCTTGAGCGGAATGGCGCGAAAGTCGGCCACGCTCGTGAGATAGCCGCTGGCGCGCACCATGAACTCGGTTTCGGCCAGCTCCAGCACGGCGCCGCCGGTCTCCTGGTTGGCCGCGCGGATCGCCTTGATCACCTCGTCATGGGTGACGCCAAAGCTGGCAAGTTTCACCGGATCAAGCACCACCTGATACTGCTTGACCATGCCGCCGACGGTGGCCACTTCGGCCACGTTGGGCAGGGTTTTCAGCTCGTACTTGAGGAACCAGTCCTGCAGGCTGCGCAATTGCGCCAGGTCGTGCTTGCCGCTCTTGTCGACCAGCGCGTACTGGTAAATCCAGCCCACCCCGGTGGCGTCCGGACCCAGCGCCGGCTTGGCCGACGCCGGCAGCCGGGCCTGCACCTGGCTGAGATATTCCAGCACCCGCGAACGCGCCCAGTAGAGGTCGGTGCCGTCCTCGAAAATGACGTAGACGAAGCTGTCGCCGAAAAACGAAAACCCGCGCACCGTCTTCGCGCCCGGCACCGACAGCATGGTGGTGGCGAGCGGATAGGTCACCTGGTTCTCGACGATCTGCGGCGCCTGCCCCGGATACGCGGTGCGGATGATGACCTGCACGTCGGACAGATCGGGCAGCGCGTCGATCGGCGTGGTCTTCACCGCCCAGATGCCCCAGGCCACGGTGAACAGCGTCGCCAGCACCACCAGAAAACGGTTGGCGACCGACCAGCGAATCAGGCCCGCGATCATTTTGCGCCCCCGGTCTTGACGAGTTTTTCGATCAGCAGGCCGTCGTCGGTCTCGCGCGCGCCGACCCGCACCCGGTCGCCCGCCTTCAGGCCCTGCGCGAGTTTGGGGCTGGCCAGCGCAAACTCCATGGTCATGCCGGGCATCGCCAGCGTCTTGAAGGGGCCGTGGGTGAGCGTCACGTACTCGGCGGAAATGTCGTCGATCACGCCATCGGCCTCGTGCAGCGCGACCGACGGCGTGGCGGTGGCCGCGTCGGCCCCACGCGCGACGATACCCTGCAGGCTGGCTTCGGAGTCGATCAGGAACTGGCCGCTGGCGACGACCTTCTGGCCTTCGGTCAGGCCAGACAGAATGACGGTGTCGTTGCCGGTCTCGGCGCCCAGCACGACCTCGGCCGGACGGTAGCGTCCCTCCGCTTCCGCCACGATGACGAGCGCGCGACGTCCGGTGCGGATCACCGCTTCGGTCGGCACGCGCAGCGCCGATTCGCCGCCCTGCCCTTGCAGGCTGACCTGAGCCGTCAATCCCGGCCGCAGCCGTCCATCCTTGTTGGGCAGTTCAACCCGCACCCGCAGCGCACGCGCTTCACCGTTCAGCGTCGGCAACAGCGCGGTGACGCGGCCCGGCACCGGCTTGCCCGGAAACGCCGCAAAATGGGCCTCGGCAGGCTGTCCCATCCGAATTAAACCAACCTGGGATTCCGGCACCGCGACATCAAGCCATACTGTGCCGATGCCGTTGATCTGCGCCAGGGTCTGGCCGGCCATCACGGTCATGCCGACGCGCACGTCGAGGGTCTGGATCACCCCGCCGCGCGGCGCGGTGATTGCAATGCGGTTCCTGACTTTGCCGCTTGCGGCCATGTCGCGAATCAGGCTTTCCGGCATGCCGCTCAAGCGCATGCGCTCGCGCGCCGCGCCTTCGAGCGAGGCATCGCCCAGCACCTTGAGCGCCAGATACTCCTGCTGCACCGCCGCCCACTCCGGCACCAGCAATTCGGCGATGAAGGCGCCCGACTGAATGACATCGTTCGGCGCCAGTCTCGCCACGCGCTCGACAAAACCGCCGGTCCGCGCCTGCACGATGGCGACATCGCGCGCGTTGAAATCGACGACACCGGTCGCCTGCACGTCCGTGCCCACCGTCGTACGTGTCACGACGGCCAGGCGCACGCCCAGGTTCTGCGCCACGCCCGGGTCTATTTTCACGGTTGAGGCGTCGCCGCCTTCGTCGGCGTATTTGGGCACCAGCGCCATATCCATGAAGGGCGACTTGCCGGGCTGGTCGAATTTTTGCTGCGGCACCATCGGGTCGTACCAGTACAGCACAGTGCGGCCGTCCTGCGCGGGGGCGCGGGTATCGTCCGCCGGCGCATGGCGCCCGCCCCACCACAGGCCAGCCGCCACGCCGACGGTGAGCAGCGCTGCCACGACGAAGAGACCCAGCACGGTTTTTTTAATCGTTTGGCGATTCATTGTTTTTCTCCAGACACAGTGGGTTCGCTATAGGCATGTTCGCTATAGGCATAGTGCAGCCGTGCAGCCATCTGCCGGCGCTCGCCTTCGAGCGCGATGGCCATGAGTTCGGCGTCGATGCGCTCGCGCCGCGCCATCACCAGATCGGAGAGTTCGCCCTTGCCGCCGCGCCAGCCGGCCAGCGCCAGATCGACCTTTTCGCCGGCCAGCGGCAACAGCACCGCGCGCTGGCGCTGGACAGCGCTGGCGAGGCGCTGGTATTCGGCAATATCCGTCTCCAGCATCGCCGCGTGCTCGCGCAACACCGCCTCGCGTTCGGCGTCGAGGCCCGCGCGCTCGGCGAGCCGGGCCGCGATTTTCGGGTCCTGGCGAGTGGCGGCAAACACAGGCAGATCGAAGCTCACCTGCAGCATGGCCATGTCGCCAAATTGCGCGCCGCGCTTCTGGTAAGCCAGTTCCAGCGCCCAGTCCGGCTGCTTCCCGGCTTTTGCCTCGGCCACTTCCGCATCGAGCACGCGCCCCCTGGGATCGAATATCGCCAGTTCCGGGTGGCCGTGCAGGGTGTGCTCGAGCGTGGCGTGCGTGATCGGCCAGTCGGGCGCGGCGCCGGTCAGCGGCGCCTCCGCGCGCGGGCCGATCCAGCGTTTGAGCGCCGCGATGGCTTGCTGGCGGCGCGCAGTCAGCTCATCCCGACGCGCATCGATCATCGCGGCTTCCTGGCGCGGCGCCACCGCATCCAGCGCACTGCCCTTGCCGCCGGCAAGGCGGGCACGCACCGCGGCGTCGAACAGGCGATTCTCGCTGTCCAGCGCATCGATGCGGGCAAGCTGGCGCTCGACCGCATCGCGCGCGATCCAGGCCACCGCCGTTTCACGCAGCACCATGAGTCGAGTAATGCGGATTTGCGCTTCCGCCTGGGCAACCCGTCCCTGCGCCGCCGCGACGCGGGCGTCGCGCTTGGCGCCGTTGGGGAATTCCTGCATGACGCCGATGCGCTGCATGGTCATGCCGTCGCGGGTCAGGCTGAAACGGTCGGGGCCTTCGATGGGCAGGTTGTCGATGCCGAATACCAGTTTCGGGTCGGGCAAGGCGCCGGCCGGTATCGCCGTCTGGCGGGCGGCATCGACCTGCGCCGCCTCGGCGCGCAGCGCGGGGGTTTCGCGCACGGCCAGCGCCAGGGCACGCTCGAAGGAAAGCGGCTCGGCGAACGCCGTGCCGGCAACACTCGCCAGCAGCAGCGCCGTGCAGCACAGCGGAAACCGACTCAAACGGCCGGCCAGTTTGGGGATAAGCATGTTCCAACTCCTTGCGCGGTAGCGGCCATCAAGCATGAATAATACGGCTCGACGGCACCAAAACACTGCACCGACGTCCGATCAGCCAGACGCAGGCAGCACTCGGTACGGGGAATCAGAGTTGGCTGGGGGGCCGCCAGGTAGCGGCAGGGTCGAAGGTAAAGGCGATATCCGCGAAGCGCGGGAAACGCACGGCAGGCGCCGGGTCATGAGGCAAATCACCCAGCCCGGCAACCGGCAAAACCGAGCCCACGGATTGGCAGGCTTGTCCGGACTTGCAGGTTTTTCCGGCGGGATCCGCGTCGTTGCAGCAATCGTGCGCGGCACCCTCCGCCGCATCCATCATGGCCGCCTGCTCCATCGGGCAATGCGCCGCGGGCAGGACAAAGTGCGCATATCCCTGAAGGGGAACCGCAATGGACAGCAACAGGAAGAGGAATGTCCGGAACCGACGCATGTTCTGACTGTAGCGCGTGCCGTCTTGCCGCGCAAGCAACGCGCGCCACGCCACGGCCAAGCGACCAATCATGGCAAACCATGCGGGCGCCTGCACCCTTCAAATAAAAAACAGGGGCTGCGTGCCCCTGTTTGATGCGCAACCCAAAACGACTCAGCGCTTGACCGGCTTGGCGGCGATTTCTTCCAGCCTGCGCGCCTTGATGACCTGGCCGTTGAGGCCCGCTTCCTTGCCGCTGCCGCCGTAGGCGACAACCATGAGCTGGCTGTAATACATCACCGGAATATCGAACCTGGTGCCGTAGCGCTTGTTGACCTGGCCCTGATAAATCTCGACGTTGGCCTGGCACAGCGGGCACGGCGTGACGATCATCTCGGCGCCGTGGTCGTAGGCCGACTCGACGATGTCCTTGATCTGCGCCTGCGCCTTCTCGGGTTCGGAGAACGCCAGCGCGCCGCCGCAGCAGGTCACTTTCTGCTCGTATTCCGGGATCGATTCGGCGCCGACCATTTCGATCATCTTGTCGAGGTACTGGGGATTCTCGAACGACTCGCCATCCACCCCGAACGGGCGATTGGTCTGGCAGCCGACATAGCCGGCGATCTTGACGCCTTCGAGCGGACGCACGACATGCTTTTTCATTTCGTCGAAACCGAGATCCTCGATCAGCACTTCGACCATGTGACGGATGTTGGGCATGTCCTTGATTTCGAGCCCGGTCTCCTTCAGCGCTTCGCGGGTGTCGGCCATCAGCGTGTCGGAATGGGTGAGACGCTCGCGGGTTTCGCGCGCGCCCAGCCAGCACGCCGCGCAGGTGGCGACGATTTCCTTGCCAGGCATATGCTGCTCGGACAGCGCGAAGTTCCGCGCATTGAGCACGTGACGCGGCAGTTCGCCGGCCTCGGCATAGCCGATTGATGCGCCGCAACAGTTCCAGTCGGGAATTTCGGTGAGCTTGACGTCGAGCGTCTTGCACATCGCGTCGACCGAGGTCAGGTAGTTGGATGCCGAAGCGCCTTTCTGTGACGAGCAGCCTGGGTAAAACGCGTATTCTTTGGTTGCCATAATCTATCTCTCCTCAGCCCGCCATTTTGGCGGCTTTACGCACGCGCTCGATTTCGTAGGCTTTTGCCAGCATGGCATGAATGCCTTTCTGGTCCTTGCATTTGTGGCCGCCAAAAAGCTCGAGCGGATTGAGACGGCCGGCTTTCATCAGGCCAATCGCGACCGACTGCATCGCCAGACCATTCCTGACGCCTTGAACGAATCCATCCTTGAAGTACAAGCCCAGCGACAGCTTGAGTTCGTTGACGCGGCCGGTCTGGGTGCAGTTTTTCCAGAACAGGCCGGAAAAGAAACGCGTCGCCTGCATCTTCGGCGCTTTGCCGATGCGGTGCGCGTATTCGGCGATACCATGCATGATGTGCGTGATCGGAATCTTGCGCGGGCAGCGCACGATGCAGTTGTAGCACGAGGTGCAGTTCCACATCGAACTGGTGGTCAGCACTTCCTCGCGCTTGCCGGCACGTATCATCATGAACAGTTCCTGCGGCGGATGTTCCCATGCGCTCTGGAAGTTGGTCGGACACGAACCCGAGCAGACGCCGCATTGCATGCACATCTTGACCCAGTCCCCCATCTCGACCTGTTCTTCGATTTCCTTCAGGAAATTGTTACGGTATTTTTCCGCCACTGCAGTGTTGGCACTCATGGTGGGTTCTCCTGTTAGAAGCCTTTGAACGGGCTGGGGCCTACGGCAACCAGCTCTGCGGCATACTTGTTGATCATTTCCGGCAGACGCTGGATGTCGGTGATGGCGACTTCGAGATCGCGCACGCGCTCGGACTCGAGGTTCAGCGTTTTCAGGGTGTCGTCGATCTTGGACAACCGTGTGCGCCCCAACTCTGATCCTTTCACGAAGTGGCATTGGTACTCGTCACCCGATTTGCAGCCCATCATCATCACGCCGTCATAGCCGGCATTGAGCGCATCGGTAATCCAGATGGTGTTGACCGAACCGAGGCAGCGCACCGGAATGGTTCGCACGTAGGCTGAATACTCGATGCGATTCATGCCCGCCATGTCGAGCGCGGGGTAGGCGTCGTTCTCGCAGGCCAGAATCAGAATGCGTGGCTTCTCGGAGAACTCGTCAGGAATGTCGACCGCCTTGATCTGCGCGCCGACGGTGTTGACCGAGTAGTTCTCGAACGAGATCACGCGCACCGGGCAGGCGCCCATGCAGGTGCCGCAACGACGACAGCGCGATTCATTGAATACCGGGAAGCGCTTTTCATCCTCATCAATCGCGCCGAACGGGCATTCCACCGTGCAGCGCTTGCACTGGGTGCAGCCTTCCAGACGCACTTTCGGGAATGACAGGTCGCCTGAACGCGGATGCGCGGCACGACCCAACTCGGCGTTTTCCAGTGCCTGGATCGCCTTCAGCGCCGCACCGGTGGCGTCTTCGCGCGCCTGGGCAATGTCCATCGGACGGCGCACCGGACCGGCGGTGTAGATGCCGGTGCGGCGAGTCTCATAGGGGAAGCAGATGAAGTGCGAGTCGGTGAATCCCTGCTTCAGCTGCGGCACATCCGTGCCCTGACGGTAGGTCAGGTTGAGGATGGATATCGGCTTGATTTCGACCTTGGGTTCGGCACCCGCTTCCGCCGTTTCGGCTGCGGCAATCGGGAGATCGATATTGACGCCCGAGTTCGGCACCTGCCCCGTGGCCAGCACGACCAGATCGGCATCGACAATCGAGGCATCGGCATCGCCCAGAATCAGGTCATTGAATTTAACTACACTGGTATTGCCTTGAGTCGTTACTTCGGTGACAGCGCCTTTGGTAAAGATGATGCCTTTTTCCTGCGCGCTGCGGTAAAAGTCTTCGCCGTTACCGGGTGTGCGCAAATCCGTGTAGATGATGGTGGTATCCACATCGGGATTCGCGTCCTTGAAATACATCGCCTGCTTGATGCTGGTGTTGCAGCAATGGCCGGAACAGAACGCCAGATGCTTGCCCGTGGGGTCACGCTGGCCTGCACACTGCACGAACACAACCGACTTGACCGGTGCGCCATCCGAGGGTCGGCATATTACGCCGTCTTTGCCGGCAGCGGCTATCGCCAGGGCTTCGAGCCCTGCCTGGTCAACCACGTTGGCTGACTTGCCGCCCCCGAGTTCGGGCAATTTGTTGATGTCATAAGGGGTAAAACCCGTCGCCTGCACGATGGCACCGATGTCCTCGGTATGGGTGGCACCCGATTCGGTGGCAATATCCACCACGAATTTCCCCGGAGCACCATCGGTCCGGGCGAGCGTGGCATTGAGGTATACCTTGATATTGCCGTCCGCCAGAACCTGCGAGGCCAGATCCGCCACACCGGTATCCGCCGGCGATTTGTAGGGTTCGTGAACCGGTACGCGTTTATAAAGCTTGCCTGCCCAGCCACCCAGCGACCCTGACTTCTCCACCAGCACGACCGAATAGCCGGTCTTCGATGCCTCGATTGCCGTCGTCATGCCGGTAATCCCGCCGCCGACAACCAACAGGGCCTTGCTGCCGCCGGTGTTGGGATTGCCTGCGGGTGCAGTCATTGCCTTCACTTCGGCACATCCCATGCGGACATAATCTTCCGCCATCTCCTGCGTGGTTTCGCGCGCCTCGTCGGTGTCGGGTCGAATCCAGATCACCCCCTCGCGCAGATTGGCGCGCGCAACCGCCGTATCCGGGAAGTTGAACGCCTCGGTTTTGGAACGGCGCGAACAGGCGCCAATCATGACGTGTGTCACGCCTTCGGTTGCAATGTCGTTCCTGATCATGCTCACGCCGTCGGCGTTACACAGGAAATCATGCAGTTTGGTCATCGGCACTTTGCCGTCTTTCTGCGCAACCTTGACCAGCGCATCTGCATCCAGGCGCTCACCGAGACCGCAGCCCTTGCAGATATACGCTGCAACTTTGATGTCCGCCATGTTAAGCCTCCGCCTTTGCGACTTTGTTGACCACTTGGATCGCACGTAATGCGGCTGCCGTGGCCGATTGAACAGCACGATTCACGTCCAATGCATTGGTTGCGCATCCAGCGCCGAATATGGCGCCATTAGCCGGATCGGCCTCGATGAAGCCGCTGGAATCCGAGGTGATGTGCCCAGGAATGGAGATGCCCTTGACCGAGGGTTCCATCCCCACCGCCAGCACCACCAAATCGTGCGGGGTGGTGTAACGCTTGTAGCCTTCGGTGTCGACGCCCCAGCACACCGGGTTGCCACTTTCGTCTTCAGTGATTTTGGCCACCTTGGATTTGATGAAGCTCACCGTAGGATCGGCCTGCACTTTCTGATAGAAGTCCTCGAAACGGTCAATGGCGCGAATATCGATGTAGTAAATCGTCGATTTACCCCCATCGGGAAATTTTTCGCGTACATAGTGCGTTTGTTTCAACGATGCCATGCAGCAGATCCGCGAACAGTGGCGCAGGTGATTTTCGTCCCGTGAGCCGGCGCACTGGATGAAGGCCACGTTTTTTGCTTCCTTTCCATCGCTCGGGCGCAGTATCCTGCCGCCGGTGGGACCGTGGATATCGGCGAGACGCTCGAATTCCACGCTGGTGATGACATTTTTGAAGCGGCCATATCCATAAGGCTGAATCTTGGCTGCATCGTAGGGCTGCCACCCTGTTGCCCAGATGACCGCCCCGGCCTTGACTTCGATGGTCTCCTCTTGCATGTCGAGATCGATTGCATCGTATTTGCAGGCGGCCTTGGCACGGTCGGCGTCGGGCGTGCCGATGACCGACGGATCGAGCACATACCGCTGTGGATAAGCCATCGCGTTCGGCAGGAATGCCGCCTTGTGCTGCCCAAGGTTGTAATTGAACGGGTCGTTGACCATGGCCTCGACTGCGCGCTCGCACTCGCCGCACGCAGTACAGTTCTCGTTGACGTAGCGCGGTTTGACTCTGATGGTGGCAGTGTAATTGCCGGTGCTGCCTTCGATACCACTGACCTCGGCCAGTGTCAGCACACGCACCCGCGGATTGCCCTTGAGGCGGCGCAGGTTGATTTCAAGCCCGCAGGTGGGATGGCATAGCTTGGGAAAGTAGCGATACAGTTGGGAGGTCCGGCCGCCCAGCGCAGGGTTTTTCTCTACCAGAACCACGTTCTTGCCGGTTTCGGCCGCCTCAAGTGCAGCGGTCATGCCGGAAATCCCGCCGCCCACCACGAGTATGGTCTCGTTGGTCGCAACATGCTCCGTCATTGTTTCCTCCATCCGATGGATGCAAATTATTCGAAATTGTCGGGATTGCTTCCGAAATAGCCGGTTTCAAGCCCGGGTCAATGCCTTGAATGGTACTCCGAAGGCCCGGCTCCTCGCCACGCGCAAGCGGCCAATTTCAATCGAAGTTTTCTATGCGGGAATAAGGGGAAATCTTGATGGCCATGCTGAAGGGGCGGATTTGCGCCACACCGGCGTGCCGCTGCCCAGCCGGGAGGCCGGTTTCAAGCCGGCTGGCTCACAATGCATCCATGCAAGCACAGGGTACGCTGAAACGCCGAGGAACACCCCGCACCCGGGCCTTCAGGTAACGCTGGATACCTGTTTTTTGCGCTGCCAGAATCGTTCCATCAAGGGTTTGACGCTAATACCGTGAAGCAGAATGGACAGTGCCACGACGATGAGCGTGAATTGTATCAATTCCAAAGCCAGCGTTTCCGGAAGTCCGTGCTGGATGGCAAACATCAGGTAGTACAGCGAACCGATTCCCCGTACGCCAAACCAGGCTGTCAGCCCCCTGATCCGCAATCGGGTCCGCGACCCGATCAGGCTGATGAGCACGCTTGCGGGTCGCACCACCATGAACAAAAACAGGGCCAGTCCCACCGCTCTCCAACTCCAGGAATCAAGAAACAAGGTCCCCCCCACCATTAAAATCAGGATGACTTCGGACAGTCTCTCCAGGTGTTCCTTGAAGATCAGGGAACCTTCGCTGACCAGCGGACGAGACTCGGATTGCGACACGGAACCGGCCTCCGGGTCCGTAGGCGCCGCCTGCTGGATCGGCGGCAGCCCATTCCCGGCATCCTGGTTCCCGGCATCCTGGGCTGCTTTTGACAGCCTCAGTTCGGTTTGGCGCAAGGCGACGGCGGCGAAAAAAACCGCCAGAAAACCCCAGGCATGAATCAGGACGGAGGCACCATACACCACACCAATCAGCCCCAGCCCAAGAAAATCGTCCATCAGCACGTGTTTCTTGGGTGCGCGACGCAGCTTCCAGCCGATGCGGGCCAGCAGAATCCCTGCCCCCACGCCGAGCGCGATGCCGCTTACAGTGGCCCAGATGACGTCCACCAATAACCAATTCAGGCCGAATTCGCCGAGTTCATGCAAGCCCAGCAACCCCATTCCCAGCATCACGAATGGGAACGCACTGCCATCGTTCATGCCGGCTTCGCTGGTCAGGGTGAAGCGCAATTGATCCCGGTCTCCGGCATGACGCGTTTGCACATCGGTCGCCAGCACCGGATCGGTAGGGGCAAGAATTGCGCCCAGCAACACGCCCGCGCCCAAGGGCAGGCCGAGAACATAGAAGGCAAAGCCGGCGACCAGTGCCACAGTCACCGTCATCGATACCGTTGCCAGCAGAATGGGCGCGCGCCACCGGCTCAAGCTGAACGGGACCGGCATCTTGACGCCGGCAGCAAACAGCGAAATCAGCACGACGATTTCAGTCAATACCTCCAGTAACGCCGATTCCCTGAGCGGATTGAAATGAAACAAATTGAGTACGGTAGGGCCGAACAGCATGCCGACCGCCAGATAGATCATGGCTGAGGTAACCGGCGAACGTTTGATGATGGAAGACGTGAGACCCATGGCAAGCAACAGCGCGCCGATGAGCATGAACCATTGTGCGTTAGTCATTGCCAGGATCCTGAAAATACATCGTGATGCTCCGGTCAGTGGCTGAAATTATCCATCTCTACATCTGCACCCTTACGGTGCAGCCAGCGACGGGGGTTGTCCTGCAGCGCAATCTATCCCTCGCGCCGGACTGAACACCCCTGAACCGACCCGGATCATCACAACAAAGTTCTGTGTTTCGCTTCGTACTCGGCCGTAGCCGAGTCCGCAGCGCAAAAGCAATGCCCCGTAGGTTTCTCCAGCCGGGGGCTACCCAACCCGACCTGGGCGCAAGACCTCATTGGGGGTGTAAAGGCTGATTACCGAAAGAGTGGGGAAATTGCATGGGTTCACACCCATAAAAAAGGGGCTTTATGCCCCTTTTTTATGGCCCGCCCGAGGTCATAATCCCACCTTGGGCGAACGCATCAGACCATCACAAATTTAGCGCTGCGCGTCTGGCACCGCATCAGGCAAAACGATTTCCACGCGCCGGTTCAACTGCCGGCCGGCAGCCGTCTCGTTATTGGCCACGGGCGTCGACTCGCCATACCCGCGCGTTGCAATGCGATCACGACTGATCCCCATCTCGACCAGCGTTTTCTGCACCGCCTCGGCACGCCGCTCTGACAACGCCTGATTGTAGCTATCGCTGCCTTGGCTATCCGTATGGCCTTCAATAACGACATTGCGCTGCGGATATTTCTGAAGAAACTCAGCCAGCTTCTTGACGTTGGCTATGCCGCCTGACGACAGGGCCGCTTTATTGACATTGAAAAGCACATCGCCAAGCGTAATGACCATGCCGCGATCGGTTTTCTTGGCATTCAGCTCCTTCAACTGCATTTCCTGCTGGGCGATAAGGGCCTGGGCGCGTTCGGCTTTGGCGTTGGCCTCTGCCAACGCTGCCGCGCGCTGATCTGCGGCTTGCTGCGCAAGGGTAGCCTGCTGCCGGGCTTCTTCGACTTCCGCCATTCTTGCGTTGATCAACGCCTGGTCGCGCTCGGCCTGGATGCGGGCTTCGGTTAACGCCGCTGCCTGCTCATCTGATGCCTGCTGTGCAATTTCCGCGCGTTGTTTTGCGGCATCGGCTTCAGCCGTTCTCGCCTCCAGGCGTACCTGATCCCGTTTTGCGCTGGAACTGGCGACCTCCAGTTCAGCATTTTTGCGCCTTGCGGTTTCCTCGGCAATCGCTACTTTCTGCTTGGCCAGATAAGCCAGCTGGTTAACGGTGGCCTCGGTTTCGCCTTTGGTCAACGCCGCATCGGCCTTGCCCAGTGTTTCGCCCGCTTCCTTGAGTTCCAGCGGCGCCAGCTGGGTGACCTGGGGATTGCTTCTGGCACTGTTGTAGCTGCTGCGTGCATCGGAGAGGGTGGCGTTTTCCGGCGGCACCGTGCTGCACGCAGACAAGATGCCGGCGGCAATCAGACTGAGCGGGAAGTATCTGTTTTTTTGCATCATGGGCTCCATTAAGGTTATTTGGCGTTACGGTCGATTTCCTGACGTAGCACACGGATGTCATCCTGTACGGCTTCAGAAGCCTTTTGCGCCTTGGCCGAGCGCGCCATTGCACTGGCCAGTTTGGCATCGACTTCAGCCTGCTCAGCCAATTTCCGGGCTTCCGCATAGTCTTCTTTCGCCAGCGCTTTTTCGGCAGCATCCATTTTGTTCATCGCGGCTTGCAATTGCAGCGGGGCATGCTCATTGCCCCCCACACTCAAAGCCGTGTCCAGTGCAGCCCGGGATAACGCCATTTGTTCGGTCGGGGCAGGCGTGCTCGCGCAACCCGCTATCAAACCGAGCGTAGCGGTGGCCACAGACAGAGTGCGAACCGCATCTTTCAATTGTCTGGAGGTTTTCATCATTTTTCATCCTTATAAGTAAAAAACAAGTAAAAACTTTAAGTAAAAAAACCGAATCAGCTTCCACCCTATTCAGATTCGGGGGGAACATTGTGGGAGAGTGAGGTTTAAGGAAGCACTGATTTATTCATATTTCGTCATTGCGAGCGAAGCGAAGCAATCCAGAATGTCTGCTAAAACAAAGCCTTCTGGATTGCCGCGTCGCTGCGCTCCTCGCAATGACGGAATTAATCCGCGTTTCCTTAAGCCCACTGCACCCTTAAGTCAGTGATAGAGCATGGTTCAGCATAGACGAAGATGACAGGGCTTTTAGTCGCCCCGATCCGAGTTCAGTGTAGGTATTTGACTCATGCAACCGCATTCGGCGGGGCAACGGAATACCGCCGCAAACTTCCGGGTAACGCTAAATGTGCGGTGTGACGGGCGGTAGCACCGAAGTCGGTGCGGCTTCGATGGTGACAATCTCGAACGCCATGATCGCCAGGTCGGCCAGGATATAGGTAGGCGGAGCGCCCACGCCGCCTACTGTGCCCGGATTGACGAGCCAGGCCTGGCCACCCTTGATGGTCGCCACCTGGGTAATGCTGGATTTGTGATCGTGGCCGCAGCAGACAAGATCATAATCGCCCGTACACGCGAGCGCCTGAGCGTAATGCGGGTAGTGAACCAGAAACAGGTTCCGGTCTGCGAGTGTAAGTGCGGCATCCTGGCCGTGGTAGCGGATCACGCTGTTCGGCTCGGCAGCCAAACGCGACGTATTGTAGAGATCGCCCGTGTTGTTGCCGTGGATGACGTGCACAGGCAGTTCGTATTTTTGCAATACCCGCAATGTGGTCGGGGCGACCACATCACCGCAGTGCAGTACCGCCTCCGCGCCGCGCGCCTTGGCGTGCTCAACCGCCGCCCCCAGCAGGCGACGATTGTCATGCGAGTCGGAAAGGATGCAGATCTTCATGCTCAGAAAGCGGGCTTGTCCGCCGCATTTCGGTACCGTTCCACACCGGCCAGGATTTCGGTGCGCGCATCATCAATGCCGACCCAGCCTTCGACCTTGACCCACTTGCCGGCTTCGAGATCCTTGTAATGCTCGAAGAAATGGGAAATCTGCGCCAGCAGCAGGGGTTGCAGGTCTTCCGGCCGATGAACGCCCTTATACAAGCCGCACAGCTTGTCGACCGGTACCGCCAGCAGTTTGGCATCCACCCCGGCTTCGTCCGTCATTTTCAACATGCCGACGGGACGGCAACGCACCACCACCCCGGTGATCAGCGGAATCGGCGTAATCACCAGCACATCGACCGGGTCTCCATCTTCTGACAGCGTATGCGGGATATATCCGTAATTGCAGGGGTAATGCATGGCGGTGGACATGAAGCGGTCGACGAACATACAACCGGAATCCTTGTCCACTTCGTACTTGATAGGCTCGCCATGGGCGGGAATTTCAATAATGACGTTGAAATCGTCGGGCAAATTACGGCCGGAACTGACGCGATCGAGACTCATGGTGTTATCACAAAACGAAGGAAAGCCGCGCATTATACCTGCGCCCCCCCGTGTCTTCCTCTCCCCCGATATAATCACGCTATTTGCATGGCCTTCTTCTCCTCACCAGCCCTTCCTTCCCTCCCGCCCCGAAGCCAGTCCGGCCTGGCAGGCGCCGCCGATGCGCTTTATCTGGCGGAATTGAGCAGCCAGACGGGGCCGCTGGTTGTGATCTGTGCCAGTGCCTGGGATGCCAATCGGCTGTCTGAAGAACTGCTCTGGTTCGATCCGGCATTGCGGGTGTGCAACTTCCCTGACTGGGAAACCCTGCCGTACGACACATTCTCCCCCCACCCGGACTTGATCTCCGAGCGGCTGGCTACGCTGTATCAAATTTCGCGGGGCGAGTTCGATGTCGCACTCGTGGCACTATCCACCGCACTCTATCGGCTGGCGCCGCCCGCATTTCTGGCGGCCCATACTTTTTACCTCAAACAAAAAGACACCCTCGATGAAGCCGCTTTTCGCGCACAAATGATGCTCGGCGGCTATTCCCATGTGAGTCAGGTGTTTGCGCCGGGGGAATTTTCGATTCGCGGCGGGCTGATCGATCTGTTTCCCATGGGCAGCACATTGCCCTACCGCATCGATTTGTTTGACAATGAAATTGAAACGCTGCGTGCCTTCGACGTCGACACCCAGCGCAGCATTTATCCGGTTAACGAGATACGGCTCCTGCCTGCCCGGGAGTTTCCCCTCGACGAAACGGGCATTACGCGTTTCCGCAAAAACTACCGCGAACGTTTCGAAGGCGACCCGTCGAAATCCAAACTGTACAAGGATGTCAGCAACGGGCTTGCTCCCGCCGGCATCGAATACTACCTGCCGCTGTTTTTTGAAGAAACGGCAACCCTGTTCGACTATCTGCCGACACACACACAACTGGTGTGGCATGGTGCACTCGATCCTGCCGGCCAGGCTTTCTGGAGCGAAGCGCAAAGCCGGCATCGCCTCCTTTCCGGCGACAAGGACCGCCCGCTGTTGCCGCCGCTCGACCTGTTTTTGCCCACCGATGCCTTTTTCACCCGCGCCAAGTCCCATGCACGGCTGGATCTGGCGCAGTCGGGCGGCGGGCCGACCCACCCGGTGCCGCCCGTCTCCGTCGACCGTCGCGAATCGCACCCCATCGCACGCCTTGCGGGTTTCATCCACGGATTCAAGGGCACCACCCTGATCATCGCCCCCTCGGCCGGACGACGTGAAACCCTGCATGAATATCTTGCCGAACACGGCATTGACGCAATGCTATGCGACGGATGGGACGATTGCCGGCAACGCGATGCGCGCATTCTGCTGACCCATGGCCCCCTGGCCGAAGGCTTTGTCGGCAGCGACAATCGGTGGGCTGTCATCACAGAAACCGAACTTTATGCGATCCCGCCCAAAACCCGGCGCGCGCGCGAGGTCCGGGCAACGCAGCTCGACAACCTGCTGCGCGATCTCTCGGAGCTGAAACCGGGCGATCCGGTGGTGCATGCGCAGTACGGCGTAGGCCAGTATCTCGGTCTGATCAATATGGATCTCGGCGACGGCGACACCGAGTTTCTGCATCTGGAATATGCCAAGGGCGACAAACTCTACGTGCCGGTGTCCAACCTGCATCTGATTTCACGCTACAGCGGTGCGGGTGAAGGGGCGGCGCCCCTGCATAAGCTGGGAACCGACCAGTGGGAAAAAGCGCGGCAACGCGCGATGAAGGCGGCGCGTGACACGGCGGCCGAATTACTCAACCTGTATGCCATCCGCGCGGCACGCGAAGGCCACCCTTTCAAATTCTCGCCCCACGATTACGAGGCGTTTGCCGAAGGTTTTGGCTTTGAGGAAACGCCCGACCAGGCGGCGGCCATTCTTGCCGTCATGGATGACATGCAGTCCGGCAAGCCGATGGATCGCCTGGTTTGCGGCGATGTCGGATTCGGCAAAACTGAAGTTGCCCTGCGTGCCGCCTTCATGGCGGTCATGGGGGGCTATCAGGTGGCGGTGCTGGTGCCGACGACACTGCTGGCCGAACAGCATTTCCATAATTTCTCCGACCGTTTCTCGGCCTGGCCGATCAAGCTCGCGGAACTATCGCGTTTCAGAAGCGCGAAGGAGCAGGCCGAGGCGCTCGAAGCCTTGAAGGAGGGCAAGCTCGATATTGTCATCGGCACCCATCGCCTGATCCAGAAGGACGTGAAATTTGCCCGTTTGGGGCTGGTGATCCTGGATGAGGAACACCGCTTTGGCGTGCGCCAGAAAGAACAGCTGAAAGCGATGCGCGCCGAAGTCGATGTCCTGACGCTGACCGCGACGCCGATTCCCCGCACGCTGGCAATGTCGCTTGAAGGGATTCGCGATTTTTCGGTCATTGCGACTGCGCCGCAAAAACGGCTCTCGGTGAAAACCTTCGTCCAGTCCGCTTCGAGCGGGCTCATCCGCGAAGCGGTGCTGCGCGAACTGAAGCGCGGTGGCCAGGTGTACTTCCTGCACAATGAAGTCAGCACCATCCAGAACGTATTTGAAATGCTGAAGAAACTGCTGCCGGAAGCGCGCATTCGCGTTGGTCATGGGCAACAGAGCGAACGCGAACTGGAACAGGTAATGCGCGATTTTTATCAGCAGCGCTTCGATGTGCTGTTGTGTACCACCATTATCGAAACCGGCATCGACATCCCCACCGCCAATACGATCCTGATCAACCGCGCCGACAAGTTCGGGCTCGCCCAATTGCATCAATTGCGCGGCCGGGTCGGACGTTCGCACCATCAGGCTTTCGCCTATCTGCTGGTGGAAGAAGACCGGACTTTAACGCCCCAGGCGAAGAAACGCCTGGAAGCCATTCAATTAATGGAAGAACTGGGCTCCGGCTTTCATCTGGCCATGCATGACCTGGAAATCCGCGGCGCCGGCGAGGTGCTTGGCGACAAGCAAAGCGGCGAGATCCTCGAGGTCGGCTTTTCACTCTATAACGACATGCTGGCGGAAGCCGTGGCCAGCCTCAAGGCCGGCCATGAGCCGGATATGAGCCAGCCGCTGGGCGTGGTCTCCGAGATCAACCTGCATATGCCTGCGCTGCTCCCGGTAGGCTATTGTCCCGACGTGCATGAACGGCTGGTGCTGTACAAACGGCTGGCCAGCGTACACACCATGGACGATCTCGCCGAATTGCAGGAAGAACTCATCGACCGGTTCGGCATGCTGCCCGACCCTGCCCGCGCGCTGATCGACACGCACCGCTTACGCCTGGTTGCCAAGCCACTGGGTATCATGAAGGTCGATGCCAATGAAGACAGCATCCTGCTGCAGTTCATACCGCAACCGCCGATTGATCCAGGCCGGATCATTCAACTGATCCAGAACCGGCGCGATATCAAACTGGCAGGCGAAGACCGCCTGCGCTGGAACACCGGCTCGCCGCCTGAAGCCCGGGCCGCGAATGTCGTCGCTTTTTTCAAGTTGTTTAAATAACCCATCGCGCTTCATAACCTCATGAATCTCATCGTACAGGGCCACGACATCCCGACCCCCCACCTCAAGCGCCTGGCCACGCTTTCCTCGGCAACCGCAATCGAAGCCGTTTCTCCCACTGCATTCCGTCTGGTGTCTGCCAATGAACAGTCACGTGCAGACGTGACAGCCTACTGCGACACCGAGGGCATTGATTGTGGCTGGGTGCCTGACGAACGGCGTCTCGCCGATTTCGGCCTGCTGGTGATGGACATGGACTCGACGCTCATCACCATTGAATGCATTGATGAAATTGCCGACATGCAGGGACTGAAGCCTTCTGTTGCGGCGATTACCGAGGCCGCCATGCGCGGGGAGATCGACTTTGCCGAAAGTTTGCGGCAGCGTGTATCCCTGCTGGCGGGGCTTGACGAGTCAGCCCTCGCGCAGGTTTATGACGCGCGTTTGAAACTTTCGCCCGGTGCAGGGAGTCTTCTGGACGTGGTCAAGGCAGTCGGCCTCAAGACCCTGCTCGTATCCGGTGGGTTTACCTACTTCACCGAACGCCTGAAAGCGCGCTTGAACCTCGATTACACGGCGGCCAATACGCTTGAAATCAGGGGCGGCAAATTGACCGGTCGGGTGCTAGGCGACATCGTGGATGCCCAGGGCAAGGCTGACTGGCTTAATCGCGTGCGCGCCGAATTGCATCTCGTCCGCGATCAGGTGATCGCCCTTGGCGATGGCGCAAACGATCTGAAAATGATGGCGCAGGCCGGCGTCAGTGTGGCCTATCATGCCAAACCCGTCGTGCGCGCCCAAGCCCACTACGCGCTCAACACGATGGGGCTGGACGGGGTGATTCCGCTCTTGGGGCGCTAAAGAAACCGCACATGGCGCCGATAAAACATTCAATGCATAATCAGTCAAAAGAACATACAACTGCGATCAGGACTTTCCGTGAAAATCGATAAGCGCATTACCCCCCCCGCCGCCGCCAAAGTCTCGTCCACCAAAGGGAAGAGCACAGGCAAATCTGCGGCTTCCAGTAAAGGCGCAGCCGATTCGCTGACCCTGACCGACTCCAGCACGCGCATCCGTTCGCTGGAATCGGAATTGGCAACGGTCGATATTACCGATGTCGGCAAGATTGAGTCGGTCAAGGCAGCCCTTGCCGACGGTACTTTTGCGGTGGATGCCGAAGTGGTGGCTGACCGTCTGATTGACCATACCAAGGAAGCACTCCGCAAACGCCCGCGTAAAAAGTAGAATCAGGCTTCAACCTATCACCCTGAGGCTCACCATGAACGAAACCACCTTATCCGTAACCGGCATGACCTGCGGCGGTTGCGTCAACAGCGTACAAAATGTGCTGACTGCCTTGCCTGGCGTACAGCATGTCGAAGTCAGCCTTGATCCGGGTCAGGCCCGGGTGAAATTCGATCCCGCCCAGGTTGAGCAGGCTACGCTTGTCCAGGCTATTGTCGATGCCGGTTTCGGCGTCAACGCCTGACGCGCCGACTGTCCTATCCCGCCTGGCAGGGCTGAACACACAATCCTTCTACTGGCTCGGGACTATGGATGCCATTGCCCTGCACGAAATCCACGCCGATCTGTCGCAGTATCACGAGGATTTCGTCTGCTTCGACATATTCGGCCACTGTTTTGAGCCCCATCTGATGACCGATGCGGTGGACTGCCTCGACCATGGACCGGTCAATGGGATTGCTGGCGATGTCACGTATAAACGCACCATCGATTTTGAGAAAATCCACCTGGAGGTTCTTCAGATAGGTAAATGAAGACAGGCCACTGCCAAAATCGTCCAATGCAAAGCGGCAACCAAACGTTCGCATTGCCTCGATAAAGTCGTTGACTACGCCGAGATTGCCGATGGCGGCGGTCTCCGTGATTTCAAAGCATAAATGCGGGCCCGTGGCAGGATTGTCTTGTAGCTGTGCCAGCAGTTTTTGGCGGAACACGGGATCCTTCAATGAAGACCCCGATAAATTGACGGCAAACAGGCACTGCTGTCCCTGCCTGGCAGACAGGTAGCGGTTGCATAGCCGGAGCGTTTCCCCTATTACCCAGCTATCCAGCGCGGGCATGAGCGAATAGCGCTCGGCCGCCGGGATAAATGCCATGGGCAGGATGTCGCTGCCGTTATCATCCCTCATCCGCAGTAGCAGTTCCACATGGCGTCCTCTGCCCGTCTCCCCGTCGGTTCTGCGAATTTCCTGCCAGAACAAGCGCAGCCTGTCCTCTTCCAGCGCCCGCTGGATACGCGTAACCCACTGCATCTCGCCCCGATGACGGGCCAGGTCCCCGTCGCTCATCTCATAGAGATGGATCTGGTTGCGGCCGCGATCCTTGGCTACATAGCATGCAGCATCCGCGGCCGACAGCAGGCTCGCCGCGGTTTCGCTGTCCTGATGGATGGCTACCATGCCTACGCTCATGCCGACCGAAAAAATACGGTCTTCCCACTTGAAGCGGAAGCGCTGCACTTCTGTCCGGAATGTATCGGCTACTTCCAGGGCATCCTGGATCGTGCAGTTTTCAAGCAACAGCGCAAACTCATCCCCGCCCAGCCGGGCCAGCGTGTCCCGTTCCCGCAGATTGTGCTTGAGCAGCAATGCCAGTTGAAGCAGCAGCTCGTCGCCCGCCGCATGACCGCACGAATCATTGATCACCTTGAATTGATCCAGGTCCATATAGCACAGCGCATGCTCCCGTCCCTGCTGAAGCGCAGACAGCCGGGCGCGCGCCAGACGTTGTTCGAACTCACGCCGGTTGATCAGCCCTGTCAACGCATCGTGACTGGCCTGGTAGACCAGGCGTGCAGTCGCCTGGTCTATTTTTTCCTGCATCTGGTCCTGCATCGCCTGCAAGTGTGCGGCCATGTGATTGATGCCCCCTTGCAGCATGCCCAGTTCGGCGTGACCCATCTGTTCGACCCGCGCATCCAGATGGCCTTCGCCAATCCGGCTGACAGTGTGGGTCAGTGCCAGTATCGGCCGCGTGATCTGACGACCAATACGCCAGGCGAGATAAAGACTGAGACCCAGACCCGCCAATAAAATGAGCAGACTGCGCAAAATGGCATCATGCTGACTCTGAATGGTTGCATTGCGCGAAACCTCCAGTCCGACCCAGCCTATCAAGCGCGTTCGCGTCCCCGCGTCCGGGGTTCGGCCCCCAATCAAGGGGTAGTCGTCCACCGCGACCTCCGTCTGGGTGACTGGCGCGTAATAAACCAGGCGGTTCGGATATTCGACCAGATAAATGCGGTCCGGCGGCAGCCCCCGCTGCGTCGCCTCATTCCACATCCCGCGACCTACCTGGGCCAGGCGCTGCCCGGTGTCGGAAAAAACCGCCACCCCGCGAATATCCGGTTCGACTGCCGCTTTTTCGAGCAGTGTCTGTAATACCTCGATGTTGCCTGCTGCCACGCCGTATTCAGACGCCGGCGCCAGTTGCCGGGCGATAGCGACGGCCCGTGTACGCAAGGCTTGGTCCAGATCGGCCAGTTTTCCGCTGATGAGTTGAAACAGCAGCAACATGCCCACGATCGCAACGGGGACCACGGCCAGCCCGAGCACGCGACTTCGTATCCCCCATCCAGCCATTTTCACTGTAGCGCCTCCAGACGCTTTTCCAGCTCCCGCTCGGGCGGCAATGAGAAGCCGAGTGAACGCGCTACCTGCTCATTAATCGAAACTTCGAAATAAACCGGAGCGGCGGCTGGCGGCAGGCGCACAGGCCGGGCATTACCCAATGCCTCACCTGCCCATTGCGCTGCCTGGCGCCCAATCTGCGCTGGCGTCGAATACAGCGACAGCAAGGCACCTGCACGTGTCATCGAGCGCGAATACCCCACTACCGGATCACGGTAGCGATAAGAAGTCAGGAACAGGCTTTGTGCTGTGTTGCGATTGAAGATCATCGGATCGGGGAGGGCCAGCAACAGATCTGTTTCATTCAATACCTGCTCGAGCGGGGCAATGATACGATCCTCCTCGGTCACCACGGCATAGACGAGACCGAGCCGCTGGCCTCGAAGTGCCGCGTCAAGTTCGGCAGCCCATGTTCTTTGTTGTGCGCTCAACAGGACGCCGACGCGCCGCGCCTCAGGAAAGACCAGCCGAATCAGCCTGGCCTGGCGCGCAAAAGGTTGATCCAGATAAATGGCAGATGCCACACGGCGCCCGCCGTCGGACAAGTGGGTCCACCCGCCTTTGAGATACCACGTTCGGGGCACCAGCACCGCCAGTATTGGGGTGCTGCCAGACCAGTCTGCCACAGCTTCAGCGGCGCGAACACCCACGGCAACGATCAGTCGCGCCTCATTGAACACAGCCGTAGCCAGGCCGTCCACATAAGCCCGGCTGACTTCATGGCTGCTCTCGAGTTGAGTGCGCATTGCATGATAAACCTCCTGATAAGGAGCAGTGTCATCGCTCATTACGACGATGACCTGCGCTGCAACAGCCTGACCCGACCATCCCACCAGGCAAGCGGCGAGCCAACCCGCAAGACGCCGCAGGTCAATCCAACTGCGGCACCCTCCAACGGTCAATCGCTGCCCCTGCTGGCATCCTGCAACGCCACGCCCCACAAGCAGCCGTCCCGGCTTTCCTTTGCGATGGCCCCAAGCAGGCTTGCATGTGCCGTCAATTCATCCGCAGGCGCCCGTAACAGAACCGGTTTGGGTCGCGCACTGGCGGCCGCCTGATCGGCCTGGATGCTGCGCTCTTCGAGTCCGATCGACAGACTCTCCTGGCCGCGCGTCAAGGCCAGATACACGGCTGCCAGCAACTCGCAGTCGAGTAAGGCGCCATGCAGGGTGCGACCGGTGTTATCCACGGCATAGCGTTTGCACAGGGCGTCCAGGTTATTGCGCTGGCCCGGATGCAACGCTTTGGCCATGACCAGGGTGTCAGTCACGCTGGCACACCAGTTGGGCAGCGGCGCCATCTCCATGAGGCGCAGCTCCATGTTGAGAAAGCCCACATCAAACGGCGCATTATGAATAATGAGCTCGGCGTCCCGGATGAAGTCGACGAATTCGTGTGCAATATCCACAAAACGCGGCTTGTCCTGCAAAAACTCGGGGGTGATGCCGTGTACCTGCATGGCCCCGGCGTCAATGTCGCGATCGGGATTCACGTAGCGGTGCAGATGATTGCCGGTCAAGCGCCGGTTGACCATTTCCACTGCCGCCACTTCGATGATGCGGTGCCCCGAATTGGGATCGAGGCCGGTGGTTTCGGTGTCGAGGATGATTTGTCGTGTACTCATGTCAGCCTCGCCTCGCCTGCAACACCCCCTGATTGGCAAGCGCATCGGCGCGCTCGTTTTCCGGGTGACCGGCGTGGCCCTTGACCCATTTCCACTGAATGCTGTGCAACTGGCTCAATGAATCCAGTTGCAGCCACAAATCCTGATTCTTGACCGGCTTGCCGTCGGCAGTGCGCCAGTTGCGTTTTTTCCAGCCGGCCATCCATTCGCTGATCCCTTTTTGGACGTACTGCGAATCGGTGTGCACTTCAATGACAGAAGGCTGCTTCAACGACTCCAAGGCGCGGATCACCGCCATCATTTCCATGCGGTTGTTGGTGGTATCGGCCTCTCCGCCGCAGATTTCCGTGCTGTGTCCGTTCGAGACCAGCAAGGCCCCCCAGCCGCCCGCACCAGGATTGCCCTTGCAGGCGCCATCGCTATATATATATATGGTGTCAGCGTTCACGTCGTATCCGATAATGTTTCAGGTTAATCACTTTTGCCGCGGGCGATAGCAAGCGCTGCCTGACCGGGGTTTTCCACTGCGGCGAAATAATATTCATGCCCTGCACGCGCTTCACCGCCTGCAGAAAGTACACGCCCCCGCCCATCGCCCACCAACGGTCGCCAGCCGGCTCCATGAAGCGCATGCGCCGCAGCCAGTTTTCCCGATTGATCGGCGGACGATAGCAGCACATGCTGCCGGCCGCCACCTCGAGTCCCAGCAGCACCATCCAGTCTTTCACCCGTGAAATATTCAAGAAATTCCCGTTCCAGGGATAGCCCCGTTCGCCACCCTGAATAGTGCGCGCCACGCCCCACAGGCTGCGTGGGTTGAATCCGGCCATGACCAGACGCCCTTCTGGGCGCAGTACGCGTTCGGCTTCCCGCAGTACCTGATGCGGATGGGCGCTGAACTCCAGAACATGGGGCAATATCAGCAAATCAAGCGACTGGCATTCAAACGGCAAAAACATCGGGTCGGCCCGCACCCCCGCTTGGGGCGCCACGGCACACGTTACGCGCATCGGAATCCGGCTGCTACGCAGAAAATCGATTTGCGGCAGCCCCACCTGCACGGCATTGAAACCGAACACATCCGACACGGCATGGTCGAAATAGCGCTGTTCGCGGAACAGCAAATGCTGCCCCAGCGGGGTTTCGAACCAGTCTGCTTCCAGTTTGGATAACATAGTCATTCCTCCTGCCTCCGCGCTCGCCATGCTGACACTTCTATCACTGCCTGCATTCGAAGATAATTACATCTGGGTATTCCATGACGGAAAACATGCCGTTGCGGTCGATCCGGGCGATCCTGTCCCGCTGATTGCCTTTCTCGATGCGCACCAGCTTGCGCTGACAGCCCTGCTCATCACCCATCACCATCGTGATCATACTGGCGGCAATGCTGCCTTGCGTCAACGTTACGGCTGCGCCATTTATGCGCCCGACAACCCGCGCATTCCCGCAGTCACGCAAACTGCGCACGGCGGCACCTTACTCGACATTTCGCAACCCCGGCTGCATTTTGATGTTCTGGCCACGCCCGGCCACACGCTGGACCATATCAGTTATGCGGGACACGGCGTCGTGTTCTGCGGCGACACGGTTTTCGGTTGCGGGTGCGGCAAATTGTTTGAAGGTACGCCCGCCATGATGGCAACCAGCCTCGACCGCATTCTGGCGCTCCCCGATGCCACCCAAATCTGTTGCGCCCATGAGTACACGCTCGACAACATCGATTTTGCCAAAACGATAGACGGCCACAATCCTGCTTTGCTGGAGCGCGAGCGCAATGACAGGGCCGCGCGCGCGCAGGGGCGCCCGACCCTGCCGTCAACGCTGGCGCTGGAGAAAACGACCAATCCGTTCCTGCGCTTTCATGACGACGACATGCGGGCCTTTGCCATCCATACCCTGAATCAGCCTCACCCCAGCCCGGCCGAGGTATTTGGCGCAATTCGCGCGGCCAAGGACAACTGGGATGGTTGACCGCCTCCGCCATGACACTTACGATGGGGTCTTGTTGAGTACGGGAGACCGACTTGCCCGGAATCAAACGCATGACCCACACACACATTGCTGCTAAATCCTCACCGCTCGGCCTGGCTGGTCTGGCATTGCTTTTCTGCGTGCCGGCGTTTTCTGCCGATCCCCTCGCCCCCATCCAGACACTCGAATGGCACGCCGAAACTGCGCATGACACCCTCGACCAGCCAGACACCGCCGAGGTGAACACGGATGATGTCTGGCAGCGCATCCGCAGCGGTTTCAAAATTGACGATAGCGCTTCGGACAATCCGCTCGTTTCCAGCCATGAGGCCTGGTATGCCGCCCGCCCGGAGTATGTGCGACGCATGGTGGACCGCTCACGCCGCTTCCTGTTTCACATTGTGCAGGAAGTCGACCAACGCGCCATGCCCATGGAAATCGCCTTGCTGCCGATGATTGAAAGCGCGTTCAATCCCACGGCCCTGTCACCCTCCGATGCCTCCGGTATCTGGCAATTCATTCCGTCCACCGGCCGCCATTACGGGCTCAGGCAGGATACCTGGTACGACGGTCGGCGCGACTTCACGGCCGCCACCAATGCCGCACTGGATTACCTGGGCAAGCTTTATCTGGATTTTGGGGACTGGCAACTGGCGCTGGCGGCGTATAACTGCGGAGAGGGCTGCGTGGCACGCGCCATCCAGAAAAATGTCGAACTGGGTTTACCTACCGACTACGCCAGCCTGGCCTTGCCCAACGAAACCCGACACTATGTCCCCAAGCTGCTCGCCGTCAAAAAAATGATTCGCGAACCTGAACAGTACGGTCTGGCAATCGACACGCTCCCCAACCAGCCTTATTTCAACCAGGTCACCATACACGCCAACATGGATATTGATTCCGCCGCGCGGCTGGCGGATATGAGCAGCAATGATTTCATTGCGCTGAATGCGGCTTTTCCGCGCAATCTGATCCGTTCCGACACACCGGTCAGACTGCTGGTGCCAGTCGACAAGGCTGACAAATTCCAGCGCAATCTGGAGACCAGCACCTGGGACTCCTGGCAGACATTTGCAGCCCAAAAGGGCGAACGTCTGGAAGCGATCGCCAAGCGGTTCAAGGTCAGCATCAAACGCCTGCTGGCACATAATCAACTGGATCTGAAACGCGGTAAACTGGCCAGTTCGCAAAGCATACTGGTCCCAATCCAGGGACGCGGGGTCATGGCTACGCCCAAGCCGCTGGCAGCACAAGACCCAGCCCAGGCCTATCTGCATCGGATCAGTAGTGGCGACACCCTGATTGGGATTGCGCGCCGCTACGATCTGCGCGTGACGCAACTGATCCAGGCCAATCCCGCGATGCGCGGCCAGTTAAAAATCGGCCAGACATTGCGCCTGCCTTTGAATGGCGACATCGTCCAGAAACCGGCGGCCATTCAGCATGTGGCATTCACGCAGCCCAACCTGAAGCCCAGCCCGCCTGCGAAGTACACTGTCAAACGGGGCGACACCCTGCATGCCATTGCGCAGCGCTTCGACGCAACCCTGGCAGAAATCAAGTCATGGAACCCGGTATTTGCAAAAGGCAGTCACATCCGGCCGGGCCAGACGCTGGTCGTCCAGCAGCCTTAAGCAGCCAGCTAGTCGGGCATGGGCGGCTCGTCAGCTTGACCTGACATCAGCAACGCGACACCCGCTCCCGCCAGCCCCATCCATATCGCCACCGCCCAGATACCGAGCAGGCTGGATAATGGCCCCATGAACAGCAGCATCACCATGGCCAGCGCCAATACGCCATTGCCCATCCAGAACTTGCGCTTGCGTTTATCGTGCTTCATTTTTCACGCCCCCCCCGCTTGAAGTTGTCCGGCGACCCAATGGCAGCGGACCCAGTGCCCTTTTCCCAACTCGGTGGGATCAGGATAGCTTTCACGACATGCCGCATACGCGTGCGCGCACCGGGGATGAAAATGGCAGCCGTTGGGGGGATTCAGCGGCGACGGCTGATCGCCTGCCAGCCGGATAACAGCGTGCTCTGCCGTCTGCACGATGCGCGGCACGGCACTCACCAGTGCTCGAGTGTAGGGATGCCGGGGGGCGGTCAGCACCTCGGCCGCCGTGCCCTGCTCGACTATGCGGCCGAGGTACATTACGGCGACATCGTGCGCCAGATAGTCCACCACCGCCAGATTGTGCGTAATAAACAGGTAGGCCAGTCCCAGACTTTCCTGCAGGTCTTTCAATAAATTCAGTATTTGCGCCTGTACCGACACATCGAGGGCACTGGTCGGTTCATCGCAAATCACCAACCGGGGTGACACGGCCAGCGCCCGCGCGATGGCAATGCGCTGTCTCTGGCCGCCTGAAAAGGCATGCGGGTAGCGGCCGCCGGCGTCTTCCGGCAGCCCGACGCGCCGCAATAGCTGTATCACCGCCTCGCGACGATCGCGGACAGCACCCACCGCCAGCGCCTCCATCCCTTCGAGCAAAATGTCGGCCACGCGCATGCGCGGATTCAGCGAACTGAAGGGATCCTGAAATACCATCTGGGCCTGGCGCCGCAACGCGGCACTATTTTTCGCATGCAGGATTTCTCCTCCCAGCATGACCGTACCCGCCGTCGGTTCGATCAGGCGCAACAGCGCCTTGCCGACGGTGGTCTTGCCGCAGCCCGACTCGCCGACCAGCGCCAGCGTTCGGCCCGGCTGAATCGCCAGGCTGACCCCGTCCACAGCGCGGACATGGCCCACCGTGCGCTGGAAAAAGCCGCGGCGTACCGGAAAAAAGACCTTCAAGTCGTCAACCTTGAGCAAAGGTGGCGCGGTTGGGTTTGATGGCACATGCGCCGTCATCCCCCGCTTGAGCGGAGCCGGCAGCTCCGCCGCCCGATGACACCGCACCCGCTGCCCATCGAGTGTTTGCCAATCCGGTGATTCCGCCCGGCAGCGCGCAACCGCAAACGGACAGCGCGGTGCAAAGCGGCAGCCGATCACTGCCGCATCAAACCCGGGGACCTGACCCGGAATCATGGTCAGTCGCCCACCGTCACCGGGGCGGGGCAGCGCTTCGAATAACATCCGGCTGTATGGGTGTTTAGGGGCGGAAAAAAAGGCATCACGTGCGCCTTCTTCCACCAGTTCACCGGCGTACATCACACCCACCCGATCGGCATTCTCGGCCACCACACCGAGGTCGTGCGTGATCAGCAACATGCCCATCTGTTGCTCGGCGCGCAGTTGCCGCAACACCGCCAGCACTTGCGCCTGGATGGTCACGTCCAGCGCAGTGGTCGGTTCGTCGGCAATCAGCAATTTCGGCTTTCCCGCCAGCGCCATTGCAATCATGACACGCTGGCGCAAGCCGCCGGAGAGCTCAAAGGGGTAGGATTCAAGCCTGCGTTCCGCATCGGGCACGCCTACCGAATCGAGGAGTTCGCGGCCTGCGCGCAGTGCGGCCCGGCCGGCAAGCTGCTGATGCAGCGCCAGGGCTTCGATGATCTGCGTGCCTACCTTGATCACCGGATTGAGGGCCAGCATCGGCTCCTGAAAAATCATGGCCATGCCGCCTCCGCGCACACGCCGCATCGCCTGCTCGGGCAGTCTCATCACCTCCAGTTCGCCCAGATGCACCGCGCCTGATGCAACGCGACCGCCGTCGGGAAGCAGGCGCATCAGTGACAGGGCAGTCATTGACTTTCCACTGCCCGATTCACCCAGCAGGGCATAGGTTTCCCCTGCCGCCACCTCAAACGACACCCCGTTTACCACCCGCATCGCAGTAGCACCGCGGCCAAATTCAGTCACCAGCCTGTCGACGCGGAGCAAGGGCTTCATCGCCGGCCTCCCAGACGCGGATCGAAGGCGTCGCGCACGCCATCGGCAAACAGGTTGGCAGCCAGCACCAGCGTAAACATGAACGTAAACGCCGCACCCAGCTGCCACCATACGACCGGTTCGCGCGCGAGTTCGAGACGCGAGCCATTGATCATGTTGCCCCAGCTGTACATGCTGGGATCGACGCCCACACCCACATACGACAGCACCGCCTCGGCCAGCACCAGTCCGGAAAAATCCAGCACGATGGCGATCAGCACCAGATGAAACAGATTCGGGAAAATGTGGCGGCTGATGATGCGGGTATGCGAGACACCAAATGCGCGTGCAGCATCCACATAATCCAGTGTGCGCAACTTCAGTGATTCGCCGCGAAGCAGGCGGGCCAGCCCGGTCCAGCTGGTCACGCCCAGAATGAGGCACAGCGCCAGCAGGCGGATGTCGGCACGGGCCGCGGCCGTATCGAATAACTCGGCATTGGATTCGATGTAGACCTGCACGATCAGCACGGCTGCTGCGATCAGCAGCACACCTGGAATCGAGTTGAGGACGGTGTATATGTACTGGATGACATCGTCGATCCAGCCGCGAAAATACCCCGCTGCAATGCCCAGACCTATCGCCAGAGGCAGCGTAACCAGTGTGGTCAGGGTGCCGATCACCAACCCGGTACGGATGCTCTTGAGGCTGATGTAGAGCACATCCTGTCCCACCTTGTCCGTGCCGAAAACATGATAGACCGAGGCCAGGTTGGCCAGCACGCCACCCAGCATCAGCAGCAATGCTGCAATGAGAACAAGTGTCCGCCCTGGCCCCGCGAGCTGCCCTTCCCACCATGCACCCAGCCATTCACCCAACGCAACGCGGCCCTCCCGCGCTCGCCATATCGCCACCAGTCCGAACAGCAGCATGCTGATCGCCAAGCCCTGCGCCGCCCCGATCAGGCTACGCCGTGCAATATCAGGTTGCCGCGCATCGGCGTGCTGCAGGTGCGCGCCGCCGAATTCCAGGCGCGGATACTCGCGTACCGTCGCGCCATCGCGCTGTACAAATTCCTTCGCATACAACTGCATCGCCAGCGGTTCGGAATAGGTTTTTTCGTGTTGGGTACGCAGGTTTCCGACCAAGGCATCAAATACACTCAACACATCGACGGAATAATGCGGTGCATCAGCGGGGCTGTCGGGCAGTCTTTCGCGGTAGTGCAGCGAATCAAGCAATCCAATCACCACGAATACACTCAGCACCAGTGCCGAGCCCATCGCCATCGGTCGCTGCGCGACTGCGCGCCAGGGTGCGCGTAAGTGTTCCCGGCGGCGAATAAAAAATGCCAGCCCAAGGACGCCAGCCAACAGCGCAAATATGAGGGCGTCGGTCCATAACAGGACAAAATCGAAGTCAGCCCAGACGGTACTCATTGCAAGCGCACCCGGGGATCAGCCAACGAATAGGAAATATCGGTGAGTATGAGCCCTACGATATAAAGAAACGAGCCGAGGAATACCATGGCACGCACCACCGCAAAATCCTGCGCCTGGATTGCATCGATCGTGTAGCTGCCCAAGCCGGGAATGCCGAAGAAGGATTCGGTGATGAGGCTGCCCATGAACAGCAGCGGCAGCACCACCACGGCACCGGTCAGAATCGGAATCATGCCGTTCTTCAGCACATGGCGAAACAGCACCCGCAGTTCGGAAAGCCCCTTGGCGCGTGCGGTGCGTACGTAATCCTTGCCGATTTCCTCAAGAAAAATCGTACGGTACCAGCGCGCGCCGCTGCCAATGCCTGCCACCACGCTGACCAGCACAGGCAGCAGGATGAAGCGGAGACCCTCGATGCCCTCCGCAAACCCCGAGATCGGCAACAGGTTCCACAGCTTGGCGATGAAATATTGCCCGGCAATGATGTAGAACAGACCGGAAATCGACATCAGCACCACACACAGCACCACCCCCCACAGGTCGAGATAGGTAGACCGGAAAAACACCATCAACAGGGCAAAAGTAATGTTGACCAGCAGCCCGATGACAAATACCGGTAGCGCAATCGCCAGGCTCGGTCCCATGCGGTTACGGATTTCATTGCCGATGTTGCGTCCATCGTCTCCTTTGCCAAAGTCGAATACGAACATCGCGGCTGAATGCTGAAAAAAAATCGTGTCGGTGAATTGCGCGGTACCGCTCGCTCCCGCATTCAACATCAGCGGCTTGTCGTAGCCATGCTCGATTTTCCAGCGGTCGATCGCTTCCGGCGTCACATGCTTGGCGCCGAGCTGCAGGCGCGCCATATCATCAGGCGTGTTGACAACAAAGAACAACGCAAATGTCAGCAGGTTGACGCCGATCAGGATCGGAATCGCATAAAGCAATCGGCGCAAAATGTAGGCCAGCATCAGGCAGCCTTACTCTCGCGACGGCGCCAGGCAATCGCGGCGGGGGCAATCACCACGATGACTGCGCCGGCCAGCAGCCCGATCGGCCACAGCACAGGCCGGTTCCATTCGCTACGCCGCTGTTCGCGCAGAGCGGGCTCGACGCGCCGGTATTTCAGCGTGTTATTCGCCATCAGATTGGGTTTCACGTTATGCACCCAGCCATGTCGAAGACCAAAAGACTTGGGATAGTAGGCATAAATCCAGGGCGCATCGCGACGCACGATTTCCAGCATCTCATCGATCACTTTCTGGCGCGCCGGATCGTTGCCCATGTCTTTCATGCGCTCGAACAAGCGGTTGAATTCGGGATTGTCATAGTTGGCGGCATTCTCTCCGCCGGTGGTGACTTTTTTGTGCGGCCCATACAGCAGGAAGAAGAAATTTTCGGGATCCGGGTAATCCGCATTCCAGCCCCATTCGAACATCTGTGCATTTCCCTTGCGTATCTTGTCCTGAAACCGGTTGTAATCGGTACCGCGCACGACCAGTTGCACATTGAGCTTGTCGAGTTGCTTTTTCATCCAGTCGAGGCGCGACTTGGCGTCAGGACCCGAAGCCATGGTATCGAAATACAGTACCAGCGGCGCACCCGTTCTGGCGTGGCGACCATTGGGGTAACCTGCCTCGCTCAGCAGCTTGCGTGCGGTATCCAGAGACCGCCGTCGAATCTGCCCCTGCTGGTTTTCATATACGTAAGGATTCAATCCTGCCACCCCCTCGACGTAACCGAACAACCCGGGGGGAATCGGTCCCTGTGCAGGAATGCCCCTGCCATTCAGGAAAATGGAGATGAACTCGTCGTAATCGAAAGCAATGGAAAGCGCCTGCCGCAGTTTCTGGCGATCCGCCCCCAGCCCGCCCACCACCGGATCGAGCATGTTGAAACCGATGTACCAGATTGAGGCTGCGACTGCAGTGACAAGATGAATATCCTGCGCGCGCATGCGCTCAGTGAGTTGGGGATCGCCGCCCGCAGAAAACTGGACGGCCTGATCAAAGCTGTCTGAACTGATACCGGAGCTGTCGTAATAGCCTTGTAGAAACTTGCTCCAGTACGGAATGGTTTCCTTCTCCAGGCTGAACACCGCGGTATCCACCAGCGGCAGCGCTTTGCCGGCGTCGCGGAGCAGACCCGCCTGCCGGTCTTCTGCCTCGCCCTCGGTGGGATAGGTCTCGCCGCGGAAATTCGGATTTCGCTTCAATACCATGCGGCTGTTGGGATCGTTTTCGGCCAGATAGTAGGGGCCAGTGCCTACCGGCTGCCAGTCCAGTGTCAGATTCCTGTCGGCCATGCCGGGCTGCGCATAAAACACCTCGGCCTCCCACGGCACCGGCGCAAAAAACGGCATTGCCAGCCAGTAAATGAATTGCGGGTATTTTCCCTTGATGCGGATTCGGTACGTGTAGCGGTCCACCACTTCGGCGCCCGCCAGGGCGAAGGCATTCAGATTCAGTTCATGGTCAGGTTGCGTCCTGGCGGCTTTTTCGAGCGCCTCGCCCAACGCCTTCAAACCCACAATGTGGTCAGACATCAATCCGAAAATAGGGGAACTGAGCGTGGGATGAGCGAGGCGCTTGATCTGATACACATAATCGGCTGCGATCAATTCGCGGCTGCCCACCGCTTCAAAATCGCTGATTCGCGTTTTGCCCGCCACTGTGGCGGCATCCATTGCATGATAGCGATAACGTCCCGCGCCATCGCGCGCAAACGCAGGGTGTGGCTGATAGTGCACGCCAGGCCGAATGCGTATTTCATATACGCTTTCAGCGATGCGTGCCGCTTCGGCATCGTCCGGCAGCGCCTTGCCCGATGCATCGAAATAACGCGGTTGGGGAACGGTCTCCGCGGTAAGCGGAATGAGCGTGTAAGGGCGCTTGAGGAAATGGTATTGCAACGGCGGCTCGTAAATCTGGCCGGTAAACTCCACTTCGTTCGAACTGTACGAACGCGCGGGGTCGAGATGTTTGGGGCGCTCGGAAAAAGCGCTGTACACCACATTGGCCTGGGTCGCAGTGCCGGGATAAGGATTATTCCAGGTGTCGGAACACCCTGCCATCAGGCCCAGGCCTATTCCCAGTAGCACACTCTTCAAGAAAACAGCCCGGTTACGCATTCCGCCAGTGTACCCAAGCGCGGCGCTGGCGTCAGCCGTTATAATCACCTGTTACTCAACTCTTCGAGACCATCATGGGATTTCTTGCAGGAAAGCGTTTACTGATCACCGGCGTGATATCCAACCGCTCCATCGCCTATGGCATTGCCAAAGCCTGCAAGCGCGAAGGCGCCGAGTTGGCCTTCACCTACCAGGGGGAGCGGATCAAGGATCGCGTAAGCGAATTTGCCGCGGAGTTTGGCTCCAGCCTGGTCTTTCCCTGTGACGTCGGCAGTGACGAGGAAATCACGACGCTGTTTGCGGAATTGGGTAAGCACTGGGACGGTTTGGATGGCTTGGTCCACTCCATCGCATTTGCCCCCCGCGAAGCATTGGCTGGCGATTATCTCGATTGCGTCACGCGTGAGAATTTCCGTATCGCCCACGATATCAGCTCCTACAGCTTTGCTGCGCTGGCGAAAGCCGCATTACCGATGATGCAAGGGCGCAATGCCGCCTTGCTGACCTTGTCCTATCTGGGTTCCATCCGTTCAGCCCCTAACTACAATGTGATGGGGCTGGCCAAAGCCAGTCTCGAATCCAACGTGTATTACATGGCGCAGAGCCTGGGACCGAAGGGAATACGCGTCAACGCCATATCCGCGGGCCCGATCAAGACCCTGGCCGCCAGCGGCATTGCCAAATTCGGCGAAAAGCTCGACCTCGTCGCCAAGAACGCGCCGCTGCGTCGCAACGTCACCATTGATGAAGTGGGGAATGCCGCCGCTTTCCTGTTATCCGATTTGTCGTCCGGGATCACCGGCGAAATTACCTATGTCGATGCCGGCTTCAATACCACGTCCGGCGCCGACTGATTACGCTCCTCCCGCCCATGAAAAACGCGCCAGCAAGGCGCGTTTTTCATGGGCGGGAGGAGCCGGTCTATCGACCTTCAATCGCATCCGGCTTGATTTTGACTTTCTGGCCCGCCGTGATCAGGTCGGACATGGCCTGTAAATCAGCGCGTTGCAGGGCCTCGGTGACCCCCGACTCGATGGACGACAACAGCATCGGATCCTGGGTGGCCGGATCCACCACGCGCGTCACTCGAACCACACGATACCCGCCCTCTGGATGCATGAACCCCGTATAGGCAGGCAGCTTCCCGGCATTCACCCGAAATACGGCCTTGGCGCCAGCCGCATCGAGCGCCGGGGTCGGTTGACGCCCTACCACCTGGAATGCGGACCAATTCAGGTTTTTCTCATCACCACCGACCAGCGCCTTGATCGTGGCCTCGCCTTGCTCAGTCAGCAAGCGCGTGCGCTGCTCGCGCTGCAGTTTGGCGCCAATGGCGGCGGAGACCTCTGCCAATGGACGGAGTTGGGCCGGCCGATGCTCAGCCACACGCGCAGAAACCAGGGTGCCTGGCTGCACCTCGAAAGCCTCGGTGTTCTGTTTCGATTTGATCGACTCCGCGCTGAACAGTGCCGCAAGCAGACCCGCATGATTCAAGGGTGGCTGCGCGCTTGTCAATGACATCCAGTCGCCTTGCTGTACGGTCAGCTTGGTTGCGGCCGCAGCCGGCTGCAGCGAGGTTGCGTTCTCATAAACCAGGTTGCTGAAGTTATCGGCCATATCGGCAAAAACCTTTTGCGCCTGCTGCTTGCGAAGTTCTTCAACGACACTCGCGCGTACATCGGACAAGGGGGAAGTTTTCCCCGGCTGGATGCTATCCAGCCGGATGAGGTGATAGCCAAAATCGCTTTCCACCGGCCCGCGAATTTCGCCGGGCTTCATGCTGAACACAGCATCCTCGAATGGCTTGACCATCATGCCGCGGCCAAAACTTCCCAGACTACCCTCCTCTGCAGCCGATCCCGGATCCTGGGACTGGGTACGCGCCAGTTCGCCAAAGCGTTCAGGCGCTTTCTGCAATGTCTGAAACAATTCGGTCGCTTTCGCCTTGGCTTTGGCGCGTGTGGCGGCATCCGCCGCGTTGTCGAACGCGATCAGGATATGGCTTGCGGTGCGCTGTTCGGGTTGACCAAACTGCGCCTTGTGCGACGCGTAATAGTCCGCGACCGCCTGGTCGCTCACCACAAGGCCTGCCTCCACCGCAGCCCGGTCAAGGACAAGATACTCGGTGCGAATTTGTTCGGGCTGAGTGAATTCCGCCTTGTTGCCCTTGTAATACCCTTCAATATCAGCCGCCGTCACCTTGATTTTCGATGCCACCGAGGATGCCGGTACATCTACCCAGGAAATTTCACGCTGTTGCGCCACCAGCCCCGCAATCTGCTTCAACGACGTCGTGGAAGGAAAGGCCGCCAGCGACACCGGGCTGGTGACAGCCTCCAGCATGAAAGCCTGACGCAGTTCATTTTCAAATTGCGCAGATGTCCGCCCGTTCTGTCGCAATACAGCCTCGTAGCGCGGCTGAGAGAAGGTGCCGTCCTGCTGGAATGCCGGGATTTGTCCGAGTATGGAAGCCAGATACGCATCCGGCGCCAGAAACTTGAGTTTCTGCGCTTCCTGTAGCAACGCCTTCCGTTCGATCAAACTGTCGAGAACCTGCTTACGGAATTCGAAAGTTTCGGCTACGGCGGGATCATAGGCCGGCCCCAGCGTCTCGCGCATGCGGTCAGTCTGTACCTGGATTTCCTGCGTCAACTCCTCACGCGAAATGCCCACATCGCCAACTTCCGCGACGACACCGCCGCTGCTGTCGCCTTTCATGTAGGAATCAACGCCGAACAGCGCGAAAGTAACAGCGATCAAGGCCAGGATCACTTTGGCCAACCACCCTTGGGCATGTCTGCGAATTGCTTCGAGCACGGACTTTTACTCCAGTAAAAAAACGTCAATGCGGATTTTCGCGCACTTTGCGCTCTACGTATCACCCACAAGCGATTTTATTCAATTTTATTGAGGCGGCGATGCCGCAGGGAAATGCAGAAATAAAAAAAGGCGAACTTGCGTTCGCCTTTTTTTGGTGTTGGCGGAGTGGACGGGACTCGAACCCGCGACCCCCGGCGTGACAGGCCGGTATTCTAACCAACTGAACTACCACTCCCTTGCTGCACAAAAAATCGTGCGGCTTAAAAAGTTATTACAGTATTTTCCCTACTGGTGGGTGCTGAGGGGCTCGAACCCCCGACATTCGCCGTGTAAAGGCGACGCTCTACCAGCTGAGCTAAGCACCCGACGAAGACCGAGATTCTACAATGTTTTTCGCGGCCATGCCAAATGCTGTGTGCATTTTTAATTAATTAATTGCATCCTTCAGGCCCTTGCCTGCGCGGAACTTCGGCACCTTGGCTGCCTTGATCTTGATCGTTGCGCCGGTGCGCGGATTACGGCCGGTACGCGCTGCGCGTTTGCCCACATAGAAACTGCCGAAACCTACCAGCGTAACCATGTCACCCTTCTTCAGCGCTTTCTTAACAGCTTCGACCGTCGCATCCAGTGCGCGGCCTGCGGCTGCTTTGGAAATATCGGCCGAGTCGGCGATGGCATCAATCAATTCGGATTTGTTCACGTGTTGTCCCCTTCACTCAAGTGGCACAGGAAAACCCTGTGGGCGCTTTTATAGCAATCCGCAAAACCTTGTGTCAAGCGCTTTTCCGGGCTATTGACAAAAAAATCCCGCGACTGGCGCGGGATGCAGGTGAATTCAGCCGCCAAACTCAATGTTTTAGCGTCACGGCCTTGGTCCCCTCTTCATCTGGCACGGCGATTGCTGGCGACTCCGGCTCCGGTTCATCCGACAACGGCTCGGGCGCATGTTCCAGAGCCAATTCAAGAACTTGGTCGATCCACTTGACGGGATGAATATCCAGCTTGTTCTTGATGTTGTCCGGAATCTCGGTCAAATCCTTGACGTTCTCCTGCGGGATCAACACCGTTTTTATCCCGCCGCGATGCGCGGCCAATAATTTTTCCTTAAGCCCGCCAATCGGCAATACTTCGCCGCGCAAAGTGATTTCTCCGGTCATTGCGACATCCGCCCGCACCGGAATCTCCGTCAGAATCGACACCATGGACGTGCAGATGGCAACCCCGGCGGAAGGACCATCTTTGGGTGTGGCGCCTTCCGGCAAGTGAATATGGATATCCCGCTTTTGATAAAAATCCTCACGGATGCCGAGTTTCCGTGCCCGCGAACGGACGACGGAAAGCGCCGCCTGGATGGACTCCTGCATCACCTCACCAAGCTTGCCGGTGGTGGTCATTTTGCCGCGTCCTGGCAGGGCTACCGCCTCGATTGTGAGCAGTTCCCCGCCCACCTCGGTCCAGGCCAGCCCGGTAACCTGTCCAATCTGGTTATTCTTTTCGGCGATTCCGTAACTGAAGCGCTGTACCCCCAGGTATTTCTCCAGATTGCGCGAGGTGACGGAAATTTTCCTGCTGCTTTTCTTCAGTAACAGCGCCTTTACTGCCTTGCGACAGATTTTTGAGATTTCCCGTTCGAGGCTGCGCACGCCTGCCTCGCGCGTGTAATACCGCACGATGTCGCGAATTGCAGACTCGGCAATGGCAATCTCGCTCTCTTTAATACCATTGACCTTGAGTTGCTTTTGAACCAGATAACGTTCGGCAATGTTGATCTTTTCGTCTTCGGTATATCCCGACAAGCGAATCACTTCCATCCGGTCCAGCAGGGGCGCCGGCAGATTCAACGAGTTGGCCGTTGCCACGAACATCACATCCGACAAGTCATATTCGACTTCGACGTAGTGATCCTGGAACGTGTGATTCTGTTCGGGGTCGAGCACTTCAAGCAATGCCGAGGAGGGGTCCCCCCGGAAATCCTGGCCCATCTTGTCGACTTCGTCTAGCAGAAACAAGGGGTTACGCACTCCCACCTTGGTCAGGCTTTGCAGAATTTTGCCCGGCATCGAGCCGATATAGGTGCGACGGTGTCCGCGTATCTCCGACTCATCCCGCACGCCGCCCAAGGCCATACGGACGAACTTGCGATTGGTGGCGCGCGCAATCGACTGGCCCAGCGAGGTTTTACCTACGCCCGGAGGTCCGACCAGACACAGGATGGGGGCTTTTACCTTGTCGACACGCTGCTGTACAGCCAGGTACTCGAGAATGCGCTCCTTGACCTTGTCGAGGCCATAGTGGTCCTCATCCAGAACGCGTTCGGCCTTGACCAGATCTTGGCTGATTTTGGTTTTCTTCTTCCAGGGCAGTCCAACCAGGGCTTCAATATAGCTGCGTATCACCGTGGCTTCGGCCGACATGGGCGACATCATTTTCAGCTTTTTCAGCTCGCCCATCGCCTTGGTTTCAGCTTCCTTGGACATGCTGGCTTGCTTCACGCGCTTTTCCAACTCTTCGAGTTCAGCGCCTTCCTCGATGTCGCCCAGTTCTTTCTGGATTGCCTTGACCTGCTCGTTAAGATAGTACTCGCGCTGGCTTTTCTCCATCTGGCGCTTGACGCGACCGCGGATGCGCTTTTCAACCTGCAGGATATCGAGTTCGCCCTCGAGCAGGCCAAGCAGGTGCTCCAGGCGCTTGTTAACGCCAATCATCTCCAGCACTTCCTGCTTTTGCTCCAGCTTCAATGGCAAGTGGGCGACGATGGTGTCAGCCAATCGGCCGCCTTCATCAATCCCCGACAAGGAGGTGAGGATTTCCGGGGGAATTTTCTTGTTCAGTTTGACGTACTGGTCGAACTGGGTCAGCAAAGCGCGGCGCATGGCCTCCACTTCGACCAGTTCTTCGCCCTCGGCAGGCAGGATTTCCGCCCGCGCAGCAAGATGGGTACCTGTATCGGTGACTTGCAGGACGTGTGCGCGTTGATTGCCTTCCACCAGCACCTTCACTGTGCCGTCAGGCAGTTTCAGCATTTGCAGTACGGTGGCGACACTACCGGTGTCGTACAGGTCTTCCGGAGTAGGATCGTCCTGAGCGGCTGTTTTCTGAGCCACGAGCAGAATACTCTTGCCGGATTCCATCGAGGTTTCCAGCGCCTTGATCGACTTGGGGCGGCCAACAAACAGCGGGATGACCATGTGTGGAAAAACCACCACATCCCTCAGCGGCAACAGCGGCAGATCAACCTGTTCCTTGGATACGTTGTCGCTCATCATGATTTCCTAGTCAGGGTTAAGGAAAGGATGCGCGGCATTCAACCACGCACATCCACAGTTGGGGGGCATAGTTTGAAAATCAAGTGGGCTGACGACCCCGTCAGCCCTGTCAGGGTCGGCGCTGACAGGTTCACCGTCAGCCATGTCAGCCTAGGCGCCGGCTGCCAGGGGTTCTTCCCCTTGCTCGGAGTAAATCAGCAGGGGCTTTCCCTCACCGGTGATCAGGTTATTATCCACCACCACCTTGCTGACCCCTTTCAGCGACGGCAAGTCATACATGGTGTCGAGGAGGGAATGTTCGATGATGGAGCGCAAACCGCGTGCACCGGTACGCCGTGCCAGCGCACGTTTCGCAATGGCGGCAAGCGCATCCTCACGGAATTCGAGTTCAACGCCTTCCATCTTGAAAAGTTTGGCGAACTGTTTGGTCAACGCGTTCTTCGGCTCGGTCAGAATCTGCAGCAGCGCGGTTTCGTCGAGTTCATCCAGTGTGGCCACCACCGGCAAACGTCCAACGAACTCAGGGATCAGGCCGTATTTGATCAGATCTTCGGGTTCGACCTGATGCAGCAATTCGACATCGCGCTTGGTGTCATCCACGTTTTTCACCTGTGCGCCAAAGCCGATCCCACCTTTTTCGGTGCGCCCGCGAATCACTTTCTCCAGGCCACTGAATGCCCCGCCGCAGATGAACAGAATATTGCTGGTATCGACCTGCACGAATTCCTGATTCGGGTGCTTGCGTCCGCCTTGCGGCGGTACCGAAGCCGTGGTGCCTTCAATCAGCTTCAACAGGGCCTGCTGCACGCCTTCGCCCGATACGTCACGGGTAATCGAGGGGTTATCAGCCTTGCGCGAAATCTTGTCGATTTCATCAATGTAAACAATACCCTGCTTGGCCTTGTCGACATCGTAATCGCATTTTTGCAACAACTTCTGAATGATGTTTTCCACATCCTCGCCCACATAACCGGCTTCGGTCAGTGTCGTTGCATCCGCAATCACAAAAGGCACATTGAGCAGCCGTGCCAGCGTTTGAGCCAGCAAGGTTTTACCCGAACCGGTCGGTCCGATCAGCAGGATGTTGCTTTTGGCCAGTTCAACTTCATTGGCGCCGCCCGCACTGCTTCCCGTGCTGTTGCGCAACCGCTTGTAATGGTTGTATACCGCGACCGACAGCGCCTTCTTTGCCTGACCCTGGCCAATCACGTATTGATCAAGCTTGCCGCTGATTTCATGCGGCGTAGGCAAATCGGTGCTTGCGCCCTTTTGGCTATCGGCCTGCTGGATTTCCTCGCGGATAATATCGTTGCACAACTCGACGCATTCGTCGCAGATGAACACCGACGGCCCAGCAATCAGCTTGCGCACCTCATGCTGGCTTTTGCCGCAGAAGGAGCAATAAAGAAGTTTGTCGCTTGAGGCTTTGTCTGCCATGCCGGTTCCTTACTTAATTGCAGGAGCTTCGGTACGGCTGGTCAACACCTGGTCAACCAGACCGTAATCCACCGCGCTGTCCGCGCTCAGGAAGTTATCGCGATCGGTGTCTCGTTCGATCGTTTCTATATCCTTGCCTGTGTGTTTGGCGAGCATCTCATTGAGACGCCCTTTTAAATAGAGGATTTCCTTGGCATGGATGGCGATATCCGATGCCTGCCCCTGAAAGCCGCCGAGCGGTTGATGGATCATCACGCGCGAATTCGGCAGACAGTAGCGCTTGCCCTTGGCACCTGCGGTCAACAGGAAGGCGCCCATGCTGGCCGCCTGACCAATACAGAGCGTGGACACATCCGGCTTGATGAATTGCATAGTGTCGTATATCGCCATGCCCGCCGACACTGAACCGCCGGGCGAATTGATATACAGATAGATATCCTTATCCGGATTTTCCGACTCCAGGAACAGCATTTGAGCGACTACCAGATTCGCAGTGGAATCGTTGACCGGACCGACCAGGAAAATAACGCGTTCCTTGAGCAGGCGCGAGTAGATATCGTAGGCACGTTCGCCGCGGCCGCTTTGTTCAACGACCATGGGAACCAGCCCCAGACCCTGGGGTTCGAAGTGCTGGGAATTCGAAATTCCGCGTTCAAAATCAATGTGCATCAGGCACGTCCCATCAGTTCTTCAAAGGAGGTTGTCACGTCTTCCACTTGGGCCTGACCTGCAACCCATGCTACCACATTCTCTTCCAGAGCCAGGGACTCGATCTCCTGCATCCGTTCGGGGCTTTGGTAATACCACTGCGTCACTTGCTCGGGTTCCTCATAGCTTTGCGCCTGCTCCTGAATCAGCGCCCGAATCTGTTCCGGCTGCGCGACCAGTTTATGGGTCTGGACGATCTCGGCCAGAATCAGGCCTAAGCGGACACGGCGTTCGGCCTGACCAGTAAACATATCGGCACTGAGTTTCATAGTCTGAACCCCCCGCTGCTGCATATCGGCTTCTGTCATGCTGCGCAAGCGATCGGTTTCCATGGCCACCAGGCTTTGCGGCAAGTCCAGCGTGCTTTTCTGCACCAGCAATTCCATCGCCTGCTCTTTAAGCCGGGTCTGAACGCGGCGTTTGACTTCACGCTCCAGATTGGACTTCACTTCGGCCTTGAGGGTATCCACATTGCCATCTTCGACCCCCATTGCTTTGGCAAATTCCCCATCAACAGGGGGTAACACTGCAGCCTGAACGTCCTTGACCTGGACTTCGAAATGCGCCGTCTTGCCAGCCAGTTCCCGAGCAGCGTAGTCTTCCGGAAAGGTCACATCGAACCCGTTCTTATCGCCCGCCTTGAGCCCAATCAGGCTTTGCTCGAAATCCTTCAGCAGGCGGCCTTCCCCGATCACGGCAGCAAAGTCTTCTCCTTTTCCGCCTTCAAACGCCTCGCCGTCCACCGTACCCTGGTAATCAAATTTGATCAGATCATCCGCAGCGGCGGCCCGATCCACCGTCTCAAATGTACGGCGCTGCTTCTGCAACACCTGCAGCGTCTTCATCACATCGGCCTCGGCCAACGCGACAACCGGCCGGCTGATCTTGCCCGCACTGAGGTCGTCTATCCTGACTTCAGGATAGACTTCAAAACTGGCAGTGAAAATCATTTCTTTGCTATCTGCACCGTCCGATTTCGGTTCGAAGCGCGGATAGCCTGCGATTTTCAGTTGATTCGCCCGGACGGCATCGCCAAAACGGCCTTGCAGGGTTTCGCCAAGCACTTCCTGCCGTACACCCGGGCCATGCTGACGCGCGACGGCCCCCAACGGCGCCTTGCCAGGGCGGAACCCATCCATTTTGACGTTGCGTGCCAGGCGCTTGAGCCGGCTCTGGACTTCGGTTTCCAGCTGATCCATGGGCACGCTGATATCCAGGCGCCGGGCCAGGCCTTCGAGAACTTCAAGATTTGCTTGCATCACACTACTTCCTGGCTAATTAAATTGAGGGGTGAACGACAAAAACCGTATGGTGCGGGAGGGGGGACTCGAACCCCCATGCCTTGCGGCGCTGGAACCTAAATCCAGTGCGTCTACCAATTCCGCCACTCTCGCGGTTAGCGCGTAAAACCTGCGACCAATAAGTGTAATATAATCAAAGCGATGCTGTCACCTTACCCGACCCGGCATACGCGCTAAGTCATTATTCCCATTCCTTTTTTTTGTTGCCGGTGCCGGTCGATCACTACGAAAACTTCCCTGTTGCGTCCTGGTTGCTGCCCAAACGCTTGCGTCGGCCGGTAGAAGCGATTTACCGGTTTGCCCGCTACGCAGACGATATTGCCGATGAAGGCGACGCTCAACCCGGCGAGCGGCTAGCCAAGCTTGCGGCATGCCAGGCTGCGCTGGATTGCATCGAGCAAGGTGACACACCGATCGATCCCCTGTTCGGGCCGCTGGCCGGGGCAATCCGTACCCACGATATCCCGCTTGCCCCATTTCGCGACCTGTTATCCGCCTTTGCGCAGGATGTGGAAAAAATCCGCTATGCCGATTTTGGAGAGGTCATGGATTATTGTCGCCGGTCGGCCAATCCGGTAGGCCGTTTGATGCTGCATCTCTATGGCGATCACGATCCGCGGCATATCGCGTATTCCGATGCCATTTGCAGTAGTCTGCAACTGATTAACTTCTTGCAGGATATTGCTGTTGACTACCAAAAAGACCGTATCTATTTGCCGCAGGATGAACTCGCGGCACATCACGTCAGCGAAGCACAGATCGCGGCGGGAGACGCGCGGGGTATGTGGAACACGATGATACTCAAGCAAATCGAGCGCACCCGCAGGTTAATGCAGGCCGGCGCGCCGCTTGGGCGGCAGCTCAAGGGGCGCATCGGGCTGGAGCTGCGAGTGACCATCCTCGGCGGAGAAACCATCCTGCGCAAGCTGCACGCCGATCCCGGCTGCGTTTTTCATAACCGTCCCGTGCTCACCAAGCCAGACTGGATTCGCATGCTGGGGCGGGCCCTTTTTTAATCATGGATGCCCATCAATATTGCCAGCAGCGTGCCGCCGCGAGCGGATCCAGTTTTTATTACAGTTTCGTCTTCCTGCCACAAGACACACGGCGCGCCATTACTGCGTTTTATGCACTATGCCGCGAACTCGATGATGTGGTGGATGAATGTCACGAGCATCAGGTCGCAGTGGCCAAGCTCGCGTGGTGGCGGTCGGAGATCGCGCAATTTGCGGCCGGCACGCCGACCCATCCGGTAACCACGGCCTTGTTCGATACGCCGCAAGGGCGCGCTGTCTCCCCGGCATTGCTGCTCGAAATAGTCGATGGCATGGCGATGGATCTCGCGCATCCGCGGTACCCTGACTTCAAATCCCTTCATTTGTATTGCTACCGGGTCGCGGGTGTGGTGGGCGAAGTTGCGGCAGCCATCTTCGGGGGCCCGCGCAGCGATGACGATCGCGCCGTTCGCCGCTATGCCCATGAGCTGGGGCTTGCATTCCAGCTCACCAATATCATTCGCGATGTAGGCGAGGACGCACGCCGCGGCAGGATCTATTTGCCGCAGGATGAATTGGCGCAGTTCGGTGTGCAGGAGGCCGATATTCTCAACGGCGTCGACAGTGCAGAATTCCAAGCCTTGATGCAATTTCAGTTCGAGCGCGCGACGCGTTGCTACGCGCATGCGCTGGCAGCCTTGCCCAGGCCTTCACGCCGCGCACAACGTCCCGGCCTGGTCATGGCATCGATCTATCTAACCTTGCTCAATGAAATTCAGCGTGCCCGCTTCCCCGTGCTACGCGTCAGGGTTGCGCTCACGCCGCTGCGCAAGCTATGGCTGGCGAGCAAAACCTGGCTGTTTCCGTGACTGGCAAGCTCGAGACGCCCCATATCGCGGTCATCGGCGGCGGGTGGGCAGGATGCACCGCAGCACTGACGCTGGCTGAAGCGGGAATCCGCGTCACGCTGCATGAAGCCGCCCGCACGCTGGGGGGCCGCGCACGCGCTGTCGAAACCGAGGGTCGAATCCTCGATAATGGCCAACATGTCCTGCTCGGCGCATATGAACATACCCTGCAACTGATCGATCGCCTGAGCCCGGAAGCCGCGCAGCAGACCCTATGGCGACATCCCCTCAGTCTTGTCCAACCCCCCGATTTCAAGCTTGCCTGCCCACGCCTGCCCGCACCGCTGCACTTGCTGACAGGCCTGTTGACCGCGCACGGTTTGAACTGGCGTGAAAAATGGGCAGCCATCCGGTGGGCATACCTGCTGCTGCACAGCGACCGCGCCGCAGCTCACCAGACCGTGGCCCAACTCACCCGGACCCAGCCTGAAAAGCTGAACCGCCTGTTATGGCACCCGTTGTGCGTTTCCGCCCTCAATACACCGCCCGCCCTGGCCAGTGCTAACGTGTTCCGGAATGTCATGCATTCAGCATTCGCGGGTGGGCATCATCACAGCGACTTGCTGCTGCCACGTCGCGATCTGACGGCACTGCTGCCGGCACCCGCAGCAGCACGTCTGCGTGAACTGGGAGGGGCCGTCCATCTGTCAAGCCGGGTGACCGGGCTTGCCGCGACAGCAGATGCCATCACCCTGCGCACCGGCGAAGCCGCTACGGCATTCAGCCATGTGATACTTGCGACCGCCCCGCAACATCTGGCAGGACTGCTCACCCAGGTTCCGACCCTGGGGGGGCTCATGCACGACGTTGCGGCTTATCGTTATCAGCCGATCGCCACAGGCTATGTGCAATATGATCCGGGCTTCCGGCTCGCATATCCGTTGTTCGCCTTGGGTAACGGTCCGGCACAGTTTGTATTCGACCGCGGACAAAGCCACGGACAGAATGGATTGCTTGCGTTTGTGGCCAGCGCGGCGGATACGCTCGCTACAGACTGGATGGATAGTGCGGAAACGCAACTGCGCAGGATCGTGCAACCCGGGCCGGCGCAATGGCGGAAAAGCATTATTGAAAAACAGGCCACCTTCAGCTGTGTGCCCGATATGGCCCGCCCCCCGGTCCGCACGGCACACCCGCGTATTTTTCTCGCGGGAGACTACACTGCCGGGCCTTATCCTGCCACGCTCGAAAGCGCCACCCAGAGCGGAGTACAATCGGCCAGCGCATTACTCGAAAACCTATGAAAGATTATCTTCCCCATTCGGACCTGCTTGCAGGTCGCGTCATCCTCGTTACCGGGGCCAGCTCGGGACTTGGGCGCGCAGCCAGCCTCGCGTATGCACGCCACGGGGCCACGCTGGCCCTGCTCGCACGCGATGCGGACACGCTGGAAGCGGTTTACGATGAGATCGTGGCCGCAGGCGGGCCTGAGCCCGCCATGTTCCCGTATGACCTCGCCGCTGCCGATGACCGCAGCCTTGAAACCCTGGCAGGTACCATTGCCCACCATCTGCAACGGCTTGATGGGATATTGCACAGTGCGCATCAGTTTTACAGCCTGACACCGCTTGAACTGCAAACGCTAGAGCAATGGCAAACCCTCATGCGGGTCAATTTGATTGCCCCCTTTGCGCTCACCCGCGCCTGCCTGCCGCTTCTGAAACAGGCGCCGGACGCCTCAGTCATCTTCACAGGTGAAACCCATGGCCATCATCCTGCTGCCTACTGGGGCGGCTATGCTGTATGCAAGGCCGGCCTTGAAACGCTCACGCACATTTGGTCCGATGAACTCAATGCACACGAAGCGTTGCGAATGAACACCTTGATTCCCGGGCAGGTTGCGACTACGTTCAGTGCACGCACGCATCCTGGACTCGCGCCCGACTCTCTGCCCAGCGTGAACGACCTGATGCCTTGGTATCTTTATCTGATGGGGAAGGACAGTCGTGCCGTTCGCGGCCAGATCATTGAATGCCAGACATGAATCCAGCGTTGCCATGAATATCGGTCGTTACGAGGTAATCGACGAAATCGGTCACGGCGCAATGGGAACGGTATGCCGCGCGCGCGACCCCCTGATCGAACGTACTGTGGCGATCAAAACCGTGGCCATTGCCGAGTTGCGGCAGGATGGCGCCGAGACGGAAACGCGCTTTCTGCGCGAGGCGCAAAGTGCCGGCCGGCTCTCGCATCCCAATATCGTCACTATTTATGACGTCGGCGAAACAGACGGCCTCGCCTACATCGCCATGGAATATCTGCCCGGGGCAACGCTGCGCAACCTCATGAACAAGGGCCCGATGCCCCTCGACCTGGCCCTCGATACCACATTGCAGATGGCCGAAGCCCTCGCGTTTGCGCATGAACATGGCGTAATACATCGTGACATCAAGCCTGCCAATGTCGTGGTAACGGGACGCAACGGCCGGATCAAGCTGACCGATTTCGGGATTGCGCATCTTGCAAACAGCGGGCACACCCTTGCCGGCCAGATGCTGGGATCCCCCCGCTATATGTCGCCCGAGCAGGCAATGGGCCGCGAACTGGACGGACGCTCGGACATTTTTTCTCTGGGCGCCGTGCTGTATGAAATGCTTACGGGCCACTACGCTTTCGATGGCGACAGCCTGCCCACCATTGTCTATCGCGTGATCAATCAGACGTCGACGCCGTTACCCACGCTGCGGGCCAACCTCCCCGATGGCCTGGCTGACCTGGTATCGCGGATGCTCAGCAAGGAGCCGGACGCGCGGCCGGACGCACGCCTGTTGGTCAGTGAACTTCATGCATTTGCGGCCGGCGTGACGGCGGTGCCGCTTCCGCCCGCCAGCAATCGCGTCTCCCGTGTGTTGCCTGTGATGGCATTTGGTACGCCGCTGGCGGTCTTTTTTCTGATCGGGCTGGGGTTTATTGTCATAGAGCATTTTCTTGCCAAGCCCGGGCCGGTAGTGATTTCCGCGATTCCGCAACCCATGCCCGAGCCGCTGGCAATGCGAGAAGACGATGAAACCTCACCGGAGCGCGAACCGGCAGCCAATGCCGCTGCCAGACCGGCTGAGGTGCTCATCCCCACGCCGCCAGTTGCCATCAAGGCAGATGATTACCTGCTTGGCCTGGACAAGAAACAAGTGGAACTCCGAATCAAGCGCACCGAATTACTGCTGGAATATACCGACCAGTATCCCGATGTGGTGCAAATTGACCGCCAACTCGAGAAGTTGCAGATTGAGCGCCGCAAACACGTGCGGCAGCTTCAGAAAACCCAGAAAACTGAATGAATGCTACCAATTGGTCTCGCGTTCAGCGGTAGCAGACACCTTGTGTATGCTCAAATCCGCGCCATTGAATTCCGCCTCGGCATCGAGACGTAATCCCACCACTTTCTTAATCGTGCCATACACGATCAGGCCGCCGAGCAGGGCTACGGCCACGCCGCCCACCGTGCCGATGACCTGAGAAGCAAGACTGACACCGCCCATCCCGCCCAGTGCCTTGGTGCCAAAAATCCCCGCGGCAATACCGCCCCAGGCACCGCACAAGCCATGCAGCGGCCACACCCCAAGCACATCGTCGATCTTCCAGCGATTCTGCGTCACCATGAACATCCATACGAACAGCGCACCGGCAACCACACCGGTAGCGAGCGCCCCCAATGGATGCATCAGGTCGGAGCCGGCACACACCGCCACCAGCCCTGCCAGCGGTCCGTTGTGGATAAACCCCGGATCGTTGCGGCCAATCACCAGGGCCGCCAGCGTACCGCCCACCATGGCCATCAGCGAGTTGACCGCCACCAAACCCGAAACCGCCTCGATCAGCTGCGCGGACATCACATTGAAGCCGAACCAGCCCACAGTCAAAATCCACGCGCCCAGCGCCAGAAAGGGAATATTGGATGGCGGGTGGGCCGAGACCATGCCGTCCTTGGTATAACGGCCCCGTCGCGCGCCGAGCAACAGCACCGCGGGCAAGGCAATCCACCCGCCCATGGCATGAACCACCACGGAGCCGGCAAAGTCATGAAAGCCAGCGCCAAAGCGTGCCGCGAGCCAATCCTGGATGCCATGATTTCCATTCCAGACGATGCCCTCGAAAAAAGGGTAGACCAGTCCCACCAGCGCGAAAGTCGCCGCCAGCTGGGGATTGAAACGCGCGCGCTCGGCAATCCCCCCCGATACAATCGCCGGAATGGCGGCCGCAAAGGTCAGGAGAAAAAAGAATTTGACAAGGTCATAGCCATTCTTGGCAGACAGGACTTCGGCACTGGAAAAAAAGCTGACGCCATAGGCCACGCTATACCCGATGAAGAAGTAGGCAATGGTGGAGACGGATAAATCGGTGATAATTTTTACCAGGGCATTGACCTGATTTTTCTTGCGGACGGTGCCCAATTCCAGAAAGGCAAAACCGGCATGCATGGCGAGCACCATGATGCCTCCGAGTAAGACAAACAATACATCACTGCCCGTTTTCAACGCTTCCATGCAATCCCCTGAGAATTGCGGTGTTGACTAGCAATTAATGTACCACTTTGATATTGCGTTGATAAATAACGACTTCAAGAGTTCAAGCGCACCGACAATGCATTAAATTGGGGCAGACACACAAATAACGCACCAGGAATGTGCATTACTTGGGTTGCCCTTCGGGGCCAGGCTCCACGGGCGCGGTTGCGCCGGCTGCAGCCGGGGCGGACGCCGAGTCATCCGCCTCGATACGATCCAGTTCCGCGTCCATTTCGGCTTCGCTCATGGGCGCGTAATCCGGCTCTTCCTCGGGCTGTGGCTTGCTCATCATGGCAGCGACGATAATGCCCAACTCGTAGAGAATCCATAATGGAACTGCCAGCAGGAACTGGGAAATCACATCCGGCGGGGTAAAGATCGCACCCACGACAAACGCGCCGACAATCACATAGGGACGGATTTCCCGCAGTTTCGCGATTGAAACCATCCCCATCTTGACCAGCAGCACCACCGCGACCGGGACTTCGAAGGTAATGCCGAATGCCATGAACAGGGTCATGACAAAATCAAGGTACTTGCCGATGTCGGTCATCACGGCCACGCCTTCAGGCGCGACGCCTACGATGAAACCGAAAACAATCGGGAACACCAGAAAATAAGCGAAAGCCATCCCCAGCAAGAAGAGAATCACGCTGGCCACGACAAGCGGTACACCAAGGCGACGTTCATTCTGGTACAAACCCGGCGCAACAAATGCCCATATCTGGTAAAACACCCACGGCATGGCCAATAAAAACGCGGCCATCATGGTGACCTTGATCGGCACGAAAAATGGTGTGGTGACTTCAGTCGCGATCATCTGCCCGCCTTTCGGCAAGGCTGCCAGCAAAGGCTTCGCAAGCAAGGCATACAAGTCCTGGGCCCATGGAAACAGCAGCACAAAAATGATCACGACTGCCAGCACGGCGCGCAGCAGGCGATCCCGCATTTCAACAAGATGCGAGACAAAAGAGTTTTCTGGTTCACTCATGCGGTATTTCCGGCGTTATCGCTGCGAGCGGTTTCCACTACGGTGGCAGGTGGGGAAACAGGGTTCTGATCAGGTTCGTCGAGTGGGAGGCTCTGTTGGGACTTGGGCTCTGCCGGCGTACGCTGGCCCGATGGCGCACCCGGGGGAGCAGCTTCGGTCTCGCCAAGAGAGGTCACCGACTTGCCGATGCTGGCGGTCTCCTCTCGCAGGTAATCATCGACCACCGAAGCCTGCTGCTGCACCTCAGACATGGTTGATTCCATCGAGTCCTTGAATTGCTGGCCGGCCCGCTTTAATTCATCAATCTCCATTTCCCGACTGATGTCGGATTTGACATCCGTGACATAGCGTTGCATGCGACCATACAGATGACCCGCCGTGCGTGCCACTTTGGGCAGGCGTTCCGGACCGATAACGATCAGCGCAACCACGCCAATCAGCATAAGTTCTGTAAAACCGATATCGAACATATAGGATCAGGGTATAGCGTGATCGCGAACGCAAATATCCACGTTACTCACCCCGCATTCTCAGGAATGGTGCTTATCCTTGATTTCAGCATCGATGGTATGCCCTTCCGGTTCGGCACCATCACGAATCTTGGGTGAGTCTTCCTTCATGCCTTCCTTGAATCCTTTAACGGCGCCGCCAAGATCACCGCCGATATTGCGCAGTTTCTTGGTGCCAAAAATCAGCAGCACCACCACCAGAACGATCAACCAATGCCAAATGCTAAAGCTACCCATGATAAGTCTCCTATTTAATTGAGGTCGGCGCGACGGGATCGCCCCCGCCAAATACATGAACGTGAAGATGAAAGATTTCCTGTCCACCGCCGCGTCCGGTATTGATCAGCGTCTTGAAACCCGTATCGAGTCCCTGTTCCCTGGCCAGTTTTGGCGCCAGCAACAACATCTTGCCCAGCAGGTTTTCCTGTTCGGGTCTGCAATCGGCCAGCGATGCAATATGCAGTTTCGGGATGATCAGGACATGCACCCGCGCGAAAGGATGGATATCGTGAAACGCCAGCAACGCATCGTCTTCATACACTTTATTGCCGGGCAATTGGCCCGACACAATTTTGCAAAAAATGCAGTCACTCATGTCGATTCGCCTTTTCCGTCAAACCGGACAGGCCCTCCCGGCGTGCCAGTTCATTCAATACGTCTGCCGGCTTCAGCCCCTTGTGCGCCAACAGTACCAGGGTATGGAACCACAAATCGGCGACTTCGTAGATGATCTTTTTGTTCTGGTTGTCCTTGGCCGCCATCACGGTCTCGGTCGCCTCCTCGCCGATCTTTTTCAGGATGGCGTCAGTGCCCTTGGCATACAGTTTGGCCACATAGGAACTGTCGGGCGGGGCGGATTTGCGCGCTTCCAGGGTTTCGGCGAGGCGGTCGAGAATATCGCTCATTGACTATATATCTCCGCGGGGTCTTTCAGCACCGGGGCGGTCGTCACCCAGTGGCCCTGGCCTTGGCTATCTTTATCCAGCTTCTGGAAAAAGCACGAGCGCCGACCGGTATGACAGGCAATCCCGCCCATCTGTTCAATTTTCAGCAGCACCACGTCGTTGTCGCAATCCAGCCGGATTTCACTGACATTTTGCACATGGCCGGATTCCTCGCCCTTGCGCCACAGTTTATTGCGCGAGCGCGACCAGTACACGCCCCGGAGGGTGCGCGCGGTTTCTTCCAGCGCTTCGCGATTCATCCACGCCACCATCAGGATTTCACCGCTGACGGCATCCTGGGCGATCGCCGGCACCAGGCCTTGCGCGTCCCATTTGACGGCATCGAGCCAGTCGCTCACAGCCGCACCTCGATACCGTGCTGCTTCATGTAGCGTTTGGCTTCTTCAATGCCATATTCGCCAAAATGGAAAATGCTTGCCGCCAGCACCGCATCGGCACGGCCTTCTTTGACGCCATCGACCAGATGCTGCAGATTGCCGACACCGCCACTGGCGATGATCGGAATAGCCACCGCATCGGAAATCGCCCGCGTCAGTTCCAGATCAAACCCGCTCTTGGTGCCATCGCGATCCATCGAGGTGAGCAGCAGTTCGCCCGCACCATAGGCTTCCATTTTTTGGGCCCATTCAATGGCATTGAGACCAGTGGCCGTGCGACCGCCATGGGTGAAGATTTCCCAATGGTCACCTACCCGCTTTGCATCGATGGCCACCACGATGCACTGGTTGCCGTAGCGGTCGGAGGCATCCTTGACCAACTGCGGATTGGTGACTGCCGAAGTATTGATACTGACCTTGTCCGCGCCGGCATTCAACAAGCGCTGAATATCGGCCACGACGCGCACGCCGCCGCCGACCGTGAGTGGAATAAACACTTTCGAGGCGACGGCTTCGATGATGTGAAGTATCAGATCGCGATTATCGGATGAAGCGGTGATGTCAAGAAACGTCAGTTCGTCCGCGCCCTCGTCATTGTAGCGGCGCGCAATTTCTACCGGATCGCCAGCGTCTTTCAGCTCGACAAAGTTGGTGCCCTTGACCACACGGCCATTAGTAACATCGAGGCAGGGAATGATGCGTTTGGCTAGCATGACTGATTTCCGGATCAAACGCCGAACACGCCGCCGGCCAGTTCGTCGGCCAGCTTTTGCGCTTGCGGGAAATCGAGTGTGCCCTGGTAAATGGCTCGCCCGGTAATCGCGCCAATGATGCCGTCCCTGGCCACCACGGATAGCGCTTTGACATCGTCAAGATTGGTGACGCCACCGCTGGCAATCACGGGAATCGACAACGCTTGCGCCAACCGCTGGGTGGCTTCGATGTTGACGCCGCTCAGCATGCCGTCGCGGCCAATATCGGTGTAGATGATGGCTTCGACGCCGTAGCCTTCAAAACGCTTGGCCAGATCGATCACGTCATGACCGGTAATCTTGGACCAACCCTCAACTGCGATCTTGCCGTCCCGGGCGTCCAGCCCGACCATCACATGGCCGGGAAAGGCATCGCAGGCTTCATGCAGAAAACCGGGATTTTTGACCGCGGCAGTCCCAATGATGACGTAGCGCACGCCGTCGTCGAGATAGCGCTCGATGGTGGCAAGGTCGCGAATGCCGCCGCCGAGCTGCACCGGCATATCGTCGCCCACCGCCGCCACGATGGAACGGATCGCATCATCGTTGATGGGCTTGCCCGCAAACGCGCCATTGAGATCGACCAGATGCAAGCGTCGCGCGCCCAGGTTTTTCCAGTGCAGCGCCATCGCCGCCGGGTCTTCGGAAAATACAGTGGCACTGTCCATTTCGCCTTGTTCCAGGCGCACGCAGTGGCCGTCTTTAAGGTCGATCGCAGGAATGATTAACATGGCAATACAGTAAAAAAGTTAGGCGCAGGCAGCGCCGGTCATATCGCAGGCGGATTCGGTTTCACCTGGATTCCAGGTTACAAAATTACCCAGCAGCGTCAATCCGTCGTTACCGCTCTTTTCCGGATGAAACTGGACAGCAAAAATATTTTCGGTGGCCACCACGCAGGTGAACGGGAACGGGTAATGCGCAAATCCGGCAATCCCCTCGGGCGCAGTCGGCTGCACGAAATAACTGTGCACGAAATAAAACCGCGCACCTTCCTCGATGCCTACCCACAGGGGGTGCGCACCGGTCTGGTGCACATTGTTCCAGCCCATGTGCGGCACCTTGAGCTTGTCCCCGGCCGCGTCAACCATCGCTTCGTGCGGAAAACGCTGCACCGTGCCGGGCAGTATTCCCAGACAATCGGCGTCGCCTTCCTCGCTGTGCTCGAACAGCACCTGCAAGCCCATGCAGATACCCAGAAACGGTTTGCTGCGGGCGGCGTCGACAATCACCTGACGCAGACCGCGGGCATCGATTTCGCGCATGCAATCAGGGGCCGCGCCTTGCCCCGGAAACACCACGCGCCGGGCTTCGGCAATCACGGCGGGGTCCGACGTCACCACCACGCTCGCGGCCGGCGCGACGTGCTCGATTGCCTTGGCAACCGAACGCAAATTACCCATGCCGTAATCGATAACGGCAATATCAACGCTCACAGCGCACCCTTCGTCGACGGCAACGCATCGCCCATGCGCAGATCCGCTTCCACCGCCATCCGCAGGGCGCGGCCAAACGCCTTGAAAATCGTCTCGGCCTGGTGGTGCGCGTTGATGCCGCGCAGGTTGTCGATATGCAGCGTCACGCCGGCGTGATTGATGAAGCCGCGGAAAAATTCGAGAAACAGGTCGACATCGAAGTCGCCAATGCGCGCACGCGTGTAATCGACGTGATATTCCAGGCCGGGGCGACCCGACAGATCGATCACCACGCGCGACAAGGCCTCGTCGAGCGGGACATAGGCATGGCCGTAGCGGCGAATGCCCTTCTTGTCGCCCAGCGCCTGGGCAAAGGCTTGGCCCAAGGTGATGCCGGTGTCTTCCACCGTGTGATGCGCGTCGATGTGCAAATCGCCGCGGGCCTGGATATCGAGGTCGATCAGGCCATGACGCGCGATCTGGTCGAGCATGTGGTCGAGAAACGGCACGCCGGTGGCGAGCTTGCTGATGCCGGTGCCGTCGAGATTGAGGCTGACCGAGATCCGGGTTTCAAGGGTATTGCGAGTAACTTGGGCGGTGCGCATGGCGTTTGAATTTAAGGCTGTAATAGGATTCTAGCAGGCCACAATCGCTTTCAACGCGTCGACCAGCGCATTACATTGCGCATCGGTACCCACGGTGATGCGTAAAAACGGCGCAATGCGTGCAGGCACGTGGAAATGACGCACGATAATATTGCGTTCGCGCAGCGCTGCGGCCATTTTTGCTCCGTCGTGAGCGGGATGGCGGGCGAAGATGAAGTTGGCTGCCGAAGGCAGCACCACGAAGCCCATTTCGTCCATCGCCGCCACCAGGCGGGTGCGGGTCGCCACCACTTTCGTGCAGATCGCCTCAAAATAGGCATGATCTTCGATCGAAGCCAATGCGCCGGCCTGGGCAAAGCGGTCCAGCGGATAGGAATTGAAGCTGTCTTTCACCCGGCTGAGCGCCTCGATCAGGTGCGGCTGGCCGATGGCATAGCCGACCCGCAACCCCGCCAGCGCGTGCGACTTGGACAAGGTGCGGATCACCAGCAACTGCGGATAGCGCGCCACCAGTCCGACCGCAGACTCGCCGCCGAAATCGATATAGGCCTCATCGATCACCACAACCGAATCGGGGTTGCCGGCAAGCAAGCGCTCGATTTCGGCGAGCGCCAGCAAACATCCGGTCGGCGCGTTGGGGTTGGGGAAAATCACGCCACCGTTGGGCGTCAGGTAATCGTCCACCCTGATCTCGAACGCTTCGGTCAGCGGAATGGCACGGTACGCAATTTCATACAGCCCGCAGTACACCGGGTAAAAACTGTAGCTGATATCGGGACACAGAATGGACCGGTCGTGCTTCAGCAAGGCCATGAACGCATGCGCCAGCACCTCGTCGGAACCGTTGCCGACGAACACCTGATCGGCCGTCACCCCGTGATAGGCGGCAATCCCCGCGCGCAACCGGTCCGAGGCAGGGTCGGGATACAGGCGCAAGGACTCGTCGGCCTCTGCCCGCACCGCTTCCAGTACCCGCGGGCTGGGGCCGTAGGGGTTCTCATTGGTATTGAGCTTGACCAGATTGGCCAGCTTGGGCTGTTCGCCCGGCACGTAGGGCGTCAGGCCGTGCACCACGGCGCTCCAATATCGACTCATAGTCTGGCGCGGCTCATTCGGGGAGCAAACGATATTCGGCGGAACGCGCGTGCGCCTGCAAACCTTCGCCATAGGCCAGCGTGGCGGCAATCTTGCCCAATGTCTGCGCACCCGCCTGCGACACGTGGATCAGGCTGCTGCGCTTCTGGAAGTCGTACACTCCCAGCGGCGACGAGAAACGCGCGGTGCGCGAAGTCGGCAGCACGTGATTCGGCCCGGCGCAATAATCGCCCAGGGCCTCGCAGGTGTGTTTGCCCATGAAGATCGCGCCGGCGTGACGCAGCCTGGGCAGCAGTGCATCGGGGTCGGCTATCGACAGCTCCAGGTGTTCGGGTGCAATCGAATTCGAGATTGTCGCTGCATCGTCGAGATCGCGCGTCTTGATCAGCGCACCGCGATTGGTTAACGAAGTACGGATCACCTCGCTGCGCGGCATCTCGTCGATCAGCTTGTCGATCGCCGCCGCCACCGCGTCCAGATAGGCCGCGTCGGGCGACAGCAGGATGGACTGCGCCATTTCGTCGTGCTCGGCCTGGGAAAACAGGTCCATCGCCACCCATTCCGGCGGCGTGTTGCCGTCGGCAATCACCAGAATTTCCGACGGGCCGGCGATCATGTCGATGCCCACGGTGCCGAACACACGGCGCTTGGCCGCTGCCACGTAGGCGTTGCCGGGGCCGACGATCTTGTCGACCTGCGGCACGGTTTGCGTGCCATAGGCCAGCGCCGCCACCGCCTGCGCGCCGCCGATGGTGAACACGCGATCCACCCCGGCGATCGCGGCGGCGGCCAGCACCAGCTGATTCTGCTCGCCGCCCGGGGTCGGCACCACCATGATGAGTTCGCCAACGCCCGCCACCTTGGCCGGAATCGCGTTCATCAGCACCGACGACGGGTATGCGGCCTTGCCGCCCGGCACATAGAGGCCGACGCGGTCGAGCGGCGTGATTTTCTGGCCCAGCACGGTGCCGTCGTCCTCGGTATAGGTCCACGATGCCTGGGTCTGCTTCGCGTGGTAGCGGCGCACGCGGTCTGCCGCGGCTTCCAGCGCCTGGCGGGTATCAACAGGCAAATGGTCGAGCGCGGTCTGCAGTTGCGCCGCAGTCAATTCCAGGCTGACGAGCGTCGCGGCAGGCAGGCGGTCGAAGCGCTCGGTGTATTCGAGCACCGCGGCATCGCCGCGCGTTTTCACGTCGTGCAGGATCCCGGCGACCGTCTGTTCGATGGCGGCATCGGCCGCGTCGTCGAATTGCAGCAGGCGGGTGAGGCGCGCCTGAAAATCAGGCTGTGCGCTATCGAGTCGGGTGAGCGTAACCACGGCGATCCATCTCCAAAAGTCCGGGCTTGATTGTACCGTTTTTTAGGATCTTGCCGCGCCCGGCCTGGCCCCGTCCCACCCTGACCATACCCATTCCGGAAATTAGACAAAGTCCAGATAGCTGATTAAACTAGTGGCATGCATTACACGCGCGACAACATGGCCGGTCTTTTACGCGACCACGACATCAATCCGACCCATCAACGGATCGAGATTGCGCACGCGCTGTTTTCGCGCCAGGAACACCTGTCGGCCGACCAGGTAATGGCAATCGTCAATACCCGCCACTCCGAAACCTCCAAGGCCACGGTCTACAACACGCTTAAGCTGTTTCTGGAAAAAGGGCTGGTGCGTGAAGTCATTGTCGACCCCAGCAAGGTGTTCTTCGACCCCAACACCACACCGCACCACCACATTTATGAAGTGGATAGCGGCAAGCTCTCTGATATCGATGCCACGCATGTGGAAATCACCGGCTTGCCGCCCCTCCCCGTCGGCATGGTGACGGAAGGCATTGATCTGATTGTGCGGGTTCGTCGACAAGCCTGATGAATCGCACCTGTCAATGAAACGGGTGTTTATCGCCCCGACCCTGCTTGATGCCCAGCTGGCTGTCGATGCATTGTCGAGTCTGGGCATTGTCACGCATATCCTGAATACCCATGCGGTCGGTGCGTTGGGCGACTTGCCTTTCATGCAGGCCGAACCCGAGGTGTGGGTTGACGACGATGCCCAGGCAATCCGTGCGCGCGATGCATTGACGGGTTTGCATGAGGCTTTGCCGCGCGCAGAAAAAAACTGCGCGCATTGCGGCGAGCACAATCCCGGTAATTTTCTCAGTTGCTGGCAATGCGGCCGCGCCCTGCCTGACTAAGGCGCCGGAGGTCAGGCTGAAGGCGTTGATGCGTCCTGCCCCTCGACTTCGTTCTGCACGTCGAGATGGGTCTGGTACTGGCGCGCAAAAATGCGTTCGAGTTCATCGATCGCCTCCGATGCGGGCACGCCGTGGATGAGATGCCGCGTCATCTGCGCAGATGCCTCATGAAAAACCCGGTTACGTTCCAGCATCGGATACGTCTGCATCAAACGCTGTATCGCTTTGACCACATTTTCCTGCGCGGGCCGCGGAATCGGCAGCGGCTCGCGTGGTGGTGCAGATTCGATCTCCGTATTCTCCTTGCCCGCCAGAAATTCTGCGTATTCCAGCAACGCGTGCTGCCGGGTTTCCGACAAGCTCCTGAAAATACCGATCAGGCGCTTGCTGTCACGCATCAGCGGCTCCGCCCCCGGCTGGGGCGTTTCAATGGGATCACATCCGTGCTGCACTGCTGAAACTTGTTGTCAACAAAGGTGATAAACGCATCCAGCAATTTGCTGCGAAATTTTTCGGGAGCATAAACCATCGTCAACTCGCGCGTGAGGCGGGGCACCAGCGGCACCGCCACCAAAGTGCCGAGCTGGATCTCCTTGTTCACCGTGGAGGCGGACATGATCGCAACCCCGAGATTGGCTTCGACGGCCCCCTTGATGGCCTCGCGACTGCCCAGCTCCATCTCGATGTGCAGGTCGTCCGGATTGACGCCATTGTCCTTGAAGAAACCGTCCACCACCTCACGTGTTCCCGATCCCAGCTCACGTGACACATAAGGCTGGTCCGCGATTTCCCGTGCCTTGACACTGGTGCGCGATGACAGGGCATTATTGGGGGCGCAAATCATGACCAGTTCATCCTCGCAACAGGCCAGCGTGGTGAGATTGGGGTGATGCGAGGGCGCCTCGATCAAGCCCACGTCGAGCGAATGGTCAGCCACCTTGGCGGCCACGGTTTCGGAATTGGCTACGGTCAGCTGGGCCTGGACCTGAGGGAAACGTTCTTTGAACTCGCCCAGAATGCGGGGCAGCAAATATTCGGCAATCGTGGTTGAGGCGCCAATCATCAGCGGCCCTGTCACCTGGCCCGTCAATTCCCCGACGCGTGCCTCCATTTCACCGGTCAAAGCAAGAATCCGTTCCGCGTAACCCAGCACCAGATCCCCCACCGGCGTCATCGAAATCTTGCCATGACTGCGCTCAAACAAACGGGTGTTGAAATGCTCTTCCAGTTGCTTGACCTGAAAGGTCACAGCAGGCTGGGTCATATAAAGAATATCTGCCGCCTTGGTAAAGCTGAGCTGTCTGGCGACAGTGTAGAATACTTGCAGTCTGCGGTCGGCCATAAATTCCCGCCCCGGGGTCAATAAAGATTTTTATTCAACCACAAACCCGCCCGTCTTGAAACCAGCCCACTACCAACCCCTTGTATTCGCGGACCTTTCGGCAACATGCCGCCGGCAATCCCATGCCGGCTCCCGCTGATCACACATTGGCCACTACGTGAACCGGGCATTTTACATCATCCTTTCTGCGCAGTTTTTGTCCGCCCTCGCTGACAACGCGCTTCTGTTTGCGGCCATTGGCCTGCTGTTGTTTTTTTCAGCACCGGAATGGTTTTCCCCTTTGTTGCAGACCGTCTTCGTCGTCGCCTACATTGTGCTGGCGCCACTGGTCGGACCTTTTGCCGATGCAATCCCCAAGGGGCGCGTCATGCTGATCGCCAATACAGTCAAGTTCGCGGGCTGTCTCACCATGCTGGCGGGTCTGCATCCATTATTGGCCTACGCCATCGTCGGGGTGGGTGCCGCCATGTACTCCCCTGCCAAGTACGGCATCCTCACCGAACTGCTGCCGCCCGCAAAACTCGTCATTGCCAATAGCTGGATGGAGGGCACCACGGTCGCCGCCATCGTGCTCGGGGCAATCATCGGCGGCGCGCTCATCAACCCGCAACTGGCTGAAGGCATCCTGATCAACATCGGGCTGGACAGCCGACTGATTGCCCCGAAATTTGCCATCGTCGCCATCACCAGTCTGTATCTGGCCGCCGCTTTCGCCAACCTGTTCATCCCGCGGCTGCCGATCGATCACAAGCTGCCCAATAAATCCCCGCTGTATATCCTGCACGACTTCTGGCACAGCTTTAAACTGTTGTGGCGCGATCCGCTGGGCCAGGTCTCGCTGGCCGTCACCACCCTGTTCTGGGGAGTGGGTGCCACCCTGCGGTTGCTGATCATTGCCTGGGCTGCCCTCAATCTGAATTATGGCCTGGATCAGGCCACCCAACTCACCGCGGCAAGCGCCTTTGGCATCGCCATCGGCTCCATATTGGCCGGTAAGTTTGTGCGTCTGCAACGTGCGACCAGTGTGCTGCCCGCCGGCATCATTCTGGGCTTTGTGCCGATCGCACTGATCTGGGTGCAAAGCCTGATTCCGGCGCTGCTGTTATTAACGCTGGCAGGTGCGCTTGCAGGGTTTTTCGTGGTGCCGATGAATGCGTTACTGCAACATCGCGGGCATCTGTTAATGGGCGCAGGCCACTCGATTGCCCAGCAGAACTTCAATGAGAATATCAGCATCCTGATATTGACCGGTGCGTACGCCATGATGGTGCGCGCCGACTGGCATATCCACACCATCATCACGGTATTCGGCCTGTTTATCAGCAGTGTGATGACCCTGATCTGGCTCCGGCATCGCAACGACGTCGTGCTCTGATTTTGCGCCGCGTCGCGCCACGTGCATGCGCATACAGCGTGTCAGTTTGCTCCGGCGCAGCACGGCAGCTGCAATTCCGTCAGTGCTGCGGGGCGGCCAATATGGAATCCCTGCGCATGCGAGAAACCCAGCGCTGTGACTCTATCCAGCAAAGCCTTGGACTCAATCCCCTCCGCCACCAGCTTGTAGCCCGCATCCTTGATCAGGCGCGCCAGATCTTCCACGAAGACGGCCTGGCGTCCTGGAATTTCCAGGCTTTTCACCATGGAAATATCGAATTTCACCAGATCGACCGGCATGCCTGCCAAGTATCGCAGGGAGGAATAGCCACTACCAAAATCATCCAGTGCAATGATAAAACCGGCCTTGCGCAGACGATTAAGGTTGGCGGAGGCCTGGGCGATCTGTGTAATGAGTGAAGTTTCCGTCACTTCCACGACCAGCTTGTAGTCGGACAACATCGGTGCCATCTGCAACAGTTTTTCGGTGACACCAAGGTTGACTATGCCCGGACCGGAAACATTGAGCGATACGCCTATACCCGCCGGAATCAATCCCGATTCCAGATCACGCCGCACCTTTTCCAGCACCGCCATATCGAACTCGCATTCGAGTCCGCGAAATTCGACAACCGGGAAAATATTGGAGGGCATGATGAGGCCACGCTCGCCCCTGATGCGCACCAGGGCTTCAAAATATTCCACCCGCAACCCGGGCAAAGCCAGTACCGGCTGGTAGTGCATTTCCAGCTTGTCCGGGTCCGCCATCGCTTCATAGATCGCGCTGGTCTCCACATGGGAAACCAGCGACTCCTGACCGGCCCCCATCTGGAGCGTATAGACCGCAATTCTGCCCTGCCCCGGACGCTTGGCGTAGTACATGGCAATATCCGCTTGCCGATGCAAAAGATGCAAGTCGTCTTCGCATACATCTTTCAGCGTCGCAATTCCAACACTGATACGAACCGGCTCACGAACCCAGTAACGCGTGAAATCGTGATGCAGGACGGCTTCCATGCAGCGTTCGGCAACATGAACCGCACGTTCCATGTCGGCAGCGTACAAAATTGTCGCAAACTCGTCGCCGCCTAAACGATATAAGTGATCGCCGTTTCTCAGTGCGCTCTGCAACGACTCGGAAAGTCCCTGCAGCACCTGATCGCCGGCCTGATGGCCATAGGTGTCATTGATAGCCTTGAAGTGATCGCAGTCAAACAGCAGGAAGGCCACTCCCAGTGGTTTACCGGAATCGGAATGCAAGCGATGGGCCGCACGCCAATCGTCATCAAACGCGCGGCGATTGAGCATGCCGGTCAAGGGATCGTGGTGGGCCTGGGCCCACAGCTCCTGGTTCTTGTGCGCCAGACTCACGTGCATATCGGCGAGTTGCTGCTGGTAGTCGTTGAGCGAGTGACGCACATTCTCGAGCTCGGTCACACCCAGCCTGCCGCGATAGGTTTCGTCCAGCAATGCCTCTTTACCTTGTCTCATGGCATCGATATGGCCGGACAAGGACCGCAGCGGTTTGGTGATTACGCATACCGTTACCAGATAAGTGAGCAAGGAAATCGCTACAATAATGGCTGCCATCTCATATAACGAGTGGCTGATCAGGCTTTCAAGTGCCCGCATTTCCGGGTTGCCGATGGTCTCGAATCGCAACGCGGATACAAGATTCTGGATCGGGATACGTTGACCATCCGGCGCCTGGATTCGTACGCTTTGCAAATCCAGATAGCGAAATTTACGCAATTGCGCGAGTTCTGACTGCAGATCAAATTTGAATCCCATGTACCCCAGCAAATGCGCCCGGTCGGCGCTCTGGTAAAACGGGAAAAAATAATAGACTTCTCCGCGGCTACCTTCCGGCTCCAGGAAAGCTTGCAGCGCCTGCGGATCAATTTTCGCAGGCATGGTCGATTCGCCAGAAGGGGCTGTCGATAAATTAAGCCCTTCCCGGTCGTAAAGATCGATTGCGCGTAGCGTACCGGGAATCACACCGGCCGAAAGCGCGCGGGAATTGCGCCAGTATCCATAATAAATCGGGGTTTCAAGCTGCTGGCGTGCTTCATCCCACATCATCAGGGCTTGAGCCGCTTCCGAGGCACGTTCAGTCAGGAGATCAATCGCTTCCTCCAGCTCCTGGATGGCAAGCCTTTGATCGGATTGAGCTACTGCCTCCCGGAGGTGGCGCGTATCGTGAAACACAAAAGCCGCAAACACCGTCAGCGCCACGAAAAAAATCAGAAAAAGCGCTAATGCGTAATGAACGATGGGGCGCGGCGGAAACCGCATTCTAAAGGGCGAAAGCAGCATGTTCAGCGTTCACGCGGCCCATCGTTCAACGCCCGCAAGACGGCTTCCTGCAGATCGAATTCATACTGATTGTCAAAAAAATGCGATGCACCGGGCACAACGCGGACAGCTATCCCGCGTGAGAGAAGCCTGTCCACCCAGTCGGGACCCATGCAGTCATCTTTGGCACCCATGATGACCGTGGCAGGAACAGGGGATTTTGCAAGCGTCAGAAGAATGTCGTCGCGGGTGATCGACAGATAGGAAAGCAGGGCCGCAGGCGGGCTCATGTATTTTTTGCAATGCCCGACTTCGGCGCCGACCAGCGCCTTGCTCCCCTGCGCCAGCCGCGCCCGCAGATCGTTGGCGAGTGCCGCTCGTTGCTGCGCACTATGCTTCACCTCGACGTCGCTCAGGCTGATCAGGAGCAATTGCCTGACTGCGCCGGCCGGTTTGCGTTGCATATAGGTGAGCACCTGCAAATTGCCATAGCTGTGCCCAACGAGAATAATGCGGGTATGGCCCTTTTTCACCAGCCAGCGGACCCAAAACGCGACCTCCGCCGCATCGTCGTCCAGCGAGTGCATATGTACTGCCTCGCAAGGCAGGCTTTGGTTGCGTCGTGAAATACCCAGCGACAGGGTGGGAGCCAGTGTGCTATAGCCCGCAGTCGCGGCTGAATCGACAATGCTGCTGACTGTGGGAAAAGTCCGGGTTTGCAGGAAACCATGCAGCACCAGCACTGCGGGTCGACCTTTTGTCCCTGCCTGATAGTTCGCCGTGACAATTGCTCCCGACGCGAGTCGGGCATCCACGATACTGCCATGGCTGGCCAACGGGGTCAGGAAAAGCAGTGCCCAGGCAAGCCAGGCACGCAGGGACAACAGTCTCCGGGACATGAGCGTTCGCGCAGTCTTTAATTTTATATAGCTGTTGAATCGGCAGTAACCCCCGACACTTGAGCCCAATCTTGTCGGGTGCTATAGCGGGGGTTAATCACGCCGACCTCAGACCCGCCTCTGCGTGCAGAACATCACGGTCAGGGGACGCGACAGAGGCACTAGCCGGGTGCGCCCACTAGCAACACGTGCGGGGGCGGATTCCAGGCGCAACGACAGGTCCGCGCGACCGCAGCCAACCTTGACCGCTTCTCACCGCCTGAGTATTACGGGCCGATTTCCCAGCTCATCCGGATTAGTGTGCGTCGGCGGAAAATGCGCGCTTAACAACACGCTGATCTGCTCGATGCCGGCAAGTGCGCCGCGTTCAAACTCGCCCTGCCTGAATGCCGCTTCCATCGTCTGGGCGACGGTCTCCCATGCAGCCGCATCCACCCGTGCGGCGATGCCGCGGTCGGCCACAATTTCGATGTCGTGATCCGCTACCAGCAGATAAACCAGAACCCCGCTATTGTGTTCGGTGTCCCACACCCGCAACAGGGAAAACACGTCAAGTGCGCGCGCGCGCCCTGTAACGCCACGCAAAACTTCTGACGCAGCAAGCGTGGCCTCGATGGCAAAACGGATTTCACCCGTGTGCGTGATTTCGCTCTGGCGGATGGCCGCTTCAATCCGGTCCAGCGTGGCCGGCGGAAATGCGCGACGTAATGTCCAGGGCGGCAGGAAAAGATGCGTCAGCCAACGTTTGAAGTTCACCATGATCCCGAAGCCCCTCCGCCGCCAAATCCGCCACCCCCGCCACCCCACGAACTCCCGCCCCCCAATCTGCCGCCGCCGCTAGACCAGCCCCCGCCGCCTCCGCCGCCCCACCCCCGTCCCAAGCCGCCCAGAAGCAGCACGGCAGCAAACACGCCGGCACCCATCAGCACAGACGAAAGCACTGCTCCGGACACGAGCCAGCTCAGGCCCGTCACACCCAGACCCGATAGCCCACCCGCGATTCCCCGTCCCATCATTGAGGAAAAAAAACTGCCCAGGAAATAGCCCATTACCATAAAGATGAGCACGTTATCTCCGCCGGGCTTGCTGCTCTGAGCCGAGGCGGGTGGCGGCAACGACTCGCCTTCGATGAGTCCGATGAGTTGTTCCATACCGGCTTCGATTCCGCCATGGAAGTCCCCGGCCTTGAAATAAGGCGTGATGGTTTCTGCAATCACGCGTTTGGCAATGGCATCGGGAATCACGCCTTCCAGGCCGTATCCCACTTCGATGCGCAATTTACGATCGTTTTTAGCCACGATCAGGATCACGCCATCGTCGATTTTCTTGCGGCCGATCTTCCACTGGTCGGCAACCCGGATGCCAAACTGGGCGATGTCTTCGGGCTGGACGGTCGGAATGATCAGGATGGCAATCTGGCTCCCCCTGCGCGCCTCGAATTCGGCGAGCCGATTTTCAAGAGCTGCGACCTGCCCGGCGCTGAGCGTCGCTGTCAGATCGGTGACGCGACGCGACAGTTCGGGCACCGCGACCTGCGCCCAGGCGACCGCGGCAAACAGCGCAAGAAAAAGGCCTGCCGCCCATAGCCGCATCGCACTGGCGCTGCGACCCATGGCCTGCCTCCGGGGTAGCCGGATCATGGTCGCCTCGCTCAGTTGGCCGGTGCAGGGGACGGTGCAGGCGCCGGCGTCCCGAAATCAACGGTGGGGGGCACTGCGATCGCCTTTTCGTTTTCTACCGTAAAACTGGGCTTGGTTTTGTACCCGAATATCATCGCGGTGAGATTGGAGGGGAAGGAGCGCACCGCAATATTGTAGGTTTTGACTGCACCAATATAGCGATTGCGCGCGACGGTAATCCGGTTTTCAGTGCCTTCAAGCTGCGCCTGCAGATCACGAAACAAGCCATCAGCCTTGAGCTGCGGGTAGTTTTCAGCGACCAGCAAGAGGCGGGAAATCGCCCCGGTGAGTTCACCCTGTGCGGCGATGAACTTCTGGAAAGCCACCTCATCGTTAACCAGCTCGGGCGTGGCCTGGATTGCGCCCACGCGCGCGCGCGCCTCGGTCACCGAGATAAACACATCCTTTTCGTGCGCGGCGTAGCCTTTCACCACATTGACCAGATTGGGCACCAGATCGGCACGACGCTGATACTGGTTCAATACCTCGGCCCAGGTGGCCTTGATGTCCTCATCCGTTGTCTGGAAGGTGTTGTAACCACAGCCCGACAAGATCAGGGCCAGGCAGCCGGCGGCGGCCCATTTAAATGCTTTCAGCCATGCAAACATCATCGTCTCCTGAATAGGGTTTAGTAAGGGTCACGGAAGTTTACGCCACGCCCCAGGTCGCAAACAGGGGGTCGGATTCGTCGAGCTTGTCGGCATAGCGATCATCCTTTGGCCGCTTGAGTCCGCGTTCGACGTAGGTTTCCACTTTCTTGAAGCCGGCCTGCTTGATCAGCGTGCCTACCCAGGCCATGCGTTCCATCGGGTGCAACTGGGTCCACAGCTTGGTTACCTTGGGTGGAAAATAGCGGTTCGACACGGTCACCACCAACATGCCGCCGGGTTTCAGCACCCGTTTCGCTTCGGCCACAATTGCATGCGGCTGCGTCAGGTATTCAAACGACACCGTACAGACCACGGCATCGAAACTGGCATCGGCAAACGGCAATTTGGGGTCCGCGTTGAGATCGTGCACGATGCGCTCAACCAGCTGCGGATTGTCGGCCAGCTCGTCGGCATTCAGGCCCAGGCCGACTGCCGACTCCACCGTGTCGGGCAGATGCGAGCGCCAGCCAGCCATCAGGTCAAGCAAGCGCGATTTCTCCGGCAACACGGTGCGATACAGCGCCTGGATACGGCGCGCGCAGACTGCATCCACGTGAATGACTTTTCTGGGCTCGGCATAGAACTCGGCGTCGGAGGCTTCATCCTCGCGACGGAATGCATCCGCCCCCTCAAACTCGGTGGGCGTCAACATCTGCGTGTCCATACCGCTCCATTCGAGCAGTTGCCCAACCTGACCTACAGGCGGGGTCGAAACATCGCTCTTGCCGCTGTCGATGCTGAAGATCCGGCCCTGCAGCGGATGACTGAAATTGGCGACGAAACTCGCGTCA